>Ga0265314_10000068_pt1 | contig 155429 bp, 140 predicted proteins | sample 4126metaG_FD_203106 | JGI IMG/M metagenome (GOLD analysis project Ga0265314, IMG submission 203106) | Rhizosphere microbial communities from Carex aquatilis grown in University of Washington, Seatle, WA, United States - 4-1-26 metaG | ecosystem: Host-associated > Plants > Roots > Rhizosphere... | reverse complement strand
GCTTTGGAAACCGGCGTATTAACGACCGGCGTATTAGCCACCGGCACAACGCCCGTCGGCTTAACAAGCATCGCATAAGCGAAATACCCCAATATCAACACAACGACCGCAATTACGATGATTAAAAGTGTTTTCTTATTCATATGCATGTAGCGTAGCACGATACCAACAATAACAACATGTCCTAGGTGAGACCTAAGGCCTTAGGTCTCACCTAGGACATGTTGGCGACCTCTAACACTATTTTTTGTTTTAAATGCTGAATATATTTAACGTGTGTTATCAACAGCTGACACATTTGATGACGCTTTATAACCCTACCGATAAAATATATTTACCTTAGAACTAAAATATTTTTTACCTATGAGAAGCGCATCGTTATCGAATCGACAAATCTATCACATCTATAACCGCGGCGTCGACAAACGAAATATCTTTTTAAATACAAAAGACTATCAACGATTTTCCGACAGTTTATTTGTTTTTAACAATACTGAAAATTTAAACGGGCGGCGCTTTACCACACTGCTTAGAGACAAAGGCAATGATTCTTTAGTAAATGTAATTGCTTATTGCTTGATGCCGAATCATTTCCACTTATTGCTGGAGCAGCTGACCGACAACGGAATTACTAAATTCCTGCAAAAAATGACGACCAGTTACACAATGTATTTTAACAAAAAATATTCACGAACCGGAGCATTAATTCAAGGCGTTTTTAAGAGAAGTCACATTAAAAGCAACGGCAGATTATTAGAAATGAGCAGATACATTCATCGTAACCCGATCAAGATATTAACAGGTGAAAATTCAGCGTCTCTTTCTCTTAAAAAGGAACTTCTTACTTATCAGTGGTCCAGCCTCCCTGATTACGCAGGCGTATCCATTGAACCAAAGATTATTTCCAATAAAGAGCTTATTATCGACCAATTTAAATCGCCGGAGGCTTACGTTGCCTTTGTCTTAGGTGAGACCTAAGGCCTTAGGTCTCACCTAAGACATTTGGAGGAAACTTGGATGGATGTTTGAAAATCGACACCGTCGGACAAAAGACGTTTTTTCTGAGCGGAGGGGCCGCCGAATTTGTAGCCGTTCGCCAAGCGTCCGTCGGCGCGGACGACTTTGTGGCACGGGACCTTGTCCGGATCGTTGTTCTGCTGCAAGATCCAACCCACGTTACGCGGGTTCGGGATCCCAAACTTTTTCGCGATCGCGCCGTAACTCGTCACCTTCCCCTTGGGGAGGGATTGAAGATATTTAAAGACGCGCGAAACATAACGGTTCAAGCCGGACATATCAGTTAAATTTTTCGCGAATCGTAAGCCCAATGAAGAACGGCTTGGCGCTGGCGCGGGCGGCACGATAAATCGCCGGAGCGGCAATTCTTCATTATCTGGAAAATATGCCGGCGGATCGCCCGCCAGCGCTTGATCTGCCGGGCGTCCTCGTCCGGCAGCCGGCGCCCCAGATAATAGCGGCAATACCACTGAAACCACCCGCGCGGATCGTCTTTGCCAATCCACCCTTTCTTTTTCCAAACCGAAAGCGGCTGGCTGGCGTTCACCCGGAAATAATTGAGTTTGGCATCATGCTTCTCCGGACAAAGTTTGGCCGACTTAAACCACGCCGCCGGAAATTCTTTGCGGCAATCGGTCATGTATTTTCCGCCAAATACCCCCAGCTGCAACATTTCCGCCGGCGTCAGCTGCGGTTTGAAGAGCGGATCAAAATTCCGCCCCGCCGGCGCCGTCAGCCGGTAGCGATAATTCTTTTGCATCTTGTCATTCACCAAAACCGTTTTCGCCTTCATAAAACCCGCCGCGACAGTTCCTCCTCCAAACCGGCAATACACAAATTAAGCGCTTCAGCTTGCGGCGAGGCGGGCAAGCTGGCCGACAAAGCTTTGGCCAAGCGGAGCATGAGCGGGGCTTTTACTTCGACCATGAACTTGCGGCTGTCCGGATGCAAGCCGTGCGAGCGGGTCAGATTGTCGGTAATGTCCGAAAGCTTGATCCGCCAGGCATCGACGTCGTGGGAGCTCACGATCCGCGCGATCATTAGGAACCATTGCTCGGTCACGTTTGTAACCGATTCATCATGCGAACAAAGATCAACCAGCTGCACCGTCCGCTCGCTAAATCCCAACTTCCGTAATTCCGCCATGCTCGATTCCCCATCTTCAATAACATCATGCAACAGCGCCGCCAAAAACACCTCATGATCCAACGCCTCACTCGGACAATTTTTGACCGCCAAATCTCGCACCCGATAAGAATGCAAATAATTAGGATCATGCGGCAACCCGTCCCGCGTTCCTTTGATCCTGTTTTTCACCAGCTCTTCGGCCAGCATTTTTTGTTGCAGTTGTTGGTCGGTCATAGTAGTCGATTTTAAGCGGTTCTGTCCCGGCTAACTATTATTCGCCGATCAGTTTCATCAGTTCGCGCATGAAGGCAGGGAGGTCCATGGGGTAGCGCGAGGTGACCAGGTTACCATCGATGACAACGTCCTTATCTTCCCAAATGCCTCCCGCCGTTTTAACTGTCTCAGGCACGCCGTCATGCCAAAAGCTCGTGAGATGCCGCCCCTTAACCACGTCCGCGTCGGCTAGCGTCCAGGGGCCGTGGCAAATTGACCCGACAGGCTTATTTTTCTCAAAGAACGAACGCGTTATGGCTCGGGCCTTTTCAATCTTCCGCACCGTCGCCGGCGCGCCGGTCGGCGAACCGCCCGGAATAAACAGCAGGTCGTATTTATCCGGATCAACGTCGTCTATTGTAACGGTCGGCGTCAACTTGTACCCATGCTCCCCGCTTATCTCATCAAGTGTCGGCGCCGCAACGTCAACTTTCCAACCAGCCTCGGTGAGCCGAAAGAGCGGGTAATACACCTCCATGTCCTCAAACTTATCCGCCGTTATGATGATCGCTTTTTTCATAAATATGGTTAAGGTGTTGAACGGGTTATTTGCTTGAATCAACAATTTCCACCAGCACTTCGTGGCGGGTTAGCCAGGGCGGGGTCCAGGGGGCGTTGTAGCCGGCGTAGGCGGGGGCGCCTTGCGGCGTGACGCGGTCGCGGGTTAGGGCCGAAAGCAATTTTGCTTGCATCCGCTTGATCCGCGAATCGGAGCGATACCCGGAAAAACGCATGGCAGCGTATTTCTTGGCCGGGATGGTCACAATTTTTACGCGAGGATCGTTAGGAATTGGCAATGCGTCCAGCGCATAGGCGCGCGGCATGCCAAAAGAGACCGTTTGCGAGTCGCCCTCGACCGTCGCCAAAACCGGCGAGGTCATGGCAATATTTTTCCCGCCAGCGCCCCGCGAAGCTTTAGCGGAGTGGGGTTCCGCCACCACCGGGGAGGTCATGGCAATGCTTTCCTTTTTCACATTCCCGCCAAAAATATACCCTGCGACAATTTTAAATCCCGCAACCAACCCTTCCTTCCCTGCCCCCCGCACCGTCGTTTGCGCCACAATCCGCGCCGGATACTCCCGCACTTCATATCCGTTCATCTTTTTAACCACCTTATATTCCGCCCGCTCCACCCGCGAACCAAAATACCCCCAAGCCGACCAGAGGCCGATAACGACGATGAGAATAATTAGGATTGTGATCATAGTTTTATCCAACGCAATTCTTAGATTTAACTTTAAACGCCGATCTTCCAAACACCCTTTTCTAAAAAGGCCTCAATTGTTTGGCGCGTCGCTTTGTTGATCAGGTTGGAATGCGAAAGCTTATTGGTTTTCGCATACTCGGCCAGCGTGATTATCTTTCTTCCTTCCAGATACGCCAACCGCCTATGATAGCTGTTTGTTAACGCTTTGGCGACGATCTCATCCATAACGACGGTCGAGCCCTTGGCGTCAAACTCTTTAAACGCCTCGTAGTATTTGCTTCGGTCGATAAATTTAATGTTGATCGGCACATATCCTTCGCGGATAAGCTGATAGTTGTTGATGACCCGCCCAATGCGCCCGTTTCCATCGACGAACGGATGCGTATGTTCAAAAGCCAAATGCAACTTAGCGATCCGCTTAACAATGCTTTCATGGCTCATGGCCTGATACTCGGAGAGCGCTTTAAGCAGCCGATCCTTTACCTCTTTCGGGTTTGGCGCAATATGACTCCCAACGCGAACAAATTCATGCTCATTCCGTAGCCGTCCCGCAACATCATCGCGAATATTACCGATCAACATTTTGTGAAGCAATAAGATAACCTCAAGCGAAAGCTCCTGTTCCTTGGCGCGCTTGTCGGTGTACTCCACCACCCGCGCCAAATTTTTCGCTTCAAATAATTCGCGCTCGCTCACGAACCGGTCAAGGTCGATCTGCAAAAGAATTTTTTCCGTTTCTTCCAACGATAGCGTGCTGTTTTCAATGGCATTGGAATTGTAAACCTGCTCCGCCACCTCCGCTTCGTTTATAAGCTTAACAAGCGCCTCTTTGCCGGGAAGCGCCCTATAATACCTCTCGCGAAGCGAATTAATTTTATTATAAACATTAAGCGTTTTAGCCATAGATACTAGAATAATACCACTTTTTCACGTTTTTGTCAACATAACCGTGAAAATATGCTGTTTATATACCGCTTTTCACGATTATAAGACCATAAATTATCAATATCTACAAACTTTTCGATCAATTACATTTACAGAATTCATGATTTACCATCTCATGATCATGCCCCCTTATTACTTAACCTACGCAACTATTATGCAATTTTTCCAAGATCGTCATTAATGACGATCGGCCGCATGCCGATAATTTCTTCTTTGTACGAAATTTCGGGAATATTTTTAAGCAGGTAAATTGGTTTCTTTAAAAAGTAGGCAACCCCCATTTCCATTAACGTATTTCCGCCGACATAGCCGGCGATATTATTTTTGTCATAGTTAGTGACCAAAATAACGTCGGCCCATTGCTCCTTAGCGAAATGATCGGTGATCGCTTGGGCCTTGCGATCCCAAATCCACCCATCCGCCGCACCCGCCGCCTTGCGCCGCGCGTAATACTCTTGAACCGTTATCATCTCCCCATGCTCCCCAACAATTTCATGCGGCGGCAATTTAACCTCATGCCCCAACCCCTCAAGCGCCTTTTTAACGCCTAACATCTCATCGTAAAACGCAATACTCCCGCAAATAGTTATTTTCATACTTACTACATTTTAAACCACCCTAGGCTTCATGCCACCCTAGGTGAGACCTACCTAGGTCTCACCTAGGTAGGTCTCACCTAGGCGTAGGTGACGGGTTTTATGGCATTACTATTTGCCGCCTTTACGTAATTCTATCAAATTTAGCGGGGCATGTCTTAGGTGAGACCTAAGGCCTTAGGTCTCACCTAAGACATTGGGGGTTAGGGGGTCCAGTCGAGTTGGTGGGCGGGGATGTTGATGGAGAGGGCGTAGTTTATGGCGGCGGCGTTTTCGACTGGGTTTTGGCGGTCGATCTTGAAGACTTTGTTTGGAAAGATGACAAAATGGAATTCATCATTTCTAAAATCGGCATACCAGGAATGATCGCCATCCAATCCCCTCCCGATCTTTTCCGCAACCGCCGCAGCCGCATCTTTCGGTATTTCCACCTCATGCAAAGTCCATTGTTTTACCCACGGCGTTTTATGCTCTTCCGTCACCAATGAAACCCTAGTACTTAAAATTTTAACGTCTTTTAAGACGCTCGTGTCTTTTAGGCTTTCTTCGATGATCGTGCCTTTGTAGTTCATAATTAAATGACCATGTCCCGATTACCGACGCGGCGTAAAAGTAAATTCATTGCTTGTGGATTCGGAAATTAGTCCGGCCCATTCACTTAACCCTTCTGAAGGACGAGAGTCGAGAACTCGAACGCTTAGCTTAAATGATTTTGGAACTGAAGTAAATTTTTCGATATACGCTGATGATGACCAACGATATTCGCCTGAAGAAAGTGGAGTTGACGCAATTAAAACTTGTATATCCGGGTAGCAAGATTTACCGCCTTCTTTGAGCTTAATGGGTTGTTTTTGTTCATCCAAGCCTATCAAACAAACATAGGCAATATCACCCCAATAAAACAATTTTTTATCGCTTGTCCATTTTAAAATAACTTGCGTTCCTTGTTGTATTAAAGTTGGAACCGTAAACGCGCCACCACGTTCATATTCTGTAAATGAAATTAGAGAAGGTGGGGTAGATTCACCAAAAGTGTTGATTGGGACTTGGGGGATATTTTCTTTTTCAGTCGTCGTTGGATCTAGATTTGATGGTGCTGTTGTTTTTTTATATGTTTCCTGATTAGGCTGATCAGAATTTTTTAAAAAAGTTTTTTTAAAAAATACAAAATAGCTACTGATGCCTATAACCAAAACTCCAATAATAACAATAATTGCTGTTTGAAGTACCCCTTTTCGATTCATAAGTTAATTTATTATACCACTGTTCAAATAATCGGTCATGCCCCAGTTCGCGGTCTTATTATTTAACGGGCCATGCCCCGGTTACCAGTCTTGACGATAACAATTGTTTCGTGTATGTTTTCTTATTCACGGTTCTTTGATATTAGGATGCGATTCGGATCTGGAAAAAAGGAGACACCATGAAAAACAAGAGAAACAAACAGTACCGTACCAAACGCCGCTTAGAGGCCATAAAAGAAAAGAAAAAAGCAATGCGCCGTGCGCAAACAGCAATTGCCATGGACTATCTAGTTTCAATCGGCATTTCTGACGTTTTGATTAAGCCACTGACTAGAAAAACAATACGGCTCATTGGAGTTGGCCTTCGTAGCGAATTTGATTTGCTGCAAGAGAGAGGCGCAACCTGCAACACAATAACCGTAGCCAGGACTCAGGTATGCGAAGCAATCGCAACTGCGCTCAAGGAGATGAAGCGCGACAATGACACATCACGCTATATACTGGGTGGAAAGTTATGCTCAACACATGTGTCAACGACCGCAGGCAAAATCGTTCTCTCTGCACTTGAGAATATTCTTTACAGGGACGGCGACGAGTAACTGAAAATTCTCGCTGCTTACGCGACGACCAAACCCGCTTTCACCGGCGGGTTTTTATTTTATTGTTTAGAGTTAAGGGGTCATGCCCCGGTTATTCATTATTTTATTTGTGTACTTCATATTTTAAAAGGGTCTGTCCCCTTTATTCTTTAGGCTTTCTTCGATGATTGTGCCTTTGTAGTTCATAAGTTTATTTGAAATTGTAATCGTTTGGTCTTTATTTTTGTTTTTAGTTCCTCTGATGTTAAAAGCACGAAGCCCTTGCTTTCGGGATGCAGACTGACGAAACAGAAACGGTATTGCGCGCCCATGCGATCGGCGAGGTTAAATTCGTTTTCCGTGGCCCCAAAGAAAAAACCTTCCGGGTTATTAGTCAATTTTTTCATGGTTGTTTTAAGCTCGACCAAGACAAAGTCTTTAACCGAAACGCTTAAAATATCCGTAGTTGCAGCGGTAGGCAACAGGACCAGATCAAACGCCCGCGAAAATGACGCCGGCAATTCAAGCCGCCTTAAAATTTCCTTTCGCTCCTCCTTGTTTGGCCGTTTAAATCGCCCATCTGCCGCTAACAAAAAATCAACCGCAACATTCTCGGTCTTATTATTCTTCAAAGTCGCTCCGTATGAGTGTTCATGTGCCACGGCTTGATTAGACCATACATAGCAGGGGCGATCAAGATCACAAAATGACGTAGGTTTCGACTACGTCATTTGGTATTATCTATTATTTTTTAATAGCTTGTTTACCTTTTCGCAATATTCTGGTGTGAATCGCGGATCGTCCGGCAAACCTTCTATATACTTCCCAAGCTCTTCGATGCCAGAAACCAAATATACGCCTGTCTTCGTACCTTTTTTAATTCGTGCGGCGTATTTCTTAAGGAAAACAACGGCTCTAAATACACGCATTCTTCCAAAACCGTTTTCTTGAAAAAACTTCTTAAGCTGGTAGCTACACCGAACCGCTTCTCGCCGCGGGTCCCAATCTGGCCTAACACGAAGCAATTTAGAACCAACGGCAACAAACACTTCATCATTAACGAAAAGTAATTGATTTGTGTAATTTTTTATCTCAAAAATAATAATGCCTTTTTGCCCAACGATAATAGCATCTATATCTTGATTTATTCCAGGAAGTTTAAAATTTTTATGAAGCGTATACTTTTCACCCCCTAATAGGTGTTCAGTTTCAATAAATACTTCTTTTTCGCCATCTTCACCGTGTTTTGCGTTTTCTATTTGCTTAAAAATTTTCTCTTCAATTAAGTCGTACTTGTCAGATAACTTTTTAAATAACGGATAGGAAATATATCCAAGAAAAAATATGATTGCGCCATTAATACCAGTGATAATCTTGTCCAACGGCTGAGCATGAATATACCCAAGATCAGCACCAATAAATAACAGCGCCAAAACCGGAACTATATATAGCTTGATCGTATTTTTAGCGATTATCTTTTGAGCGTAGGTCATAAGTATAAATACAATTGACCTACGTATATCAATTTTTGCAATTTTTGTCAATGTTCGAAGCTGTATCAACGATAATGATTGACCTTGCCTTTACCGTTCATCATTCGTTGACACGTCCCTGATTCCGTCGAAACTTAATAAACGTATTCATTAATTTAGAAATACTTATAGTTATCACTGTTATAGTTTGTATAACCTGTTCCTGATACTTTTTAAGATCTACGCTATCTCTACTGATAGCTTTCAATCGCTTTCCTTTTATTACATGCATTGACTCTTCAGCGGCAGCGTCAGAAAAATAGTATCTTGTGAGCTTAAGCGTCTCACCAATAGAATAAAAAGCGAATTGATTACGGCGCTCTTTTGTCTCCCCAAAAAAAATACTCCTATAGCCACTTAGTAAATGTTTACCTGAGTGATCATAATGAAAGGCCAGATTACTTCTTATCTGAAACATCGTTTTTAAAAATGACTGAACATTTGTTACGCTATTACTTGCATCTATCAAGTTTTTCCAAAGCCTTTGGTCAGATTTTCCAAGTCTTTTAAATACGGAACCAAATTCCTGGCTACTAAAAATCTCTTTATTCTGCTTTAAAAACACGAAGAACTCACTAATTATACTAATGAGTAATTTATTTACTTGTAATAAAATACCACTATAGTTGCCTGCATGAGTCGTTACATCATCGTCTTTAGGTTTAATAAAATTTTCTGTCAACAATTCTTCCAAAAGCATAACCCCTTTTATGTCATTAAAAATAAGCCCTAGCGCAAGGAAAAAACCACCAAGAGGATCTGCTCCACTTCGACGAATTAACACCTCTGGATTAATTTGTGATAACTCACCCTCAAATTGATTGTTCATCTATATGGATTAGATAAATAGAGCACATATTACTCAAACCAAAATCTATAAATGTCTGCTTAGTTTGTTGTAATAATATGACCTGTCACTTTTATTGTTTATTCGGGTTTTTGTGTTTCCGTATACCCCCAATACATATGGCGACTTTCTGCATAAATGAAAGCGGCTGATGAAATGCGCGGGAATATAAAATTTTTGGATCAAATTTCCCAAGTTCATAAATTTTTCTAACTATTATCGGAAAATCTTCGCCATATGGAGATAGATTAAATTGTGGTGTTTCTGCATGGGCCTTAACACGCCGCATGTCCAAATCCAATATCGTGAGTTGTACTTGCTTCTTTTGCCACTTTCTTAAAAAATGACTTTCTATTGAGTACCATAGTAGGGCACAGAATATTGCAATCTGAATATAATCGGCCGTGTTTAAAGAAAACATATTCATTATACGATTAATAAATAACGCGCCAAGAAGTATCAAAATCCTTTAAGTTTATTCAACACCTCTTCAATATTCCCATTATGAACTAAGAAAAAATGAAATTTTCCCACGCCTAATTTTTCCCAAATTCTCGCTATCGCATCTTTGTACTCCGTATCTTCGTTGCTAACGCGATCCTCGCCTTTCCACTCTAAAGCGATAACCGCGCCTTTTTTGGTAACGGCGATAAAGTCTGGATAGAATTTATTTCTTTTCCAGCCCTGAATGTAAAACGGATCAACCTTTTCTCTGTTTCTTACCCAAAATTCAATATTAGGCAATCCGTCCAAATCCAGACGCTCGACAAAAGCAAGTTCTTCCTTATTAAGCTTATCAACTTTTTTATAATAATTTTTATTAAATTCTTGCGGCACCTGTTCGCTAACTGTAATTGTTTCGGGAAAAGCGTCGTATGCGCCGGTCGATATTTCGCCTTTCGTAAGAAATTGATCAAAATTATTTTTTGCGTACGCCTCAAGAATATCGTTAATGGCCGCATTCAACCTATCAAGGAGTGAATAGCGATTAACGGAAAGTTCAGACAAGGAATATTTTGCAAGCTGATGTTCAATGGCCTTGTCGATAAACATCAGCTTATCGGCATGAGCAATCATGGTGAACCGCGCCTTTTTAGACAACCACATCGCAAGTTCCCTCTTAGTGAAATTTTTATCTTTATACGTCAACCTAAGCGTATGTTGGGCGCCTTTTATCCATTTATCATCTTTTATATCAATAAGGGCACGACCGTCGTTATCGTGGTTAATTACGAAATTAAATTTTGCATCCTCATTTGCCAATTTAAATTTCGAACCGATTAGGGCTTCGAAAGATAGCTGGTTGCCATTCAAGCTCATGAGCGGCGGGTAAAAATCTTTTTTTACCGCTCTGCTGACCTGCAGTTCGTACTTTTGATCCTTTTGCGAAGCGTTTAACAGATCAAAACGGCTATAACCGTTGGTTTCAAGTCCAGAAATAATCTGTGTTGCTGCTTCGTTAAAATTTTTTGCCGAAGCAAAAACATACGAACGGTTCAAATTCTCGTTTTCTTTTCTTTTTGCGTATGGCATCCGGATAATGCGACCGATAATCTGTTCGACGGCAATTTTCGCGCCGACATTCGCCACAGAAACGAGTACGTAAGCAAACGAGCAATCCCACCCCTCGGCAAGCGCATTAACGGTAATAATGTAGCGTATTTTACACTTATTACTAAAAAGATTAACGCCGATAAGGTCATTTCTTTCAGAGGTCTTGATGGCGATTTCGTCGGCGGGAATTTTTGCGGCGAGCAAATAATCCTTAATCTGACCAACTGTTACAGTAGCACTTGTCTTGCTCTGCGATTGAGCCTGAAACAAGGCGATCGGTCGAATGTATTCGCCCTTAATTTTTTTCGCATCTTTTTCAAGCTCATTTCGTTTCTCGATCCCTTGCGCGAGCGCATTATTCCATTGAGAAAGACTTTCAAGAACCAACGGTATTTTCACCATTTGTTCGTCTTTAAGCTCGGAAGCAGAAATATCGACCAAAATATTGCTGCCGCCTCGCGGGGTTGCGGTATATTCAATGATAAAAGCCGGATTCAAATCTTTTATAAAATCAATCGAGAGTTGGGTTGTTGTTTTGTGACCTTCGTCGATGACAACAAGCGGATTACTAATCCGTATAACGTTGGCTAGCGAATTGATAACTGTTTTTTCTTCATCCAACTCCAGGCTGTCGTTTTCCTGTATGTTTTCAAAATGATTGATCAACGCGCCATTCTCTTGGTAAACCTTGTACTTTTTCTGAAGTTTTTTTTCTTTGCGAAAAGCGTCGAGGCTCGAAACAATTATGCACAGGTTTGCCGTTACGTCTTCCTTTCGAATATAGAGCGCTTCTTCGTTAGAAAAAATTCGGATATTGTTATCAAAAGCAACATCAAGCGCCTGGCGATGGGGGTCGTTACGATCTTTAAATTTGTTTAGCGTTTGCGTTTTGATAGCTTCCGAAGGCACGAACCATATAACTATTCCCCGCTCCATTTTATAATTTAACGCCGTATTCATGATTACGCTAAGCGCGTGGCAACCAACTAATGTTTTGCCGCCGCCGGTCGGGATTTTCACGCAAACAAAAGGAACCTCGCCGAACGATTCAAAGTTATAAGGCTTGCCGGTTGTGCCAATGAAAGCATATTTAGCGCCGTGTTGAACCACCTCATCGTTGTAGTTTTGAAGTGTATCAATGGCGCGCTGTTGGTATTTTTTAAGCTCCATAATTAATAGACCTTAACCTCGTAAGGTATTTGCTTAAATACGATATTGTATTTCGCCAAAAACTTGTCATCAAGATCGCACCTATCGGCATAGACAATTTTTTTATTTTTTGTATTTTTCAACCGCAAAAGTATCGTCTTATTAAGTTCATTCTGGCCTTTTTCTTTATAAATCAAATAATACTCAACACTGCCTAGTTCGCCGATGAAATTTTTATCAATCTTTGACTTATCGATATTGGTCTGGGTTTCCGTGAAATAAATATAGGTTGCGAATTGATTAAAATCGCAAGATTCTTCGATATTCCCACGCTCGTCAAATAAGGTTTTATCAAGTTCGCAATATTCAAAACCGCTTTTATAATCGTACTTTTTGATCGCACGCTTTACCCGCTCGGCCGTAATATCTTTCGCAACCTTATTCTCCATTTCGACCATGATAAATTTCCTATTGCCTCCATCCTCTTTATTCAAATCAAGAACAGCATGACCAATCGTTCCAGAACCAGCGAACGAATCAAGTATTAAAGAATCTTCATTGCTTGCAATTTGCAGGATGCGCTTTATTAATCTAACAGGTTTTGGTGTATCAAAAGGAAATTTATCAGTACTAAATATTTTTTTCAGCTCTTGTTTCGCCTCTTGATTATCGCCGACTTCATCCCTTAACCATATAGTCAAAGGAACTGTTCCGTCTTTAACTTCTGACAAAAAAATTTTTACTGATGGAACATTATTTCCACTTTTCCCAAACCAAAGCCTATTATCATTTTTCCAATTATTAAAGTGTTCTTTTGATGTAACCCATGACCTACCTTTTGGAGGATTAACTTTTCTCCCTGAAGGAGTTATCACTTCATAATCATATGCAGCAGAGTATGTCTTTACAGAAAAATCGGCAGGCTTCCATGGTCCGCGCGGATCGTCATCGGGGTTTTTATAACGACTATTTTGTAATTCAGTTCTTTTAACCAAATTCCTAGTCCAACCGGACAATTCATTACCAAGATTTTTTTTCTTGGCATATACTATAATAAAATCATGCATATCAGAAAAATATTTCGCATCATTTTGGGGAGAATATTTCTTTTGCCATATAATATTTGCAACAAAATTTTCTTCTCCAAATATTTCATCCATTGCCTGTTTGAGATTACAGTGCTCATTATCGTCAATTGAAATAAAAATCGCACCATCGTTACAAAGTAAATCTTTAAGAAGTTTAAGGCGCGGATACATCATGCACAACCATTTATCATGGCGGCAAAGGTCTTCAGATTCGCGACCGACAACTTTTCCCAACCATCTTTTAATTTTCGGTGAATTTACTTTGTCATTATAAACCCAGCCTTCGTTGCCTGTGTTGTATGGCGGATCAATATAGATACATTTAACCTTACCCCCATAATGGGGCATCAATGCCTTTAGCGCCTCAAGATTATCGCCGTGAACGATGAGGTTTTGGGAATTATCGCCGACGGAAGCGGATTTAACTTTGCGAAGCAAACGAAAAGGAACCTCTTTATCGTGGTTTATGACCGCTTCTTTACCGATCCAATTTAATGTTGGCATGGTTATTTTTAGTTTTCTTCAAAAAAATCTTCATCAACTTCCTTTACCTCAAATATATTTTTGACCTGAACCCCAACACCATAACGCAACATTAAATCGACCAGCGCGTTACCGTCAATGAGTACGATTTTTTGTTGTGCGTCACGGGCCTTATTTATGGCTTTTTCGTCGAACGACGACGTTGTGACAAAAATTCCTTTGTTAGCGTCTCTACTGATTGCACCAATAAAATTTCTTATCTCGCCTTCACGAACCTTGTTATCATTATATCGTTTTGCTTGGACAAAAATTTTATCCAAACCGAGCTTATCTTCATTGATAATACCGTCTATTCCCCCATCGCCGGACTTTGGCGTTTCGACGAAATCGCCATAACCCATCTTCTCGAATAATTTAAGAACAACTTTTTCAAAATAATATGGATCAATCTGTTTAAGCTTCGCTAACAAATCGGCACGTACCTGATTTTCAATAATTCGGAAACCCGAATCGATCAAATCTTGCGGAGAAGATTCTGAAGCGCTTTCTTCATGTACTCGATTCGTTCGTTCCTCAAGAATTTTTCGATTGGCCAAAAATTCAGGATCCTTATATATATCTTTAAGAGACAGATTTCCTTTTTCTAACACCTTTCTTCCTTTTTCTGTTATCTGAACCAATCCTCGCGATGGCTGGGTTAACATTTCCGCTTGCTTCAAATAAGTCTTGCCCCAACCGATTCGATTCATGATAACCACATCGCCGCTTTTAGTTCTTTGTTGTAGCAAATCGTCTGGTAATTCACCATAAAAACGACTGTACACTATATGTTTTAATCCATTAAAACTAATAACTTTTCCATCCGAAAGCACCTGTAGTATCGGGATGAATGTTTCATGAAATTTTGGGAGCTGGTTTGTGCTCATATAGAGTAAAAATATACCGTTTTTGTGCAGAAAAAGCAATCGGGCGAGTGTGTATGAAATTTTAATATGGTTTTGCGGTATTAAAGGATTTGGGGATTATTTTTAATAACGGATTAGGCCTGCGGATCTAACCCCTCCTACCTCCCCTTACTCTAAGGGGAGGGATGTATTCGGCCTTCGGACCGGCCCCTCTCCCTACCCTCTCCCCGTCGGGGGCGAGGGGGTGTAACGTTTCTGGGTTCATGCTTTCGCTGACATGGCCAGACATAATGTAAAAAATTGACATTCAACTCGTTGCAAAGTATGCTTTCCGCAACAGCGCTGTTGCGGAAAGCATACTTTGCAACGAGCGCTAATTATCCACAGCATTAAATTAATTCGCTTTTCATAGCGAATTAATTTTTTTATGATTAGTCTTGAATCTTGACAAAACGGTCAAAAAAATGTATGTTGAAAGTGAAGCACGCAATAATACCTTTTGGAGCGCTTCAGTGTTCCCCGGGGGCTCCTCGGGTCTAAGCTGAAGAGGACGACTCCATTAGACGCGGCTTCTCCAAAAAATCCGATCGTTTGATCGGATTTTTTGTTATTCACTTTTGAATAGCTCAATGGGACTGCCAATGATATTAGCTCTTAAAATTTCATTGAACTTAGCGCCGAGCGATTTGCCGTTTAAATATGACGCGAGAGCCCCTGCAATCCAATCGGCAATTTGAATATTTCGATCTTCGGTTGAGTCAACCTGAACTATATCAACCCTTGCCCCTACTGGAGCAACGGTAACTAAACGGGCTTTTAGTATTCCAACGAACTCATCTTTTTTCAACCCCTTCAATGACCGCTTGTCACAACGAGCCATTAACTGATCGTCAGATATTGGGAAATATGATTCTAGGACCTCTCCCAAAATTTGTGTATACAAATAACCTTCACGTAACCCATGTTTATCATACGAGGCGGCGGGTATGTGTTTACATTTTAAATAACCATACTTTATACGAACATCCAGCGAACTTATATATTGAATGGTTTTTACCCGTAGATCGTCGGGGAGGCCGGTCTCTGAAAATTTAACTTCCGATTGGTATCGTTTAACCCAAGGAAATTTTTTCTTTTGCCATTTCTTAAAATCGCTGGCCGTCCTTTCGGGGTCGCCAACCGTAAAAGAAGCAATAACAAAATAGTTCTGATCCGCACAGGGTTTAAACGATCCGCTTTCATCGACAAAAATAGTCGGCATAATATAAAAATTGAGTCGGAACGACTAAAAATATACCGTTTTTGAGGGGAAGTTGCAATATGCATTTTTTGCACATTGCTTTTTGTAGTCTCTTTCCCTATTACTGGCAGCTGTTGCAAAAAATGCAACAGCTGGATTATGCACCGATTCAACGGAGGAGCGACTGAAAATTCGTGCCCCTCACCCGGCCATTCGGCCACCCTCTCCCCTTGGGGGGCGAGGGGTAAAGAGAAGACGAGATTGCCGCGTCGGCTTCGGCCTCCTCGCAATGACGACATAGGCAGGTGGCACGTGTTAGTGAATTATGGTTTGACAAAGAGGGGTATTGGTGAGAAAAAACCTGCGGAGAGGATTGGGGGTGGCACAAAGGGGTTGTGATTTGTTCATTGGTGTAATTTGAAGGAGGCGTGATGAGGAAACGCGTAAAGGATTTGCTCATTTGTTATATTGGGGACGAGATCCTGGGCGAACAGCTGACACAGTGTTTTCTGACGAAATATCCGGGCATTAGTGTTCGCGTTGGTTCAATGACCGGCGGGTTGGCTTTGGCGAGGAAGATTCGGTTTCGGGCGGTGGTCGTGGTCATTCATTCCAACCTCACGGTCGCAACCGGTGTTGTGACCAGTCGCTTGGTCGAGCTTGGTTACTCGGCCAAGAACACCTTTGTGCTCAATACCTGTCCCACCAGCCGGTTCAAGCACCAAGGTTTGGTTCACGAATACGGACGTGACGAGGTGGATGATGTGATTGAAGCGGCCAAGCGGGCGGCGGAGAGTGAGGCGGGATGTTGCTGGCGGACGCAGGAAGAAACGGTTCAACTTCCGCCACGGCGAAGTTGGAAAGAAAAGCTCGTTGCGCTCCTGAGACGCGGGTAGCGTGCCCTCGGACGATAATTTCGTCCGAGGGTGTTTTTAATCATGGAGATGATGACGGACGGGAAAAACGAATTCCCCTCACCCGGCCATTCGGCCGCCCTCTCCCCCGCTACGCTGCGGCTGCGCGGGGCGAGGGGAAAAGAGACGGCGAGATTGCCGCGTCGTCATTAGCCAGCCGAAGGACTCCTCGCAATGACGGTTGATGGGACGAAACAGGCTTGACATTATTGGCTTGAAGAACGAACATGTTGGCGAGGGGAAAAACATGGGAACAGTTAAGGACTTGCTCATTTGCAATATCGATTCCATCGGACCGGGGCAGCGGCTGCTTTGGTTCTTCAACCAGGAATTTCCGCGGCTGGCAGCTGATGTGGCCGACGGCATCATCAGTACCCACATTTTGCTCGCCAAGAACAAATATCGCGTGATCGTCATCATTGCCACGGCGAAATTGATCGTTGGCGCGACGCACATTGCCATCAAGCTGAAACATTACGGTTACGCGCCCTGCTGCCTTTTCATCTACCATCCCGGACCGGATAGCAAAGACGCGCATCAAACGTTGGTCAGTGAATTTTCAAAGGGCGGCGAGGCTGAACTGCTGGCGGCGGCAAAAATTGCGGCTGGCCGCGATTTCGAATGCCGCTGGGTGACGAAGGACGAAACGACCGTCGCCGAGACTGACGTAACATGAATAGAATTCCAGGACGACGTTTCTGGATCCCAGCTCACGGGCTGGGATGACGGAAAAAAGCAAAGAGCGCCCGAGAAAGCGCTCTTTTTTAATTCTATAGTTTTTCTAGCGTTGATCTAACCCTCCCTACCCTCCCTTGCTCCAAGGGAGGGGTTGTATTCGGCCTTCGGAGGGATACCTCACCCCCGCACCAGAGCAAAGCTCTATGCGGGGCAAGCCTACCCTCTCCTTGATTAAGGAGAGGGGGTTTATGCGAGCGGTAGCGGGCTGATGGCCATTACTTCTTTGGCGTCGGATTTGGTGATGACGTTTTTCTCTTGTAATTTTACGGTGAGCAAATCAACTTTATCGTTGGTTTTCATGAAACCTTCTTGCATTTCGGAACGAAGCGAGGAGATTTCGGTTCTAATGGAAGAGGTTTCGGAAGAAAGATCATTCCTGACCATGGAAATTTCATTTTTAAGCTCGGTGCGGAGGGAGGAGATTTCGCCCTTCAATTCGGTGCGGAGGGAGGAGATTTCCTCACCCACATGATCAAAACCGGCTTTGATCAATTCAACCAATTCTTCGTTGGAAGTAGTGTCTTTTTCCATACAAAAGGCATTATACGCCTATTCGTTGAAGGTGAAAAGATGACGCGGATCTAACCCTCCCTACCCTCCCTTGCTCCAAGGGAGGGGTTGGATTCGACCTGCGGAGGAATACCTCACCCCCGCACCAGAGCAAAGCTCGATGCGGGGCAGGTCTACCCTCTCCTTGATTTCCGCCCAAGGCGGATCAGCCTCGGGCTGAAAGGAGAGGGGTGGAAAAATGAGACGACGAGATTGCCGCGTCGTCCTGAGCCAGCCGAAGGACTCCTCGCAATGACGGCGTTTGTCTGTGTGTGGCGGTGGCGGATTGGGTTTGACGGGGGCGGGGGTTTGTGAGAAAAATGTTGGAGGAGGAATAAATGGAAAGAATGCGAAAGCCGGTTTACGTTATTGTTGTGACGAGCGAGATACGCTGGGCGTTGGGAACGGCCTTGCGCAAACGGTTCCCCGGCGTCGTCTTTACGTTCGTTGAAAATGCGAGCGAAGCGTGCGGGTATTTGGCTGATGCCGAACCGCTGAAAGGCGACACAATTCCGAAGGTGATCGTGTACTGCTCAACCGTCAGCGAATCGTCAGCTGAAGTTGTTGGCTATTGCGGCGCCATTTACGGGTCGGGGCCGAAAGCCAAACGCTACGCGCCCAAGATAATCATATACGCGGCGCGCGTCATGCATCGGCCGAGTTTCTTTGAAACGACCGTGGTGATGCAGCCGCATATTGAGGCGCTCTTCAACACGATCGAGGGTTTTTTGCCGCGCTACGCAAGAAAACGGAAGGAGATGAATTCATGACTCGAGCAATGCCACCCAGACCGGTCATTCACGGACCAAGGACGCGCGTCAATTTAACGCCGCGCGTGCTCATTCTTTCGGACGACGCCAAGCTGGGCGACCGGCTCCGAAGCGAGATGAGACAGCTATTAGCCGAACCTTGGTTCGCGGTCTATCGATCGATCGACGATTACCACGCTTCGGAGGACGGCGACGTCATTCATGACCTGGTTATCTACTGCTCGCAGCGGCAGGAGAAACCGGAAACGGTCAAACAAGCGATCGGCAGGATCAAGCTGTTCTGCCCCGAACGTGATTTGCGGATCATCCTTTATTCTGCAAATCGCGAAGTTCCGGCCGACGCGCGAATTGTTGCGGTCGTCCAACAGACCAACGAAAATGAATTGGCCGAAGTGATCAGCAAACTGCTGTGTCCGGAAGCGGCCTGATCTTTCTCTGCTCGAATCCCCTTGCCTCGCGGCTTGGGGATTTTTTTGTTGGTCGAATGTCGAGTGCCGAATTTCGACCAAGCGAGAACGGAACTCTCCCCCACTTCGCTTCGGCTTCGCGGGGCAGGCCTACCCCCGATGTTTTATCTCATCAATAATTTGGAGATCGGGGTCCGATCACGCATCGGACCTCCCTTTTCCAAAGGGAGGCTGCGGACCAACCTGCGGAGACACGCCCTCTCCCTACCCTCCCCCTGACAGGGGAGGCTGCGGACCGTCCTTCGGAGAAACGGATCAACCCCCTCGCCCCCGACGGGGAGAGGGTAGGGAGAGGGCGTGTCTCCGCGAGGTCTGACCCAAAACAAAAATTCCGCCTGCCTGCCGCCGGCTGGCGCGGGTGGAATTACCATCACGACGAGGTACGAGGAGTTTGCTTGCTGGGGTGGGGGTTCGTAAGGGGGAGGGACAGGCCCCGTACCTAGCATGGTACAGGGCAGGCTCAGCGAACTCGTGCCCCTCCCCCTTACAAAAAGATCGTACGTTCATTATAAAAACAAGCGCCTAATATGGACTGGATCTCCCATGTTGCTCGTGGATGACGGAAGAGACGAACCAGCCTTCGGACCACCCCTCACCCTACCCTCTCCCGTGCTCGGGCGAGGGGTTGGATGTTATGGATCCCCGCCTCCGCGGGGATGACGGAAGATACAAAAAGCCGCTGAAAAAATTTCAGCGGCTTTTTAAATTCTTAGAAATAATTACGGCTTGGGCGTGTTGGCGTCGCGGCGGTGTTTGCGGGCCACCTTTAAGCGGTTTAGTTCGCGCTCCAAGTGGACGGAGGCATCAGCGTAGGCGACGTCGTCTTTGCCTTTGGCTTCTTCGTAGGCGGCTTGGGCGCGGGCTTTGGCTTTCTCTATTTCCTCGACAACCAAGTCTTCGGCGCGGTCGGCGGAATCGGTTAAAATGACGCAGCGGCTGCCGGGCATGATTTCGATCGCGCCGCCGGAAACGGCCAAAAATTGCTCATCGCTTCCCACGCGCACGGTAAGTGCGCCGGGAACGACAAGGCCGACCAGGCTGGCATGGTTAGGCAGCACGGTTATTTCGCCGGCCGCCGTCGGCACGGTCACGCTGTCGACTTCCTGCTGGAAGACGGTGCGTTCGGGGGTTGTTATTTCTAAATTTAGTTTAGGCATGTTTTTGTTTACCGAATGTCGTCAGCCCGAGGCTGATCCGCCTTGGGCGGAAATGACTAATGTCGAATGTCGAATTCCGACGCCCCTCACCCTACCCTCTCCCCACTTCGCTAGCGCTGCGTAGGGCGAGGGGTTGGAATATGGGGTTGTAATTTCTGTCATCCCCGAGCGGCGTCGGGCACGCACTATGTTATTTCTGGTGCGCCGTCTTGCACTCCGAGGAGTGGATCCAATCCATATTGGGCGGCAGGCGTATCCGGCCTTCGGACCAACCCTCACCCTACCCTCTCCCGCGCTCGGGCGAGGGGGAATATGCGTTAGGTTCGATACCTAATACCTACAACCTTTAACCTTTAACCTTTAACCTATTTCGCCTTCTTCCAATCCTCGACAACTTCTTCGATCGTGCCTTTCATGTAGAAGTATTGCTCGGGGACTTCGTCGTATTTGCCGGCCAGAATTTCTTTGAAGCTGCGGACGGTGTCGACGCTCTTGACGTAGCGGCCGGGGATGTTGGAGAAGGTTTCGGCGACGAAGAAGGGCTGGGAGAGGAACTTTTGGATCTTCCTAGCGCGGCTCACGGTCAGGCGGTCGTCGGCGGACAATTCTTCCATGCCCAAGATGGCGATGATGTCTTGCAAGTCCTTGTAGCGCTGCAAAATTTTCTGCACGCCGCGGGCGACGGCATAATGGTCGGCGCCTATTACGTTGGGGTCCAAAATTCCCGAACTCGAGTCGAGCGGGTCAACGGCGGGATAGATGCCGAGTTCGGCCAGCGAGCGGGCCAACACGACGGTCGAATCCAAGTGGCCGAAGGTGGTGGCGGGCGCCGGGTCGGTCATGTCGTCGGCCGGAACGTAAACGGCTTGCACCGAGGTGATCGAACCGTTCTTGGTCGAAGTAATCCGCTCCTGAAGCGCACCCATTTCGTTGGCCAAGGTCGGCTGATAGCCCACGGCCGACGGAATGCGGCCGAGGAGCGCGGAGAGTTCGGAACCGGCTTGGGTGAAGCGGAAGATGTTGTCGACGAAGAGGAGCACGTCCTGTTTTTCTTCATCGCGGAAATATTCGGCCTGCGCCAAACCGGTAAGCGCAATGCGCGCGCGGGCGCCGGGCGGTTCGTTCATTTGTCCGAAGACCAGCGCGGTTTTGTCCAAGACGCCGGAGTCGGCCATTTCGCGGTAAAGCGAATTGCCTTCGCGCGTGCGCTCGCCCACCCCCGCGAATACCGAATAGCCGCCGTGCTCGGTGGCAATGTTGTGGATGAGCTCCATGACGATGACGGTCTTTCCCACGCCGGCGCCGCCGAAGAGGCCGACCTTGCCGCCTTTCATAAAGGGGCAAATGAGGTCGATGACCTTGATGCCGGTTTCGAAAACTTCGGTCTTGGTCGATTGTTCGTTAAAGCTGGGGGCGGCGCGGTGAATGGGATATTTCTTTTTGGTGACGGGCGCCGGCTTGTCGTCGATCGGGTCGCCGGTCACGTTGAACATGCGCCCCAAGGTTTCTTTGCCGACCGGCACCATGATCGGCGCGCCGGTCGCGGTCACGACGGCGCCGCGGGCAATGCCGTCGGTCGACGACATGGCCACCGTGCGCACCACCTTGCCGCCCAGGTCGCTTTGCACCTCAAGCGTCAGAAGTCCGTCCGGGGACTCGAGGGTCAGCGCTTCGTAAATTTCCGGCAGTTCATCCGGGAAGTGGACGTCCACGACCGGGCCGATGATTTGGGTGATTGTTCCTTGGGACATATGTTTTTATGAAGCATTAAACTATGAAACATGAAGCATGAAGCATGAAGCATTACGGTCGAGTCCGGCTCGACAAGAATGTTTCATGTTGTGTGTTTCATGTTTCATATTATCTATCCTTCCAGCGCGGCGCGGCCGGCGGAGATTTCGGCGATCTCCGAGGTGATGGCTGACTGCCGGGCTTGGTTAAGTGTGAAGGTGTAATCGGTGATCATGTCGCCGGCGGCATCAGAGGCGCTGCGCATGCTCATCATGCGCGCCGAGTGCTCCGAGGCGGCCGCTTCCAGCACCGCTTGATACGCGGTCGCTTCGATGAAGCGCGGCAGGGTGTATTCGAGCACATCGGAGGGCGTCGGTTCGAAAAGGGCGTCGGCTGATAATCCCCCCTCGCCCTTAAGCGGCAGAGCGTCGGCCGGTTTTACGAGCGGCAAAAGCGTTTTTACTTCCGGCGTTTGGCGCAGGGCGGAAATGTAATTGGTGGAAGCAATGTAAACCGCGTCATACGCGCCGGAAACAAATTCGCTTTCGGCGAGCGTGACGATCGGGCGAACGGCGGCGGCGCGCGGCGCGTTGGTGAGGCCCGGGAAGGAAGCGATGATATTGCGATTGGCGCGGCGCAAGGCCAATTCAACGTGGCGGCCGGCGCAGACAAAATCGACCTGGCTGAATTTTCCCGCCGCCGCGTCCACCGCGCGCATGAGCGAGACGTTGTAGCCGCCGCATAAGCCGCGGTCGGAGCCGATCACGATCATGAGCACTTTGTCAGTTTTGGCCGCGCTCCGGAAAAAGGGATGATCGACGGTCGCGCCTAGCCCCGAAAGATTGCGCAGCAAGTCCGCGCCAAGCGCCGCATAGCGCCGCGCCGCCGTGGCGGACGAGACGGCGCGCCGCATTTTGGCCGCGGAGACAAGCTCCATGGCTTTGGTGATCTTTTTGGTATTGGAGACGGACTTGATCCGGCTCCGGATAAGGCGGGCGGAAATGGCCATTGGATTAGGTATCAGGTTCAAGGTGAAAGGTTCAAGGTGTTAGGTAAAACCTGTAACCTTGTACCTTGCACCTGTAACCTTTCTAAATTTTGAACTCCTTGATCGCTTTCTTTAAGCCTTCTTCGACTTCCGGCGACAGGACTTTTTTGGTTGTGATCTCGTCGAGGGTGGCGGCGAAGGCGGAGCGCAGGAAGTTGCAGAAGCCGTCTTCCCAGGCCGAGATCTTCTCGACCGGGATGGCGTCCAAGTAGCCGTTCACCACGGCGTAGAGCACGGCGACCTCTTCGGCGACTTGCATCGGGCGGTATTGCGGCTGTTTGAGGATCTCGACAATGCGGCGGCCGCGTTCAATTTGCTTGCGCGTCCCCTCTTCGAGGTCGGTGGCGAATTGCGCAAAGGCTTCGAGTTCGCGGAATTGCGCGAGGTCGAGGCGCAAGCGGCCGGCCACTTTTTTCATGGCCTTAATTTGGGCGTCGCCGCCGACGCGGGAAACGGAAAGGCCGACGTTAAGCGCCGGACGAATGCCGCGGTAGAACAGATCGGATTCCAAATAAATTTGCCCGTCGGTAATGGAAATGACGTTGGTCGGGATGTAAGCGGAAATGTCGCCGGCTTGCGTTTCAATGATGGGGAGCGCGGTTAACGATCCGCCGCCGTTTTTCGCGCTCATGCGCGCGGCGCGCTCGAGCAAGCGGGAGTGCAAATAGAAAACGTCGCCGGGATAAGCTTCGCGGCCCGGCGGGCGGCGCAAGAGCAATGAGACTTGGCGATAAGCCCAAGCGTGCTTGGACAGGTCGTCATAGACGGCGAGCGCGTCCTTGCCTTTGTCCATGAAATATTCGCCCATGGCTGCGCCGGAGTATGGGGCGATGAATTGCAACGCGGCGGCGGAGCTGGCGCCGGCCACCACGATGATCGTGTGCGCCATGGCCCCGGTCTCTTCGAGTTTAGCCACGATGCGCGCGATCTTCGATTCTTTTTGGCCGATGGCAACGTAAATGCAAATGACGCCTTTGCCAATTTGGTTGATGATCGTGTCGACGGCCACGGCGGTCTTGCCGGTTTGGCGGTCGCCGATAATGAGTTCGCGCTGGCCGCGGCCGATGGGGATCATGGCGTCGATCGCCTTGATGCCGGTCGATAGCGGCGTGTTGACCGGTTCGCGCGCGAGCACGCCCGGCGCGATCTTCTCGACCGGATACTGTGCGGCGGCTTTGATCGGCCCCTTGCCGTCAACCGGACGGCCGAGCGGATCGACAACGCGGCCAATGAGCCCTTCGCCCACCGGGACGGAAAGAATTTTGCCGCTGCGTTTAACTTTGTCGCCTTCTTTAATTTTGGTCGCGTCGCCCAGGATCATGGCGCCGACGGTTTCTTCTTCCAGGTTAAGCGCCACGCCGTACACGCCCCCGGGGAATTCCAACATTTCCGCCGACAAACAATCGGCCAGCCCGGTCATGCGCGCAATTCCGTCGCCCACCTCGATCACCGTGCCGATCTTCTCGGCTTTGGCGTCGGCGACAAAAGAATTGATCCCGTCTTTAAGCGTCGCGATTAATTTTGTGGCGTCAGACATATTGGTTGTTGGAATGTTGTTGGAATTAAGAATTAGGAATTATGAATTAGGAGACCGTATTCTTAATTCTTAATTCATATCTCATGATTCCCGGCGACTAAATTTCTATCTCCTGTTTTAACCTTTCTAGCTTGGCACGGACAGAACCGTCGATCCTGGTGCCTTCCACTTCGACAATGGCGCCGCCCAAAAGCGACGGATCGGTCCGTTCCTCGAAGATGACGTTCTTGAATGCCGCCTTGAGCTTGGCGCGCGTGGCCGCGTCCGGTTCGCTCGCCGTCGTGAAGGTTCCGGAGCGATACCCCTCGATCGCGAGCGCGAGCTCGTTAAAAGCCGTGACGATCCGCGGCCGCAGATTGGTTTTCCGCGAACGCGCGAGCCGCGAGAGAAAATCGCGAACAACCGCCGGGCGGTGTGCGTCGTCGGCGGCCGCGAGCGCGGCGTGCAATTCGCGAGCGTAAGTTAGCGGGGTTTTTTTCATATCCTGGAATTAAGAGATAAGAATTATGAATTAAGAAACCGTTACCGTATTCCTAATTCATGATTCATAATTCTAAAACCTAATTCTTGTCTAGCACTTGCTCGATCAAGGCCTTGTCCTTGGCGCCGGTCATTTTTTCGTTGATCACTTTTTCCGTGGCGGCGGCGATGAGTTCGGCGGCCGCGCGGCGGACCTCGGCCGTCATGGCGTCGCGCTCCGCGCCCAACTGCGCTTTGCCGGAAGCGATGATCTCGGAAATTTCAACGCGCGTCTTTTCGACGGCCGCCGCGCGATTGGTTTCCGCCTGCTTCAAAGCTTCGGCGGAAATGCGCAACGCTTCGGCGCGGGCAGAGGCGACGATCCGCTCCGACTCGGCATTAGCGCGCGTCAGCTCTTCGCCGATCTTCTCCGCGTTCGCCAGCGACTCAATGACCTTGGCGCGGCGCTTGTCGAGCGCGGCAATGAGCGGCTTGTATAGCAAAAAGGTCAGCGCCGTAAAAAGAATTACGAAGTTGACGAGCTGGGCGATCAAGAGCCGCCAATCAATGCCGAGTTTTGCGAATAGCTCCATAGGTGTAGTCGAGCTTGGCTCGACGAATCAGGATTCAGGATTCATGAATCAAGAATATCCGTCCGTAATTCATGTGTCGTGTGGTGTAGTCGAGCTTGGCTCGACGAATCAGGATTCAGGATTCATGAATCAAGAATGTACGTCCGTAATTCATGTGTCGTGTGGTGTAGTCGAGCTTGGCTCGACGAATCAGGATTCAGGATTCATGAATCAAGAATGTACGTCGTAATTCATGTGTCTTGATTCGTGTGTCGTTTGTTTAGCGAACTAAACAAACTTAATGATCAAAGCCATGACGAAGGCGTAGATCGAGATGGCTTCGGCGAAGGCGATCGCGAGGATCATCGCGGTCTGGATTTTCGACGCCGCTTCCGGGTTGCGGCCAACCGCTTCCAAACCTTTGCCGGCAAGAAGGCCGATCGCAAGGGCCGGACCAAAACCGCCAATGGCAATGGCCAAAGCCGCGGCGATCGATTTGACTGCTTCTGTGTCCATAGTGTTTTGTTAAATTAATTATGATTTAAGATTCAAGATTCACGATTCAAGAATACGGCCGGATTCCTGGATCATGTGTCTTGGATCTTTAATCGCGCTTAATGCGCTTCGGCGTGCGCGTGCTCCTCGGCGCCATGCGCGGTGGTGGCCCCGGTCAAGAAGACCAAGGTCAACATTGAAAAGACCAGTGCCTGCACAAAGCCGACAAAAATTTCCAGCGCGAGGAATGGCAATGGTACTATAAATGGCACAAGAGTTCCAACGACCAAAAGCAGGACTTCGCCGGCGAAAATATTGCCAAAGAGCCGGAACGCGAACGAGATCACCTTTGAGAATTCCGAGATGAATTCCAGTATACCAACGAACGTGCCAATAAAATAGGGCTTTTTCCACGGCGCGACGAAGAATTTCCCGGCATAATGGCGCATGCCAAGCATGGCAAAGCCAAAGATTTGCACCGAGATGAAAGAAACGATGGCGATGGCCGTCGTAAAGTTAAGGTCAGCCGAAGAAGAGCGAATAAACGGTATTAAAACTGTTTTCCCTTCCGCATGACCCCAAATGCCGATCGATCCCAAACCGGGCACTAATTCAACCCAGTTTGAGGCGATCACTGCGATGAAAATCGTGGCAACGATCGGAAAAAACTTCTTTGTTTTTTCTCGATCGTTTGTCACGCCATCGATCATCGACCAAAGCAATTCAATGACCGTTTCGGCGGCATTTTGCAGCTTGGACGGCACTTCGGCGATCGAACGACGGACAAAAAACGCGACAACGATGAGCACGACGGTAATGACCCAACCAACCATGAGGGTATTGGTCACGGGAAACGAGCCGATATGGAAAATTGGTTCAGCCGCAAGCGAAATGTTCATATCAAAAGGACATTATTGTATCACCCCCCAGCGAGCGTATCAAGGGTATAAAAAAACGGCTTAAAATGGTAGAAACCCGATTAAGCCTAAAACCCTTGACAATTTGGCTGGGTTGTGATACAAGTAGTGGCTGGGTTCCAGCAACCGCCCCCGAGAGGGGGTAGGGCACTTTAACAAAATATTCCTGTTTGCGTTAATTTCGATTAACACATGGGGGACGAAGCCCCCATTAACGCAAACACGGAGGAATCCAATGTCACAGCCCGCACTCAAACGTAACGAGCAGACGGCCAGCATTCGGCCCATTCGTCCTCCAGCCCTTCCTGTTGGGGACCTGGACGTCGACGATCAGATCGCCGCTCTGCGACACAACCATGACGGTCTCGAAAAGACTGTCGCCGCTCTGCAGCGCTCCACAAAAGCGTCTGCAAACGATCTTTCCGATCGTCTCAAACGGGCCGAAAGCGATACGCGCATCGCCCACAGCATCGCTGCCGAGGTTCGGCGCGATCATCGGCAGCTTGCCAAGACCGTGGGGGCTCAAACCGCCACGCTTTCGCAGCACAATGCCGCGCTTCAGTATCAGGCTCTGCACATCGCCGACATCCGATCGACGATTGCCGACCTGCAACAGGAAGTGGCTGATAACCACCTGCTCACGGCTTCGCAAGGCAGTCTTGACGAGCTTCGAGCCTTGGTCGCCCAGATCGAGGCCAGGGAAAACGCCACACACGGCGTGAGCAAGGGACTTGTCCAACAAGTTGCCCAACTCGCGGCGGAAATCCGCCTCCTTCAAGCAACTCGCGCGCAAGCACCGATCCAGGCTCCTATCAGGAGACCAAAGGTCGAGAAACCATCCGGTTCGTTCTTTCTATGGCTTTCATACGGTGCGGTCGGTGTGGCAGTTTTTGCCTCACTGATCTATGCCATTCTGCCACACTAACTCTAGATGGCACCGAAACAGACTCATCGGGGACCCTTCGCGGGTCCCCTTTTTTCTTATTCTAAAAAATTCCAGTGTTTTATTTTCTTTAATCGCCGACTGCGATTCGGCAAATAATCTTGACTGTCATTCAACCTCCGGAGACGGAACTCTCCCTACCCTCCCTTTTCCAAAGGGAGGCTGTGTACCAGCCTGCGGAGACCGCCCTCTCCCTACCCTCCCCCTGACAGGGGAGGCTGCGGACCGTCCTTCGGAGAAACGGATCAACCCACTCGCCCCCGACGGGGAGAGGGTAGGGAGAGGGGTATCTCCGCGAGGTCTGACCCAAAACAAAAATCCCGCACGCCTGCCGCCGGCTGGCGCGGGCGGGATCACCTACACGACGAGGTACGAGGAGTTTGCTTGCTGGGGTGGGGGTTCGTAAGGGGGAGGGACAGGCTCAGCGAACTCGTGCCCCTCCCCCTTACAGAAAAATCGTACGTTCATTTGGCAACCGTAACGCCGCCCAATATGGATTGGACCCCGGCCTTCGCCGGGGTGACGAAAATCGTTACAAAACCGCCAGCATTCAGGCTGGCGGTTTTCGTTTAGAAAATTTATTCATCCCCTCCTATGTCGCAAACCCTTCGTTAAAGGCGATGATCGGGCTCGCGGGCGCGGCGGCTGCTTCTTTGGCGGGCGCTTTGGCCGGTTCGCCGTCCTCTTTTTTGAATTTCACGGTAAAGGTCGGCAGCCACTTGGCGTTGTTTTCATCGATGATCTCGATGTTCTCATTGGCCGCATACTTGTTGAGCGCGACGTCGGAAAGCATTTCGGTATAGCTTTTCACGTCGAGTTTCAACAGATCCAAATTGGCGAGCGCCGCTTGGGAGGCCCCGCGCACCGCGTTCTCGATTGACTTCTTTTTCTCGCGCAAGGTCTGCAATTCATCAACGACCGTCTGGTATTCCGAACTGTTCCGCAGCTCGTCGCGGAACATCTTGTTCAATTCGCGCATTTCGCGGCGCTTGGTTTCGAGCGTTTTATGGATCTCGTTGAGGTTTTGCATAATTGCGTCTTGGGTTCTTTAGACAAACACTATAGCACACCCGCCGCTTTTAATTCACTGCGCAACTCCTTGAAGGCGCGGGCGCGGTGCGACAGGCCGTTCTTGGCTTCGGGGCCCATTTGCGCAAAGGTCCTCTCATGGCCGTCGGGGATGAAGTACGGGTCAAAACCGAAGCCCGACTCCCCTTTTTTGGCGGTCAGCCGGCCTTTGACGATGCCTTCGGCATAACGCACGTCGTCGCCGCTGCAATAAGCCGCGCCGCAGCGCGCCACGGCGCCGTATTTATTTTGCAGATTGGCGATCTCCATCGCCAGCTCGTAGCCGACAACTTGCTGCCACCATTTTATAAAAGGCCCGGGGAAGCCGTTGAGGCATTCAAGCTCAAAAGAAACGTCTTCCACCAGCACCGGCGCGCCAACCATGGCGTAAGCCGCTTTAGCTTTGGCCGTAACGATCTCTTTTAAATCCATCGATTGGATCTCGGGCAATTCCAAAGCCTTGGTCGCAATTTCCACGCCGACCAAGATCTCTTCAACTTCGATCTTTTTATTGGGGTTTGAGGTGACAAGGGTGAGCATAGGCCGAATAGACAAATAAGAGCATTGATGTATATTACCAGCAGTTCATTATGGAGGGAAATCATGACGAAAAACAAACATCGCAGAAAACGCCCGGAACAACCGCTTGATCTGGCGCTCGTGATCGGACTCACGGCCATGATCAAACAATTGGCGCAGATCAACAGCGCCAGAATGGAATTCGCTGACCTCGAACTCATCGAGCGCTTTGAAAAAGGCCGACGGCGGCAAGCGATCAAACACATCCGCGCCACCGCGACGCCGCACTCGCTCGGCCTAAGAACGACCGAGCCGCGATCAAAAGGACCAAACCCCGCGCGGTTGCTCGCCAAAATGTGGCAGGCCGGCCAACCGTGCCCGAGATGCAAAAAAGGCAGGCTCGCCGACCAAACCAAAGGCGAACGACGGCTGACCGCGTGCAACAAATGCCGTTTTTATGTCGAACGCGTCGCGTTCGACTACAAACCGAACAAAGATGTCCAAAAGTTCCTTTCCGATCTTCACACCCACCAGATCCTTTCTCACTGGGCCGGCCTGAACAACCCGAACCCGATCTACTTTGCCGCCAAGGCCGCCTGAACACCATCGACGCGAAGACCGCTGGAAACAGCGGTCTTTTTATATCACCGGATCATGCCGCCGTCCCCCACTTGATCTTCGCCCAAACGCGTTCATGCAAATAATAAAGGATCGTGCTCCCCAAATTGGTCGCAACCGCCACCCCGATCGCCAAGTCGTAACGATGCGTGACGGCGGTGATAATGATCAGGTCGGAAATGATGACGATCACCCTGAAGGTCACCGATTTGACGATCGAACGCTTATGATTTTCAACGGGCTTGTCCATATGATTATGATGGCTGAAATTTCGAAAAATAACTTTTAAACGCTTCGCGATGGATCGGTTTAATGTTGCTTTCAATGTCAACTTCCGCAGGGTATTTCCAAACCATGCCGTCGTGTTCGTCGCTTATTTTTATCTCGCCGCCCAAATATTTTCCCTCAAAAAATATGTAGATGACCCGCGTGTCTTTGTTCGGCCCGATTTCGTCGCGGCTCAACAAAACCGGCTTTGGATCGATAGCGACCGTGATGTCGCCCAATTCTTCTTTCACCTCGCGGCGCAAGATGTCGAGAAACGGAGTTACAAACTCATTATCCTCGATCCTACCGCCCGGCAGATCGAAGTATCCGGCATACAAGCCGCTCGCGGATCCAAAAGGCAGCAACAGGCGGCCGTCTGCGTCGCGTAAAAAAACTTTAAGCGATACTTGGTATTTATCTTTGGCCATAATTGACGATCAACGTTAAAGCGCCGCTTCGATCCATTCGGCGAGTAGTTCGCCAAAATCAATGTTGGCCGCTTTTACGGCTTTAGGGATCAGCGAATTTGCCGTTTGTCCCGGGATGGTGTTTATTTCCAAGAACCAGATCATGCCTTCCTTGTCGACGATAAAATCGCTGCGGCTCATGTGCCGCGCGCCGATCGCTTGATGGGCTTTTAACGCCGCCTCGGAAAGCGCCGCAGCCAATTCGTGAGCGATGCACGCGGGGCAGGTCTCGTCGACCAGCGCCGGATCGTACTTGCTCGCCAAGTCGAAGAACCCGGTTTTGGACCTGATCTCGATGACCGGCAAAGCGCGCAAGCCGTTTTTGGTTTCGATAATTGGCACGGTGAATTCAGCGCCTTCAATAAAGTCTTCAATTAAAACCGAGGGAGACAGTTTAAGCGCCTCGGCAACCGCGCCGGCAAAAGCAGCTTCGTCTTTAACAATGGAAACGCCGATCGAACTGCCGCCGTCCAGTGGCTTGACCGCGACCGGGCCGGCGTAAACAAGCGCCTCGCCGCTGGAAGCCAAGATCGCCTTAGGCGTGTTGATGCCGATTTTGGCGACCAAATTTTTCGCCAGCGCTTTGTTGGCCGCGAGCGCTTGCGCTTCGACGTCGGAAAAAATGAACGCCAAATTAAGGGTTCGCAGGAATCCTTGAATAACGCCGTCCTCGCCCCCGCGTCCGTGAAAAACCGGCACGACAACATCGATCGAACGATGCTCGGCCAAGAATTTATCCATGTCTTCCGGCAAAACAAATCGCGAGACGTCAAAACGATCGCCCAAAGCGCTTCGCACCCCTTCAGCCGACGCCAAAGCGATCTCGCGCTCCGAGCTTGTCCCGCCGGTCAAAATGGCGATCCGTTTTTTCATATTTTATTCACTGTAATAATTTGTTTTTCGTCATTGCGAGCGAATCCGCAGACGAGCGCGGCAATCCCATCGGAGTATCACCGTAGTAGCATTATTCGCGAGATTGCTTCGTCGTCTTCGGCCTCCTCGCAATGACGGGATATGATGAAGCCATCAAATTCCGTAGGTCAGTCTTATGCATTCGTCCTCGTCTTGAATGAGATCCATGTCCAGCGCTTCCTCGGGCGTGACCCATGTATATTCAGTGTGCTCATTGTGACTGATCGTGACCGTCGGAAAAGAATCGATCTTGATCCTAAAGATATGATAGATGAATTGGTAGTCCGGATAAACGACAAAGATCTTTTTTACATGTTCCAAGCGCGACGGATCGAGCGTTAGGCCCGTTTCTTCTTTTGTTTCGCGGATGATAGCCGCGTCCGCGGTCTCATCCTCATCCAATTTTCCCGAAGGTCCGCACCAAGTCCCGCCTTCCGGCTTGTTCGGATGGCGTTTGAGCAGCAAGATCCGCCCGTCGTGTTCCACGAAACAGCCGGCAACCGCGAACCTCGGTGTGAAATTTTCCGGCTCGGAAAGGTAGATCATTTATTCGATCATTACGGTCTTGTCGCGGTATTTTGTTTTTTCGAGTTCACGATAGTATTCTTTCGTTTTTTCCGTAAAGCCCTCGATAAATTCTTTGTTGTTCAGATACAGCTCGCGGCGCGATTTGCCGATATTGGCGATGAGAAGTTCGACCATAGGCTCATAAACCCCGATCGCGACCATCACGCCTTTGAAATGCGGCAAAGCGTCGAGAAACTCCCTGACGTCGTCAGCCGTCTTTACTGCCCCGCCATCCCAAGCGGCGCTGAATTTTTGCCCTTCTTCTTCCGCTTCTTTTTGCAACGACCCAAATTTTTCCAGCCAAGCCGGATCGACTTCTTTCAATTTTATTTCGCCGCGCCGTTCCGCCGGCAGGAACTTCTTCAAGAAATCAACTGTATCGACGACCGCAAAAATATTTTTATGCGGCGGCTCCCCGGTTTTAACCAATTCTTCGACGCGCTCGGCGCTCACCTGGCCATCCTCGCCGACGAACTGCAGCCAATTGGGTTTGCATTCGGAGACGATCTCGAAGCCGTAATATCGGCGCAGTGCCGCGCGATCAAGCAACCACGAGGTCCCGACAACACCACGCGCCTGCGGATACTCGTCAACGATCAGCTCCGCCAGCTTGGCGGTATATTTTTTAATGTTGTCCGGCGTCACCTTTTCCTCGTTCTCATAAGAGGCAGGCAAATGGATCTCGAAATATTCTTCATCGGCCGGGAAACCCAGCCCTTCAAGCTTTTCTAGGATGCGGGGATGGACCTCGTCCTTTTTCATTAAGTTGTATTTGTATATGCCGAGCCGATTCTTTTCTTTCCACGCCGCACGGCCAGCCTCGTGCTCCATCCATTCTTCCGGATGGCGCGCCCGCGCTTCCTTTTCCCATTGTTCAAACATCTCAAAAACCGCCTTCAGACGCGCCGCGCGCCTTTCCTTATTGTCGAGCGGGCCGCTTTCCGGAGAATACAGCGCGTCGATCTTCTTAGAAAAATCTTCTTCAACCTTGGACCGTTCAACGTCGTCTTCAAAACGGAACAAGGTGTTCATGTTTGTTATGCCGGCATTGCCCGTCTCCTTGAGCAGTTGTGAAAAACTTTTGCCTTGATTCTTACCACGAACGATCAGGTCATCATAATAGAATAACTGAATTTTCAAAAGCTCATCATTGAGCTTTTCGCTATGACTTTCCAAATTCTCGGCGGCAATTTCTTCGACTAATCCGAATTCTCTGAATTCACTCATAAACAAACTATGCTTGTCCGGGCATCTTTTGGTATTTCGACGCGGCGTTCACGAGCCATGAGCTTGACTGCACCTTGCCGCCGGCGCCGACGTTGTATTCTTGGCGGCAGCCGAGTTCATCGCAGACGATATTTTCCGGCGTATTATGGGCGTGGCGGTCGCCGCCGTTGGCAAAAACGTGCGGCTTGATCATCTTAAGCGCGCTCGCGACGCTCATGTCGGCGGGGTCTTTCTCATGGTCGGTAAAAACGACTTCATCGACGGCGCCGAACGCCTCAATGATCTCCTTGCGCTCGTGCTGGGGCATGAAGACATACCCTTTCTTTTTCATGAGCCAGTTGTCGTTGTTCACGATGACGACCAGTTTATCGCCCAACTTCTTTGCCTCGTTGAACATGCGCACGTGTCCGATGTGCACCGGGTCAAACCCGCCGCTTACCGCGACCACGACCGATTTTTTGTCTTTTTGCCCCTCCGACATAGTAATTTATTGGATAAAAATGAATCTTGGTCCATTATACCCGTCTCGTTCGACGATGGCCAGAAAATCAAAAAGCGGCCGCGCCCACAGGCCGCCGTTGTCCGCCGAGCGATAAAAAACCAGTTCTTCCGCATAATCCAGACTGTTCCGCCCGACGCCCAGTACCTCGTAATTGTCGCCTTTAAAATGGCGGTAAAGACCCGGTTTCAGATTTTTCGCGGTATCGGAAAGCGGGGGTAGATGATCAGGCATGTTTTTTATCATCCCGAATCGCAATGAGGGATCTCAAAGTCTCTAAACCAGCTACGTGATTCCTCGCCTCGGGCAAATCAACTATAACGGCTCGGAATGACGAGGTAGTTACTTTTTCGGTTCGGTCGGCGGCAATGAATACTTGTTTTCTTCCCACTTGGCGATCACGCCGTTCAATAATCGCGCCAGGTCTTTCGCCACAAAATGGTTAAGGAAAATGCGCGAAGCGAGCGACGAGGTGACGTGTCCGTTCACGTTCACCGAGGAAATAAAATCAAGAACAATGTCCCGGTCCTGGACGGTGATCTGGAGGGCGTTGGCATAATTGCCGCGCAGGTCCTCCGGTTTGGCGAACAGCTGATTATTCTGCGGCTTATTTTCTTCGGCCATATGGATGTTTATGCCTTAAGATCGCGATGAATTTCGCGATAACAATTTTTGCAAAGGTGAAACTTTTTAACGATACGCCCTTTGGGCGGACTTAAAAGAATACCCCCAAACTCTTTTAACTCTTGGCCGCATTTGTCGCACTTGGGCTTGATGGCCATATTATTCAACTTCGATATGTTGTTCGGGGTGCCAAGCTGGCGCGCAAGGAGCCAAAAAAGTCATTTGCCCGTCAAAGAAATATTTTTCTTTTGGTTCGATCACAACCATATCGCCCTCATTGAGTTCAATTGCATTCCCCTCAACGACCAGTTTTCCAGAACCTTTTATTACATACACTAATTCTTTGCACTCCAGATTAACGACGCGGCCGGCGTCTGGGTACCGGCCGTTCAATTCAATGACCGCGCCGTTGATGTCCTGATCCCCTATCGGATATTCGATCGCCGTACAACGATCGCTGTTCTTATGCGTTTGCGCCTCGCTTTGGCGAACTATTTTCATAATTAACTTAGTTTGAATTCGACGATCTTCACAAGGGTGTCGCCGGTAATTTTGTCGCCGTAATTTTTTGCCATTTCTTTGAACATGTCGTCCCGGCTCTCGTACGATTCATGGCCTTCAAAATCGCTGCCGCCGATGTCGCCGAGCCGCTTCTCGCGAATGCCGACAATGACCGCATTGGCGAATTTTTCCATCGTTCCTTTGTTGACGAATTCCAGTTCGTCGCCGACCGTCAAATTCTTGTCGTCGAAGAGCCGCCAAGTGACGTTTTTCTTTCCGGACAAGATCAGTTCGACCAAGTTGGGCCTGAATTTAAGGGTTTTCATATGATTCGCAAAAATTTTTTTATGTTGCAGCAGGATTAGAATTTACGGCGGATGCCCTGCCAAATGCGCTTCAAAGATGACATGAAGCGCGCGGGCAGGCTTCGCCACCATGTTAGATCGGCCAGATTCATGAAAAATCCTGCTAAGAAATTAACATTTAACGACCGACCGGTCAATCTGCCATACAAGAAGAAGATAATGAGCAAGATGACAACGAACCAGAGCGCCAGGAAGAACAACAAACTTCCCGTGAAAGAAAAACCGCTCGCCTGGGGCGCCGCTATGGTCGGTAAAAACGGAATGACATTGAACGAAACGGCGGGGCCGACCAGGCTGCCGTGCGGCTGGTCGATTGAAACGTATGTCTCATAACTGCCGGTGACGATCTCGTTTTGTTCAAAGTTATAAACGAACGTTCCGTTTGCATCGGTGACGGCTTTGGCGACTTCTCGCTGCGTGCCGTGAATATGCAGCGTCACGACCGTGTTCGGAAGCGCCGTCCCCGCCATTCTTAATTGATTTTTCATGACGTAAGAATTCGGCGCCGGCGAAAGCACGACCGGCAACGCAGGGGTGGCGGCGCCGGCGGCATTTACAATGACATAATTGTATTTCTTGATGATCTCGTTGACAATATTGGCCACAGGCGGCGCGGCGGGCGCCGTTGCTTGCTTGACATAATAAATGATCGCATTGACGACGCCCGACTCGTCGCCTTGCGCGTTTTCGTATTTCGCATAAACGGTCTTCTTGCCGTACCCGTCCGATAAAGTGTAATTTTTTGAACTTACATACGGAAGCCATTCGGCGGCGTCGTGGAAATCCGAGAATTCGGAGATCTTCAAATAAGAAGCGTTGGTGGCATACAGGCTTAAAGCCACCGCGCGATAAAGGGTTTCCGGCTCGCCGTCGTTTATAAACAGCATCAGGTTTGAAGGCGGCAAGGGCGCGGCCGGGGCGGCGGAAGGCAAAAACCCTCCGCTCCCTGCAACCCCGGACGGCGGGGCGGGCTCGGGAGGCGTTGCCGGCGCCGCGGCCGGCGCTTTATAAACCTCAACCGTCGCGTCCGCGGTAACCAATCCGGCGGCTTGGGCAACGTTGAACAGATCGGCAAAACTAAACCGTTTGCGGGACGGCGCGGCAGCGACCAGCCCCTGCGATGAAGCGGTGACGACGGACGCATATTTGCCCAGATTGCCTCCGGTCGTGAGCACGCCAGCATTCGTGATGCTGCCCGCCGCCGGATTTGACACGCTCCAATCGATCACCAAGTTAGGGATCGGGTCCCCCAAGGCGTTGTAGCCGATCGCCGTCATTTGCACGCTGGTATTGGTCGGCAAAAGCGCGTAGTCCGGTTCGATCACGAGTTTCGCCAATTGCGAATCGCCGACCGTTATAGACTGGGTGGCCGCCGCCCAGCCGGGGCTCGGCGTATCGTCGGCAGTGAGCAAGTAAGTCCCCGCCGTTTTATCCGCATAGTAGAAAGAAACGTTATTTCCATTCGCGGGAATGGTGACCGAGGTGATCGGCAAAGCATTGGGGCCGACATTTTTATAGAAAACGCCGGTGCCGGAAGTCGAATTCAGGGTGATGACCGTGTCGCTGCCGACCCGGCTGGCATTGCCATACACGTCGCGAGGCTCGATCGTGATAATTCCCGAATTGGCGTTGGTGAACAGGGTCTGCGGCAAGGTGGTGAAAGCGAGCTGCGAGATCGCGCCCGAGGTTATTTCGATCTGCTGCGTATCGTCGGTCCAGCCGACCGACGGAAATTCGGAAACGGTCAAGGTGGCAATGCCCTGAATGGTGTCGGTATAATAGAAGTCGGCCGACGATTTGCCGGGCAAAAGCGTCAGAACGATCGTCCCGGCAAAGAGCCCGGCGGGGCTGCTGGAGAATTTGCCGCTCGCATTGCTTGAATTTACAACCAGATAAGTGACTTGGGTCACGTTGACCGCATTGCCAAACGAAGATTCCGTCTCGACGGTGATCTTTCCGGAAATTTCGCCGCCGGACACCGCCGCCTTGCCCACCTCGGGCGCGGTCTTAAATTTTAATTTTGCAATGGTATTTTCAATGCTGCCCACGACGATTTGCTGCGTGCCGTCGATCCATCCGCGGGACGGAGATTCGGACGCCGAAAGGCTGAAGGTGCCGGCCGTGCCGTCTTTGTAATAGATGCCGACCTTGTGCGCTCCGGCCGGGATGACGACGGAGGTTATCCCCCAATTGGCGCCATCGGCCGAGAACTGCGGGGTTGCGGAATTCGAACCGAGCGTGATCGCGGTGTCGGCCGCCACCTCCACCGCGTTTCCTTGCACGTCTTCTGTTTCAATATTGATGATCGAAGACGCGGCGTTCAAGGAGATTGATTGCAGGGCGGTGGTAAAGACGATTTGCCCGATGACGCCTTCGGTGACGCTGATCGTTTGAACGGCGCTCCAGGCTTGCCCGCCCGCATGCGCTCTAAGGGTGAACGTCCCGGCTTGCTGGTCGCGATAGTAGAATACGGCGGTCGATTGGCCGGCCGGGATCATGACGGAAGCGACATTCCAAGGGCCCGTCGCGCCGTTGGCGGAAAACGCGCCGGTGGCTGAATCGGTGTTCACCGCAACGGCCAGGTCCGCATCATAGACGGTCGGGTAGCCATTGGCATCTTCGAGCGCGACAATGATGGCGCCTGAAGCGATGTTTCTGGCGATCGATTGGTTGGCCGAAACAAAAGCCAGTTTGGCCACGGCGCCGGCATTCACCGTGATCTGCTGCGTGGCGTCCGTCCAGCCGAGCGACGGGGTTTCCGAGATGCCGATGGTTTTTGTGCCGGGGGTCGTGTCTTTGTAATAAAAATTGAACGAAGATTGGCCGGCCGGGATCGTCAGGGCGATGGCATTCCAGGGGCCGCTTGAGGAAGCGGAAAAACTTCCGCCTGAAGGATTGCTGGTGATGAGCGAAACGGGCGTGTCCGAAGAAACCGGAATGGCGTTGCCGGTAACATCCTGCGTTTGCACGGTGATGATCGGCGACGAGACGTTGGTGTCAACCGCCCGGACCGGCGTTATGAAGACGAATTTTGTGATGACCGGCGCGTAGATCATTTCGGCCTGCGTCGCGTCCGTCCAACCATGCTCCGGCTGCGATGAGGCCGTCAATAAAACTTGCCCCAGCGTGCCGTCGCGATAGTAGAAATGGCCTTCGCTCGCCCCGGCTTTAATGGTCAGCGCCGGGCTTTGCGAACCGTCAAGCCAAGCTCCGTTCGTGACGTTTGACGCGAAGCTGCCGGTCGCGCTGCTGGACGAAAGATGGATGACCGTGTCGGCGGCCATGAGCGTCGGATTGTTCAGGCTGTCAAATGCCTGCACGGTTATTTTTTCGGAAGCGTAATTTTGGATGATGTTTTGCCCGTCGCTCAAGGCCGAGCCCGGGGGAATGAACAGGCGCGCCGTCTCCCCCGCCGTAACGGTTACGAGCTGATAGCCGTTCGTGATGCCGGGCGCGGCCGCCGTGATGAATGAGGTGGTGGCGGAAGTGTCTTTATAATAGATCGTGACGTCGCTCTGTCCGGCCGGAATATTAAAGCCTTGAATTTCCGCGATGCCTTGCGCGTCAAACAAGAATTTTTTATTTCCGGGAGAATTGGAAGAAAGCGAGACGGAAATGTCATTTTCCGAGGTGGCGGGGGCGCCCGCGGAATCCTGAAGCTCGATCGTGATCGGGTCGGAAACGACGCCGGCCTTAACCGTGACGGGCGGCGTCGTGAAGACCAGCCGCAGATCATAGACCGGCACCACGGTGAGCGACTGGCTGTCGCCGGATAAATTATTATCTTGCGGCGCGGCGGCGATCGTGTAAGTTCCCGAATTTGCATCCCGGTAATAGATCGTCGTTGAACTTTCTCCGACCGGGACGGCAAAGCTTGTAAAAGCCGACCAGTTTGCCTTGTCGGCGGAGAAGGTGCCGCTCCCCGTGGTCGAGACGTCAAATTGTGTGCGGCCGTCCGCCGTAACCACATTGCCCACAATGTCTTCGGTTTGAAGAATGATCGGTCCGGAAGCGTCGCCCGCGATGACGGGCGGATTGTTCGAGTGCGGCGGCGGAGGCGTGGTTTTATAATTGCCGTCGTAAGGGTAGTTTAAGAAAACAAGTTTGGCTGCCACGCCCTCGTTAACGGTAATGGTGCCGGTTTTTGCCGTAATATTGCCAGCGCTCGCATAGATCACGCCCGTCCCCGGCGCCATGGCGGTAAAGGCCGTTGATGACCCATTGACCGGAACGAGGAAACCATCGGCGACGCCGGTCCCGATCCAGGAAACCGTCTGGTCTTGGATAAGATTGTGCGTTGCGTCATAGCCGGCCGCCCAAACCGTGAAGTTATCGCCGGCTTTTAACGTTTGATTGCCGACGATGCCGCCGCCGCCGCCGGAGGCGTTGCGGATCTCGATCGTCGAAAGATTCCCGGGCAGGATCTCAATCGAAGGGCTGACGCCTTTTTTGCCCGAGGCGGCGGTGGCCGTAAAAATATGCGGACCCTTGATGCCGGTGAAAACAAATTTATTGGAAACATCGGCAACGCCGTTTATAAAATCCCCGCCCCCGCTTAAAGCGTCGCCGCCGGAAAGCCCGCTGATCGCGCCGTCATCGGGGCTGGCGCTAAACCGGAGCGCGTTGGCGCCGGCGCTGAAATCGGCCAAAAGGTTATTCCCCAAATCGACCGCTTCAATTTTATCACTGCCAACGAAAGGCACGGCATTCTTTTGAATGGAATTGAATTTCAAATTAAAATGATCAAGCGGGCCAACGCCGAAATCGACCGTGGCGGCGCCGCTCTTGCCGGAGGCGGAGCTGGCGGTCAGCGCGACTTTCCCGGTCATGCCGGCATAAATGAAGCCGAGGCTGTTGAGGTCGGCGACCCCGTTTGCAAAGCTCGGTCCGGTATTGATCTTGTTGTCGTGGTCAGTTCCCAGGCCGATGATGTCGCCGCCGGTGGAAGCGGCAAAACTGACGTTATCGACCGAAGCGTTAAAATCGTTCACGATGTTGTCTTTAGCGTCGAGCGCGGTCAAGGTTGCCGGCGCCGCGAGCGCGACGCCAACTTGATTCGACGCCGGCGCCAAAAGGACGAAACGCGCCAGAGTGCCGTGTTTTATATTTATGACGCCGGTTTCGGACGCATGACCTTTGCCATCGTCAAATTTGATCGTGCCGGACAAGGGAGCGTGCGCCGGCGCGTAGATGATGCTGGCGACGGAATCGGTCGCGGGAGAATCCAAATCGCCGGTCGCGCTCCAAGAACCCGCAACCGCGCCCGTGTAATTGTCATGAAGGTCGTAGCCGACGGCAAAAAGGGTCAAGGTGTCATCCGTCGAGATGGTGCGGGCGCCGACGGCGGGACCGGCGCCGCCGGCTTGGTCCGATATTACAACGGAATTTATCTCTCCGGCGTTCACGTTAAAAACATTGCTGTGTCCGCGATTGCCGCTAAATGAAACGGTCAAAACATCGGACGCTTTTGCTTTGGTGATCGTTAGATTCTGGCCGGCGAGAACGCCATCCGTGAAATTATCCGTTTTAACGGGCAGCAAACTGCCGGTGGCGTCGGCAAGGTCCGCCGAATTTTCGAACGTGTCCGTTAAATTGTCCCAGGCATCCCGCGCTTCAATGCGTCCGGTGTCGAATTGCGCGCCCGCCGCCTGGTTGCCGATGGTTCCCATAAATACAAAATGGTCAAGCGCTCCCCCTTTTACGTCAAAAGCGTTCGAATCCCCGACGATCGACGGCGCGGCGGCGTCTTTTACGTGAAGCGCGTCGCCGACCGCCGCTTTCGTGATCGTGATATTTTTTGTCGCTTCGCCGTTCACGAACGGTCCGATGCTGACCGGCGAGACCGTTCCCGAATCATCCGCCAAAGTGACGCTGCCAACATAAGAAACTTTAACATGATCGATCCCTTGAGGATCTTGCGCGTAAGCGCTCACTTTAACGCTAAAGCTTTGTCCGGCGTTTTGCGTGCCGACGATCGCAAAACCAAAATGATGCAACGGCCCGACATCGACGTCCACGCCGCCCGAAGAGCCGGTTTTGCCAGATGCCGAGGTCGCAATGAACGTGTAGCCGCCGCCTGGCCCCGGATGAGTAAGCCGGCCGGTCAAATTTGCCACGCCATTTACAAAATCATTGCTGGCGGCGAGAAGATCGGCTTGCGGTCCTTCCAGGCCGGTCGCCGTATTCGCACCGGCGACCGCCGGACTGTAAGTAATGGCGACGTTGTCAACCAGCGGATTGAAATTGGCAATTGTATTCCCGCCGATGTCTTTGGCCGTCAAGACATTCGTTCCGGTAAACGGCACATTGATCAGTTGCCCGGGCGATAAATTAAAATCAAAATGGTCAAGCGCTCCGGCATTGATCGTCGTGGTGATCGTGCCGGTTTTTAGGGTGCTCGCGGAAGTGGCCACAAAAACAATGTCGCCGGAAGGCCCGGTATAGGTGAAATTTTTGGCGCTGACGTTCGCCACGCCGGCGCTAAAATTTGCCGCGGCGAAGACGTTATTGGCCAGCGTCCCCCCGGACACGGCGGTCGTCAGCGTGACGGAGGTACCCACCACGTTGTAATCGGTGATCGTGTTGCCGCCGACGTCTTTGGCGATCAAAGTATTCGCCCCGGTAAACGGCACGCCGACGACTTGCGGGGTTATGAACGACAAGACAAAATGGTCGATCGGTCCGCGATCGACGTGGATCGTGCCGGTTTCGGCGGCATGCCCGGCCCCGTCATTGAACGTCAAGGTTCCGCTGGTATAGGCGGTAACCGGCTGATAATTGAGCGAGTTGGCCGTGCCGCCCGCCGGCGCATCAAGCGTGCCGGTGCGCGCCCATGTGCCGATGATGTCGCCCGTGTAATTGTTGCTGACATCGTAACCGGCGGCATAAACGACAAAACTCTGGCCGACCTGCATGTTGTAGGTGGCGACAACGCTGCCGGTATTATTCGCGCCGTTTTTTATGCTGACCGAACTGACGCTGCCCGGATTTATCGTCACCGTGGCTGTGCCGGTCTTTCCGCCGCCCGAAGCGGTGAAAACGATATTCCCCTTCCCGCCCGTATATTTAAAATTCTTGGTTGTCAGATTGGCAATGCCTGAAGAAAAATCACCGGCCGTCAAGATATTATTTTCCAGGGCGGCACCATTGGCCACGCCCAGCGCGACGCCGCTCCCCGCCGTATCGTAGTCGGTAATGACGTTATTCCACTGATCCTGCGCGGTGATCGTGTTGGCGCCGGTCCAGATAATGTCATTCACCTGCGGCGAGGCCAGGATTAATGCAAAATGGTCGAGCGCCCCGTGATTTATTAAGAAACCGTTGGTCGCGCCGGTCTTGCCGCTGGCGTTGTCTCTTGCGGCGATCACGTCATTATTTGAAGTTTTTGTGACCGTGACCGTTTGGGAATTTAGTTTTCCATTTACGAAAACGGAACTCGTGAGCGGCAAAATGCTTCCCGTCGCGTCGCTCAACGCGACGGTTGCCGAAAATGATTTAACCGTGTTCCCCTTTGCATCAAGCGCGGTGATCGGACCGATGTCAAAAGCCGCTCCGGCCGTTTGCGCGGCGAGCGTATTGGCAAGAGAAAATGACACCAGTGCGCCGTAGGAAACGGTGACGAGCCCGGTCTGCGCATTGTGCCCGGCGCCATCGCTGAAATTCAGCGTGCCCGACGTGCCGGCCGCCGCCGGAGCAAAAACAATTGACGAGCCCGGCGATGAAAAGGCGCTTTCAAGCGTTCCGCCCGCCGTCCAGGCGCCGGCAACGTCCGAAATAAAATTCCCGCTCGCATCGTAGCCGGCGGCATAGAGCGTAAGGGTATTGTCGATCGTCATGTTTTTTACGCCGACAACCGAGCCGCCGCCGCCAACGCCGTCACGAATGGAAACCGATGCCAAGGAGCCGGGATTCAAAACGACCGAAGCGGCGCCGGTTTTCCCGTTTGCGGAAGTGACCGTAAAAACGACCGAACCGGCCGTTCCTTTATATTTAAAATTTTGCGCCGTTAAGTCGGCCGCTCCGTTCACAAAGCTGGCGGCAAGAATGGCGGCGTTCGTAAGCGTGCCGCCGTTTACCACGCTCACGCTGGCATTTATTCCCTGGCTGGAAAAATTAGTGATCGTGTTGCCGCCGATGTCTTGGGCGGTGATGGCGTTGGCGCCCGTCCAAGCGGCATCGTTTATTTGCGGCGTTGCGAACGACACGCCAAAATGGTCAAGCGGCCCCAGGGTGATGGTTTGCCCGGCTTGGGTGATCGCGCCCCAGGCATTCGTCGGCGCGGCGGTGATGCTCCAAGAACCGACTTTTGTATCGCTGTAACAAAATGAAACCGTGCTTTGCCCTGCCGCGATCGTCGCGGCGGTGATCACGGTTGCTGTGCACGCGCCGCCGGAATAGGTGTAAAATTTTGATGTTCCGCTTGAATTTGAAGTTAAATTCATCGTGACGGAAGAGATCACCGTTCCGATGTTGCCCGAGGCGAAGTTATAAGCGGAAACCGTGACCGGACCGGCTTTCGTTCCCGAACTTGCCGAAACGGCGCCGGACACGAACTTTACCGAGTCGGGCGCGGCGCCGGAAGACAGGCTGGCGGACCATGGGCCCCGGGCGACGGTTTCATACCATGGGCTTGGCGTCTTGACCGCCCAGCGAAAATTCACCGCCAGTTGGTAAAAATACGGAACGCCTTGGCTCACCGCATTGTCAACATAAGTCACCGTGCCGCCTCCCCCGGCCGGTTGGGCGACCGTGCCGATCGCGACCGGCGACGAGGTATTATTGGCCGAACGATAGATCGTATAACCGACGATCGAATCATTCCAGACGCCGAGCGGCGCAATGTCGTCGCGGTCGGACAAGCCGCCAAATTGGATCGTGATCGAGGTCGGCGTGTTGCCGGACATCGTTGGCGTCGGGACGGGCTCCATGATCGTGTCCGGCAAATAGGCGTCGCTGGCGTCGGTAGGAGCCAAAATTTTATGGCTGCCGGCCACGTAAGCCTGGCCGGCCCAGCCGTTCAGCCCCGGGCGGGTTTCCAAGATCACATACAGGTCGTCAACGTTCGGCGTGCGCGGCGTTGTCCAAACCGACGATCCGACGTCGTTGTCGGTGTAAGCCGGCGACCCGTCTTCCGCCGCAAAGATCTGATTCATTCCGGGGGTGTTGGAATAGGCGGCTTGATTAACGATGTTGCTGCGGTATGAATAAGAGGTGGCTTTGGAATTTTCCGTGCTCAAACTCCCGACCGCCTTGACGCCCCCTTGTTTTACATAAACCGTGGCAATGGGGAAAAACGGATTAGCCCGCACGATTTGCGGAAAGACGAACAAGGCTCCGGCGGCTGCCAAAAAACAAACCAGTCCAAAAGTCAGTTTTTGGTAAGAATTTTTTTTCAATTTTAATTCTTGCTTCGACATGAGCTTTTCGCGAATTTATTATACCATTGGCGTTGCCAATTTGAAACCAAACGCTTATTGATTGGGGTCCACGAGGAGCGCGGGCGTCCACGTAAACGCGTTCGTTGCTCCGGAGAGCTCAATATACACGCCGCTGCCGGGAGCAACATCGAAATTCACGCCCGTCCATTTGTTGAAGGCGCCGCCGGCGCGGTAAATATAGCTGCTGCCGACCCCTTGGGTCACCGGGTCCCATAGCGAGACGCGCTTGATCTTTTGGTTGGAATTGGCCCCGGTGCCGCCTTCGATGTCGGATACGATGTCCGAAGCTTTTTTGTACATTCCGGAATACGGCAGCGACACCCAATAGACATTGGTCGTATCCGAGCCGATATACCGGAAGGCCAGCGGGGTTTCGGCGTCATGGCCCACGGTCGTCCAATTGAAAGCGGGAATGCCGCCCGAAGTTTCCAGATAAACGCCGCTGCCGGGAGCAACGCCGAAATCCACGCCCGTCCATTTGTTGAAGGCGCCGCCGGCGCGGTAAATATAGCTGCTGCCGACCCCTTGGGTCACCGGGTCCCATAGCGAGACGCGCTTGATCTTTTGGTTGGAATTGGCCCCGGTGCCGCCTTCGATGTCTTTAACGGCCACGCTGGCATTGCCGAAAACGCTCTTTAAAAGCGCCGCCGCGAAATTGGTGTAATACTGCGGGATAAACGGCACGCTCAACCAATTGACATTGCTCACGTTCGCGCCGTAATAGTTAAACGGCAATTTATTTGAGAAGACCATGGAAGACAGTCCGCTTTCGGCAACGCCGTTGTCCGCGCGGACAACGAAGAAATGGTCGTTTCCGGGAAGATTCTGGGCGTCATGGATCGTATAGCTCAAAGTATTTTTACTGGTCGTCGTGCTTAACACCCACTGGTTGGCGCTGTCCGTGCCAACGTCCATATGGATCGTTTTTTCGCAATTCCCCGCTGCGCGGTCGCCGTTTTGCACTTGCGTTATGCTGCAAGGATCGTCATAGAGCGTGGAAAATTTATTTTCCGTGTAATAGACGTTGTAGTTTGTCACGTTGTTCGAAGCGGACTGATCCCAGCTGAGTTTAAGATCGTATGCTTCCGGCTGGCTCGGCGACGAGGTGGCGATCTTTTCAATTGACAGATTCTTGGGCGCCAGGGCCGTATTGTTGGCGATCTGAATATCGGCGTGGGCGCTTTCGGCCAAGATATTTCCGTTGCTGTCTTTTCCGATCAGCATCATGTGATACTGCCGCCCGACCGTGAGGCCGTCGGTGGACATGTAGCCATGGAAATTACCGGGCGGGTTTTCGGTCATTTGCGATTTGGTGAGCGCAGGCGGACCGACAATGACGTTACTCGTGGTATCAAGCCACAAAACGGTAAAGTCCGCCGGGGCTTGCACCACCCCGTTGTTTTCAAAAGAGATGACCTTGATCGGAACTTTGGCGCCGAGCTGAATGTAACCGACATCGTACTCGATGTCGGCCCGCCAATAGGAAACCGGCACCGGAATGTGAATGATTCCCGTTCGACCGTCGGCGGCCGTCGCGGTCGCGTCCAGCGACCAATCTCCGGAATCGGCCGGAATGTCATATTCGATCGGCGACTCGACCAAATTATAAGTTCCGCCGCTCGTTTGATTTTGCGTGTCTTTGGCATTGCCGTGCACGTCTTTGAAAACAAAATTCCAAGTGACCGGCGTAATGGCGGCGGTCAGGTCGTCTTTGGCGGTAAGATCGAAGGTCGCGCTGCCTTCCGAAAGCGGCGTATTGCCGTCATTGCTGAAGAGACTGGGATTGGCGACCAAAGCGAACTTGGCGGAATCGCGCGATTCAAATTTAGTGGTCGCTAAAATCGTGAGGCCGCTCACGGCGATGTTGAAAGCGTCGTCGGAAACGGCAATGTCGTCTCGGCCGTTTTGCCAATCGCTCCCGGTGATCGTGTAACTGCCGGCCGTTCCATCCTTGTAGTAGAAATTAAGCGAGCTCAAACCGGCCGGAATACTGGCGGGAAGCGCCGAAGTCCAAGGACCGTTCGCCGCGAGCGAAAACAGGCCGGACGAAGACGTGGCGCTGACCCTGACCGGATACCCGCCGACGGAAGCGTTAACCGCTTGGTCGTTTGAATCAAATAGCCCGATCGTAAAAGGTCCGCTTGATTTGTTTTTGCCGAGCTGGATCGGCTGGGCCGGAAGATTTAAAAATTTTATCTTAGCGAGCGGACCCGCGCCGTTCAAGTTGACGGTGATGTTTTGCTGAACGCCGGTGTAATTGCCGACCGTTGAACTCACGCGCACCCATTTTTCTCCGGTCGAAAGAAAGGCCACGCCGTTGCCGAAACTGTGGATGCCATGGTCGACGGCGGCGTCAAAATAATAGCAATCGGGAATGACCGCGTCGGCGTCCGACGAAGTGAAGCAAATGTTTCCGCTGTAATCCGGGAAAATATAATCGCCGGAATCTTGCGGTTCAACGACAACCGTCGAAGGCGAGCCTTGGATCTGCGGATCGGAAATGTTCGTCACCAGAAAATGGTCCATGGTCTGGGGCAAAACCGTGATATCCGCCGCCGCGTTGATCAAACCAACGCCGGGTTGGGCGGGCAGTTCGTCGGAAACGGTGATCGTATGCGCGCCTGGCGTGCTGCTGCGGTAATAAACCGTCGCCTGCGTGCCGCCTTCAGCCAGATCCGCATAGCTGATGCCCCACGGACCGGCCGGGTTTTCCGCAAATTCATACGTACTGTCGGTGGCGCGCAAATACAGGCGCGTGCCGGAGACGGACGGCGCCGGATATCCTTCGGCATTCTGGAGATTGACCGTGATGGCGCCCGAAGGGTGGCGGGCGACAACGTTGGCCGGCAAAGACGCAATGACGATCTGGACCGGTTCGCCGCTTCCGACCGAAACGCTTTGCGTGCCGTCGATCCAGCCGATCGGGCCGTTGGGCGGCTTGTCGTCGGAAGCGGTGATCGTGCTGTTGCCTTGGACGATTTGTCGATAGTAAAAATTTGCGCTGGCGCTCCCGGCGGGGACGGTGACAAAATTGCTGTTCCAAGGACCAAGCGGCGACAAGGCGAACTGGCCTTGCGCGCTGGATGAAGTAAGATAGATTTTTGCGTCCGCGTTGACCGGACTGGCGACATCGTGGCTGTTTTGCAATTCCACGGTGATTATCTGCGAAGCTTGCCCGGCCTCCAGCAACTGCGCCTCGGTTTTAAACGAAATGCGGAAGATGTTTCCCGCCGAAACGCTTTCGGTTTGACTGGCGTTGACAATGCCGGTGTCAGGAGAATCCAAACTTGAGGCGTCGGAAACAACGATCACGGGATTCCCCGCCGTCAGATCTTGATAGTAAAAACTGACCGTGCTTTGTCCGGACGGGATCGACAGTTGGGCGGCATTGAATGCCGGCGCGTTCACCGCCGCGGCAAAACCGCCCGAGACAGAGGTCGTATAAGGATAGAGCGTAACGGGCGACGCCGCCACGACCGCATTTCCGAATTGATCGCGCAATTGAACGGTCAGCGCCGATGATACCTCCCCTAATTCAAGCGCCGCCGGGGCATTCAGGAAATTCAGCGAATAAATGGAAGCGTTTAGTACGGACTGCGTTCGCGTGGCGTTTACCAATCCGATATCCGGCGCATCAAGCGGCGTCCGATCGGAGGCGGTGACAAGCGAGCTGCCGGCGAGGCTGTCGCGGTAATAAAATGTCTTGGTGTTTTCTCCGGGATTAAAATTGATCTGCAGAATAAAGTCTGACGGCTGAAAATTATCAGTGAGCGAGAAGCGTCCGTAAGCGCTCGAAGCATACAGATAAGCCGTTAAGGGACTCGCGGGGGCGACCGGAATGCCGTACTGATTTTGAATTTGCAAATTAAACGCGCGCGAATTTCCGGCCACGATGCTGCTCGGGGCATCGGTAAATTTAAATTGATAAGGCACTCCCCCGTCGATCGTTTCCGTTTGCACCGCGTTCTGCCAGCCGGTGTCGGGCGAATCGAGCGGCGCGGCGTCGGAAACGGTTATGACCGGAGTGCCGACCGCCGTGTCTTTGTAATAGAATGTTTGGCCGCCGGCTCCGGCCGAAAGTGCGAATGAAGTAACAACGCTTGAGAAATCGGAACTTCCGCTAAAGCTGCCGGTGCCCGAAGAACTGTATAAATAGATCGTTTTTGGCGACGAAAGCGTGACCACGTTGCCAAATTGGTCTTTAAGAATGCAAGAAATTTGCGGCGATATTTGTCCGCTGGAAATTGCAAAGGGCGCCGAAACGATCTCGATCTTATTTACCGGACCGGCGGAGACGATTATATTCTGCGCGGCCGCGGTCAAACCCGTGCCGCTCAAGTCGGTCACGTTGAGCTGATACGTGCCGCCCGTGTTCCCGTTTCGGTAGTAAAAATACAGATCGCCGGAGAGGGCCGGTATCGTCGCTGTCGTTACAGCTTGCCAGAGCGCGCCGGAGTTTAAAGAATACTGCCCGCTGTCCGCGGTCGTAAAGGTGACGGTTATGCCGCCGATCAAGGTCGCCAAGTTTCCATATTGGTCTTGCATTTGCACGTGCATTTGGGCGGAATCGTTGCCCGCCGTCACGTTCTGCGGCGCGGAAACGAAGGCCAGTTTGGCCGGCGCGCCGACAGTGACGGTGAAAGCTTGCGCGGCGGGCGTCAGTCCGGTTGAATTGGCGGAAAGCGTATAAGCGCCGACCACGGTATGGTAAGCATAAAGATTCACGGAACTGGCGCCCGTTGGAATGGCGACTTGCGTGATCGCGCCGGAATCGGCGGTATTTGCCAGCGTGAACTTTCCGCCCGCCCACGTCGAACTTAAGTTTACGACCAAAGGCGTTCCCAAGATCGCCGGCGTGCCGTCGGTTTTATTCACGCCGATCGTCAACGCCCCGTAGCCGCCGGCCGTGACGGTGGCGGGCGCATTGGAAAAAATTATTTGCGTCGGCGTATCGCCCAGGATCGTTACCGGCCAGGCGCCGTTCAGGATTCCCGTGTCGGGGGTCGGGCTCGGCGTCTGTTCGCTCACCGTCAGCGTTTGCGCGCCGGGCGTTCCGCTTTTAAAATAGAAGGCAAAAGTATTGTTGCCCAACGGCATTTGCACGGGACTGTTGCCCCATGGTCCGTTTGCCGAAGATGCAAACTGCCCTTGCCCGTACAGATAGACGTTCAGGAAACCGCTGCCGCCGGTGTCGACGGAGGTCAAAGCGGCCGCATTGCCAAATTGGTCTTGCGTCTGCACGGTGAAAGCGGAGGACGGCTGGTTCACCGCCGTTTGCGCGGGACCGGAAAGGATTTTCAATTGATAAACGCTAAGCGGCGATTCTTCGAGGCTCCAAGCGGCGGTGCCCAAACCGAAGCTGGTCGCATTTGCGGCAATGGCATGCGTCCCCGCCAGAGTTGATTTGAAATATATTGTTTTCTGCGACGTGCCGGCGGCGATCGTCAAACCGGTTACCGGCGCCCAAGGCGCGTCGGTCAGAGAAAACTGCCCTCCCTTGTCATCGGTGAGCGGAATGGTATCGGATGAAGAAACGGCGATCGGCAATCCTCCTGCCGTTTGCACTTGCAAAGTTATGGAAACCGCCGTTCCGGTCGTCGCGTTTGCATTCCCAAAGAAAATGATCTTGGCCGGAACGCCGGCGACGATCGTCTCGGTGACGGTCGCGCCGCCAAAGCCGGTCGCGCCGATCGAGACGGTGAAAGTTCCAACCGCGGAATCTTTGAAATAAAACGACTTGGTGATGTCGCCGGGCGCAAAAGTTATCTGGAGCGGCGCTTGCCAAGGGTTCAGGTTGTAGTCGTTGGAAAAACGCGTCGTTCCGGAATTGGAAGAAACGGTTGCCACGACCGGATCGGGGCTGGCGGAAGGATTCCCCGCCCCGTCAACCAAAGAAAAGCTGACCAGGCCGCTTGGCGTGTCCGTCACGACCGTTTGCGGAAGGGTGGCAATGCTGAATTGCGAAGCGGCGGCCGAAACGACATTTTCCGTTTGGCTGATCTGCAAGTAATAAGCCGCGGCGTCGCGCACTTTCACGCTCGGCGTTCCAACCTTCCAATCTTTATAGTAGAAGCTGACCGCGCTTTGGCTGGCAAGCATTTGGACCGAAGATACATTCGACCAAACGGTCGCCGAAGCGGAAAATTGATATTGCGCGCTGGTCGAAGACAGGTTGAGGGTCAGATCGTGAACGGGCGACGTTACATTGTTGTTAGCGTCCAATGCTTGGACAGTGATCGCGCCCGAAGCTTCCATGGCTTTGAAGGTTTGCGCTCCGGAAAGGAAGACGAAATGATCGAGCGGCCCCGGGATGATGCTGGCGCTTTGATTGATGTCGGCAAGCGGCGGCGAAGAAACGGTGATAGTTTTGGCGCCGACCAGCGTGTCGCGATAATAAAAGCTGGCGGTTGAAACTCCGGCGGAAACCGTTATTTGCGCGGTCGTCCACGGCCCGCTCGCGCTCGTCGCAAAGTTTCCGGTTGCCGGAGCGGACGTCGCCAGATTGACCGTAACCGGCGCCGTGAGCGTTTTTATGTTTCCGAAATTATCCAAAAATTGCACGGTGTAAACGGCCGAGGCCGAGCCGGCGGCGGTGGTGCGCGCGGCGTTCAGGAACGCCATGCTAGCCGGCGCGGCGGCCGCCAGATTGAAAGTGATCGTTCCCGAGGTCAGGCCGCTCTTGGAAACCGTGACGACCGGCAGACCCGACGCCGTATCTTTATAGTAAAACGTTCCCGCCGAACTTCCGTAAGGAACGGTGATCGAATTTATGCTGCCGTCAAAAGCGCCCGATGGATCGGTATCGAATTTGCCGGTTCCGGAGCTTGAAGCCAGCGAAAGGATCGTTGCGCCCGGCGCATTGGTAACCTGTCCCGAACTATTGAACAGGGTCGCCGTGACCTGGGCGCTGGGAATGCCGACCGTTCCGTTGGTCGAGGACGCAGTGAGGGTGATCGAGCTTGGCGCGCCGGCGCTGACCGTCTCGGTTTGCGTCGCATCGGTTAGTCCGTCTTTATGGGCGGTGATGAGCGGGCTGCCGATCCCCGTATCTTTATAGTAAAATTGAACGCTTGATTGTCCGGCAGGGATGGTCGCTTGCGTTTTGGTAAAATCGCCTCCGACGGAAGTGTCGAATTTTCCGGCCGCGCCGGTGCTCGTCAAATTTACAACCGTCGGCGCGCCCGCCGGCACCGGATTGCCATATTGATCTTTGATCTGCAGCGTTAGCGGCGGCGATACCTGTCCCGCCTGGATGGAAAAACTTAAAGTATTGAAACTTAGGGTGACGGCGGATAAGGGGGAAATGTTAAATCCCAAAGCGGCATCCAAAATTCCGGTATCCGCGCCGGAGGGCTCGTCGGCGATGGTAACCGTCGGCGTCCCCGCGCCCGTGTCTTTGTAATAAAACGACGCGTTATTCGCTCCGATCGGCATGACCAAGGAAGCGATCGGCGACCAGGCGGGGGCGGGATTGCTTGAAAATTCATGCAGCGATGAAGCGGCGTTCGTGCGCAAGTACACGGTCGTGGCGCTGGAAACCGGAATGGCCACCCCGTAGCTGTTTTTCACATAGGCGGTAATTTGCGTTTCGGCGCCGGCCGCGGCGGCCACCGGCGACGAATTGGTCGCGGCCAATTGATACATGGCGCCCGGCACGATCGTCTCCGTCTGCGACGCGTCGGCAAGGCCGGCCGCGCCATCCGGCGACGTTGCATTGTCTGAAGCCGTGATCGTTGTCGCGCCGCTGCCGTAGACGGATTGTTTGAAGTAGAAAGGCGCACTGGCTTGCCCCGCGGCGATCGTGACGCTGGAAACCGGCGTTCCAAAACCGGAAGTGGCGGAAAATATTCCTCCCGCCTGGTCGGCATACAGATAAACCGGGGTGGCGGAAACAAACGGGGATAAGTTGCCGTATTGGTCCACCGCCTTAACCGTGATCGCGCTTGAAACTTGTCCGGCTGTCGCCTGAAAGGTCGGCGTGGCGAACAAAAACGATTTTGGCGCGCCGGGCGAAACCGAAACCGTATCCGCGCCGTCAACCAATCCGGTCGTGCCGTTGGCCGGATAAGCGTCGGAAGCGGTGATGATAAAATTTCCGGAAGTCGTGTTGGAAACGTAGGCCGGCAAAGACGTTTGTCCGACGGTTATGGTGTTGCCTAAAACCGAACTCCATGGCCCGTTCGCGGAATTGGAAAACACCGCCCCGTTCGATCCGGTCAGGAAAACCGGCTGGTTGATCGAAGAGGAAACGATGTTTCCCGAACTGTCGCGCAAGCTCACGGCAACCGGCGTCACATCGCCCGCATTGACGGCATGCGCCGACGCGGAGACGTTCAGGAAATAGGCGTTTCCGACGGTCATGGTTTCGGTCTGCGCATCATTGGTGAGCGCGAAATCGATCCCCTTTGCCGCATCGTCGCCGGCGCTCAAAATATGGGCGCCGAGCGCGGAATCCTTATAGTAGAAGTTAACCGAAGAAGCGCCGGCCGGGATCGTCAAAGCGAGCGGTTCGGCCGCCCAGTTCGAAGTGCCGTTTGCCGAATACAGCGCCGTCCCGGAATTTGAAAAAATATAAATGTTGGTTGACGTTCCGCTCACCGCCGGAGCGCCATTCCCGTCTTCCAATTGCACCGTAATGGGCGCGCTGCCCCCGGTGACCGGAATGAATTGCGGCGCGGTGATAAATTTAATTTGCGAAGGAATGCCGGCATTCGGCGCGACGACCGAAATGGAGCATTGCGAACCGGTGATATTCGCGTCCCCCGCATCGGTTGCCGTCACGCACCAAGTTCCTTGGGTTAAAAACGAAACGCCGTTCACGAAAGTGTAACCGCCGAGCATTGACGGCGTAATTGCAAAATTTGCGGGCAAGATCGCCCGGGTATCGGTTGATGAAAAATGAACGCTGCCGGCGTATTCGGAAAGCGGATTGTTATTATAATCAACCGCCTGCACGGTGACGGAACTGGGAACGCCTTGCTTCACGGGGTTCGTAATGCCCGTCACAATCAACCTGAATTTGCTGGTAATGGTTTCTTGTTGGGTTGCGCCGGCGGCGATTAGCGGATTTGAAGCGGAAATGGTGGGCGTGCCTTTCAAGTTATCCATGTAGTAAAAACTCACGGATGATTGTCCGGCCGGAATGACGACGGTGTTGTAGTTCCATCGCGTAGAAATATCTTCATTAATGTCGCGCGCAAAAAATCCCGTGGAAGCGGTCGAGGACAATTGTATGGTTGTATCGATGGCTACCGAAACCGCATTTCCGCCGGCGTCTCGCGCTTGCAACGTCAACATTCCCGGCTGGCCTTCTCGAAGATTTAAAGGACTGGTGATAATAGCGACGCCGTCAGGATTATAAGCATAACCGCTCTGGAGCGTCATGGGAGAAAAGCCGGGCACGGTAATAACGACATCGACCGGGCCAAGCGCATGCGCCGGGGCGGTGACCGTAAGCGAGCCGCCGGTCCCGCGGATATTGGTGGCGGCCACTCCCCCGAAAGTAACCGTCGGCGCAACCGAACCCTCGCTCCCCAGGCTGACCGTGGGGGCGGCCAGCGCAAACTTGCGCACGTAAAAGTAATCGACCGAACCGCTGCCGTTCAACTGGACATTTACTTGTGTCAGCGGGCCGTTGATCGCCACGGCCTGGGTATCAAACGGATTTGCCGAGTAGTTGAGATATCCTTTCTGCTGGCCGTTCAAGATGGTGGTGTCAAATTTGTTCCAGACGTTCGTGTTGGTCGATGGACAATTGCCGCTGTTCGAACAAATGTGGTTAAAAAACTGATACCAGACGGGGAACCCGGTCATATTAGGGGCATTATAGCTGGTGCCGTTCACCACGATTCCCATTGTTGAATCGTTTCCGCCCCCCGAGGTGTTTATCATTGAGTCGCCAATGGCATAGCCGTTGGTTGAGGAAATCGGCAAGCTAAACGCCAACGTCGAGGTCAAGGACACCCTGGCGGACGCTTGCGCGGCTCCGGCGCTCACCGTCCAGCTGGCCGGGTAATCCCACTTGGCCGTGTCTTTGCTGCTGAAATCGTCGAAGAAATCAAAGACATTGTTGCCGTTGGCGGTTGTCGCGAGCGAGTTGTCGCCGTAAGCGAGATAAATGGTCTTGGCGCCGATGGGCAGGCTCGACGGCTTGACCCAAAGGCGGGTCGTCGCGGTATTGCAGCCGGTTTCGATCCAGTACGGGATGTCGGTTTGCTGATCACTGTCTTTGACGCGCAGGTCGGCGCAGTCGGAGCGCATCTTGCCGGCAGCGATCGGTACTGCGGTATTGAAGACCACTTGCACCGGGTAGTTGGCAAGGGGCGAAGATCCGGGATTAGTGATCGTGACCGGCAAGGTTTGGGTGAAAAGGTGGGTGCCGAGAATACTCACGTTGTTGCCGCCGGCCGCCGAACCGCCGGCTGGGTTTATGCCGGTAACCGTCGGCGGCAAGTTGGTAAAAATTATGCCGTTCGTCAAGGTTGCCGACTGGCTGTCGGGATTAACGACAACGACATCGTAAGTGCCGACATTTTGCGCCGGCGTGACCACGCTTAAGGTGGTGGAATTTATAAAAGTAACGCTCGCGGCCGCGACGCCGCCGAAGGTGACGGAAGGGGTCGCGATAAAATTTGTTCCAGTGATCGTGACCGTGTCGCCGCCGGTTAACAACGCCGAGTTTGGCGTAACGGAGCTGACGGTCGGCGCCAGTTCGTACGTGTAACCGTTCGTGAGCGTCATTGGGGAAAAGCCGGGCACGGTCACGACGACATCCACCGCGCCAAGCGCATGCGCCGGAGCCGTCACCGTAAGCGAGCCGCCCGTGCCGCGGACATTGGTGGCGGCCACTCCCCCGAAAGTAACGGTCGGCGCAAACGAACTCTCGCTCCCCAGGCTGACCGTGGGCGCCGCCAAGGCGAACTTGCGCAAATAGAAATAGTCGATCGAGCCGCCGCCGTTGAAGTAAACGCTGGCTTGGGTGAGCGAACCGCTTAGGCCCAACGCCGTCGTATCAAACGCGCTCGCCGAGTAATTGAGATATCCTTTCTGCTGGCCGGTCAACATCGTGGTATCGAGCTTGTTCCAAACTTTCGTGTTCGTTGACGGACAATAGCCGCTGCCGGCGCATCCATGTCCGAAGAACTGATACCAAGCGGCGTATCCCGTCAGGTCAGGCGCATTATAGCCGGTGCCGTTCACCACGACCGAAGGCGTCACGTCGCCGCCGTCAACGCTGCCGACATTGATCGCCGAGGTCCCGAGCGCATAGCCGTTCCCGGCCGTGATCGGAAGATTGAACGCCGAAAGTGTCGTAAGCTGACCGGTTCCGGTGATGTTAGCCGTCCCGCCGCTGACGCTCCACCCTGCCGGCCAATTCCACTTTGACGTATCTTTGCTGCTGAAATCGTCGAAGAAATCAAAGACATTGCTGCCGTTGGCGGTTGTCGCGAGCGAGTTGTCGCCGTAGGCGAGAAAAATGGTTTTGTCGCCGATGGGCAGGCTCGACGGCTTGACCCAAAGGCGGGTGGTCGCGGTATTGCAGCCGGTTTCGATCCAGTACGGGATGTCGGTTTGCTGGTCGCTGTCTTTGACGCGCAAGTCGGCGCAGTCGGAACGCATTTTGCCGGCGGCGATCGGTATTGCGGTATTGAAAATAACCTGAACCGGATAATTGGTTAGTATTGAGACTCCCGGGTTGGTGATCGTAACGGGCAGCGTCTGGGTGAAAAGGTGGGTGCCGAGGATGCTCACGTTGTTGCCGCCGGCCGATGAACCGCCGTTGGGGCTTGTTCCGCTGATCGTCGGCGGCAAGTTGGTATAGGTGATGCCGTTCGTTAAAGTCACCGACTGACCGTCGGGGTTCGTGACAACCACGTCATAGGTGCCCAAGTTTTTTACCGGCGTGACCACCGAGAGCGTGGAAGCGTTTATGAAAGTTACGGCACTTGGCGTTCCGCCAATGGTGACGGTTGCGCCGCTGGCAAAATTTGAACCGGTAATCGTGACCGTATCGCCGCCGGTTAACAGCACCGAACTTGGGGTAACGGTGAAAGAACTCGGCGGAGGGATGTACGTATAACCGCCCGCGAGCGTCACGGGAGAAAAGCCGGGCATGGTAACAACGACATCCACCGCGCCTTGCGCATGCGCCGGAGCGGTGACGGTGAGCGAACCGCCCGTGCCGCCGATCACGGTGGCCGCGGTTCCGCCAAAGGTAACCGTCGGCGCCACCGATGTTTCACTGCCGACCGCAACGGTGGGCGTGGCCGAAGCGAACTTGCGCACGTAAAAGTAGTCGGCGGAACCGCTGCCGTGGATCTGGATATTGACCTGCGTGAGCGCACCGCCGAGCGCGACCGCTTGGGTATCAAACGGACTGGCCGCGTAATTGAGATATCCTTTCTGCTGGCCGGTCAGCATCGTGGTATCGAACTTGTTCCAGACGTTCGTGTTGGTCGATGGGCAGTTGCCGCCATTCGAGCAAATGTGGTTAAAAAACTGATACCAGATAGAATATCCGGTCATGTCAGGGGCATTATAACCGGTACCATTCACCACCACCCCTGTTGATGAATCATTTCCACTCGTTGAAGTATTAATAAGAGAGTCACCGATGGCGTAACCGTTGGTGGCAGAAATTGGCAAGCTGAACGCGAGCGTAGAAGTCAAGAATCCCGTTGCAGAAGTGTTAACTACTCCCCCGCTCACCGTCCAGCTGGCCGGGTAATCCCACTTGGACGTGTCTTTGCTGCTGAAATCGTCGAAGAAATCAAAAACATTGTTGCCGTTGGCGGTTGTCGCGAGCGAGCTGTCGCCGTAGGCGAGATAAATGATCTTGGCGCCGATGGGCAGGCTCGCCGGCTTGACCCAAAGGCGGGTCGTCGCGGTATTGCAGCCGGTTTCGATCCAGTACGGGATGTCGGTTTGCTGATCACTGTCTTTGACGCGCAAGTCGGCGCAGTCGGAACGCATTTTGCCGGCAGCGATCGGTACTGCGGTATTGAAGACCACTTGCACCGGGTAATTGGCAAGGGGCGAAGATCCGGGATTAGTGATCGTGACCGGCAAGGTTTGAGTGAAAAGGTGGGTGCCGAGAATGCTCACGTTGTTGCCGCCGATCGTCTTGCCATTGCTGGGGCTGGTGCCGGTGACGGTCGGGGGCAAGTTGGTATAAGTGATGCCGTTCGTTAAAGTCACTGGCTGTCCGTCGGGATTAGTGACGATTACATCGTATGTACCTGGATTTTGCACCGGTGTGACCACAGAGAGCGTTGTGGAATTTACAAAGGTTACGCTTGTGGCCGCTACGCCGCCAAATGTAACCGTCGGTGTAGTAATGAAATTAGTTCCAGTAATAGTGACCGTATCGCCTCCGGTTCTTAAGACGCTTGAGGGCGTAAGCGTGAATGAGCCAGGACCGTTGATATAAGTAAATCCATTGGATAAAGTTCCGGATTGCGCATCAGGATTAGTGATCGTAACATCGGTTGATCCCGCACTGTGCGCCGGGGTTGTGGCGGTGATCGTCGTCGCGTTTACGATACGCGCATTTATTGCCGATGACCCCCCAAAGGTAAGACCAAAGGGTCCATTAAGATAATCTCTCTGTATCTCGGCAAGGCCGCGGGCGACGTTTGAAATGCGGAGTTCGTCGACCGAACCTTGAAAATAATACGGGAATGCTCCCCCTCGCCTGCCAATATAGAGAGCCGACGAATTCGTGGTCACGCCGGTCGTGGTATCGCTTACGGTGTTGCTCAACGTGCCATCGATATATGCATAGAGATTGGAACCGTTTTTGGTGAAGGCGATATGATGCCACAAGCCGTCGTTTATTGGCGTATTTACCAAAATCGACGGGCCGTTCGTTCCGTCAAAACGATCCAGAAATACTTTGCCACGGTCGGATGATGACGTCTGATTTATGATGCGGACGACAAAGGGATACGCGGCGACGGAACTGTCCCACTTTTCTATGATCGAGTTTGAAGCCGAGGAAGTATTGGCTTGCGTGGTCGGGGCATTGACCCAAAATTCGACTGTAAAATTCTGATTCGTCGAAAAATTAATATTGTTGTTGTTGGCGACCGATATGTAGTCCCCCGACCCGTTAAAACTCCTGGCGTTGCCGACCTTGCCGGTAACCGAAGTCGTGCCCGACGGCGTGCCCGGGTTTGCATCGCACGTATCGGAAAGATAGGCTCCGCTGCCGGAGGCCTCTTCCATACTCATAAGCATGACGCTGTTCGCGTCGCAGACAAAGGGTGAAAAATTTGTTCCGGTAATAGTCACATTCGTTCCACCGGAGGTCGGGCCGATATTAGGGGCGACGGTGGTGATCGTCGGAACAAGATATGTGAACCCGCCGGTCTGCGTCGTGCTCGTGCTATCAAGATTCGTTACTGTGACATCCACGGGTCCGACAGTGTGAGGCGGTGCGATACCGGTGATACTGGTGCCACTCACGATCCGCGCGTTGACAAGCGGAACTCCGCCGAATGTAACGCCCGGGCCCGAAGGAAAGGTGAGATACCTGATGATGACGATGCCTGAGCCGCCGGCGCCGGCCGTGCTTACTTGGGCAGTACTTCCTCCACCGCCTCCGCCGGTATTGGCGGTGCCGTTTATGCTGCCCGAATCTCCGCCGCCGCCGCCAATACCGCCATTGCTATTACCACCGCCTCCTCCGCCGCCGCCGCCGGCGTAATATGTAGATGCGCCGGAAATTGAATATGCCAACCCCGCACCGCCGTTTACCGAGCCGACAAAAGCGTTAGTGCCAACAGCACTGGCTCCGCCGCCGCCGCCGCCCCTACGGTATGTAGAACTGTCAGTACCGCCGGTGCCGCCGGCAAATCCTTGACTTGCCGTACCCGCACCGCCCGCAAAGTTTCCGGCGGTAGACCTCGCACCTCCGCCGCCGCCACTGCCTCCGGCCGAGCCCGCGTTAGCAGCCGAACCGCCGGCGCCACCCCCGATAGCGACAAGTCCGTTAAACGAGCTATTGCCTCCATTTGCAGTCTGTCCTCCGCCATTTCCCACAACCACAGGCAGGGCTGTCCCTGCCGTAACAGAGACAGTTGCATTGTGAATGAGCCCGCCGGCGCCGCCGCCGCCGCCTCGATTATCGCCTGTTCCCGAAATTCCTCCTCCGCCGCCGCCTGCGACCACGAGCACCTCGACTGTGCGATTCGCGTTGGAAGTAAACGTGCCGCCTGAAGTAAAAGTATGGACGGTATAAAGGCCGTCGGTCGTGATCGTTCCGCCGGTCGCAAAACCGTCAAAACCTTGTCCGGTTATTGTTACTTTGGTACCGCCTAGATAAGAGCCGCCGCCGGGCGCGACGCTCGTGACGGTCGGCGGCAAGTTTGTAAAAATGATGCCGTTCGTCAAGGTTGCCGACTGGCCGTCGGGGTTGGTGACGATTACATCATAGGTGCCTAGATTTTGCACCGGTGTGACAACGTTTAGCGTGGTGGAATTGACAAGGGTTACGCTTGCGGCTAATGCACCGCCAAATGATACAGAGGGCGTTCCGAAGAACCCCGTACCGAATATGGCAATGCTGTTCCCTCCTGTTTTAAGGGTACTCGCCGGAACCAAGGAAACTACGGTCGGGGGAAGACCCGGCGTCACAGCCGGGCTTGAAGCGGACGACTCCGGCCCATTTCCCATGGCATTGGTCGCATGAACGGTAAACGTATACGCCGTGCCGTTCGCGAGACCCGTTACGGTAATTGGCGAGCCGCTGCCGGTGCTCGTGATATTTCCCGGACTGGAAGTGACCGTATAGGAAGTGACAGCCGAGCCGCCGCTATTTATATATCTGTTAAATAACTCCTCTCCCGCTACTGAAGAAAATGTTGAAGGAGAACTTTGGTTGTTGTATTCAGTCTTGATCCAGTCGGCTGAACGTGCTGTGGAAGAGGCGCGGGCTTCATCGATTATTCCTACGTAGTCTCCGGATGGATATCCAGAGGTAGAATCATAATATCCGCCGACCTGATAAATCGTGGAATAAAAGTAGAGATTGGGGACTAGAGGACCATTGGCCAGCGTTCCGTTCATATAGCAGTTATAGGTGGTTCCGGTTCTCGTGACGGTAACCTGCTGGAGCGCTCCTATGGTGAATCCGGTGCAATCAGCGACGTCGGCGTTTGCAATCTTCAATGCGAAATTACCGCTGGACGTTTCTGTTATGCCTATTTGGTTAAAAAATTCTACCACAGACGATCCTTTTATAACGGTAGGTTTGACCCATGCTTGGAGCGTGAAATCCCCGGATCCTAGATTGGTCAAGCCGCTCGATGGGTTGTTGATATTTATCAGTCGAAAATAAGTAGCGTCAATAAAGTTCGCCGCTCCGCCGATTTCGCCGGCTGTTGCCGTCGGATAACCGCTCATCCTTCCGTTATTCGCATTATTCGTCGAATCGTTCATCGAGAGGGTCGTACCGTCGGGAAAATGCCAGACGCCTTTGAAATAATTGTTTCCCCCATCGTCCCAGACGCCAGCGGCCACGGAAGCCGCAGGTGCGGAAGCGGCGGGATTGTCGTAATACATGTATATATTGGTATCTGTAGAAATGGATACAGAAGGAACTTTTACCCAGGCGATTAGCTCGCCGGTTGAAGAATCGTATCTCTCTACCTCATAATTCAACGCCGTCGTACCATCGGAAGAAGTGAACATAATGTCCGCACCGGTCGAAGTGCCCATATGACCTCCGCTGGAGTATTTCCAATCACTGTCGGTTCGGTTAATAAGTACGGGAAAGTACGACAAGTTAGTGCTGTTATTTGAGACTTTCGTATGATCGATGGTGATCTTTTTTCTGTATTGCCAATTGCCGTCATACCAGCTGGCAACGGCGGGGTCGGCATAAGGCGTAAATGTTACGGCGGCTTGCGTGTTACCAGCCATCACCGCCCCAATGGTCGGCGCATTCGGAACCGTAACCGGAATCGCTTGCATGGTATTGCTGGTATAACCCGTTCCGTTATTGTTGACCGCCGATACGCGAAAATCGTACTGCAATCCGTTCACAAGTCCCACGCCGGAGACGACCATGGACGTCGCCGTAGATGGAGTATGGCCGAAAGCCGTCCAAACGGGATTGATAGACAGTTTGTAATCAACGGCATAGTCGGTGATCGGGGATCCGCCGTCGGATGATGGCGTGGTCCATGACAGAGAAATTTGCGCGTTTCCGGGAGTGGCCGATACCCACGTCGGCGCGCTGGGCGCGGCGGGCGATTCCTCATTGGCGGATGAAAAGAACGTTGAAGGTGAGTTTTGGTTGTTGTATTCGGTATTGATCCAGTCAGCTGAACGAACGACCGAGGCGACGCGGGCCTCGTCGATTATTCCCAGAAACTGGTTTGCGGCGCTTCCTTCCACATAATAATCGCCGAATCTATAATGCGTGCCATAGCCGGTGTCGGTGAGGAAAGTACCGTTGGCTAGCGCGCCGTTCATATAGCAGTTATAGGTGGTTCCGGTTCTTGTGAAAGTAACTTGTTGGAGCGTTCCGACGGTAAATCCCGCGCAATCCGCGACAACACTGCCTCCTATTACCAATGCGAAATTATTACCGGGCTCTTCCGTAATGCCCATTTGGTTAAAGTATTCAACCAGCGAATATTGTTTTTTGACGCTTGGGTTGACCCAGGCCTCAATTGTAAAATTACCGGAGCCTACGTTGGTCAAGCCACTTGACCGACTGGCAATGGAGATCTTTCGCGAGACGGTAGCATCCGTAAAGTTCGCCGCTCCATCGATTTTTCCGATTGTGGTCGCTGTTGAATTGCTTATCGTTCCGTTATTCGCATTGCCCGTGGAATCGCTTGCCGTTAGGGTCGTGCCATCAGGAAAGTGCCAAACGCCTTTAAAATAATTGCTCCCTCCGTCATCCCAGACACCGGTGGCGACAGAAGCCGCCGGCGGGGTTGCGGCGGCGTTGCCGTAATACATGTATATGCTGGTATCGGTAGCGGCGGCCACGGAGGGAACTTTTACCCAAGCGACCAATTCTCCGGTAGATGGAGTGTATTTTTCAATCTCGTAATTAAGCGGCGTGGTGCCGTCTGAATCAGTGAACATGATATCCGCACCGGTCGCCGTGGCCACGTGCCCGCCGGTAAAATCGGTATATTTTAGCGCGGACAACGTGGTGCTGACCAGCATCGGAAAATTAGCGAGGTTCGAACTCCCCACTTTCGTGTGGTCAATCGTGAGCTTTGTCCTATACCCCCAATTATTCGAGTACCAGGCATCTCTGGAGCGAGCCGTCTTCACGGAAAAAACACTGAAAAAAACGATCAGCGTAAGAGCAAATAATCCAAAACGCGAACGTTTTTTTACAACGCTTTTAACAGTTTGGAACTTTTCATTCGGAGAATGTTTCATCGTCAAGGACGGACGCGATCTTTAGTTTACTTCGTGCCCAGCCTTTTGATGCCGGCGGCGGCCGTAGGATTGCCCGCTTGGACCTTAAGCGCCTCGTTGAAAGACTGGATCGCTTTTGTCTTCAAACCCTCCTGCTCATAGACGAAGGCCTCGGCGTTGTAGAAATCCACGTAATCGGGGTTATTTTTGATCCCCTGATCGTATATGGTTATGGCCGTGTCGGGCTTTCCGAGGATGTACTGGTAGATGCTGGCCAGGTTCATGTAAGGCGTCGTGAGCTTCGGGTCGGTTTTCATTGCCAGACGATACTCGGCTTCCGCCTGAACGTAATTTCCCAAGTCGCGATAAGTATTCGCCAAATTATTGTGGGCGACGGCGTTGTTCGGGTTAAGCTGAACGGTTTTTTGATATGCCGCCAGCGCGCCCTGCAGATCGCCGGTGGCGTATTTGGCAACGCCGAGCTGTTGCTGCAACGAAGGGTTATTCGGGTCTTTGGCGATGCTGGCTTGCAATTGCGGCAGCTGGGTCAAGAATTGATCTTGCAATTTGTTTTGCGATTTTTTTTGCGGCGAGGCGGTTCCGGAGCCATGAAGACTTTCATAGATCCAAAAACCGGATCCCAGCACAATGACGATGACCGCGATCGGGATGATCAAACGGAGCTTTGGGCGCAAGTATGCGATCTTTCCCTTCGGGGAAAGCATGCGCACTGAAGTTTTTCTTTCCGGCCTCTCTAATTCGTCTTTCATATGTTTTTTAAAAAATTAGTTTTAATGGATTATTTACGCTTTGACATGACATGCGGATTAGCTGGGTTTGGGATGCAGGCGCGAGCTTGAATTTCGACGATGGTTGTTTTTTTCTTCCGTTGCGAAATATTTGCGCATCGTTTCCATCTTGTCCACAAAATTTTCCCACTGGTCGTTATTGAGCGACAACAGCTCCGGCGTTTCCCATGATTTCATTTTGTTCAAATATCCGCTGCGCTGTCCGCGCAGCGACGGCGCCATCGCCAACACGATGACCGTAATGATGAACGTGAGCGAGATGATGATCGCCAAGATAATGATGAGGGCGGAATTGTTTGAGGAATTGAGCAGTTCTCCGATGCTGGAGCCGACGGCGCCGACGGCGGACGTTCCGGAAACCGAGAAAAGCACCTGCTCGGACTTTTTCGGCGTGATCGTTCCGACTTGCGCGGTTACCTGGACGCTGTAGGAACCGGCATTCAAGGTCGGCGCCAACGTGTACGACCAGACGCCGTATCGGTCGCTCACCGTTTTGCCGATGATCGGCCCTCCCGTGCCGGTGACGTCCTGTATTAAAATATCAATGGACGCATTCGGGGTGGCCACGCCTTTTATTACCACCCCGCTCCCTGAAATTATCGCGCCAACGGCCGGGATGTTTATTTCCGGATCGACTTGGTCTCCCGCCGCCTGATCGATGACGCTTTGCGCCGCCGTCGGCGAGAGGCCGGTAGTTTGCGATAAATTTGTTGCGCTGCCGGGATTCACAATAACATTAGTCGCCGGCGTGGTAGCCGCCTGCGCCGTTCCCGCCGAAAATAACATGAGAGCACAGAAAACGCACAATTCATGTGCCATTTTATGCTTCATAGAACTTTTGGAATTACCAACGTCGTCCGGAAAATCTTGTCGTCAACCTGCTCATGGCGAATGACCCCTTTCGCCTTAAAGATGGCCAGCTCCATTAAAACAAACTTCAGATCGATCCCGTCCGTCCATAGACAGCCGCATTTTTTATCGCAGGCGCGATCGTTGCCAAACGGCGAACCGTTCCCCCCTTCAACGTCAACGACGATATCGGCGCCGTGCAAGCGAAGCGTGACGCTGACGGCCGGCGTTTTTTCTTTCGAACTTAACGCCATGGCGCCGAAATGATGCAAGAGCTCTTCAAAAACAAATTCCCATAACTTTTTATGCAGCATCACGCGAGGCAAACCGCTCTGGCATTTTACCTTAAAGACGATCTTTCGTTCCGCAAACTCCGGCTCGACCAGCTTCAGGGCCCAATTGATCGCGTCAATGATCTCGATCGACGGCTTGGCATCAAGGGGCGGAGAAAAAAATTCCTGAAGCGCGTCGAGGGTATGCTGCATCTGGCCGCAGGTCGCGTAGACGGCATTCAGGTCTTTAAGAGCTTTTAGCTCGTTGTGCTTTGCGGCAAAATCGCGCAAACGGACGGCGGCCGACTTGATGTGCAAAATGGGATTCCTTAATTCGGTCGAAAGCACCGATGACGACAGTTTTCCAAAAAGCAAAAATTTCTTTTCCTGATAAAAGTGTTCGGTGACATCGCGCCCGTTGGAGACAAAACCGATCACCTTGCCCTTTTCATCCTTGACGGGCACGATCGTGGTCGATTCATAATACAAGGTTCCGTTCTTGTGACGATTAAAGAATTCATCCCGAAAGATCTTTCCGCTTTGGACCTGGTCCCAAGCTTTCCGATATGTTTTTTGGCTTTCCGCGCCCGAGCGGCGCAGAGGCGACGGCCGGCCGATCAATTCCTCTTTTTTATAACCGGACATTTTTTCATAAGCCGAATTGACGTATTTGATCGCGCCTTTCTTGTCCGCAATATAAATCCCGTCGCCGCTTTCTAAAAAAGCCGTGAGTATCTCGTGCAGATCCGACGAATCGCTATTCAATAAACTTTTATATACTTCCGAGGTTGAATTTTTTTTCATTGAATTTAACCTTTCTTTTCTTGCGATATTTTATTGTCGCAACGGCCGGAGCATGGAAAGCGATCATTTTTGAATTCTATGTTCATATTGTAGCAGATTTTAATTTTACTGCCCACAGTGTGCAAAAATCGCCGCAATTTTATACCACAGCAAAAAGAGAGCTTTAAAGGCTCTCTTTTCAGCATTGCTGTTGATTGAAGATTTGCGGCGTTTTTAACCGGCGCGCGGCCGATCTACGCCCCATGACACTTCTTGTACTTTTTGCCGCTCCCGCAGAAGCACGGTTCGTTGCGGCCGAGTTTTTCTTCGCCTTCGATCGAGGTGGCGGCGGCTTTGGCGTCGTCGGACCCCTCATTGGCGCGGAGGTCGTCGGAGGTTTTGGCGGGGGCGGAAACGGTGAGGCCGCGGCGGCTCAAAAGCGATTGCGCTTCCTGCGCTTGGGCGGCGAAACCGATCTTGTAAACGGTGTAAACGACCTGGCGGTCGATCATGGCGAGCAGCTCGTTGAACATGCGGAAAGCTTCGCGCTTGTACTCGACGAGCGGATCGCGCTGGCCGTAGCCGCGCAGGTTGATGCCGGCGCGGAGGTGGTCCATTGAATCGAGATGTTCGACCCAGAGCGTGTCGATGGCGCGCAGCAAGATCCCGCGCTCGATCTTTTGGAGCATGACCGGATCGGCAAAGCGGGTTTTAAGGCCGCCGCGCGCCTCTTTGGCCACGCCGATCAAATAATCGATCATCGCGGTCCTGACCTCGGCGTCGGCCAAGCGGTCGCCGCTTCCCGGCTTCAGGCACGCCGCGAGTTTTTCCTCGGCATCCGACGGCAGCGGAAAGATCGTCAAAATATTTTCTGCGATCGCTTTCACCGTCCAGCTCTTGCGGTCTTCGCCGGCGGTCTGCGCTTGGACGATCCGTTCAATTTCGCGATCGACCATTTCCAAAACCAGCGCTTCCTGGTCTTCGGCGAAGAGGATGGCGTCGCGGCGGCGGTAAACCGCCTCGCGGTGTTTGTTAAGCACGTCGTCGTAATCAAGCAAATGTTTGCGAATGTCGAAATGATGGCCTTCAACCTTGGATTGCGCCGACTCGATCGCCTTCGAGACCATGCCATTCTCAATTGGCACGTCGTCGGGCAGACCGAGTTTTTCCAGCATGCCTTTGACGCGATCGGTCGCGAAGATGCGCATCAGGTCGTCGTCGAGCGAAACGAAGAATTGCGACGAGCCCGGGTCGCCTTGGCGGCCGGCGCGGCCGCGCAACTGGTTGTCGATGCGGCGGCTTTCATGGCGTTCGGTGCCGATCACGTGCAAGCCGCCCGCCGCGCGAACCTTTTCCGACATGGCCGGTTCGGGCGGATTGCCGCCCAGGATGATGTCGACGCCGCGGCCGGCCATGTTGGTAGCAAGCGTCACCGCGCCCGGGCGCCCGGCCTGGGCGATGAACTCAGCTTCCTTCTCGTGGTTCTTGGCGTTCAAAATGTTGTGGACGATCCCCTCTTGCGCGAGCAAGTTCGAGAGCACTTCGTTCTTTTCGATCGAAATGGTGCCCAAAAGTACCGGCTGGCCGCTCGCGACCCGCTCTTTGATCTCTTTAACGACCGCCGTGAACTTGGCATGTTCGTTCTTATAGATCCGATCCTGCTGGTCCTTTCTGACCGCCGGTTTGTTGGTCGGCACGGTGACAACCTCGAGCTTGTAGATCTTGTGGAACTCTTCCGCCTCGGTGGACGCCGTGCCGGTCATGCCGGCGAGCTTCGGGTACATACGGAACAGGTTTTGGAAAGTGATGGTCGCGAGGGTCTGGCTTTCGCGCTGAATTTTAACGCCTTCCTTGGCTTCGATCGCCTGGTGCAAGCCCTCGGAGTAGCGGCGGCCGTTCATCATGCGGCCGGTGAATTCGTCAACGATGACGACTTCGCCTTCGCGCACGACATAGTTGCGGTCGAGCTTGTAGAGCGTGAAGGCCTTGAGCGAAGCGTCGAGATGGAAGACGGTCTTAAAGTCGTTCTCCTTCCACGGGTCGCGATTCAGCCCTTGCGAAACTTTGCTGATGCCCTCGTCGGTGAAAGTCGCGGAATGCATTTTTTCATCGACGACATAGTCGATCTCGGGGGTCAGGCGCTTCACGATGTTGGCGTATTCGTAATACGCCTGTGTCGCCTCTTCGGCCGGGGCGCTGATGATGAGCGGCGTGCGCGCTTCGTCGATCAAGATGGAGTCGACCTCGTCGACGACGGCAAAATGCGGCGCGCGCTGCGATTTGTCCTCGGGGCGGGTCGCCATGTTGTCGCGCAAAAAATCAAAGCCGAATTCATTGTTCGTGCCGTAGGTGATATCGGCCCGATACGCCTCCTGCCGCGTGCAGGGTCGCAGATAGGAATATTCGATTTTGAACATTCCCGTCATGTCGCGCTTCACGTCTTCCTTCGAGCCTTCGTCAGCGACGGCCTCCGGCGCCTTTGCTTCAAAGTGCGGATCGTAAAGGTACGATGTCTCATGGTTGATGACGCCGATCGAAAGGCCGAGGGCATGATAAATTTGCCCCATCCAAACCGCGTCGCGGCGCGCCAAGTAGTCGTTCACGGTAACCAAATGCACGCCCTTCGCAGGGAGCGCGTTCAAGTAAAGCGGCGCCGTGGCAACAAGCGTTTTGCCTTCGCCGGTTCGCATTTCCGCGACCGCGCCGGAATGAAGCACCATGCCGCCGATTAGTTGCACGTCGTAATGCCGTTGGCGCAGCGTGCGTTTTCCCGCCTCACGAACGCAAGCAAAAGCCTCGGGCAAAAGGTCGTCGAGCTTGGCCCCGTCTTCAAGCCGTTTGCGGAATTCCGTTGTTTTGGCGCGCAGTTCGTCGTCCGAAAGTTTTGAGACTTCGGGTTCAAGTGCGCCGATCTTGGCAATATTCGGTTTGAATTTATTGACCGCGCCCACGTTAGGGTCGCCGAATATTTTCGTGATTATAGACATAATTTAGACGAAACAGACGATGAACAATGGACAATGAATGATTCCGTCCCGAGCGTGTCGAGGGACAAAAATTCACTCCCATTAAATTAACAAAAACCCGTTCCACGATTGTACGCGAAAACGGGTTTTTTATCAATGATTATAATTGTCATTCCGAGAAGCCGACGCGACGAGGGATCTCAACGCCTCTAATCCACCTACGAGATTCCTCGCCTTGGTCAAAATAACCTTATAGGCTCGGAATGACGGCAGCTTAAACCAATTCCGTCTCCGTCCCCTGCTCCTTGGCCTCGCGGGCGCCGGCGCGGTGGTTGGTTGTGGTGGTGTCGACCAGTTTGATCAGGCGACTCTTAAGCTCGTCCTTGAGGAGATCGATGGCGGCGTAGAGTTCGCTGGCGGTGATCTCGGCGTGGATCTTATGGCCGGGAATAAGCAGATCGGCCTCGGCTTTGAAGATATCGCCCTTTTTATGATGGTCGCTGATCTTGCCGACATTGACCCGCAAGGTTTTGGGGTCGCTCACGGTCTCCATGTATTTCTCGATCGCACCCAATTTCTTTTCAATGGCGTTTTCGATCGCCTCAGTCAGTTCCATGTCTTCGCCGCGAATATCGATGTTGAGCATAGTGTTTGGGTTATGGACCATAAACCATGGATCATGGACCACTCAACCGAGTGGTACGTGGTTCATGGTACGTGGTTCATGCTAAAATCCAACGTACTGTATCTCCTCTTCCAATGTGACGCCGAGCTCCTCCTTTACTTTCATTTTAGCATAGCCAATGAGCTCGCGCACGTCAGCAGCGCTCGCGTGCCCGGTGTTCACAAAGTAGTTGGCGTGCTTCTCGGAAATTTGCGCTTCGCCGATCTTTTTTCCTTTTAAGCCGAGATGCTCGATGAACCACGCGGCGGGAATGCGCCCGTATTCGACGAATTTCGGCGGAACCGCGGCGCGAATGGCCTTGGGGATCTTTGAAACTTCGCCGAACACATGGCTTTTGAAAACCGATCCGGCGCTGCCGAATTCGAGCGGCTGTTTGCCGCACCGGAGCGCGATCGTGCTTTTTACTTTGGCAAGCAGCGTCTCTTTATCGCCGGGCGCAAGCGTGAACGCGACGCGGGTGATAAGCCACGGTTTGCCTTTAAAAAAACTTTCGCGGTAGCCGAAACCGCACTCATTCCGGTCGAACGTATGCCGTTCGCCGGTTCCCAGATCGATCGCCTCGACAGTATCGAGATGGTCCTTGATCTCGCCGCCGTAGGCGCCGGCGTTGCCGCGCACCGCGCCGCCCACCGTGCCCGGGATCCCGGCCGCCCATTCCAATCCGACCAAAGCGGCGTCAACCGACGACTTCACCAGCGCAAAAAGAACCGCGCCGGCGTCGGCAATGGCGCGATTCCCCTCGATCAAGACCTTGCGGGCGGAATACGAGATCACCAAGCCGCGAAAGCCGCCGTCGGAAACCAAAATATTGCTGCCGCCGCCCAATATGAAGACCGGCAAGCCGTCGGCGCGCGCCGCGATGATCGCCTGCGACGCCTCGTCGGGCGTGGCCGCCGGAAAATAAAAATCAGCCGGCCCGCCGATCCGGTAGGTCGTATGATTCTTGAGCGGTTCTTGTTGTTTTATGCGATCACCGAACAGTTCGAGTATTTGCATGCAACAAAATATCTAATACCTAATGTCTAATTTCTAATCCGACGGCCAATGCTGTACGGCAATGCGGATTAGATATTAGTTGTTAGATATTAGATATTAAACGTTCTTCAGCGGTTTGACCAGTGCCGCCTTCAACACGTCCTTCATGGTCACGGCGAAAACGAAATGCATCGCTTCCCTCACCTTGGCCGGAACCTCGTCCAAGTCTTTCTGGTTGTCTTTGGGAAGAATGACCGTTCTGATGCCGGAGCGGTGTGCGGCCAATACCTTCTCTTTGACGCCGCCTATTTCCAGCACGTTGCCGCGCAGCGTGACTTCGCCCGTCATGGCAAAGCCGCGGCGGATGGGAATGCCGGTTACGACCGACACGAGCGCGGTGGCCATGGCAACGCCGGCCGACGGGCCGTCCTTGGGAATGGCGCCTTGCGGGACATGGACATGGATGTCGGAATTCTTATAGAACGGCTCCTTGATCTTCAGCCGGGCGGCCAGCGCGCGCGCATAGGAGAACGCGGCTTGCGCCGACTCCTGCATCACCTGCCCCAAGTTTCCGGTCAGGATCAGCCGGCCGGAACCGGGCATCTTATTGACCTCGATCGGCAAAATTTCGCCGCCCGCTTCGGTCCAAGCCAGCCCGGTCACAACGCCGATCTCGTCTTTCTTTTCCGCCATCGTGGCGTGAAAGCGCTTGGCGCCGAGCATCTTTTCCAGGTCGTCCGGGGTGATGTTCTTTTTCTTGACCCCGTCCTCGGCTTGGACGCGCGCCGCCTTGCGGCAAACCGTGCCTATTTCGCGCTCCAAATTGCGCACGCCCGCTTCGCGCGTATAGGAAGCGATGATCGCGCGCACCGTCTCGTCGGCAATTGTGACCGGCTTGCCAGTCAAACCGTTGGCTTCCAACTCTTTCGGCACCAAATATTTTTTGGCGATGTGGAATTTCTCGTCTTCGGTGTAGCCGGGAAATTCGATCACTTCCATGCGGTCGCGCAAAGCCGGCGGCACCGGGTCGAGCAGGTTGGCGGTCGTGATGAACATGACATCCGACAGATCGACGGGGGCTTCGACATAATGATCGCTAAAAGCGTAATTCTGCTCCGGGTCCAGCGCTTCAAGCAGCGCCGATGACGGGTCGCCGCGAAAAGCGTCGTAGCCCAGCTTGTCGATCTCGTCGAGCATGAAGACCGGATTTTTCGTGCCGGCGGTGCACAGGCCTTGAATGATGCGACCGGGGAGCGCGCCGACGTAAGTGCGGCGGAAGCCACGAATTTCCGCTTCGTCGCGGACGCCGCCCAGCGAGATGCGCACGAACTTGCGGCCCAAGGCGCGGGCGATCGACTTGCCGATCGAGGTTTTGCCCGTGCCGGGCGGCCCGGCGAAACACAAGATCGGTCCGCGCAATTTGCCGGTCAATTTTTGCACCGAAAGGAATTCCAAAATGCGCTCTTTGACCTTGTCCAGTCCGTAATGATCCTCGTCCAAAATTTTCTGCGCTTTTTTAACGTCGACCGGCGCCGGATCCTTCTTGCTCCAAGGAATTTCCAGAAGCCAATCGAGATAAGTGCGAATATAGCTGATCTCCGGCGAAAAACTGGGCATGGCGCTTAGGCGCGCGAGCTCTTTGAGCGCGGCTTCCTTGACCGCGACGGGCATACCGGCTTTTTCGATCTTCTTGCGCAGGTCTTCGGCCTCGGAAGTTCCGGAAATGCCGCCCAATTCTTTCTCGATCGTCTTCATCTGTTCGCGCAACAGCATTTCCTTTTCCATCTTCCCCATTTCCTTGCCCGACTCCTCTTCAATTTTTTGCGCGACCTTGAGGATCTTGATCTGGCGGCCGAGCGCGGCGACGGTCAAATTCAATTTTGTCTCGGCCGAATCGGCCTCTAAAACAGCTTGCCGCTCCGCGCCGCTAAAATCAACGTTCACGGCGGTCAGGTCGGCCAGTTCGTTGGCGTCCGTCATGTTCATGATCGCGAGGAGCGAATCGAACGGCACGGCCGCGCCAAGTTCGACCGCCGCCTTGAGCTCGCTCACCGCCGAATACATGAGCGCTTCAAGCCGCTCGTTCTTGACCGCTTCCGGCGCCGGACGCGTTTCAAAAGCGACTTCAAAATACGGCGCCGTTCTTGCGAACGCCGTGATCCGCGCCCGCTCGATGCCTTGCAGGAAAGCGCGCGCCGAACCGTCGGGCTGGCGCATGGTTTCAACCACTTTGGCGACCGTGCCGATTTTATACAGGTCATTCGCACCCGGATCTTTGGCGGCCGTTTTCGCGGTCACGCAAAAAACCAAATGATCGCCGCCGCCGGCCGCCTCGATCGCCTTGAGCGATTTCGCCTCGACGATCGCAAACGGCGCCTCGAGGCGCGGATACATGACAACATCCTTGAAGATAATAAGCGGAAGGGTCTTTGGAAATTTGGGAGCCTTGCTTTCTTCTATCTTTTTTTCGATTTTCTTTTTGGGAGGCATGGACTTTGGTTTATGGACGATGGACAATGGACGATGGACAACTCCATCCCCGCCCGATTGGCGGGGAAAGAATTGTATGTTGTCCATTGTCCATCGTCCATTAGCGATTGTATATGAATTTTACAACGTCTTGTCCAAAAGCGCGAGCGCCAGGCCGCAGACGGCGGTGATGACGCCGATGATCCAAAAACGCATGACCACTTTCTGCTCGGGCCAGCCCTGCGCTTCGAAATGATGGTGCAGCGGCGTCGAAAGAAAAACTTTTTTCTTGCGGCTTCTTTTCGAAATTTGCTGAATGATGACCGAAAGCGATTCAAGGACAAAAACAAAACCGATGACAATGAGGAGCCAGACCTGGTTCACCAAAAAAGCGACAATACCGAGGGTCACACCCAGCGACATCGCGCCCGTGTCCCCCATGAAGAACCGCGCCGGATTGACGTTGAACCATAGAAACGAGGTGGTCGCGCCGACAATGACGCCGCAGAAGGCCGCCAGGTCGTATTTGCCGGCGTAAAAGGCGATCGCGCCGAAAGCGGCAAAGGCCACCGCCAGCAAGCCGCCGGCCAAGCCGTCGAGGCCGTCGGTTTCGTTCACCGAAAACGAAGTGGCGACGATGACCAGAATGAAGAACGGGATGAACAGCCAATGCAGGTCGATGTTCCCGCCAAAAGGAATATGCACGATGCTCCAATCAAGCTTGGCGTAGAACCACCAGGCGCCAACGGCGGCGATCGCCGCATACAGGAGCAGGCGGTGGCGCATCCGCAAGCCGCCGCCTTTGGGGCCGATCCGCCGCACATTCCAATAATCATCGACCAAGCCGACGATGGCGGAGGCAAGGAGCGCGCAAAGCGGGAGCCACGTGCCGCTCCGGGAAAGGAAGTTGAACCAGCCCCAAGCCGGGTTGAGCGCGCCCGCGGCGGCCGCAATGAGCGCGATCAGCGTGACCGGGAGCCAGATGAGCACGCCGCCCATCGTCGGCGTCCCCGCTTTTTTCGCATGCAACGCGGCCATGACCGGCGCGCTCGCGGCATCCCTGATATTCTTCCCCAGCTTGTAGCGGTACAAAAAACCCGACCAAGCCGGGGTTAAAAGAAAAGAGAGCGCGAAGGACGCGACGGACAGAATGAAGATCTTGAGGACAACGGCATCCATTAGCGCGAAAGGTTAATGAGAATAAGGAAGAAAGCCGCCAGAAAGACCAATGATTCGTAAAAGGCGGTGACCACGAGAATGACAAGCGTATTTTGGCGGCTTGATGCGTACGAACGGGCGGCCAGCCAAAAATTCATGGCCACGATGACCGTGCCGATCGCCGCGCCGGTAAAAGCGTAGATCGCGGGGCCGATGTCGTTGACCTTCAAATAAACATTGTAGTGCAGATCGACCAATTCTTTCCCGTTCACGAGCGGCGCGATCCGCACCAAAAGCAAGACCCAGGCCGCCAAATTGAAGAATAACGAAACAGCCGCCAGCCGCCTGGCGGCGCGATCGACGATGATCGGCTTGAATTTTTCTTTTGTGGCGTGCAGCATGATTGATCGATCACTCCCTCGTAACGCGCATGACCTCTTCGATCGTCGTAAAGCCGTCGAGGGCTTTTAAAATTCCGTCTTGCTTGATCGTCAGCATCTCCTGGGCGGCCGCTTCTTTTTTTACCTCTTCGTTGGGAAAGCCCGATTCGATCAGCTTGCGCATGGTATCAGTAACCATCATGATCTCGCAAACGGCGATGCGGCCCAAGTATCCCGTCATGGCGCAATGGGTGCAGCCGGCGCCGCGATAGAGCTTGACAGTTTGCGGATCGCGACCGGTCATGAATTTTTTCGGCACGCGCACGATCTCGGTTTCCACGAACTTGCGCGCGTCCGGCACCACCTCGATCTCGGCGCGGCAATGCTGGCAAATGCGCCGCGCCAAACGCTGAGCAATGGCCACGTTCAAGGTCGCCGACAACAAGAACGGCTCGACGCCGAGGTCGATAAGACGCGGTGTCACGCCAAGCGCGTCGTTCGTGTGGACGGTCGAGAAAATAAGATGGCCGGTCAGCGCCGCGTGCACCGAAAGTTCGGCGGTCTCGCTGTCGCGAATTTCGCCGACCATGATGATGTTGGGGTCTTGCCGGAGAATGGAGCGCAAGCCGGTGGCAAAACTGTAATTGATCTCGGGCCTGATCTGCGATTGGTTGGCGCCTTTAAGATAATATTCGATCGGGTCCTCGAGCGTGATGATGTTGATCCCCTCTTCGTTGCGCATCGAAAGCACGGTGTAAAGGGTCGTTGATTTTCCGCTGCCGGTCGGGCCGGAAACCAAGAACAGGCCGTGCGGGCGCTTGATCTCGTTCTTGATGACCTCGACGTGCTCGGCGCGAAAGCCCAGCGCCTCGAGGGTCGGAATGGCGGCGTCGGCCGAAAGGATACGCATGACCACTTTTTCAAAATCAACGACCGGCAAAGTCGAGACGCGGAAGTCGACCGGCCGGCCGCTCACGTCCATGCGGATGCGCCCGTCCTGCGGAATGCGCGTTTCGTCCAATTTCAAATTGGCCAGCACTTTGATGCGGGAAACAATGGCGGCATGCAAAAAAAGCGGCAAGGTGATGGAGGTTCGCAGGATGCCGTCAACGCGAAAACGCACGCGCGAAACATTGCCGTACGGCTCAATGTGAATGTCGGAAGCGTTCTGGTCGACGGCGGCTTTGAACATGACCGCGACGATGCGCGAAACCGGCGCGCCCTTGATCACGCTTTCAATGCTTTCTTCCTCTTCTTCCCCTTTGACCTTTTCCACCGGTCCGGTCGAGGCCATTTTCGCGCGCGCCATCTCAACCACCTGCGCCACTTCTTTGTGCTCCGACTCGTAGGAGCGCATGGCAAAACGCCACCCGTTCTCGGTGATGATCCGGTAAGAAACGCCGAAACCGTTCTGCTGGGCGATGAAATCGATGGCTTCGATCGCGCGGTAGTCCGACGGATTGACCAAGCCGACGATGAGCGTGTGTTCTTCGGCGGCAATGGGCGCGAGCTTGAATGTTTCGGCCACTTGCCGCGGCACGATATTCATGAGCTCATCGGAAATGGTCTTGCCGGAAAGATCCTGAAACGGAATGTTGAGGATCTTGGCTTGGGCCGTCGCCACAGCCTCTTCGGTTGCCAACCGGTCGCGCTTTAAAATATCGACCGGCATAACGCCGGTGCGATCAGCCTCCTCGATGACGCGCGCCGCCTGATCGGCGCTTAAAACGCCGTCGGAACGCAAAACATCCAAAAGCTGTTGTTCGGCGATGCTGACTGGCATGTGACTACTGGTTCACGTTCAAATTTGAATTTTCTGCCGGGGCAGACGGCGGCAGAACGACAGTGTCGTTTGGCGCATTTGTGTTGTCATTTGCATTGGCGTTCCCGTTCGCGTTCGCCGGAGCGCCGATCGGCTCGAAGTCGACAAAGGGATTCGGACGCCCGACGGCTCCGATCTTGACCGGCAAGCTGGCATATGGCTGAAGCGATTGAAAACCCGGACTCGACACCACGCCGGCGTTAAGATCGGTCTGCAGCGTTTTCTCGACGACCGCCGTCGTCGCGGGCGGCGCCAAGAACATCCAAATGAAATACGCGACCGTCAGCACGCTCGCGCCGCCGAGGATAAAAAGAGAAATTGTCGTGCTTTTTTTTGAAGCCATTTTAAACGTTGTTCAAGTAATAGGAAACGAAATTAATGCTGACCGAACCGGTCGACGGCGAATATGCGTAATTCTGCAAATCGAAGATCCGCAAACTGTCTTCGACATTCGTAAGAAGGATCTTGAGCCGGTCGTAAGAAACCAGATCGAGCGACAAAGTTATTGAAACGTGGCCGAGCGCGGCCGGGGCGGAGGCGTCGGCCCCTTGTTCGGACATGTCAAAAGACGTCATTTTTACGCCGGATTTGGCCGCGAGCGCCCGCAAAATGATCGCGAGGCCGGGCGTATCCGCCTCACTCGGCAGAGCGTAGGCCAAGAGTGCCTGATCGTCCGTTGAAATGGCCGCCGCGCTGTTTGCCAATTTCTTTTCGCCGTCCAGCGCGTTTTGGGCGACGCGATTGCGCGATTGCGCGTCGGCGACCGAAGCCAAGCCGCCGGATTGGAGCATGCGAACCATTGGCACGATCGCCAGGAAAAACGTCAAAGCGCCGGCGACAACGATAAATGCGACGGCATAAACCAAAGGATGCGAACCGATGCGCAAAACCGCGACGGCGAACGGCTTCCCTTGAGAATTCCTTGATGTTTGGTCGGCGGGCATAACGATCGGTTATTTATCGGCGGGTTGATTCATGAACATCGACGGGCCGAAGGTGAGCGAAAAGTTGAAATTTACTTTCGTGAGATTATTTTTGTCGTCATAGACCGGGCTCAAACCGGAAGCGACGACGGTTTTTATCTCGGGCAGGGACTTGAATTCGTTGATCTGGGCCGCATATGCCTCAAGCGATGCGGCGGAAACCGCCAAATTCACCGAACCGTCGACGTTAATTGCGGCGGAAGTATAGCCGACGGCGGGGAGCGTGTATTTTTCCAAAAAAGCCAATATCTTCAAGCCGGTTTTATGTTCAGGCAGGATCGCGGCCAAGGCCTTAAGCCTGGCCTGGGTGTATTTTGCCTGCTTGATCGAAGGCTCCAGTTCTTTTGATTGATTGACGTAATCGGCCGTTTGCAGATCGATCTTGGCAACCGACTGCCGATTGGCATTCACCCAGAACCACAAACCGCCGCAGACGGCGCCAACCGCGACAATAAAAACAATGACAATGGTCAGGAAACGCCGAAAACCGCGGCGCGGATCAAGCCGCTCCGCCTCTTCGGCCGGAATTAGCGAAACGCGCAAGCCAACCTGGTCGCTGGCGGCGGAAGCGGGAACGGGGGCGGCGGGGGTATTATTTGCGATTTCGTCAGGCATGGTCTTATGGATTTACGATTCAAACTCGCGCATGGCCAAACCGACCGCGACCGAAAAGCGCGGACCGATCTCGTCAAGAAGCGGACGCACATCATCAGGATACAGAACGCGCGCCCACGGATCGCCCCGATAAACGCGCAAATTGAGTTTTTGCGAGAGAAACACGTCAAGGTTTGGGAGCAGCGATCCGCCGCCGGTAAGAATGATCTTTTCAACGGTTTTTGGCGGCGCCGCCGTTTTGTCGGCGGAAATTTGCGTATCAAGCCCGGAAAAAAGCTTAAGCGAAAAATTCACTTCGGCTACGATCTGATTGATAAGCGGTTCAAAAACCGGCGGGATCCCGTTTTCGGAAACGGCGCCCATCGATTGAAAGTCGTTCTTCATCGACTCGGCTTCCTCGTCCGGAACGCCTAGCGCGGCGGAGGCCGCTTTGGTCAGCTTAAGGCCGCCAACGTCGATCGAGCGCGAAAGATAAGGAATGCCGCCGACCACGACCAGCACCGAGGTGCGCAAAGCGCCGACATCGATAATCATCAAGGTTGATTTGTCTTTGCCAACGAGCGAACGGATGAGCGCGAACGCTTCAGTCTCAAGGGAAGCCAGCTCCAAACCGGCGGCGCGAAACACGGCTAAGTATTTTGACACCAAATTTTTGGGCGCGGCCGTCAAGAGAACTTGGATATTCTTAAGCGCGTCGGGCCCTTTGGCCTTCAGCAATTCAGGCGCGGTGATCACTTTTGAATCCAAGATCAGTTCTTCGAGCGGAATCGAGATGATCTTTCTGGCCTGCACCTCGATGGCGCCTTTTTGCTCTTTGTCGGCCAGTTTTGGCACGGAAAGAACCGAGGAAAAAACCGCGGAAATAGGCAGACCGGTCACGGCTTTGACCGCCGTCGCCTTTGACTTTTTGATCATCGCTTTGATCGTGGCGCTCGTCCCGGCAACATCATCAAGCAAATTAACGGACAGGTCGGCGGTTGCGCGCTCCGAATAAGCATACGTATGAAGCTTGGCCCGGCCGTTTTGCTCGTGGAACTCAACCAGTTTGATGCCGGCCGCGCCGATATCAATCCCCAGATAAGAATTTATTTTTCCTATTCCAAATAGTCCCATGTGAAAACATTATACCACACCGCCGCTTAATAACTTACAGCCGGGAGCGACGCGATGAAGTCGTTCATGCCCGGGGGCGTATTCACCACGATGCGGCCATCGTTAACGATCTGTTCGGATGGCTGGTTGGCGCCGCCTTGATAGTTGCGCTGGAAGTTGAATTGCTTGGCCACGACAACGCCGTTGATTTTAAGCGCCGCCTCGGTTTTCGGATCATTGGTCGTGCCGGTCGAGATTTCGCCCTCGGCGTAAATATTGGCGTCAATCTCGGTCACGTTGCTGTCGATCGTGATATTGCCGGGGTGGCCGGCGCCGTCATCAAGAACAAGGATCCCAAGCGATGCCAATTGTTTAAGGTTGGTGATCGTGCCGCCGCCATAAACGACGTTACCGCTGATCTCGAGATTGCCGCGGACTATAAGGAGGCCGGCGCCACTGCCTGTTCCCGTCGCGTTTTTAAAGGTCGTTGCCCCCATAACCCACGCACCGCTATGCGTCACCGTGTCATAGACCGCGCCGCCCAAGGCACCATCGGTAGTCAAGAAAGGCGGGGCTGGAAGATTGCTAATATTGGCGTTGGTGATATTACCCCACGGCCCGTATTTCTGCAGAACAAGCGGGCTGGAAGCGCTGGTATCGTAATTGATCGGGAAAAGCCCGTTTTTGGTCGGATCGCCATTGGCCGTATAGGTGGTATAGCCGCGCAGTTTGATCCGGCCCAAGGTATTGGAGTAGTTACTGCCTTTTTTCGGCAAGCTGATGTTCGGCGACAGCGTGCCCGAAGAGCACTTGCTCAAATCGTTCGTAAAATTCGTAATGCCGGAAGCGCCAAGACCGGAGTCGATGCAGTAAGTGGCGTTCGTCTGGGCAAAGGTGGTGGTAAAAGGCGAGGGCGTCGAGATCCGGCCTTTGGAGTACAAGTCGCCATAGAGAACCTGAACCCAAGGCACGCCGCCGTAGGTGCCGTTGGTGGGGACGCCGGTTTGCGCGTAATTCGGCGAAAAATGGATCCAGCCGAAACCGCTGGCATAGTTTGCCGCCGTGCACTGCGTCCCGTTGCTAACCCCTGAACAATTGAACGCGTATCCTTGGAACTGGCCGTCGTAATTGGGCGTGCCAATGGTGTTAAGGGTCGTATAGACGTAATAGCTGTGCGCCGCGCAGGTATTGCGCACGGCGTGGACGCCGTCGCTTTGGCAGTTGAACGAGATCCAGCCGTCATTGCCGGTTGCGTACGACAAGGCGCGAGCCCAGCCGTAAACTTGGGGCGTGTATTGATCGCTGCCGAGCGCCGCCCAGCTCGAGGCGCCATCGGGCGCCGTCACCGCGCCGCAAGTCGAACCAAAACACATCCAGCCGACGTTTGGCGACCAAGCATAGCCGGTTAAATTGCGCGAAGCGTCAATCGTCACGCCGTACGAATAGGCGGCAACGGCCCCGCTACAGGTCGCCGCCGAACAATTGGACGAGTTCATCGAAATCCACCCGATCGCCGAGGACCAGGCCCAGCCCTTAAAAATATCGGTCGTCCCGGCCCTGGTTCCGAACGGAACCGCCAACATGGCGACGGCGACAACGACCTGGATCGTTTTTCGTAAAAAATTTTTCATAATGATCGAATTATTATTTGTTGGACAAATGGCGATCGATCGCCGCATTAACCTCGGCATCGGCGGCGGCGTTGAATTCGCGGCGAACGTGCCGAAAAGATATTTTTTTAAACCCCGTGGTCAAATTGTAGGCGCGCAGATACAGGGTTTGCAGATCTTTGTCCCTGACCTTGTACTCGCGCAGCATCTGCTTAACCACCAGCTCGGAGTCTAGCCTACATTCTACCTCTTTTGCGCCAAGTTCGGAAGTGCGCTCTAGCGCCGCGATCAAAGCGCGATATTCCGCTTGATTATTGGTGGTTTCGCCGATGTAGCGGCCGAAAGAATCCACAACCCGCTCGCCGTCCAAAATTACAATGCCAATTCCGGCCGGCCCCGGATTCCCCCGCGCGCCGCCGTCGGTGTAGGTGATGAGCTTATCGTGCATAAGTTTAGTTATGGAACACGTACCATGGACCACGTACCATTCCAACAGAGTGGTTCATGGTGTGTGGTCCATGGTCCATACTATGAGATCTTCGTCAGATCCGCGATCCGCAATTGGAGTTCGCGGCGGCCGTTCCATTCGTTGACGCCGATCTCGAAAACGGCGTCGATCTTGTCGCCGGCCGCGAGCTCGTCGGCATAGGCGCCGAACTTGAAACCGATGCATTTGTGCGGTTTTCCTTCATTCTGGCACAGCGTGAGGCGCAAATGCTTGCCGTCGGCGCCAATTGCGTCCGCCGCAATGACCGAGAGGCCGCGCCCGACGAAAAGCGGCGGCCTGTTCCCCATGCCGTGCGGCTCGAACTTGGCGAGCCATTTTTCCAATTCCCAATCGATCTGGAGCAAGGAGATTTCCGCATCAACGTCCAAAGCCGGCGTCAAGTCTTTTCCCGCCAGATCGTTTTTTCCCAATTCAACGATCCGTTTTTTAAAGTCATCGAATTTTTCCGGCAGGATACTCATGCCGGCCGCGCCAATGTGGCCGCCGAAGCGCAAAAACGCATCGGGAATTTTTTGCATGGCCAAGATCAAGTTCCAGGCCGGGATCGAGCGGCCCGAACCGACCAGCTCACCATCGTTCTTTTTGGTAAAAACAAAAGCCGGGCGATTGAATTCTTCCACGATCTTGCCGGCGACCAGCCCCATGAGTCCCGCCGGCCATTTTTCATCGTAGGCGACCAAGACCGGCGCCGCCTCTTGGCCGGTGGCCAAAATTTGCTCGCGAACCTGGTCGGTCATGGTTTTCGTGACGCGCTGCCGCTCGGTGTTGGTGTCGTTAAGCGCAATGGCGAGCCGCGTCGCTTCCTCCGCGTCAACGGCGTTAAGGAGCGCCACCGCGCCGTTGGCATGATCCATGCGTCCGGCGGCGTTGATCCGGGGCGCAATTTGAAAGCCGATCGTGGTCGTTGTAACCGCGCCCGGCACGATGCCGGCCGTTTCATAAAGCTTGACGAGGCCGATCCGCGTCGTCTTGTTCAAGACGCGCAGCCCGAAATTGGTCAGCGTGCGCGCTTCGCCCAGAAGCGGCACCATGTCAGCGACGAGCGCGATGGCCGCGAGTTCGGTCAAGCGCTTCTCGAACGCTTCAACCTTGGGGATGGGTCGCGTCTTCAAAAGCGCCTGGCTCAATTTAAAAGCCACCGCCCCGCCGGAGAGGAATTTGCACGGATACGCTTCGCCGGAAATTTTCGGATGAATGATCGAAAACGCCTTGGCCGGCAATTCCGCCGGCTCTTGGTGGTGGTCGGTGACAATGACGTCGATCCCCTTTTCTGCGGCAAATGCGATCTCGGCGGTATTTGAAATTCCGCAGTCGCAGGTGATGATCACTTTCGTTCCTTGCGCCGCCAAGTACTCGATCGCTTTGACGTTCAGCCCGTAGCCCTCGGTCTCGCGGTGCGGCGTGTAGATGTCGGCGTTAAATCCGTATTCGCGCAAGGTGGCCGCGAGGATCGTGCCCGCCGGCACGCCGTCGGCGTCATAGTCGGCGAAGATCGTGATCTTCTCTTTATCGTCAACCGCCTTGAAGATCCGCTCGACGGTCTTTTTCATGTCGCGAAACAGGAACGGGTCGTGCACGTCGCGCTCCCAGCTCGGCTCCAAAAATTCGCGGATCTGTTCTTTCTCTTTAATGTCGCGATTCCACAAAAGCGACGCAATGAGCGGCGGATACTCGGCGAGCCCGCTTAAAAATTCCGCCGGAGCCGCTTCTTTGACGATCCAGCGTTTTTGCATAAAAATTTAGCGCCCCAAGCTGGCGGTAAAAGCCAAGGTCGAAAGGATCGTCATCGCCACGATCCCGACCCAGACGATCTTCATGAGCGTGCGCTTCTTTATCTTCATAAGGCAGTATCATAACGCCTTATTAAAGGCGGGGCAAGGCGTTGATGCAACAATAAGCCTACTCTCGCAACAAGAACGGGTTGTAATCGATGCCGCGGTCGTAAACGTCGATGCCCTCGGAGCGTTTCAGATAATTGATGACGGCATAGGTGAACGGGGTGGCGACGATCTCGTAGGCGACCTTGAAAACAAAGGCGGAAACAATGAGCGCAAGCACGCTGTTTCCCGGCAACACGCCCAAAAAAGCGATCGTGTTGAAAAATACGCTGTCGAGCCCCTCCCCCGCCACCGTCGAACCGATCGTGCGCATCCACAAATGTTTCCCGTTGCTCCAAATTTTCATCTTCGACATCACGAACGAGTTTGAGAATTCGCCGACAAAATACGCGGCAATTGAACCGAGCACGATCCGCGGCACGCCGCCCAAAATAAGATCATACGCGCCCTGATTCTTCCAAAACGCCGCGCCCGGCAAAATTTGCACGAACCAATACGCAAGCGCCATGAGGACGAGCGAAGCGAACCCCGACCAAACTATTTTTCGCGTCGCCTTGTATCCGTAAACCTCGGTCAGAATGTCGCCAAAGATATAGCTGATCGGAAAAATAAAGATCGCCCCCGCAAAGGAGAACGGCCCGATCTGCACGATCTTCGAGGCCACGGTGTTCGAGACCATGAGCACCGTGACGAACAAAATGGCGATCGAAGTGAAATATTTGCTTTTTCGCGCGATATCGTTCACCGGCTCTGTTTGCATAACCGTACTATTTGCGGTTTAAATCGAGGTTTAAAATTTGGTTCGCTTGTTCGATCAATTTCGGGTAAACGTGCTGCTCTTGGAATTCGACCCATTCGTCGCCGGTCAGGATCGGCAGAGACAAGAAGATCTTTTGCGGGCGGTCGTCGACGTCGAGAGCGAAAACTTTTTTGCCGGTCAGATCGAAATCAGCCTGCGCCTTTTCACGGATCTCGCGCGTGACGGCAATAACGGCGTCGGACCATGCGATCTTTTCTTGGACCGCGCCCTTATCCTCGTTCTTCACGCCGTCAAATTCCGTCTCATGCCCCTTGGTCGACAAATATCCGGCCAGGTACCGGCTGCGATTTTGTCCGTAGGAACATAAGACGAGAATTTTCATAAACCTGCAGGCAAAAATTTTACGTTCCGTTATTTTCCCAGCGGGGCCAGGTAGGCGCTTTCGTCAAAATCAGTTTGGTAGAACAATTTATAATAATCCTTGTGGTACTGAAGGCAGCCCGGCGGCAACGTCCGGCCGCCATCATCTTGCGAGCGGCAGCTGCTGATCGTTTTCCCAGAACGAAGATCTTCGAGATACATGAAAACGTTCGTAAGCGAATGGTTGCCGTTATCGGGATATGAATACCAAATATTCCCGTAGCATCGATTATTGGCGAAGACGGAAATAGTCTGCCCCAAACTCTTATTCCCGGCCTTAAAGCTTTCCGCCAAGCGGGCGTCGTTTGCCGCCGCCAGTTTGTCGCATTCGTGCGGGCCGTAAATCTTAATATAATAAAAGCAAGAAAAACCTGCGACGCCGCAAACCAGCGCCAGGCAAAGAGTATACAAAAAGACTTTTTTGCGGAATTTTCTCCGGCGGATGATGGTTGCGCCGTCGGGAAATTCTTCCGCTGTGACGGCGGCGCGACCGGTATCATTACTCCAAACATTCAAGAACATCATGACCGGCGAGGCAAAAAACATGAACGTCCCGATAAAGAGATATTCACCCAGCCTATTCCCGGCCATATGGAAAATTGCCGCGATGAAAAATACCGCGATCCAGGAGTATAGAAACAAAATATAAAAAGACGAATTGAACCGGTCCGATACCTTGGGAAATTTTTTATGAATGAGCGCCCAAACCTTTTCGTAATAACGATAGCCGTATAAATAAAATAACAACCGATAGGAAAAAGAAATGACCAGTACGACCGCATATAATCCGATCATGCTTTTGTCGATTCCTGACATATTTTATCTTTTTAAAACAGCCAAATATGTTTCCGGGGGGAGGTCGACGTGGCCGGCGGCTTTCATGGCTTTTTTGCCTTTCTTCTGTTTCTCCAAAAGTTTCATTTTGCGGGTCACATCGCCCCCGCTCATTTTGGCCATCATGTCTTTGCGCATGGCGGGGATCCGGTCGGAGGCGACAATTTTGCCGCCGATCGCGGCTTGGATCTTCACTTCGAACATGTGGCGCGGGATCGATTCCTTGAGCGTCTCAACGATGCTGCGGCCGACGCGCTGGGCTTCGTCGCGGTAAACCAAAGTGGCGAGCGCTTCGACCGGCTCTTCGGCGACCAAAATATTGAGCCGCACGACGTCCGCGGGGCGGTAATCGTAGAATTCGTACGACATCGAGGCGTAGCCGGAGCTGACCGACTTAAGCTTATCGTAAAAATCGATGACGATCGCGGAAAGCGGCAATTCGGCGGAAACAATGACGCGCTTTTGGCCTTCGCCCAAATATTCGGTGTTCTTGTAAACGCCGCGCTTGTCGGCGATGAGCCCGAGGACGCCGCCGATGTCCTCTTCGCGGCAGATGACGGCGAGTTTGACCCACGGCTCCTGGATGCTCGTCATGTGCGAATAGTCGGGCAGGTCTTGCGGCGACTTGGCGATTATTTCCGTGCCGTCGGTCTTCAACACGCGGTAAGCGACCGAGGGCGCGGTCACGATGAGGTCCAAGTTATGTTCGCGCCGCAGCCGCTCCTGGACGATCTCGAGGTGCAGCAGGCCGAGCATGCCGACCCTAAAACCAAAGCCGAGCGCCGTTGAGCGCTCCGGTTCGAACATTAATGACGCATCGGACAATTTCAATTTCAGCATCGCCTCGCGCAAATGCTCGTAGCTTGAACCTTCTTTGGCGAAAATTCCCGCATACACCATCGGCTTGACCTCGCGGTAGCCGGGCAGCATTTCCACTTGCGCGTCAGAGAGCGTCACGGTGTCGCCGACGCGGCAGCCGGAAATATCCTTGAGCCCGGTCACGAGGTAGCCGATCTCCCCGGCCGAAAGCGCGCCGGTTTCTTTCATGCGCGGCTGCATGACGCCGACTTCCAATGCCTCGGCCTGGACCTTGGTCGCCATGAAGCGCACTTTGCTTTTCGTTTTGAGCGAACCGTCGATGACGCGAATATATGCGACAACGCCTTTGTAGTCGTCGTAGAACGAATCGAAGATGAGCGCCCGGAGCGGCGCTTCCGCTTGCCCGGTTGGCGGCGGCACGCGTTCGATGACCGCGTCTAAAATAGCTTCCACGCCGATCCCGGATTTTCCCGAAGCGAACAACACTTCTTCCGGCGCGCAGCCCAAAAGCTTTACCAATTCGTCGCGCGTTTCTTCCGGCTCGGCGGCGGGCAGGTCGATCTTGTTAACCACCGGAATGATCTTCAAATTCTGTTCAATGGCCAAATAGAGATTGGCGATCGTTTGCGCCTGCACGCCTTGGGTCGCGTCAACCAGCAAAATTGCGCCTTCCACCGACGAAAGCGAACGCGACACTTCGTAGGTAAAGTCCACGTGCCCCGGCGTGTCGATGAGGTTCAACTCATAACCCTTCCAGTTCATCCGCGCCGGCGCGAGCTTGATCGTGATCCCCCGCTCGCGTTCCAGATCCATGTTATCGAGGATCTGGCTTTTCATTTCGCGGTGCGCCACCGTGCCGGTCACTTCCAAAAAGCGATCAGAAATGGTTGATTTGCCATGATCGATATGCGCGGTGATGACGAAATTTCTTATCTTGGATTGATCCATATAGACTAACAGAACATAAAGCATGAAGCATGAAGCATTCCGTCGAACAGAGTTCGACAAGGGTGTTTCATGTTACATGTTTCATGCTTCATAACGTTTATTCCAACGCTTCATCAATGGCAATGACGGGGAGGTCGCGGATGCCGACGCGGCGTTTGAACGCTTCAACAAAGCTGTGCGCTTCGTCGGAGCGCAGGAAATACGCGGCGCCGAAATACAGACCCAAGCCCGCCACGCCGGCGATCGTCGTCTGCGTCAAGACGCCGAAGACCGTGTTCATGTTCACGTGCACGCCGATGAAGTTCTTCACGAGCTGGATCACGAGCGCCATGGGCACGGCGGCAACGGTAATTTTCGCGAGCGATTTTATGAGCATCGATTCGTTCAGCGTTCCGGTCTTCATGCGCAAGGTGACCCAAAGCAACGTAACTTGAATGACCGAGGAGATCGAGAAGGACAGCGCCAATCCGGAGACACCCATTGATTTGGAAAGGGTGATGTTGCCGATCACGTCGGCGGCCACCGAGATCATGCCGATGAGTAACGGCGTGGTTGAATCCTTGAGCGCGTAAAAGCCGCGGATCAGCAGCGGACAAACCGCTTGGAAAGTGATCGAGATGGCGAAAAGCGCGAGCGCGTCGGCGGTGCGGGTCGTGTCATTCCAGTCAAAATGCCCGCTCCCCAAGACCAAACGCACGACTTGGGCGCGCAGCAGCAGGAGCAGGATGGAAACAGGCACGGCAAAGAATAATATTTGCCGCGTCACGCCGTTCACGCTGTCGATGAAGCGGTCGGTTTCCTTTCTGACCGCGAAACGGGTGAGCGACGGATAAGCGGCGACGGCATAGGAAACGCCGATGAACGAATACGGAACCGACTGCAGGTTGTTGGCGAAGTTCATGACCGAGACGGAGCCGGCGGCGAGGGTCGAAGCGATCACGGTGGCGACCGTGAGGTCGATCTGGGTGACCGCGAGGTCCAAGATGCGCGGGCCGGACAGCTTGGCAATATTTTTAATGCCGTCGTCGGAAGTCTTCAAGCGCGGCTTAAGCTTGAAGCCGAGGCCGCAAACCGGCAAATACTGCGCGGCAAAATGCAGGACCGCGCCGAGGACAACGCCCATGGCGAGTCCGGCCGGCCCCCAGAAACGGACGAAGACCAGCGCGCCGAAAATAATTCCCAAGTTGTAGAAAATTGGCGCGACGGCGAAAGCGAAGAAGCGCTTGGTCCCCTGAAGCACGCCGCCCATGACCGCCGAGAGCCCCATCAGGAAGGTCGAGGCGAACATGATGCGCGAGAGCTCGATCGTGAGCTTCAGCTTTGAGCCGACAAAACCCGGCGTGATCACCGGCACGATCCATGGCGCGAAGAGGACAAGCGCGGCGGTGACGGTGACGAGAATGAGGCCGAGGATCCCGATCAACTCGTTGGTGAGCCGCCAGGCGTCGTCGCGCGAGCCGTCGTCGCGGCGCAGCATGTATTCGGTGAAGATCGGCAAAAAGCCGGCCGAAAGCGCACCAACCACGAGCAAGCCGTAGATCGTGTCCGGCAAGCGGAACGCCGCATAGTAGGCGTCGAGCGTGTCGCCCGCGCCAAAGGCGCCGGCCAACACGTGGTCGCGGATCACGCCCAAAAATTTTGAAGCCAACGACGCGCCGCCCAAAAGGAGGGCGGCGGAGGTGATGGTCTTTGATTCGTTGTTCCAGAGTTTTCCGAACATGTTATTTTTTTACGACTTGCGCGGCGTTTAGGCTTTCCTTGCCATGGCCCCAATTATATTTGAAGATATTCGACTTGACCGGCCCGATCGTCAGCATGTGCAATTCGCAAAGGATGTATTTGATCGCCGTCGTGAACCGGCCGTCGCGTTCGAACCGGCGGGTGGAAACGGGAATGCATTGCGTGAAAAGAAATCCAAAAGTTCCTATTTTCGAGCCGCGTCGCGCCAGCTCGTGGTCTTCAGCCAGCTTCACGTCAACGTCAAAGCCGCCGACCGCTTCATAGACCGAGCGCTTGATGAAAAAACAAAAGCCGGGAATATGCGGCAAAATTTTTCCGAGCGCCACCGAGTAAACATTATAAAGGCCGTGCAAGAGCTTGTCGTAATTGTCCCCGTCCATGGCGCGGACGCGGCAGGTGGCCAGGTCAAGATCGCGGGCGATGAATTCGTTCACCGTGTCCTCAAGGAAAAACTGGTTGGGCAGCGCCACGTCGGCGTCTAAGAACAAGAACACTTTTCCCAGCGCCGCCGCCGCGCCGTTGTTGCGCCCCTGCGAAACCGACCCGCCCTCGACCACGCGGCAGCCGCCCGCGCGCGCAATTTCTTTTGTCTTGTCGGTGGTGTTGTGCGAATCGGCCACCACGACCTCAAAATCGCGGAAGGTTTGCTCCTTCAGCGTTTTAAGCAGCGTTGGCAGGTTCTGTTCTTCGTTAAAGGTTGGTATGATGATCGAAAGCAATGGTTTTTTTGGAGCCATATAACAGCCTCCAAATTACCATTTTTATTCATTTTTGTCACGCAACGTATGGAGCAGGAGAAAAGACTGAAAATTGGCGATAAATTTGAAGCGACGATCAGCGGCGTTGATGAAAAGGGCCGCGGCTTGCTCCGCGCCGGCGTAAAACCCGGACTTGCCTATTTTACCATTCCCGGCGAAACGATCGGCGGCGAAGTAACGGCGCGAAGCGGCGGCGAGCTGCGGGTCAGGCTCGAAACGATCATCCAACCTTCCCCGGACCGCATTACTCCCCTCTGCCCCGACGTCGGACGCTGCGGCGGCTGTCCGTGGCAGATGATCCGCTACGAACGGCAATGCGCCTTGAAGCTCGGCTTGGTGAATGAGGCGTTTGCTGCTGCCGGTTTACCTGAAACCTGTAACCTGACACCTGAAACCTTTGTTCGTGCTTCGAGCCAATACGATTATCGCAACCGGATGGATTATGTGTTTGCCGTCGACGGCTCGCTCGGCTTAAAAACGCCCGAGCACTGGGACATGGTTTTGGACTTGAAAAAATGCCAGATGCTTTCGGAAGAAGCGATCAAGATAATGGAAATTGCGCGCGAGCTGACCAGAGAAAGCAAAGTTCCATTCTGGAACAACCGCACCCATGACGGCTTTTGGCGTTACCTCGTGATCCGCGAAGGGAAAAACACCGGCGAGCGCTTGGTGCTAATCACGACATCCGCCGAACTCCCCGCCCTCCCGCTGCGCGAAAAATTTGCCGCCGCGCTAAAACCGCTCGCGACCTCGTTGCTCTGGGGCGTGAACCCGGAAATTACCGATCTCTCGATCCCGAAAACGATTGAACCCATCTTCGGCGAAACTTATCTCACCGAAAAGATCAACAGCTTTTCATATCACATCCCCTGCGCCTCGTTCTTCCAAACTAATTCGGAAATGGCCGCACAGCTGCAGAACGCCGTCGTTGAATTTGCCGCGCCGAAACCGGGCGAAAAAATTATGGACCTTTATTGCGGCTCGGGATTTTTGACGCTAGCGCTCGCCAACGCCGCAGAAAAAGTCATTGGTGTTGAACTCGATGACGCCGCGGTTGAGATCGCGCGCGGCAACGCCAAGCTGAACAACATCGCGAATATCGACTTCCGCTCCGGCGCGACGGAAAAATTACTAGGCGCCGCGCTCGCCGACATGGCTCCCGACACGATCGTGCTGGATCCCCCGCGCGCCGGCCTGCACCCTGACGCGCTCGAAGCGCTCATGGAATCCGGCGCCAAGCGCCTGGTCTACGTTTCCTGCAACCCCCGCGCCCTCGCCCGCGACCTTAAAACTTTGCTTATAAAATATTCCGTCGAAAAAAACCGCTGCCTCGACCTTTTCCCGCATACGCCACACATCGAAACGATTATTTCGCTAATGCGGAAATAATCGTTTAAAAACCAAGAACCAAGAACCAATTTCCAAAAAAATAATGAACGCGGTTTTGTGATATAATAATTGCATGTCCCGTCGCGCCTTCACCCTCGTCGAACTTTTAGTCGTGATCTCGATCATCGGCCTGCTTTCGACGATCGCGGTCGTGTCTTTGGGACAGGCGCGCATCAAAGGCTACGATGCCAAGCGAACGGCCGACATCAAACAGCTCATCACGGCGATGCAGCTGTATTACCAAGATAACGGCATCTATCCCAATACCACAACGACTGGGTCGGGGCATTTAGACTGCGATGCCGCTGCCAATTGGTATTGTTTGGGACATGGTTCGTCCGGATCCTGCTGGCACGGTCTCTATCATGGCTGTAATGCGCTTGATAGTGCCCTTGCACCGTATATCGCCAAAATTCCTGACGATCCCGTTAACAACACTGCCCATGAAGGTGATGCTTACATGTATAATCCTAACGCTTGGGGTGTTGGTGCACTGACCGGCCCGGCTTTGCTATGGGGCTATAACGAACCCACAAGCGCCAATACATGCTTCGGCGGCACTTTTGGAACCTACGACGCTTCCACCAACCGCTACTGGTGCGCCGCCAACGTGGTCCAGTAATTGACATTTTCCAGTTTTTCCCGCATATTAGAACGACGCCGGGCTGCCTGAACGGCAGCGACGCGATACCAATATACAAATGCATGCGAATGATACTAATAGTGGGTGCCGCCAGACGGCTAATTCGTTTCATTCGCAAGCATTAGTTGATTAGTGTCGCCTCGTCGGCGTTAAGCCGACATTACTATGAAATCAGGTTTCGTCGCCCTTATCGGGCGCTCCAACGTCGGAAAATCCACTCTCTTAAACGCGCTCGTCGGCTCCAAGGTGGCAATTATCACGCCTAAGCCGCAAACGACGCGCCAAGCTATCCGCGGGATCGTCCATGACCCCCGCGGGCAAATTGTTTTTGTCGACACCCCGGGCGTGTTTGAAAAATCGCGCGACGCGCTGACCGAATCATTGAACCGCGAGGTTAAGAACGCCATGGACGGAATTGATGCCATTGTTTACGTCGTCGATCCGACCCGCGCCGTCGGCCCCGAGGAGCATCACACCTACGCCATGGTTACCGCCTCCCCCACCCCGAAAATAATGGCGATCAACAAGTCCGATCTTAGCGACCGCAAAAAGCCGTTCCAATTTGAATTTGAACGCATGGGCGAAAAAATGGACGCGGTTGTGAACATCTCGGCCTTGCGCGGCTCGAACCTTGCGCCGCTTTTGGACAAACTCTTCGAGGTCCTGCCCGAAGGCGAACCGTTCTACCCCGAATTCCAGCTCACCGACATGGAGAACAAAAAGTGGGTCGAGGAATTGATCCGCGAAAAGGTCTTCATTCAAATGCAACAGGAGGTCCCCTACACCATTACCGTGACGCTCGATGAAATGGACAAGCGCCCCGACGGCACCATTTACATTAAGGCGCGCATTCTGACGACCGAAAAGCGCTACAAGAAAATGCTCATTGGCACCGGCGCTTCCAAAATAAAAGAAATGGGCTATACCGCCCGCAAAGAACTTGAGACCGTCCTCCAAGCCAAAGTTTTTCTCGACCTCGAGGTCGAAGTCGACGCCAACTGGGTCGGCCGCGAAACGCATCGCTAGACCTGCGGGTAAAAACCAAGAACCAAGAACCAATTTCCAAAAGTCTACATAACAAAACTCTCATGCCCGGGCACTTTAGCAAATTTGATCAACTTGGCTCTGAACACCCGCCATTAAGCGACGCTGATGTTGAGAACTATATTTTCTCGCACCGCAACAATCACGGCTGGGAAGATGCGCCCGAGGCCTTGCGTTGGTCCAATGGCCGAAACGACCGATCCATTTTGCTGCCGTTTTTTGAAAACGAATGCAGCCGGTCGTACGCGCCGGAAAACGCCGATCTCAAAGAGTTGCGCCGCCTTACCCACTACCTTGAATCGCGTCTCGGCATACAAACCGATCTGCCAAAGGAAACGATCGCCACCATGCTGCGCGACGAAGCCGGACGCGAAAAATTTGAAAGCACACTTGCCAAACAAGACAATGACTATATCGACGAACAGAGCACGTCCTGGAACGAAGACATAATTTCTTACGAAAGTCACGACAACATCGAGGCGGCGCTGCATCGGGTTGAAAGCATGGCCGCACAAATCAACAGCGACCTCGACCGCCTCGTCTCGCTCAAAACGAGCGCGACGAACGAAGAAAAGATCGCGCGTTTCAAAACAAGATTAAAGAAGGTCCGCGCCGCCCGCTCGACGCTTTTGGAACAATACTTCGCCCCCGGCTCGTTGCACTAAAACAAAAGAAGCTCCTTGCGGAGCTTCTTTGATATTCGCTTAAAGTCCGGTCGTGCTAGCGTTGTTGCCGCCCAAGATGCGGTTCAATTCGTCAGCCAGCTGTTTGCCTTTGGCGACGGGCTGACCGGGAATGACGATCTGCGAATCACGGCTCCCCGTCCGACCCATGCGACTCGAGTACACCATGCCTTGAGCTGCGTTCTCAATCACCACCGTTGAAAGACCGATCATCCGATCGACGATCCCCTGCTTTGAGAGTACGTTCTGAACGGAGCGATAAGGAACATGTTTTTCCTCACGACGGAGCACGCCTCGACGGAGCAGGATGAATTGCGACTGGAACTCAAAATAGTAGGTCTGGCGCCACAGAACGGTCCAGATCGTTTTAGCGATGAAGATAATGACGAAAAGAGCCGCCAGTAAAAGTGGAAAAACAAGCAACGCGCCACGGAAGAATAGGACTATAAAAACAACGAGCACAAATGAAGTTAGGATATTTCCAAAGGTGGCGCTCACGAGCCATTTGCTGTCGATCGGATAATTAGCCGACGAGAAAACACCGGCGGCGGGCGGCGCAACCGCAGGAACTACCTGTTGCGCCAGGTCTGGCGCGGCAACGGACGCAGCCGCGGGTACGGCGTAAGCTGAACCGTATTGAATCTTTCCAAGCAAAAAAACTTTTAACTTTTCGGCCACGTCGGCATCAACGCCGTCGATGTGTGCCTCGATCCCCGAGGTAACGGTCGCACTCGCGATGTGGACATCGTAAAGCCCCATCATCCGGTCGAGAATATCTTGGTCAACATATACGTCCTGGATCTTTTGATACGGCACATGAATTTCTGTAGGACTAAAGACGCGCTTTTGAATGGTCAAAAACTGCTCGGAGGCGTCGTAATAATAACGACGGATGTAAGCGCCGATGTAGATGCCATAAATCAGGTAATACAGAACAAATATAATGACGATTATAATTACGGCGCCGATGACCACTCTAACGGCTGCGTTGGTAAAATTGGAATATACCGTGCCTTGAAGCATTAATAGATTGAGCAAAATTGAGCACGAAGCACCTAAAACAAGAGACAAAACAATAGCCCCCGGCAAAGCGCTGATCATCTTCTTCATGAATTTCTTCTTGCTCAATGGCAAGCCGTTTTGGAAGGCTGATGGTGCATTCATAAAATATTGTTTAGTTATGCTGGAAGAATAGCCTAGCCTGAGTGTGGAAACAAGGGATAAACAAAAGAAGCTCCGCAAGGAGCTTCTTTAAAAATTCAGTTCAAAATTTACTTCACGACCGAGACAAAGGTGCGCAGCTTGAGCTTGCCGGCGTAGTTCGGCATCTTGCGGGTGGCGAACTTAACCTTGCCGTCAGCCATGGCAAAGAGGGTGTAATCGACGCCGGTGCCGACGTTCTTCCCCGGGTGCCATTGGGTGCCGCGCTGGCGAATCAAAACTTCGCCGCATTTAACGGTCATGCCATCCGAGCGCTTAACGCCCAAATACTTTGGTTGTGAATCTCGGCCGAGGGCTGTTGAACCGCCCGCTTTTTTATGAGCCATATTTCGATCAAGGTTTAGTTTATGAAAGGATAATAGCTGATTTTGCCTATATTAGTCAAGCCCCATGCCAAGAACCGCTAAAACATGAGGTTTATTGACTGAATTCAGTCCCGTGGATTGACAAACTACGGATATCGTGCTATATTATAGCCAAGGTCAAAAGATCCAAAAACGCTTCTAAATCGTTCGTAGATCATAGACCAGTTAAAGGTCGTATAATTCAAACAATAGATTATGTCTATGACTTACAACGACATGGGCGGCGGCTTCTCGCAAGCTCCTCGCCAGATCGTCGACGTTACCGCGATGAACATCAAGTGTTCGGAGTGCGGCGCCCCTATCACGGAGCTCCCCTTCAACCCTGACCCATCCCGCACCTCGACTTTGAAGTGCCGCGACTGTATGCGCAAGTTCAAACAAGCGCACGGTCCTCGCCGCTTCTAAGCGACGATTTCCCTAAAGGAACTAACAACACCTCCGCTAACGCGGAGGTGTTTTGGTATATAACTGTTTTAAAATATGAACGGGCCCATGTCGCACTCATGCTCGGCCGAGTATTAGTACGGCATGGATATTTTCTTTAATTGTCGGCCAATAACTCATCCATATCCTTCCCTTATAATAAGGGAAGGAGCAAGATGCGCCTCAGTAAAAATTTTACCCCCTTGTCCATCTGAAAGCATCTCTACCCCTCTCTTATTATAAGAGAGGTCGGGTGAGTTATTGGATAGGTTGAGGTTTGTATCTATGAAAAAAGCTCGTTTGCCGTAGTTGGCAAACGAGCTGGAAGTTGTTTCGATGCGATCAGGCCGTTGCTTTGTCGATCAGTTCGACGAAGCGCATGGCGGCGGCGTACGGGTCGGCCGCTTCGACGATCGGGCGGCCGACCACGAGGCGGGTGGCGCCGGCGGCGAGCGCTTCGGCCGGGGTCATAACCCGCTGTTGGTCGTCGGCTTTGACCGGCGCGCTCGGATCGCGCACGCCCGGTGTGTTCAGGCTCATGTTCGGATAGCTTGCGCGCAGCCGCTCGGCTTCGTGCGGCGAGCAAACCAAGCCGTCCAAACCGGCTTTGTTGGCCTGCCGTGCCAAACGAAAAGCGAGATCGGAAACTGACATCCCGTACATTTCCTCGATCTCGCTCGCGGGAATGTCGGTTAAGACCGTCACGCCAATGACCTCGGTTTCCGGAAGGCGCGCTTTGATCGCCTTGAGCGCGCCGCGGCTGGAAGCGCACATGACCGTGAGCACCTCGGGGCGATAGTACGAAAGATACGCGCCATCGCGGTCCAAGGTTCCTTTGATGTCGGTGAGCTTCAAGTCGGCGAAGAAACGGAGTCCTGCCGACCTGACCTCGTCGATCAAGCCTTCGCCCCAAACGCGCAGGTCGGAGTTAAGCTTGACGCCGATCCCCGTCTTCGCGATCTTCCTGACGAGATCCATGATCTTGGCATGTGTGCCGTTGCGCCCGGTCCCCTGATCGGGCACGAAATCGAGAGCGGCATAGAGCCGCTCGGCCGGTGTCAGAACTTTCATTCGAATATCCTTCCTTTCATTGTTCAGTACGCGGCTGTGAGTTTCGGCCAATTGTCCTTGGGCGCGATCGCTTCGGAGCCGGCCTCGCAGAGTGGGCACGGCTGGCCGTTGGGCACGTCATAGTTCGGCAGGCGCCTGGTAACCAAGGCCACCAAACGCATTCCCAGAACACTGAGCAAGCCGGAACGGTTGACCATCATGCCGATGAACGCCAGTGGAATTCCACCGCGATCGACGACAGCCTTGACCGTATGCTTCATGCTGCCGCCCGTCGTCGTCACGTCCTCGACAAAGAGGACCTTCTCGCCCGGGAGGACGATATGGTCCGGATTATCGAACTCCATGTCGATCGTGTCGCCGTCAACATTCGTCACCTTTTTGGGCGAAGCCCAGCCGCAGGGCCGGCCGCGTCGCGCACCGATTTCCGCCGCGACAAACTCCGCGAGTTTGGTGGCGCCGGTCTTCGGCCCGACAACGCGATCCGCGGCTTCAATGTCGAAGCCTTCCGTCTCAATGAGCCTTGCCACGATGTCATGAGCGACATCGCGCATAAGCTTCTCGTCGGCGATGAGCGGCCGGCTGTTGAAGAAGCCCTTTGAATGCATCTTCGAACGAAGCAGGGGGTGTGGGCGCTTGGCGTTCCCGTCATGCTCGAAATATGATCCGAGGCCTTCGTATTCTCTAATCCAACCGTTTTCATCGCGCGTTGGTCCGCTAAACAATTTCTCACTCATGTTCGCCTTTCAAGGTACGGTTGCAGCGCACTGGGCGGCGCCGGAGCCGTCGGGCACAATTGAGCCCGACACTGGCGGCACTTTAACGAATCAATCAGCCGCCGTCAAACCAAAGAAAAAAGGGAGCCTGAATGGCTCCCTGATCGCGGACGGCGGCATCGTATGCCGCTAACCGATCGCGCTCCTTAAGATCGCATGTTCCCTTTTCTTGTCCGGATGGCAAAGAGCGAATTGATCGATTATCTTTTCGCCTTCGCGCACCCAAATGTGGTATGGGCCGCCGCGAGGATCGCCGCGCTCATCAACGATCTCTTGCGCTCGCAAGCGCAGCGCTCGCATGTTGTCGCGTTCGACCTCTTCCCCCAGCACCAAGCAGACAAGTTTTCGCGGCGGCAAAGAACTAATGGTCGGGACACTCTCCGTTTCTGTTTGTGACATCTCTCGTTAACCTCCGCACATATAAAAACACATTCGTGCAAAAATGCAAGAGCTGGAGGTTTTATTGCCGGTCGAATAAAAAAATACATCATACCCATTCACGCGAATCGCGATTGGGTACGATGTATGTTTGGTACGACGGTTACGAGGTCGTTGTTTCCGTAGCTGGCTCGTCACAGTTGGCAAACGCGTAGTCCGCAGCCAAGGCGATCTTCTCGAGCGCGAGCGTATTTTCAACGTGGTCGATACCATCGCTGTTGAGCTCGATTCCGAGCAGCTCGGCCAACCCGGCAGCCGGGTCGACGTCTTCGGGCTCAAGAAACTCGGTCGATTCATGGTCCACAAACCAGAGACCATAATCAAGTTCGTAAGAGAACTGGACCGATGAAACGATGTTGCCGCCTCGGCTGAAGTTGAACGAGATGACAACGTCGTCAGTGTCGCCGCTCGATCGGGCCATCTCAGCATCAAACTGAGATACAACAGCGATCCTAAAACCGCCGCCGTCTTCGGTTCGACCGTAGTAGCTGTTTAGGACTGCCTCGCCGGCATAATCCGTATCAACCTCATGGCCTTGCAGCTTCCAGCGCTCGATCTTAACGGCGGCGTGAATATCGCTTATGACGGGTCGAGCCTTGATCGCACAATTAATCGTTGGATGCATTCGTTCCTCCAATGTATGTTTGATTGCTGTAAATTGTGAAAGGAATCGCCAATAATAACGCACATTAACTGTTTTGTCAATAGTTGACGGTGTTTTGGCATAAATATTAATGAACAGAGGTGACAGACACGTTAGTCGTGTCTAAACGCGTTGCTGCAGAAAATAACACTGCAACCAATTAACTAAAACACTACTCCTAAAGAGTAGTGTTTAAAGCAACCGGAAGAGATTGCCGCGTCGGCTTCGGCCTCCTCGCAATGACGGAACGCCCCTCACCCTACCCTCTCCCCACTCCGCTTCGGCTACGCGGGGCGAGGGGAAAATTTTTACTTCCCTTTGATCGCGGCGCGGATGAATTCGCGGAATAAGGGGTGCGGGACCATGGGGCGGGTTTTGAATTCGGGGTGGAATTGGCAGGCGACGAAGAAGGGGTGGTCTTTGAGTTCGATGATCTCGACCAGCTTGTTGTCGGGGGAGGTGCCGGAGAAGACCAGGCCGGCTTTTTCCAGTTGGTCGCGGTAGTCGTTGTTGAACTCGTAGCGGTGGCGGTGGCGTTCGGAGATCAGCTTTTTGCCGTAGGCGGCCTTGGCGACGCTGCCGGGCTTTAAGAGGCAGGGGTAGGCGCCCAAGCGCATCGTGCCGCCGTACTTTTTCTGGCGAACCAAACCTTCTTGATCGGGCATGATGTGGATAATTGGGGCTTGGGTTTCGGGGGCGACTTCGGTCGTATTGGCGTCCTTTAGGCCGACCACGTGGCGGGCAAATTCGATGCTGGCCAGCTGCATGCCGTAGCACAAACCGAGATACGGAATTTTTTTCTCGCGGCAATATTTAATGGCGGCAATTTTGCCTTCAACGCCGCGCGTGCCAAAGCCGCCGGGGATGACCACGCCGTCGTAGGTCGACAGGCTTTTTACCAGTTCGGGTTCCTTTTCAAACTGCTCCGAATTCAACCAGTGCAATTCCGGCTTATGCTTAAAGTGCCAAGCGGCGTGCTTTAAGGATTCGATGACGGAAATATACGCGTCGGAAAGCGTGAAGTCGCCGGTGGAAAAATATTTTCCAATGACGGCAATTTTAACGGGCTTCTCGACCTCCTTGACCTTCTTGAGGAAGGCGCGCCAGTCTTTAAGGTCTTTTTGCCGCGCGCGCAAACCCAGCTTCTTTAAAATGCGCGTCGAAATTCCTTCCTCTTCCAGATTGATCGGGACTTCGTAAACCGAATCGGCGTCGGGGGCGGAAATCACATCCTTCATGTCGACGTTGCAGAACATGGCGATCTTCCGTTTGCGAGGTTCATCGAGCGGCACTTCGGCGCGGCCAAGGATAATGTCCGGCTGAATGCCGACCGAGTTTAAGAGCTGGTTGGCGTTTTGCGTCGGTTTGGTCTTCATCTCCCCCACCTTGGAAGGCACCGGGAGATAAGAAACAAGCACGAACAAAACATCGTGCGGATTCTTCAAGTGCATCATGCGGCCGGCTTCCAAGAAAAGGGCGTTCTGGTATTCGCCGACGGTGCCGCCGACCTCGATCATCATTATTTCAGCGCGGGAAAGTTTTGCGGCCTTCTTGATGCGGCGGATGACTTCTTCCGGAATATGCGGCACAACTTCCACGCACTTGCCGCCGTATTCCAAATTGCGCTCCTTTTCGATCACCGTCTGATACACGCGGCCGGTGGTCATGTAGTTGGTCGAATTGACGTCAATGTCCAGAAAGCGTTCGTAGGTGCCAATGTCCTGGTCGGTCTCGTCGCCGTCCTCGGTCACGAACACCTCGCCGTGCTCGACCGGATTCATCGTGCCGGCATCGACGTTGATGTAGGGGTCGATCTTCATGGCGGAGAGGCGGTAGCCTTTTGACTGGAGGATCTTGGCGATGGAGGCCGAAGCCGTTCCCTTTCCCACGCCGCTCATGACGCCGCCGACAATGAAGATGTATTTGGTCATAATGGAATCATTTTACTCTTTCGGCCCCTAGGGCCAAAGTGGATAAAGATAAAACCGCGCTTGGGGCGCGGTTTGTTGGTTTATCTGGGGATGATGACCTTCTTGGCGAAGCGGAGGTAGGCCAGCTTGGTCGCTTCCGTCGCCGCCACGTAGATGAACATGATGGCGATGACCGCCGCGAGGCCGATGGCGCTCGGCGTGACAAAACCGAAGACGCGGGCGCCGAACGCGGTGAACGGCAAGACGACCGAGAGCGCCATGATCGCGACCGAGATCGACGCAAGGAGCCATGACGGCCGGCGCGCCGAAAGGAACAGCCGGTTGGTGCGCAACACGAAGATCGTCGCCACCTCGGTCAGCATGTTCATGACAAACCACAGCGTGCGAATTTCGGTAACCGGCGCGTGGCGCATGAAAGCGAAAAAGATGAAGTCGAAAAGCGAAGCGACAAAACCCAAAATGCTGGCATAGAACGCCAGCCCGCGGATCGAGAACCGGTGCGGCGTGGCAATGTCCTCAAGGTCGACATTGTCGGTGGCCACGGCGACGAACGGAATGTCGGTCAACAAATTGATGAGCAGAATTTGCACCGGCAAGAGCGGCAGGTAATCGACGAAAAGCGAAATGAGCGCGATCGAGAAAAAATTCCCCAAATTTCCGACGAGCGTGTACCTGATATATTTATTGATGTTCGCGAAGATCGTGCGCCCCTCCTTGACGCCGTCGATCACGACCGCGAGCGACTTGTCCAGCAGGATCACGTCGGCCGCTTCGCGCGCGATGTCGGAGGCCTCGACCACCGCAATGGCGACATTCGCGGCTTTAAGCGCCGGCGCGTCGTTCACGCCTTCGCCCAAAAAGCCGGTGGCGAATTTCTTCTCAAGCGCGTTCACGATGCGGAATTTTATGTCCGGGGTCACGCGCGCAAAAACGTCTTTTGCTTCGACGGCGGCGGCGAACGCCAGATCGTCAAGTTTAGCGAGGTCCGCCCCGATCATGACATCGGCGGCATCCTTGATGATCCCGACTTTGACGCCGACCGCCCCCGCCACCTCGGGGGAATCGCCGGTGATTATTTTAACGCGCACGTGCAACTGTTGCGCCAATTTGATCGCCGCTTTGGCCGTCGACTTCAAGGGATCGATAAAACCGATGAGTCCCATGAAGACGGCGCCCTCTTCGTCGGACGGGCCGTATTCTTCTTTTTTTTCAACTTCGCGTTCGGCGACCGCCAGCACGCGCATCCCATCTTGCCCCATGGCTTTAAATTCAGCCTCGGCCGCTTCGCGCGCGGCGCCGCTCACATGACACAAGTCGAGAATGTCCTCCGGAGCGCCTTTAAGCGCCAAAACGATCTTCCCGTTGCGTTCGACGATGGTCGCGTTGCGCCGCCGGATCGGATCGAAAGGCAATTGATCGAGCCTGACGGCTTTTTTCGCCTCGCCATGAAGTTCGTTCGAGGCAAAATGCCAAACGGCCGCGTCAAAAGACGAGACAATTTGCTTCTTCCCTTGCGGCAGGTCGGATGAATGCAGCGCCGAAAGAACGCAAGCGTTGGCGTCGCCGCAAGCGACACGGCCGATCGTGAGCTTGTTCTCGGTGATCGTGCCGGTCTTGTCGGTGCAAAGCACTTCAATGTGCCCCAGGTCCTCGATCGCGGACAGGCGTTTCACAACGACCTTCTTTTTGGCGAGAATGAGCGCGCCTTTGGAAAAAGTAATGGTGATGACGGCGGGCAACGCTTCGGGAATGACCGAAACCGCGACCGCCAAAGAAAAGAGCAGCAGGTCGACCGGGCTTTCGGCCGCGCCCTTGATGATCAGGTTCGCAACATAGACCGCCGCCAGCACGATGACCGTGAGCCAAACGAGAAATCTGGAAAATGAGGCAATGTTTTGCTCGAAGATCGACGGGTGTTTGGCTTCGCTTGACTCGGCCGCGATTTTGCCGAAGACGGTCTGTCCGCCGATCGCGATCACGACCGCTTCGGCTTCGCCGGAAACGACGATCGTGCCCGCAAAGCCGATATTCGCGGCGTCGGTCGGCGCGGCGGGCGGAACGGCCAGCGTTCTTTCGTCCTTGGCGGCCGGCGCCGACTCGCCGGTCAGGACCGATTCGTCGACTTGCAAATTCTCGGCTTTGGTCAGGCGGACGTCGGCCGGAAAAGCGTCGCCGGCCTTGACCGTGATCAGGTCGCCCGCCGCCAATTCTTCGCGGGAGATCGTTTTCCAAACGCCATTCCGCTTGACGAGCGCGGTCGGCGTGATGAACTTTTGCAATTTTTGCACGATATGCTCGGAGCGGTATTCCTGAACGAACGACAGCACGGTGTTCAGTCCCAAAAAAACCAAGATCGTGAACGCCGAACTCCAGTCGGAGACGACGAGTGAAATTATAAACGCCGCCGCCAGCACGTAGGTCATGGGCGAGCTCAATTGCCGCCAAAGGATCTTTAATCCGGAAAGCTCGGCGCGCGGAATGCGATTGGCGCCGCCGGCTGCAATTGACGCGGCGGCGGCCGCGTCGGTCAGCCCGTCGGGGCCGCTGCCGAACGCCGCAAACGCCTTATCCGTTCCTTGCGCCGCAAGATCTTGGTATTTCACATTATTGTTTTCTAGCGACCGTTAGGTCTTTTTGACAGCTCTTCAAGATAAGCCGCCGCTTTTTTGATGATCGGCTGGACGTTCTTGTAACTGGCAGAACGGACGGCCTGGCGGAACGGCACCCAGCGGATCTCATTAATGCCCTCGCTTCGCTCCGGCTTGCCGCGCTCGCCCGCCGGCGTTTCCATCAGAAAGAAATCAATGCGCTTTTGCACCGTCTCGCCGACATGGACGAAGCGGTCCTTGAATTTGATCGAGATGCTGCCGAGCGGCGCGACCAAGCGGAGGCGCTTCAAGCCCATTTCTTCATGCGTCTCGCGCAAGGCGGCTTGCGCCGGCGTTTCGCCTTTTTCCAGATGCCCCTTGGGGAAGGTCCACTTATGGTACGAGTCTTTGATCAAGCCGATGAAGATGCGGCGGTCGGGCGCGCGAAAAACCACGCCGCCGGCCGAGTGTTCAATATGAACGCGCGGTCCGGCGCCGTTCCCCTCCTTGCGGTTATTGTTTGGCGGGCGCGGCATTTGTTTTTCCGGTTACAATGTCAAGAGCTTTTGCCAGCTGCGGATCTTTGCCCGCTTTGATGTCGTCGTCGGTAAGCGCGACCGCCACGTCCGGCGTGATCCCTTTTTTGTCGATCGAGCGTCCCTTGGGGGTCAGCCATTCGGCCATCGTGACCTTGAGCGCCGAGCCGTCCGGGAAACTGTCGATGTATTCCTGCACCGAGCCTTTGCCGAAGGTGGTTTCGCCCACGAGCGTCGCTTTGCCGTAATCTTGCATGGCGCCGGAGACGATCTCCGCCGCGCTAGCCGACCATTTGTTGACCAAAATTGCCGTCGGCAAATTGATCGACGTGCTTTTCAGCGTCGGGCTCATTGACGTTTCCGTGCCGTCGGACTTGCGCTGGATGACGACCGGCTGGTCGCCGATCCAATCGCGCGGAACTTCGACCGCCGCGTCCAAATATCCTCCGGGGTCGCCGCGCAGATCAATGATCACGGCTTTGGCGCCGCGCAGCCGCATGGCGGAAAGCGCCGCGTCGAATTCTTTGACCGTGTCTTGGTTGAATTCGCTGATCGTGATGAGCGCGATGCCGCCGTTCCCGGCCATATCCTTGCCCGCAGCATCGATCATCTTCGATTGGACCGAATCGACGGTAATTTTGTCGCGCGTAATGATAATGTCAAACGGATCGGCAACGCCGTCGCGGTAAATGTTCAAAGTCACCTTTGTACCTTTGGGGCCGCGGATCTTCGTGACGGCGATGTCGAGCGCCATACCCTTAGTATCCTCGCCGTTGATCTTCAACACCGCATCGCCGGCTTTGAGACCAGCCTTCGAAGCCGGGGTGTTGGGAAGGGGCGAGACGACGATCATTTGCAGATCCTTAAAACCCATTTCCGCGCCGATCCCGTCAAAGGTTCCTTCAAGCTGGCTCGAGAATTGCGACGCTTCGTCGGGATCGAAATAAACCGTATACGGATCGCCCAAGGACGCGACCATGCCTTTGATCGAACCGTAAAAAAGCTTGGGGTCGTCGACCGGCTTGCGCAAATAGGTCGTCTTGAGCGTGTCCCAAACATTCCAAAACTGGCTCATGTCGACGTCTTTGGAAAGATACTTCGGCGGCGGCGCGTTCTTATTCTTGACCGCACCCGTCTTTACGGTCGCGCCCCCATTCCCGTTCTGCCCCAGCGCCACCCCGCCCGCAAAGCTTCCGAGGATCAGGACGACGACGACGTAGATCCTTAACAAGGACCAAAACCCCTTAAAGCGGCCGGTGCCGCGCTTCGTTTCGGTTATAATTTTGTCCATAGAATTTCAGTATAGCATTTATGCGCGGCGGAAGCCGCTGCCTTATCGGCATTACGGTTCCGTGGTAGATTAAAATCACCTCGCGCATTAGACATAAATAATAGACCAAAATGACCTATAGAACAAGAATTGGCATTCTAATTGCTTTCATTGCGCTTTTTTTGGTCACGGCGCCGGTGGTCGTGCTCTATACGGCCGGGTATCGCTGGAATGAGAAAAAGGTCCGTCTCGAAAAAGTCGGGCTGATCTTTTTGCGTTCGCGGCCGTCTTACGCCGAGATTTTTTTGGATGGAAAATTGCGCTCCGAGCGCACGCCGGCCCGCTTGCGCAATCTGCTCCCCAGCGCCTACGACGTTAAGGTGACGAAGAAGGGGTACGGCACTTGGGAAAAAAACTTAACCGTCGGGAGTGCGCTCACCACCTTTGCCGAAGGCATCGTCCTTTGGAAACAAAGCTTGCCGCAAAAGCCGGCCGCCAATGAGACGCCCAACCAAAACGAGCTCGACCAGCTCGACCGCGCCGAACCCCTGGCCTTTGCCGCGAACAGCGAAACCTTGCGCAGCGACGGCTTCGAGATCTGGTTCGACAAGAAGAACGGCGACCATGAAACCGTCACGCGCCTTTCCGACGAGATCCGCGCCGTCCTCCCGTACGCCGATAACAGCTGGGCGATCTACGAGACCGCCACCGCGATCCACGCGATCGAACGCGACGGCCGCGATGTGCGAAACGACGTCACGCTCGCCGCGGGCGTCGACCTTTCCGGCTTGGCCGCGTCCTCGGACGGAAAATACCTTTTCTACCGCTCGGGCCCCGATGGCGCCGCGCCAATCTTCCGCCTGCAGCTGCAATAACGGCGCTGCGGCGGGGCGGGGCAAAAAACAAGAACCAAGAACCAATTTCCAAATAAGAACCAACAGCTAACAGCTAAGAACCAAGAACCAATTTCCAAATAAGAACCAACAACCAAGAACCAAATTTCAAGAGACGGAGAATGATTGATTTTTAATGATTTAAAAACAAGACCAACGGTCTTGTTTTTGGAATTTAACTTTTGGTATTTGAAAATTATTTGGAAATTGGTTCTTGGTCCTTGGTTTTTATAAATCCTGTCTTGCCAATATATCATATATGATATATAATACTTTTGTAATTAATGCCCCAAAAATCTTCTCATACTATGGCTAAAGCCAAGAAGGTCGATGATCAGGTCAAGATCGGCAACTTCATAAAAAAATTGCGCGAAGAGCGCGGCATCACGCAGGCGGAGCTCGCCGCCGCCCTCGCTTCGTCGCAGAGCGCGGTGGCGCGCATGGAAAAAGGCGAACAAAATCTCACCCTCGCGCAGCTCGCGAAAGTCGGCGACCTGCTCGGTCGACGGATCATCTCGCTTTCAAAAAGCATCGATTTCGAAGTGACCGGCGGCCATGAACTCCACGGCTCGGTGCGCACGAACTACTCCAAGAACGGCGCGATCAACATGCTTTGCGCGGCGCTGGTCAACCGCGGCAAAACGATCCTCCATGGCATTCCGCGCATCGAAGAGGTCTATCGGTATATCGAGATCCTCGAAAGCCTGAACGTCGCCGTGCGCTGGAGCGCGCAAGACACGCTGGAAATAGTTCCGCCGCCGCAACTGGCTTTTGACAAAATGAATTTGGAAGCGGCGCGCCGCACGCGTTCTTTCACCTTCGTCGGCGCGCTCATCCATTGGTCGAATGATTTTTCGTTCCCCCACTCGGGCGGCTGCAAAATGGGCGAACGAACGATCGCCGCGCACAAATACGGCCTTGGGAAATACGGCGTCGGCATTAAAACCCTCGCCAATAGCTACGAGATCAGCTACAAAAAACTCAAACCGGCCGAATTTGCGCTTTTCGAATCAAGCGATACCGGCGCCATTGCCATGGTGATCGCCGCCGCCGGCATCCCCGGGGAAACCACGATCCGTTTCGCGCCGCCGAACTACCAAGTGCAGGACGTGTGCTTCCTCATGGAGAAGATGGGGGTGCGCATCGACGGCATCGGCTCGACGACCCTCGTCGTCCATGGCCGCGCCGGGATCAACGAAACCGTCGAGCACTGGAACAGCGAAGACCCGATCGAGTCGATGTTCTTCCTGACCGCCGGGATCATGACGAAATCAACCCTGACCGTCACGCATTGCCCCGTGGAATTCATCGAGCTCGAACTCGAAAAGCTGCGGCACATGGGCGTCAAGTTCGCCCTTGGCAAACAATATCTTTCGATGAACGGCCGCACCAAGCTCCGCGACATCACCGTGAAGCCGTCAAAACTCGTCGCGCTCCATGACAAGCTGCACGCCCAGCCCTTCCCCGGCTTGCAAAATGACAATCTCCCCTTCTTCGTCCCGATCGCGACCCAGGCCAAAGGCACGACCTTGATCCACGACTGGACCTGGGAGAACCGCGCCATCTATTTCACGGAACTCAACAAGCTCGGCGCGAACGTGCGCCTCGTGGACCCGCACCGCGCCTTCATCGAAGGCCCGACCAAATTGCGCGCCGCGCAAATTGTCTGCCCGCCCGCCCTGCGCCCGTCCGCGATCATCCTCATCGCCATGCTCGCCGCCGAAGGCACGAGCGTCCTCTACAACGTCTATTCCATCACCAGAGGCTACGAAGAGATCGCCGAACGCCTTAATGCCCTGGGCGCGAAGGTTCGAGTGATCAAGGGAGTGTAGCGCGCCAAGAACCAAGAACCAATTTCCAAATAAATTTCAAATACCAAAAGTTAAATTCCAAAAAAACAAGATCGTTGGTCTTGTTTTTAAATCATTAAAAATCAATCATTCTCCGTCTCTTGAAATTTGGTTCTTGGTTGTTGGTTCTTATTTGGAAATTGGTTCTTGGTTCTTAGCTGTTAGCTATTGGTTCTTATTTGGAAATTGGTTCTTGGTTCTTGGTTCTTACCGATCGATTCTTACTGAAGGTATTCGGTCAGCGCTTCTTCCCAGCTGCGGAGCGGCGGGAGCTTGGTATTCACGAGCATGCCATAGCGCGGACGGACGGCCGCGACCGGCAGGTCGCGTCGCGCCACGGCGGCGACCGTCGCATTCAGCTTGGCGAGCTCGACCACCTTGGCGGCAAACTGGTACCAAGTCGCATAACCCGAATTGACGATATGATAAACGCCGTACGGCTTTTTGCCGTCGACCAATTCGCGCACGGCTTTGGCCAGGTCTTTCACATAGGTCGGCGCGGCGACTTCGTCATGGACCGAATTGAGCGCGCCCTGCGCTGCGGCTTGCTCCTTGATCTGCTGAACCAGCCCGGTTCTAGCGCTAGCCGAGGTTCCCGGCTCGCCAAAGAGGCGCGAGGTGCGAATGAGATAAGTGCGGTCGTTCTCGAGCGCGAATTTCTCCGCTTGCGCCTTGGTCGTTCCGTAAACCTGAAGCGGTTCGGTCTTACTCTTCTCGATATACCCGCGATTGTCCTTGCCGGGGAAAACGTGCTCCGACGAAAAATGGACATAGGTCATGCCCAGCAAATTGCAAATGTCGGAAAGCACCGCCGCCGGCCGCGCGTTCACCTTCATCGCTTCGTCAAGCTTGTCTTCGACCGCGTCAACGTCGGTGAGCGCCGCCGCGTTCACGATCATGTCAATGTCGGACGTGATCGCGCCCGCCATGGCCGAAGGCTCGGCAACATCAAGCTCCTCGCGCCCCCACGCGAGCACGTCGTTTCCGTTTTTGAATTCTTCGACCAACGCGCTCCCCAACATCCCTTTTGCGCCTAAAATGAGTATTTTCATACGAAAGATGATGATACCACGAAAATCGTTTTTGGTCAATAAAATAGGCCCGGACGACTGTTGCCGCCGGACCCATGCGCATCATATCCGTTTCATGAAAAGAGCCGCGTCTTCGCCGGACGGCCAATAAGCGGGCAGGATGGCGATCTGGCCGAAGCCGAACTTTTTGTAGAACTTGTGCGTTCCCCTGTATGCTGCGTCTCTGGGATCGTCGTCCGAACCGACGGCGGCGGTCACGAGCCGCAAATACCGCAAGCCGCCTTGCTGCGCGCTCGCAACAACGCGTTCGACCAAGATCCGGCCGATGCCCTGCCTTTCTTTGTCGGCGGCGACGACGAGCCAATTGATCTCGGCCTCGTACAAGCCTTCGTGCCAAATTGCGCAGCCGACGATCCGCTCGCGCTCCCGAACCAGGAAGATCCGATAGCCGCTGCCGACCTCAAGGCACCGATCGACGAGCGGGAGCGCGGCAGGGGCGAAATATTCCGGTCGGGAAGCGAACAAAGCCAGGATCAGCGGACAATCGCGCCGCGAAAACAATAGCGTTTTGATCAAAGAACCTTCATCCATTTCAATCCTCCTTACATCGTTTTTGCGAACGATGTCCAACATTAACAAAACCGACCGCGCCAGTCAATCAATTCTTCATAAGCAAAACTTGAGCGGAACCTGTCAACGAAAAATAGAAATGTCCCAGTTTTCAGGAATTTGATATGCCCCATTATTTAAAGCATCTGCATGGCGACAATTCGAATACCGCCAAAACACGCACCCCGCCCCTTCCGACAACTATGATCCGGCCGGATCAAGTTTGTCGGGGCATTTTTTCCGATGTATTCGAAGACGCCGCCATTGCTTTAAACGCCAATTCCCTTCGAGGTCGTTTCATTTGAGTGTCTTGAATACTTTCACATATTTTTCTATTTTGGCCAGAAATACCAACGCCCGCATTTCGCCGACCACGTCGCGTTCCGTTACCCAAACACTGCCGTGTAAAAATCTAAATTCGAATTTCTTGAGCAAACGGCGCCACGATAACCGCAGTTTACGCGACGCCTCGGGAACGTCAAATGAGACCAGACACTGCTGTCCTTCGGGCAACAACTTATCAATATTTCTAATTATCGTTTTAAGCGCGAAAATTTTTCCATCAGTGGTCAATGCCGCGATCGCCTCATCGCCTTCCTTGCGGAGGGTAATGAATTTCCGTTCCTTAAGGCGACGCATCTCGCGTCTTTTCAAGGCCGCCTCCCACTCGCGCTGATTATCCTCGTAATACTCCCTCGCCAAACGCGCCGATCGGCCCATCGTGGCGTACGGATAGCGAACAGAAAAATTAAAATCATCGATCTCCTCGATAAGTTCGATCAGCAAAAACTCCGCGAGCGACAGCGCCCGTCGGGCGATATGTTGGATCTTTAGTTTTGTTTTGGACATATCAGCGTTTGATCAACGCCCAAATAATCACAACCGCAACAAAATAGCGCCAAGAGCATTTTTCGCTCAAGGCGCCATAGTCAGTCAGACCGCAGGGAATTTTTATTAACCCTAAACTTCCTATTCTATATGATCATGATACCCCTTTCACCGTTTTGCGTAAACAGCGCTGACAACCATGATCCGGCCGGATCATGGTTGTCAGCGATCAATCGGCGGATTCGAGAAATGTCCGTTTCTCAAAAGCCCCGCGGGACAAGCAGCGTTCGTTCTTGACCCGCGCCACTTCGCCGCCATCTAAGCCGTTGGCTTTGATGATCGCATCCACAACCTCCAAGACATCGCCGAGTTCTTTGGCCAATTCATTTTTGTCCGGCGCGGCGGCAACCTCTTGCGCTTCCTCAACGATCTTTTTTAAAAGCTCAAAGCGATATTCTTCGCCATTCAATATCCTCGTCTTTGGCGTTTTTCCATCATTCTTGATGATCTCCGGTATCCTATCCCTGACCAATTTATTATATGCGGGCATATTAGGAGGACAATTCGGTTCGGATCAGAACGGCGATCTTGGCCGCCTCCCCTGCCGCGTACGGATGGCCGGGCCAGTGTTTTAAGCCGTCGTTAAGCTGGCGTGGAACGATATGCCAATGCGTGTGATCGACGACCTGGCCGGCGGCATTGCCGTTGTTCACTTCCAAGTTCCAACCGGCGCAAGCGGTTGCGGTACAAACGGCGGGTGCTAATTTTTTCACCGCCAAGCTAAGCGCGATCAGATCATCATCGTTCGCAACCGCGATGTTCTCGCTGTGCGTTTTGGGCACGACGAGGAGGTGCCCGGGGTTAACGGGGTTGATGTCCAAAAAAGCCAAGATCTTTTCATCATCATAAACGATGTTCGCGGGAATTTGTTTGGCGATGATCTTGCAAAAAAGGCAATTCATATTTATGAACAATGAACGATGGACAATGGACAATTCCGTCCCGAGTTTATCGAGGAACAAGATTTGTTCATTGTATGTTGTCCATTGTATGTGATCCGCGATCAGAGTTCGCGGTGGCTACAATAATAAAAATAATCGTTATCACTCCCGTGCCAAAAACCACCAGACCCAAACGACCGAAAGGCAGGGTCATTTTATACAAAATGGGAGTCGCGGCGAGGAGCGCCAGGGTCGGGAGGATGAGCGCCAAACGGCGGCGGCGCGGCGGGGGTTCGGTGGTAACGGCGGCGAGCCAAAGGATCAAAGCGACGGCGGCGAGAAGGCGAAAGTCCAGGAACAGCGAAACAAAGCCGCGGCGAAAATATTCGATGAGCGACAGCAGGATAAGCAAGACCATCGACGCGGTCGCAAAGGGCGAGGCGATCGTGCTGATGGTTTGTTTGATCTTGTTTTGTTCTTCGAGCATATAACATCCCCCCTCACCCTACCCTCTCCCCACTCCGCTATCGCTACGTGGGGCGAGGGGTAAGAAATTAATTCGTCAAACTGTTCACAAACTCTTTCTGCGCTCCGGTCGCCAGGCGCCACATTTTGACGATGGCCGGCCAGAGGTCTTTGGCGGCGAGCGGCGGTCGCTTCAGCGTCACGTCGATCGCACTGATCCGCAATTCTTTTTGCTGAATGTCGATCCCGGGCACGGAGACTGTGAAATTGGCGGCGCGGCTCACGACCGAGAGTTTGGAAAGGTCGAAGGTCGCGCTTAACGTCCGCCAATCGCCATGGCGGCCGGGCGGGACGTAGGACGTCAGAATATAATCGATGCCGTCCCGGTCCACGTCGGTCTCCCAGGTGACGGGCGCGGGGTCGGGGTTGAAAAAATTGTCCTTCGAGAAAGCGAAGAGTCCGGCTGTTTCCAGCCGCAGATCGCCATAAGGCGAAGCAATTGCAACCAAGCCGTTCTTCCTAATATCATCATTGGTCGAAACGGTGAACGGCTTGTTGAGGTCGTCGATCGAAAGTTTTTGCGAACCGACCGCGAGCGTTTGAAACGCCTCGGGGTGCGTGGTCGTGGCGTACAGGCGGCGGCCGTTCGACACGATCGAAAAAGCGGCCGGAGCTTTCAAGTAGCCGACGTTGTCGGCGGCATAGAAGCGGCTGGAAAAAACAAACTTGCGCTGCTTGGTCGTTGTTTCGCGGAAAACAATGTCGTCGGGGGCCGGCAGGTCGATCTTGACCACCCCGGAGATCGGCTTGTCGGTGTAAAGGCGCAAAGTGCGCAGGCCCGACAGCTTCCCGTCGGCGGTGTCGTTGCCGTCGTCGGACAATTCGGCGCGGGCAATGCGATTGCCGTTTAACGAAGCGACCGCCGTAAAACCGTCGGCGCCGGCGTGCCGGTTCACGTCCTGAACCGAAAACGAGAAATCCAGCGGCTCATTGCTCAAGTACGCCTTGATCGAGGCGGCGCCGCGAAAAGCGGTTTGATACGACTGCGCCGTTTTCGACGGAACGTAACCCGGGATCTTTACGAGCGACGAAATATCGGCGCGATAGGTCGCCACCCCGGCGGTCGGCAAGTTCGACAAAAAATCATCAACGGTCTTAAAGTCGGAACGGCGCTCATAGAGCGTCAACCCGTTGGCGCGCACGGCGGTCCAATTCAAGCCGTCGATCACCGCATTCGATCCGGGCCGCAGATCGTTCGTCCAAGTTTCGCGCGAAGCCAAACCGCCCAATTCGACGATCTTCGGCTCCCCCGCCACCGTCACGCTGACCGTTGCCGTGTCAAAAGTCGAAGGCAGGCGCACGTCAAAATTGACCGGCTCTTCAACGAGTGACCGGTAGGGCGTGCCGTCGTCGGCAATGTTAAGCGGCAGCAAACGCGACTCGGGGACAACGGGACCAATGAGCGCGCTCGTGCCGTCGGGACGCCAATGCGCTTCGAAGATGCCGGACGGAACCAAGTTCTTGTCGACAAGCCAAAGCAGGACGGCGATCATTGATGCCGCCGCGAGGAAAATACTTGTTATTCTCAAATACCTCATGGCCGAATGTCTAATGTCGAATGTCTAATGCCGAACAACTTGTCCAAATTTCCGATTGTTGTCGGAATTCGACATGCGATATTCGTCATTCGACATTCGATATTTATTTCTGTATCTTCGTGATCCCGTACAGCGATTCGTTGCCGAAGGTCTTGTAGCGGCCCAATTGCAAACCGCGCGCACCTAGCTCTTTATTGATGGCTGGCAATTCCGAATCGTTGATGGTGATGCCGTAATAATACAAACCGTGCAGCTCGAGCGAAGGGAGCTGATCCAAGACCGTCTTGTCCCGCAGTCCGACGATCACCCGGCGATCGGGAAAGAAAACCTTGTCATCGCGCTCGGTAATGATGATGCCGGCCGGCTTGACCTCTTTTAAAACCGCCGTTTTGACCGTTTCATAATGCCGCAGCGTGGCGAGCATCGGCACGAGCGATTCCGGCGAGCGGTAATAGACCGTCCAGGCGCTCAAGGCGATAAAAATTCCGATCGCCAGCGGAGCAACCCACCGGCGCGCCGCCGACATCCGCGCCACGCCCTCGGCGGCGAGCGGAACCAGCAGGATCGAAGCCGGCAAAAAATACCGCAGGTACGACGAGCCGATGGTCCATTGCGAAACGCTCGAATCGACAAAGATCCCGCTGCCGTAATAAATGCCGAGGACGATCGCGGTCCACAAAAAAATCCGGCTCAAGCGCCGCCGCGCCGTTCGCTCCTTGGTGAGCAAATAGCCGACGACCGCGAGCGCCGGCAGCCACCAAGCGAAAGCGATCATGTAATTCCACATGTTAACCAGCGCGGCATGCGGGTGGAATCCGAAAGGCAGAATGAACGCCCGCGGCGAAGAAAGGAACAAAGGAAGGCGCGACGCCACGCCGACGGCCGGCGCGGCAATGCCCGGCGTCAGCGAGCCGGCGGTATAGCCGGAATTTAAAATGCCGCCGTAAAGGTTGTAATTCTCATAGAGAAAGACGCCGACGAAAGCGGCGGCGACCAGCACGCCGATAACAACGCGAAAGGCGTTCAGCTTCTTGCGCAGCAGCCACAGTGCGGCAACAAGGAGCGGCGCCAACCAGATCACCTCGACCGGGCGCACCAAGAAAGCGAAACCGATGATAAAAAAACCGGCGACGTCATCGATCATCGTTTCAAGCCAAACGATGCCTCGGCCTTTGGCGATCGACTGCCACGGACGCAAATACAAAACCCCGAGTCCGATCGCCGTCAGATCGAGGAACAGCATGTTGGGGAAAAGGCCGCGGCTCGAAAAATACCAGACGGCGGGATTCGCCAAGAACAGTATTTGCGCGAAAAAGGCGCGGCGCGCGCCGAAGATCTTGCGAAAAGCCAAAAAGACGCAAAGCGAGGCGAGCGCGGTCGCGAGCGGCGTTCCCCAGGCGAGTGCCGAGGCTCCGGCGATCTTCATGAGCACGCCGAAAAAGTAGATCGCCCCGTAGAACGAAGCCGGGACCAAGTAACCCATGTCGAGCGCGATGATCGAACGCGGATGAACGACGCCGGTCCCAAAAATATTATATGCTTCGATCGTCCACAAACGATCGTGGGTCCGAAAATAATCGGCGAAGAATGCCACCGCCGTTTCGTCCGGCGAATTCCACAAGTGCGGCGCAATGAGTCCGAACGCCGCAAAAGCGGCGCCAAAAACAACGGCAATGATAATGGCGATTAAGACGGGTCTTTTCATAGAATGACGCTGATGATCTCGGCCAATAAGCCGGCTACGAAAAGCATCATAAGGGGTACGGCGAAACGGCGCAAGACCGCGTATTTGGGATCGTCTTTCATCACCCTCCGTCCCATGAAAATAATGATGATGCCGACGGCGGCGCCGAGAGTCGCGCCCAAAAAGCCGATAATGCTAACAAAGTCGCGCGCGCCCAGCGCAAAGGCGACCAGCGGCACGCCGACGGCCAAAGCCCAGCCGATCACCCGCCGTTTCTTGAAATCATAAACAAATTCGTCGCGAATGTTGGAGCCGATGACCACGAATTGCGTGAGCACGGCCGCCAGCCCGAAAGCCGACCCCAGCACCACGATCGGCCGGCCGAAATATTGCGCCAGTCCGGCAATGGCGTCTTCCGTCGTGCCGGCGCCGCAAACCGCGACAATGAGCGCGCCGAAGAGCCCGATCAGCACGGCGGCGGCGGCCGTGCCGATGATCACAGCCTTCATTGCCGAACGCTTGTCGCGCCGGGACACCTCGATCATCTCGGGAATGACCGACGAGCCGCCGAGGGCGAAAAAAAGCACGCCGTATGGGGCGAACCAGTATTTCCAATTGACCGAGACGAAATTTGCCGCTTTGGCGGAGGGAATGAGCATGACCGCGATCGCCGCCACGACGACAATGAGGCCGATCGTGAAGAATCGGTCGACCGATTCGCTGTTATTGAGCGGCAACAGCAGAATAAGCGCGGCCATCGCCAAAAAGGCCAGCGACCAAAGATCGGCCGAACCGCCGAAAATGACCGACAAAAAATTCCCGCCCAAAATGACGTAGACCAAAAGCGCGCCGAAGAACTCGACCATGCTCACGACCGCGACCGGCAGCGAAGCTTTTACTCCCAAAACTTTCCTGGCATAACCCGCCAAACGGTGCCGGCCCGGCGTTTCAACCGCGACGATCGCGTAATACACGTTGATGGCGACGGCGGCTGCACCCAAGAAAACGACGTAAACGAGCCCCGGCAGCACGCCGGCGCGGGAAAAAACAAAAGGAACGCCGAAAATGCCGGCGCCGACGATCCCCCCGAACATGGTTAAGCTAGCCCACAGGACCGATTTTTTCATAAATCCATTATACCTTTTTAATCCCATGTTATCTACTTGCCTTTGTGACCGTTTATCCATAAGATTGCCTTGCTACCATGATTGATAAGATCCCTCCCCACTCCAATGAAGCCGAACAGTCGTTTTTGGGCGCCTTGCTTTTGGATAAGGACGCGATCATTAGGGTTGGCGACGCGGTGCAGCCCGACGATTTTTACCGCGACATCCATCGCATGGTCTACGAGGCCATGATCGACCTGTTCAAAAAACGCGAGCCGATCGACTTGCTCTCGCTCGGGACGCGGTTGAATGACCGCAAACAGCTTGAACTCGTCGGCGGACGCGCTTATCTCATCACCTTGTCGAACTCGGTGCCGACGGCCGCCAACGTGAGCCACTACGCCGACATCATCGTCAAAAAAGCGACGCTGCGCAAACTTATTTCGGCCGCGACGGAAATAGTCGGCAGCGGCTTTGACGAAAACGAGGAAGTCTCGCGCCTCCTCGACACGGCCGAGCAACGCCTCTTCGCCATTTCGCAAAAACACACTAAGCAATCGTTCGTCCCGATGGCGACCGTCTTAGAATCGGCTTTCGACCGCATTGACGAATTGCATCGCGAAAAAGGCAAACTGCGCGGAATCGCCACCGGCTACACCGAACTCGACGCGCTCTTGGGCGGCTTGCAGCGCTCCGACCTCGTCATTCTCGCCGCCCGCCCTTCGGTCGGAAAAACTTCGCTCGCCATGGACATCGCCCGATTTGCCGCCACCAAGAACAAGGTTCCGGTCGGCGTCATTTCGCTCGAAATGTCCAAGGAGCAGCTCGTCGACCGCATGATCTGTTCCGAAGCGAACGTCGACCTGTGGCGCATGCGCACCGGCCGGCTTTCCGAGCAGGGCGGCAGCGACGACTTTGCCCGCATCGGCCATGCGCTCGGCGTGCTTTCCGAAGCGCCAATTTGGATCGACGACTCCCCTTCTTCATCGATCATGGAAATTCGCACCAAGGCGCGCCGCTTGCAGATGGAGCACGGCCTCGGCCTCATCATCATCGACTACTTGCAGCTCATGGAAAGCAAGGGCAAAATTGAGAACCGCGTGCTGGAAATTTCCGAGATCACCCGCTCGCTCAAAGGCTTGGCCCGCGAACTGAATGTGCCGGTCGTCGCTCTTTCGCAGCTGGCGCGCGCGGTGGAAATGAGCAAGCCCGCCATCCCCAAACTCGCCCACCTGCGCGAATCCGGCTCCATCGAACAAGACGCCGACGTCGTCATGTTCATCTACCGCAAAGCCACCGACCGCAACTACCGCATCGAGGACATCCCCATGGACGAACGCAACCTGGCCGAGATCCACGTCGCCAAACATCGCAACGGCCCGACCGGCGTGGTACGATTATTCTTCGACGAGGCTCGCGTCAGCTTCAAGAACCTGGACCGCGCCTACAACAAGCCGACCGCGATGGGCGAATAATTTGCGAATTATATAAGGAAGGCTGTTGGCTGGCTGAACGCCAGCGACGCGATGCCAATATACGAATACATGCGAATCTCCTAATTCGCAAAGACGCGCGAATCGCACCCGTCCGTCATTCGCAGATTCGCATGCATTAGCAGATTGGCATCGCATCGGCCGCCGGCAGGCGCCCCCATTCGCCAAACAACGACATTCCATAACATAACCGAACTATTCATTATCTAAAAACAACATCACTATGTCTGTCTTTAATAAATTGAAAGAATTCAAAGACATGCGCTCGAGCGCCAAAAAGGCGCAGGAAATTCTCTCGGCCGAGACCGTGACCGGCCAAGGCGCGTGGGGCAAGGTCATGATCGAGATGACCGGAACGTTTGACATCAAGAAAGTGACGATCGACGATTCGCTCGTCGGAAAAAAGGCCGACCTCGAAACCGGCGTCAAGGACGCCATGACCGACGCCGTCAAAAAGGTCCAATTCGTGCTTTTCAAAAAGCGGAAGGAACTGGAAGATCTGCAGAAATAGGTATTAGGTTACAGGTTCAAGGTTAAAGGTTTCTCAATAAGATATTTTAACCTGATACCTATTACCTTGCACCTTGCACCTATCGCCCATGCGCAAATACACTCCCGAGATCCAGGAATTGCTTGAAGCGTTCCAGACGCTCCCCGGCGTCGGCCCCAAGACGGCCGAGCGCTATGTGTTTGCGCTCCTCCGGCGCTCGCACGCCGAAATCGAGGCCTTCACCGCCGCCGTGGCGCTCGCGACCAAGTCGGTTTCCGTCTGCAGCGTTTGTTTTACCGTCGGCCACCAAAACCCGTGCGAAATTTGCTCCGACGGCCGCCGCGACCGCAGTTCGCTCTGCGTCGTCGCCGAACCGCAGGACATTGGCGCGATTGAAGCGACCGGCGCCTATCGCGGCCTTTATCACGTGTTGGGCGGCACGCTCTCCCCGCTTGAGGGCATGACCGCCGAAAAGCTGCGCCTGGCCGAGCTCGTCCACCGCATCGCCAACGACCGCGTCCGCGAAGTCATCCTCGCCTTTTCCCCCAACCTCGACGGCGAAACCACGATCCTCGCCCTTTCCGGCGCGCTCAAAAAATACCCCATTCGCATGACGCGCCTCGCCCGCGGCCTCCCCATGGGCGCCGAACTCCAATACGCCGACGAGATCACCTTAACCGACGCGCTCTCCGGCCGGCGCGAGGTTATAAAATAATTTTTTGAAATAACAACAATTACCGTCATTGCGAGCCTCTCGACACGTCTCGAGGCGAAGCAATCTCGTGAATATGGCAACCATGGTGATATTCCGATGAGATTGCCGCGTCGCTCATTCGTTCGCTCCTCGCAATGACGGATAAAAAACAGCGGCTGGCCATTTGGCCAACCGCTTTTTTAATTTCACTTAGGGTACTTAAACCACCGGCGGCAAGATCCTCTTGGTCAAATATTCGCGCATCGCTTTCGCCGTGGCGAACTTTTGGTCGGAGCGCCACGTTCCCGTGGCCAACTCACGGGGAACGTCAAAGTTGTAGCCGCGCGCCGTGAGAAAGGCGGCAAACTGATCATCGTTCATGCTGTGGATCGCGCGCGATATTTCGCTTTCGCTTAGCGTGACCGCCTGATCGTCGTCTATTTCCGGGTTAAAATCGCTCTCATTTTCTGACATATGTTTTCCATTAAGATTAGCCGATCGCCAGAACTATCATAGCAGAAATTCCGGCATAAAAAAATCTCTGCTTAGGCAGAGATCTTTTCAATATTCAATTTGGTGTACGGCTGGCGGTGGCCGCGGTTGCGCTTATAGCGCGCCTTGCGGTGGTACTTGATCACGTGGACCTTCTCGCCCTTGCCGTGCTCAACGACCGAAGCGGTCACTTTGGCGCCCTTCACAAGAGGCTTGCCGATCGACACGTCTTCGCCGTTCGCGATAAGCATGACCTCAAAATCGATCTTGTCGCCGACGTTCTTTTCGGCCAAAAGCTCAACTTCAAGCGACTCGCCTTCTTTGACGAGATACTGTTTGCCGCCGGTTTTGATGATTGCGAAATTCATAGCTGATAATAAAAATCCGCCTAACGGACGAATTACACAAAGACTATACAATATTCCCTTAAAAACGTCAAATCCCCAGGGTAATTAGGGATTAGGGGTTAGGGATTAGGGGTTAGGCCGCGAAATTACTCAATTATTATATCCAATCCGCGCAGGAGCGACGCGGCCTGGGGGAGGTTAAAACGGGCTTTGGTGAGAGTATTGGCGCGGGGGTCGATGGCGTAGTTGTAGGCGCCGACGAAGTTCGCCCGCGACAGGTCGGCTTGCTGAAAGACGCTGTCGGAAAGGTCGGAAGCGGCAAAATCGGCTTCGGTCAGATCGGTGCGGACAAAAACGCACCGTCGGATCTCGTTTTCCTTAAACGGCGTCCTCTTCATTTTCAAATTCGAAAAGTTGCAACTTTCCATCACGCATTTGGAGAACGACATGTCCAAAAATCCCGCGCATTCGTGAAAATCAACGCCAACCAATTTGCAGCCTTCAAAACGAACGCGCCCGACGCGCGCGCCCTTCAAGTTCGCGGCCGTGAGATCGCAGGAAACAAAAGAAATATCGTCCAGCGCCGCGCCCTGCAAATTAGCTCCCGCGAAATTGCATTTTTCATAAAGGCGATCGGCGATCGCTTCGTTGGAAAGATCTTTGCCCTTAAAATCTTGGCGCGCCACTTGTTCTTGCATACATGGCAAATATAGTCTCATTGCCGCAAAAAGAAAAGCGGTCCGATGAGTATCGGACCGCGAAGATCGGTTGCCGCGGCGGTCAGCGACCGAGAACAGCCGCGCTTCCGGACGAAGGCGGAGCGGCTTTGCAGTCGGGCAAGTCGTCGAGGTCAAGGACGGTTTCGGCACCCGGCTTAACGACCACGGAGTAAGATGACGTGGTGCAAGTCCCCACTTCGTCATCAAAGAAGGCCATGACGGGCTTTGGGATGTCGGCGGCATCCAGACCGGCAAAGACAATGCTGCCGCCGGGCGGAATCGCTTCAAAACACCACTTGTCGACCCGCGGCGAGTCGACGGAAAGATCGGTGAGGGTCCAGCAGGTATTGTTGTTCACGAGCAAGCTGCCGGCCGTTTCGCTTTCACGGACATTGTCGCAGGCCGAGGCAAAGGACAGCAGGAACAAAACGCAAAGGAACTTATTCATGATCCGCTCCTTGTTGAGGTTGGTTGTTTTTCAAATGGCGCCGATTGCTTTGAACCTACGCGCTTTCGGCTTTTTTGTCAATCGTCAAAATAAAAAGCGATCCGATGGACATCGGACCGCCAAACGCGTCATGCCGCCCGCCGCCTGCCAAGCCGGAGTGTGAAGCGGCTTTGCAGCGAAAGAATGGCGAAAACGACCGCGACCATCGCCAGCACCTGCGCCGCCGTAACGATCGCCGGAATAAGCACGGGACAAGCGCCAATCAAAGAGCGAACCACCAACGCAACCGCGAGGGTATAGAAGCCGATCGAAAAGGCATGGATCCAGGTCTTGATCTTGCCGAAGATCTTGGCGTCATTCTTTTCAACCACCTGCAGCCGCCCGTACGACCTGATGCGCAAAACGCGAAACAGCCAATCGATCTTCGATTGCATGTGCTTGCTGAACCGTGTCCAGATCAAGAGAACCTCGATCGACATGATCGCCAAAAACAGCCAGTCGTAGCCGATCCGCCGCACCACGTCGTGGATCAAAAAAAAGTGCGGCAGCTTGGGCTTGGGCGTGAACAAAAAGTGGCTGAAGAGCGGCACGTGCAGCAGCTTGTCGACGAGCGTGTCCAAGAACGCTCCTTGCGCCGACGTTATCTTCCAGCGCCGCGCAAAATAGCCGTCCAAATAATCCGTCGCCTCAGCCGCGACCAAAACGCCGAGTCCGGTCAAATACCATTCGTACTCGAAGAGCACGAGAATGGCGATCGCCGCGTACGCGCGGGACACGGTCAGTGTGATCGGCAAATGCTTTTTGTACCAAGGCAGTGGAACGGCGTCCGTTCCAATCAAAGAACTTGCTTCCATTAATGCCTCCGCCCGGAGTTTAGCAAAACCAGCGCTTGGGGTCAATAATCGGCGGTGTCGCCGACCTTTATGCCATGCGCGGCGATATAACCGGCGTTGACCTCTAAAACCGCGTCGACCGGCTCGCGCGGCGCAAACGGCGTCAGGTCAGTATTGGAAACGTTCGCTTTCAACTCAACGACACGGCCGCCGTTAAGATAAACGAAATCAAGAGGAAAATGCATGCGGGGCATCCAAAACGGCGGCTCGGCGGGCGGCGACATTGGGAAGATCATGCCGGCATTCGCCGCCAGCGTCGGGCGATCGGAAAGGCCTTGCTCCTGCTGCGCCGCGGTCACGGCAAATTCAACCGTCAATTTTGCCGCTCCGACCGCGATCGCTCGCGTTTTCAAGCCGGGGTTGGCGACATCCGAAACCGGCGACATGCTCCCCCGCAAAAATAAATATGCAAGGCCGGCGGCGAGCGTCAAAACGACGGCGGAAAAAATCAATATCTTTTTCATTTTTTTCTTTTTAAAATTGCAGCGGCGCCGACGGTCAGCGTCACGATCGCGAGCAAAACAAAAGCAACAAATTTTCCGGCGCTCTGCAGGAGCAAGGCGGACGCGCCAAAGGCGGCGGAGATGAACCACAAGAAAAGCACGGCGTTGCGCTGGCTAAAACCGGCGTCCAGCAGGCGGTGGTGCAAATGCTTGCGATCGGCGGAAACCGGCGAGCGCTTTTCCCAAAGCACGCGGCGGACAATGACCCAAGCCGCATCAACGACCGCCACCCCGAGCGCCATGAGGACGACGGCGATCTTGGCGCCGGAAACGATCGAGAGCACGCCGAGGATATAGCCGGCGAAAAGCGCTCCCCCCTCCCCGAGGTAAATTTTCGCCGGATGAAAGTTCCACGGCAGAAAACCGGCGAACGCGCCCAGCGCGATCACGGCAATGAGCGCCACGTCCGGCTGGAAGTACCGCGTCGTGAGCGCCAGGATCATGATGAGGAGCGAGCCGATCGCGGCGAGCCCCGTAACCAGGCCGTCGAGGCCGTCGAAGAATTTGGTCGCGTAGGTCGTGCCCATGATGTACGGAAAAATGATGAGCCCCGAAAGCGGCGCCGCCAAATAAATTATCCCGCCGAACGGGCTGGAAAGTTTGGACACGCCGACGCCGCTCAAGATGACGACCAGGGTCGCGGCCAGCGGAAACAAAATTTGCAAACGCGGCGGCAAGTTCTTAATGTCATCGAGCGCGCCACCGATAATGAGGATCGCGCCGCCCGCAATTAACCCGATGAGCATCGGCCAAGTAATGGCGCCAACGACGCGCCCGGTCGTGAGCGCGGCGGCAACAAGGCAAACCGAAAAACTTATGAAGATCGCAACGCCGCCCAAAAGCGGCACCGGCGCCGTATGGATCTTCCGCACATTGTCCGGCTTATCAACGACGCCGTAACGCAAAGCCAGCCGACGCACGAGCGCCGTCAACCCGAAAGAGATCAATGCCGAGAGTACAAGCCAAAAAATCATTTTTGGAAATTGGTTCTTGGTTCTTGATTGTTATCGCCTTTATTGTATCGCGAAACAATGAATATTGTAAAAGCGATATTAAAAAAGGTCCGGCGCGGGCCGGACCGTGAAATGGGCGTATCTAGACTTCGAAGAGCTTGAAAAAGTTTGACACGACCTCGCCGTTGGTGGCGAGATCGATAGCGGCGTGGTGATCGAGCCAGCCCATCTTCATGGCGAGCGCGAGCATGAGCGCTTCGTCGCAGGACTCGGCGTACCCGGAGAAGGACAAGATCAAGCCGATCCCGGAAAATCTGACGCGAATCGCTCCGCCGTACTTGTGATTCGCTTCGTCCCGGCTCTGCCAGCTGGTTGCGTGGTCGCGATGATTGACCAGAAGCCGCGCGGCTTTTTCCTCGGCGTAGAGACGATAGCCTTCGAATTCCTCGGTCGCCGCCCCCGTGCGCGAGACAGTGCGGAAATAGCGCGCCGGCGGGACAATGTCGTCCGAAAGGACGAAATATCCGCCGCGGTCCGGATTGCCTTTGGCCGTCATGATCCGGCCCATCTTTTCGTTCAACTCGCGCAAGACACCAACCGCGCGACCCACTTCGGTCTCTGCAAGTCGTTTATCTTCCATGCCGTTCTCCTCCTTATTGTTTTGTTTCGCTCTTTGCCGTTTTCCGCGCCGATCCGACGCGGCTATTCTAAGCGTTTCTTGACCGTCTCGGCGACGCGGCCGTTCAGTTGCTTGATCGCCGCCCGATCGATGCCGGGTGCAGTCGCCGCCTCGTCGATCGCTTGCATTGCTTCTCTGATAAGGTCGATCGACGGATGATAAGTGTTCTCGGAAATTGACACTGCATCGTCGGCATGCGCCAGGCGCGCCTTGGCGGCCAAGGTCGGCAAATACATTTGCGCGGGCACGGCTTTGGCAACGCCGCGGCCGATGGCGCCCGCAATCGCGAGCCTGGCGTCCGCAACCAGCTCGGCGACGGTCTTTTCGTCGCGCGGCAACTTGGCGTAGTTCGCCAAGCTCTTGAGCGTGGCGTCAAGGTGCGTTTCCGCCTTGGCCGCGCCAAGATAGCATGTATCAATTTCCCCTTCGGCGGCGATGGTCGGCTTTCCGCAGGCCAGCGCCGCAATGATCGTCAGAATTGAAATGAGCGTTCGTTTCATGGTGTCCTCGCTTTCTTTTTCCAATGCAAACCGGCGCCTCGACGTTAGCTGAAAACGCCATTTTTGTCAACGCGCTTCCATTGCTGCCCCGCCTTTAAATTTAAAAAGCCCGGCGGCCGCAATCGGTTGATTGCGACTTCCGGGCTCGCGATATTTCTATTGAGAACTACTTGGCTGCGGCGTCATGTTGCCACGCCGTCCAAAACTGGCGACAGGCGTCGTTGGCGCCAAAGCCGGCGTTGCAGAGCACGAGCTGCAAAATGAGGCCCTTGCTTGCCTGACGCTTGGCGGATGGCGACTTGCCCCAAGGCAAGAAAGCTTCCCGCAGGCGCTGTTCGGGCGTGACCGACGGTTTCGCCCAAGGCATGAGCGCTTTTACCGGATCGTCAGGAGCCTTGGCTTCCTCTGCGAAAGCGGGCGCCAGCGCCGCGAGCGCGGCAACGAAAGCCAAACTCTTTACCAATTTTCGAATGATCATGTTCCGTTCCTTTCCTTCGTGGATCTTATCGGAGTTTGCAGTGATACCTGCCGCCGGTCCAAAAACGGCCGTTGTTATCGACCGGAAGATATCCCGAACGGCAGAACGCCCATTCTCGATTCCCTTTGGCATCCACCTCTTGAGCCGTTTCTGCGGTGCTGCTTTTGCTGCCGACCCCCAGATCGCCGGACATGTTCGTCGTATTGACCCAGTGGATCGGTTCGCTGCACCCGTTCCTGATCGCCAGCCAGTTGTACGAATCCTTGTCGTAGAAAAAGCTGACGCAAGAATTGAAATCCACATCTTCGAATTCGGCTCTGACGATTTCCGGCACGGCGAGCGGCCGGTACCCGCCGGAAGCGGGCGGCGCGGGCCGGTTCTGCGGCACCTCGATCGGCACATAGCGGTTCGTCCGCTCGATTTGCTCGTTCGTCCGCCTGACCTGCTCAATGCGGCGGTCGGCTTCTTCTCTGGCGCGCGCCTGACGCACCCTGTCTTGCTCAAGACGCTCGCGCTCTTGCTGCTGTTCGCGAAGCTGTTCCGCGCGCTGTTCGTCGCGGCGCTCGCGCTCGGCACGCTGTTCTTGCAATCGTCTTTCATCATCGCGCCGCTCGCGTTCTAGCCGCTGGCGCTCCTGTTCGGCTTCGCGCCGTTCCCGGGCTTCGCGGTTGCGTTCTTCCTGCTGACGCAGCATGTCAGCTCGCTGATTGGCGAATTTCTGATTCATCTGGTTGATCGAATCTTGCATGTCTTGATGTCCCCATTGTTGCTCCCAGGCTTCGCTGAACGATTGGGCGCGCACGCCGGTGGCACACAGAAAAATCGAGAATAAAACGGGCAAAAAGAGCTTTCGATTCATTGGTAAGTCCTTTGTCAAAGGTTGAGACAGAGAGCTATCTCCGAGCTTCTTAGCTCGCGTCTGTTTCCGACCCTCGGAAACCGTCGCAAGCAAGGAATTTATAGAAAAATAAGATATCTAATTTAAGCCGTTTTGTCAATAAGGGAGGGCCGCCATTATTTCTTGCTGCCAACAATGAAGCGAACCCTGCCACCTGGTAATAAAAAAGCTCCCCTCACATGGCGTTCGCCAATGAGGAGAGCAAGGAGTCGCACGAGAATATTTTAGAACGAGAACTGCAATCGCGCTTGCGAGCCGAAACCGGAAAGCGAATTCCAGAATCCGTGCAAGCCGAGACTGACCTTTTCCTTCCAACCGAAGAGTGTGGTTTGGACGGAAATTCGCTGATACTGCGGCGCGCCCAACGGACGAATGGCATCGTGCTGGAGCGCGAAGTCCAAGCGCGGCGTCGCACGCCAACCGATGAAAGACGAGAGGCCGCCGTAGCGTTGGCCCGCATCATCGTTCCAAATTCCGTTCTCCGCCACGTCGACCGGTCCCAGTTTGAGACTGGCCAGCGCCGAAGCAAGAAGACGGAACCCGGTCGGCTGTTGACCCTCCTGAACAGAGAGTTTCAGCCGGGCCGGACCATGGCCCGCATCAACGGCAAAGATCAGATCTTTGGCGCGATTGTTGTCGGGCTTGTTCGGACCGGCGCCGGAAACGCAGGCGAGGCTCAAAGAACCCCAACCGTATTCCGCAAACAGCTGCACGCCGATGTCGATGAAGAAAGCGACCGCTTCCGTACCCGGTCCGCCGATGATCCGTTCCTGCGAAGGCGCTGGAACATGGTAACCGGCCGGCAAGAACATCTCGCCGAACTTGAGTCCGTAACGGCCGTAACGAGCGGTGGCCATTGCCTGAAGGAGCTGAGGCGTTCCGGCCAGGTTGCCGATCAAACTGACGTTCAGACCGTCAGCCGGATTGGCGTCGCCGAAGAGGAAAAGCCGTTCGAAGCCCAAGCTGTCGCCGGACGTTTTGGCGAGCGCCGAAGCAAAACCGCTGGCTTGCAATGCCTTTGGTTTGTTTTCCGGCGGCGCGACTTGCGCCGTTGCGTCGGCCGCGTCGGCCGCTTCGGCGGCGTAGGCGTTGCCGCGATTGAACGACATGGCGGAGAACAAGAAGCCGGCGACGAGCGAAACGCAAAAGGCGAATTTCGCCTTGAGCACCAGGTGCCAAGGCAATTCGCAAATGGCGTTCAACCGCGCCGCGAGTTCGGCTCTTGGCGCCAGGACCAAAACCTCGATCTCGGCTAGGTCCGTATCCGAAAGCTCTTCGCGGAAACTATAACCTTTCCTGACCCGATATTCCGAGTCAACTTGCATGCGGCGCAAGGCCAAAGCCGATCGCTCCGGATAGGCGGACAGACCGAACGGCCAGAACAGCAAATTGATGGCCAACTCTCGCTTCCCGAACATCAGTTCGTCGGAAAGCCGGTACTTGGATTTGGCCAAGCGCGCGGCAAAGCAGATGAAGGCGATCGGGATGAAAAGGATATAGGCGGCAAACGCGGCCTTGGCAATTTTCCAAAGTCCGCGCGGAACTTCGCCATATCCTATCCCCTTGCCGTTATACGGATCATTCATGGTCATCCGGTTGAGCAATTCGTTGCGGCGCCAGATTGCCTCTTGTCGTTGGATCACGGTTGGAGCAAGCATCATTTTGCTTTCCATCTCATGCATCGTTCTTTCGACGGTCAGAGCCATCACCGAGCGAACGTGCTCGCTGGCCCATTCGGCCGGGATCGTCCCGTTGCCGTTGATCAGATGCACCAACTCGTTCCTCGCGTTGACGATCTGTTCGTCCGACGGTGTTTTGCCATTGGCAAAAATCGTCGTCGAAATTTCGTTGGCACGTTTGACGGTCGCACGGTTCTGTTCGTCCGTGGCGATGGATTTTGCTTCGCGTATGGCATGATGTTTCGCGAACGTAACAATGCATGCAATGAGCGCTGCCAGATAGACGGCCTTGGCCGCCGTTTCCGCAAAACCGCCATGCGGCTTGCGTTGATCAACCCTCTCGTGGAGCATTTTTTCCTTTCGCTTCCGCTTGAAAAGGACGATATTGTCGCTGCGGAAGACCAAATATTAAACCATATTTTAGCGAAAAAGTCAATACTGCCATCTGCCGATTTTTATGACTTAGCCTTGACTTTTTCGCAAAATATGATAAATATTTAAGTTGTTCAGACGGTCTGAACAATGACTTTCCCCATAGGGAAAGCCCCATTCCACGCTTCAATAGAAGCAGGAGACGCACCATGACAAAGATCAAGGAAGTAAAGGTAACGGCCACGAGCGTTGAACTCATCACCATCCTCGGACGGATCATCAATGAGCGGATGCAGATGCCGGTCGTCGGTCTTGGCTGGACGATCCAGTTCGATGCAGAGAGCACCGCCCAAAATGAAGCGCTGTATCTCATGTCTGGCAGCTGTATGACCAATGATCCAGACTGGCTTTGCATACTGATGAATCGACTCAGCATCACCGTCCGCTGTGAACGATCGTGGTCCAGCGCGCTGCTGATGTGGGACCTGCAAATTTGGGTTAAGCACTCAAGCGGTTTCATCGACCGCTATCGCTACGCGTGCAATCGCGACCTCACGCACTGCGGCCGCATTTTCGACACAAACTACGATCCCAACGACCAAATGGCGGAAACGCCGCCGACCAAGCTTGCGCTGCAAGCGTTCATCGAAAAGAAGCGAAGCGCCACCGACGAATCCTGCCGCCGATAGACACAGTCAACCCCTCACCGCCGACCGCGATCACATCAAGGTCGGCATTTTTATTAACTCAATGTTTCTTGCCGGCGATCCGTGCCCGCCCTGCGTATCCAAAGGCTGCGAGCGCATGCGTGGGCACGTGCCAAGTTGCAATGGCGTGGCCGGCGGCGCGCGCCGCAAAGCGGGCCGCGTCCGTCTTGGCGGCTCTGGCGGCCGCATGGGCATCGAGCGATAATTTTCGAACTTCTTTCATTCCCAGTTTTCGCGTTCCTTCCGCCCAATCGCGAAGCGACTTGATCGCTTGGCGCGGCCGATCATCGTTTGGGCGCTCTTTCTCAAACAGCGACAAGACCGCCCCGGCTTCTTTCGCCGCTTTCAGTCCGAACCGCTTATGATAATAGGAATCGCGCCACGACCCGCTGTCTTTGGATTTTTCAATCCTCTTTTTCATTACGATTATTTTAGGCTGTCGACCAAGCCGACGATATTGCCCTCGGGATCAGTGATCCGGGCGTAGCCGCCGTTCGGTATGGCGATCTTTGGCAAGATCACCTTGCCGCCCGCCGCCACGACCTCTTTGAGTTTCTCGTCGATCGAATCGACGGCGATGCAAACGATCGGGTTAGGCGCCGCCGGCACGCGCGGAAACAGGCCGCCGTTAATGGCGCCAACCTCCGACACCATATGTTTCTCGTCCGTTTTTGCCGCATAGGCCATCACATAATCCATCGTCCCGGCGTCGACCAAATTCCAGCCGAACAGGCTTTTATAGAAATTAACGGCCCGGGCCTTGTCATCGAACGGCAACTCAAAATGTACGACTTTGTCCATATGAAGATTGTTATAGTTTTTTAATAAATGATTATACATCAAACAAAGATTCGTGTCCTCCTTGATCATCTGATGGAAACAAACAAAAAATGACGACCGCACTTTTTCGTTGGTCGCCCCGCTAACAAAAAACCCGGGCACGTCCGCGAAGGACAGGCGCCGGGTTGGGTCGGGCGAGCTACGGCTTGGGCGCGCCAATGTATGACATGCAGCCGATGAAGTTGGCCAAACAGCCTTTCTGGCTGAACATGGAAAAGTTAAGGCCAACGACATACCGGTCGGTGCTTGTTTTTGGATAGTCGCCGAAGGAGACGCTGTGCAAGTATTCGACGTACACAACGTACAGGGCGATCCCGGCGCCGACCGTGTAAGAGTATCCGTCGATCGGCAGGCTGTTTTGCCCCGTAAAGGCGCTCCAAGCATCGGTGCCGCTCGCGAGCGTAAAATAGTGTTTTTGGATTCCAGCCTTGCCGTAGACTTGGAAGAATTCAAATCCGTCTGAAGTATGAATGGCGTACGGAACGATCTTGATTCCCGGATCGATGGAATAACCGTGAAATTCATAACCAAGATAATCATCCGACGGAAAACCGATCTCGTTCCAGGTCGTTCGTCCGCCGCTATAACTGTTTGTGTGAAGGACCAAGTCCAGACTGAATTCCAGCCAATTCAATTTGGAGAAGCTAAAGCCGAAACCGAATGAATCGGCCATCGTACTCCCCTTGGCGGGAGACGGCAGCGTGTGCGGAATGCCGCGATTGTATTCGGTTACCTGACGGACCTGATCGGGAAGATTGTTAATACTCACGTCCTCTGAAGCGGTCGCCAGCCGGAATTCGATCCGAGAGATCCATGGCAAGTAAGCGCCAAAAACCCCATCGTCAGGGTCATCAGCCAAAGCCGGTTGCGAAAATGCGCCGACGGACAACAGAACAAACAACGCAACGTATCGATTTTTCATCGCTGCCTCCTAGACAATGTTTCGGTTGTCAAAATTGCAACAAACGCCTTATGCGCCCATCTGCCAATATCTAATTCCCCTTTCCGCCGTTGGTCAAGGGCCTACCCCTCTTTATAAAAAGCAGCCGTTCGAGATGAACGACTGCATGAATGGTTGCGAGGAGAACCTCGGCGATGTTGTCGCGCTGGCGACGCACATCGTTTATCGATGAAAGTTATCCGGCAGCCGAGGCGGAATGGTTGGGAAAAGATCGATCACCGGTTGGGACCGATACGGTTCGCCCGAATTCCCGCAGGAGAAGAATCTCTCCCCTAGCCATAGCGCCGCAAACAGCATAAGCAACAAGAGCACGCCCTCAAAGAATTTTTGCATTTGTATCCTCCACTACCGTTTGTATTCACTGACGTCGAACGGGGCGGTTGCGGCGCGGGTCAAGAAAATCTTGGAGGCTTTACGAATCGATGGCAAGACCTCAATCGTGTCACCGATCGGCAGCCCTTTAGGCTGTAAAGCTTTGTCGGCGTCAAAGCCGAGATCGGTGATGAGTGACCGCGCCGCATCCCGATACCATTTTTGCACTTCGTCCGGCAACAGAATACCTTCCCCCTCGACCTCGCTCTTCGGTTTTTCGAGCTGAAACTCCAGCGTCCAAATGTCGTTTTCCTCTTCCTTACGGAAAGTGACCAGAGCGTTTTCCCAACCCCACAAAAAATCCGGACAAAAACCGAAACTCACCCCCACGATGTACTGCCTATATTCCGGTTTGGCGTTCATGAGATGAGATACCCAAATTTCAATCCAGTACGGCCCGACCTCATAACTGATGACCACCCTCCCGTAACTATCATCTTCAAGTGCTTCAAAGTTACCTTCCTCACCCAGCCCCGCCGCCTTTTGGAGCACTTCAACCAGTGGCGCCGCGCGAACAATACTCGATATGAATGAACTCATGTATCCTCCTGCGAGTCGCAAATTTTTGCGCGGAAAAACCGTATCATCTAACCCAGGTCGCGTCAAGCATATCCGGTCTTTTCTCGACGTCTAATGTTTCAAAAAGAGTGCGGCCGCACTCTTTTTGAAACATGTGAAGTTATCTATGTCTTAGGTCTCACTTAAGGCCTTAGGTGAGACCTAAGGCATAGATGACCCCTATTTTATACCACCTCACCGTTGTCCCACCGGGGATAACGGTGAGGTGCACGTAAAAAAGAACGACCGCGTTTTTTTACGTGATGATTTTAAAAAAATAATGTGGCCGAACCTGATATTTTATGGTTTCACTTTTCGGACGGCCGACCATTTTTGAAACATGGAGATTATTTTGCCGTTGTCATAAATAAAAAAACGCATCACTGGAGAAAGCCGCGCGAGGCGGGTCCGGTGATGCGGATTGGATCGAATTTACGGTTGTGTGGGGACGAGGGTCGCAATAAAGTTGCCACCCTTCGACGGATAGCAGTCTGGGATGTACTTAAAGTATCCCGTTGCTTGAGTCGGCGAGACAAACGAGCCGGAAAGGATATAGCCCTCAGCCGGACAGACCGTCCCGTCGAGATCGCCGCCATGCACGTGCGAAAAATTCCCGCCGGCGACCGATATGACATCGTGCCACCATTGTGACTGACGAAAATCGATCTCCGTCCACGATGTTGTGCCGACAGCCACAAAACCCAACGTGTCCAACGGCGCAATATCGTCGTCAGCCGTGAGCGGCGCGACCGAATACGTGCCGACCAATGGAATGACGTTACTGTAGGGATAGCTAGGTGCGTCCCAACAAATCCCCTCCATCTGGCTAACGCATTTTCTAATGTCCGGCGAAACGACATCAGGCGCCGCCGCGTCGTGCTCCGACCGAAAAAACGAGTCGCAACCTGCGCCATTAACCATTACCATCGATGCAATGATCAAACCTTGGAGTATTTTCATGGTGCTCCCCCTGCCCGCATCCTTGTCCTTTGATCGCTTTTTGTCAATGGTGCAACGGCCTAAACAAAAATAACCGGTCCCGTCCCGGTTATCCGTGCAAGTTTCACTTTTCGGCCGGCCGACCATTTTTGAAACATGCGGATATTTTGTCTATTGCCTCTTAGGTTTAAACCTAGGTCTCACCTAGGTTTAGGTCTCACCTAGGTTTAGGTTGGTGGGGGTGGGCGGAGCAAAGGCGACAGTGAATGGGGACGGGATGTTGTTGCGGCGGGAGATTTTGGTTATCCTGTCCAGCGGCTTAAAGGCTTTCAATTCGACTTGCTAAAACAAATCAATAAACTGTTTTTTGTTATCTTTAATCGCAGCATATGAAGCTTTTAGGAAACCGGCAAAATCTCCTTGCTTCATATATTCCTTATACATCGATGTAAAAAACTTTGGTGCCGATTGGCTGCCGATCATCACTCGTTCGTGCTCATCATAAAAGAATGCCCGCTGGCGCAATAGCTTTTGCACGCGTTCGTCGTTGAGGATGATAGGAGCGATCAGTTCGCTCAAGTGCCATTCGATGAACGGGCTTTCAAATGTTTTTCGATCAACATCGGGGAAAACCTCGGCAAATTTTTTAAAATACAAAAAATGGCAGGTCTCGTGCATTATCGTTTCAATGGCATGCGAGATCAAACGATAGTTAACGAACAAGAAAAAACTATTACTCTCTAAAAACCGAGGACAGATGATATTTATGGATGTAAGCGCTTTGAATTGTTTTAAATTCTTCGGCCACTTTGTCCCAAGGATCGTTTCAAGCAACGCAAAATATTGTTTTTCCACAACTCGCCAACGGCGTTTATAAGACGCGACGCGAGACGCCATACGCCCAGAATGCGCTTTCCGGTATTTTAAAATATACGCGCGAATAAAAGCTTCGCGCTTTTGTTTGCCCTCGATAGAATAAACGCCGGAAAGGCGTGGATGTTTGCGTATGATACGCAAACCCCACCCTTCACGCTCCTCAATTAAGAACCAATACATCATTTCCACTTCAAGCTTTATAGGAACCGTGGAGAATTTTACAGTTGGCATATTAACGTTTTATCTTACTATTACCTTTTATATTCGTTCTTTTTGACAGAAGCGTCCAGAACCGTATTAACTATGTCGAGTGAAGACATTGAGAGAAGTTCCAAAACAGAATTAATGCGGTGCTTTTTCTGATAAGAGCGAACAATTTTCAAACCTAAAGAATACCCTGCCCAGCGGGGAATATTTTTATCAGACGAACCTTTTATAAACCAATCATTGTAGTTATCATCATTGACTTTTTCGGTCTTGGTCTTTAGGAACAATTCTAGCAGTTCGTCAGATATTTTGTCAGATAAATCTTTGTTCCAGACGGGAAGTTCGTGAAACGTTTCAAAAACAAACTGATCAGCCAAACCCTCATCAACAACACAATCTAACAATGAACCGTCTGGAGCGGACGAGCCGTTAAAATAACGCATCGCGTGATAAAGCTCGTGCGCAAACGATCTTGTTATCGCTCCGACTGGATCAGCTTTAAACTTTGTATTATCTTTATCAATACTAATTTGTATAAAATTAGGCGCAGGACAATAACCGCCAACGCCCTCCATATCCTTTAGAGCTTCCTTGTTAGTTGACTCTTTTATCAAAACTTTAAGATTCGGCGAAACATGCCTATCCAAACCTGCGACCAATTTTAAGATACTATTCTCTGCCCCTTCCGAAATCTTGACTTGTTTATCTATCTTCATAATGTCGGTCAATAATCAAACCGATAAAATTGTATCTGTCGGCTTAACCTCATTCCCCCCTTCCAAAAACACGCGAATGTCCTTGGCGAATTTTTGCAGATAGGCTGACAAGTACGGACTGTAACCATTTTTTTCAATCAAACCCAACGCCTCATCTAGAGTAAACCAATCAAGCCGTTGGCCCTCGCTAAGCAGTTTGATCTCGTTAAACTGCTGATCGGTTAGATTGCAAAAATATCGATACACCAAGCTGCCATCGTCGTATGTCGTCGTGCCCGTGTAGACCAAGTTAGGTTGTTTAAGATTAATCTCTTCTTCAAGCTCCCGTTTCATGCCCGCTTCCGGAGATTCACCCTCATTAATCCCACCGCCGGGCAAATTCCATTTATTTGGATAAGCAATGTCCGGATCATTATCGCGCAACACCAAAAGGAACTTGTTTTGATAACACACGATCGCTTTTGCTCCGGGTTTTCTCATAACCAATATTTATCTTAACACATTTTATACAGCTTCATAGTTGTCGCGGCCGCGACAACGGTGAGGTGCACACAAATAGTGACGACCGTCACTTTTTACGTGGAGGCTGTAAATTTGAGGAAAAAATTTGACGGTTTCAAAAAAGAGTCGGCTTGTCGTGGGCGAAGCCTAAGGCAACGGAATTCGAAGGATTTTGAGAGTGCGGCCGCACTCTTTTTGAAACATGCAAATATTTTATCTATTGTCTCTTAGGTTTAAACTTAGGTCTCACCTAGGTAGGTCTCACCTACCTAGGTGAGACCTAAGGCATGGGTTGACGGTGGCGGTGGGCGGGGCGAAGGCGAGGGTGATTGGGGGCGGGGTGTTGTTGCGGCGGGAGATTTTGGTTATCCTGTTCAGCGGCTTGAAGGCTTTCAATTCGACTTGCTAAAACAAATCAATAAACTGTTTTTTGTTATCTTTAATCGCAGCATATGAAGCTTTTAGGAAACCGGCAAAATCTCCTTGCTTCATATATTCCTTATACATCGATGTAAAAAACTTTGGTGCCGATTGGCTGCCGATCATCACTCGTTCGTGCTCATCATAAAAGAATGCCCGCTGGCGCAATAGCTTTTGCACGCGTTCGTCGTTGAGGATGATAGGAGCGATCAGTTCGCTCAAGTGCCATTCGATGAACGGGCTTTCAAATGTTTTTCGATCAACATCGGGGAAAACCTCGGCAAATTTTTTAAAATACAAAAAATGGCAGGTCTCGTGCATTATCGTTTCAATGGCATGCGAGATCAAACGATAGTTAACGAACAAGAAAAAACTATTACTCTCTAAAAACCGAGGACAGATGATATTTATGGATGTAAGCGCTTTGAATTGTTTTAAATTCTTCGGCCACTTTGTCCCAAGGATCGTTTCAAGCAATGTAAAATATTTTGCCTCAACAACTTTCCAGCGGCGCTTATAAGACGCGACGCGAGACGCCATATGCCCAAAATGCGCTTTCCGGTATTTTAAAATATACGCGCGAATAAAAGCTTCGCGCTTTTGTTTGCCCTCGATAGAATAAACGCCGGAAAGGCGTGGATGTTTGCGTATGATACGCAAACCCCACCCCTCACGCTCCTCAATTAAGAACCAATACATCATTTCCACTTCAAGCTTTATAGGAACCGTGGAGAATTTTACAGTTGGCATATCTAAGAGTATCTTTACTATATTTTAAAATTCCTCCTTCTCTTGAAGATCAAGGAATATTTGCAGCAAATAATCAACCAGTCTGTATTTATGCGTGTTATCAAATTTTACCATTGCGTGTTCCGAGTGTTCATCGGGATTCAATTTAATGGAAGCACCAGTAGGAAACTTGGCCCAAAAAATTAGCCGCACAAATTGCGTATCTTTTTCCGCATCGACATTAGAGGTGAAAGCGAACAAACTTGGTTTGGAAATTCTTAGGCCTGATTCTTCAAACGCTTCCCGGATCGCGCCATCGGCAGGGTCTTCGCCCGCCTCCAACGAACCTCCGGGCACATCCCAAAAACCCGGCAGAACAGATTCTGATTTGGAACGTTTAACTAGTAGCACTTCTTTATCATCATTAACAATCAATGTGTGAACTATAAGGCGTGTTTGCATAACCTAAGGTTAAACGAATGTCTTTGAACTACATTATTCTGACAGCAAAAATACTACTCCCAAAGTACCATGAAAACAATAAGCCCTCGCATTCTCGACCAAACAAAAAGTGACGACCGCACTTTTTTGTGTGATGATGAGAATACAGTAAAGCAGGCTATCCCCTTTCTCTAGCATTTACTATGACGATCCATCAAATGAATCTGGCAGCCATTCCATTTGGAAAAATTAGTAATGGTAAGAAAATAATCGAGTCGCGTCTATACGACGAAAAACGTCAACAAATGCATCCGGGCGATAGGATCGTTTTTACTTGTAACAACAACGAACAGAAACAAGTCACAACCGAGGTCCAAGCCTTGTATAGATATACAAATTTTAAAAGTTTATTTTCCGATTTTCCACCGTCATTTTTCGGCGGATCATCAAAACAATATTTGATAAAAGAGATTGAAGGTTTCTATTCGAAACATGATCAAAAAAAATTTGGCGTTGTCGGTATTAAAATCAAGGTAATTAAATAACTCAAAATTACAGATGGTGTTCGACTCTCTTTATGAATAAATGGGACAAGCTCTACTCCGAGGGAGAAAATTTTAAACCGCTGAACGAGATATATTTAAATCTCTTAATTGCAGAGATTGAAAAGCTGGCTGGCAAAAAACCAAAAAATGCGATCGACCTGGGCTGCGGAACTGGCGATGCGCTTTTAAAATTTGCCAAACATGATCTAACGGTTACCGGTATCGACGGGTCGGAAGTGGCAGTATCCATGGCCAACAAAATTTTGCATACCAACGGGTATTCCGCTTCGTCGGTCACGGTCAGCGACTTAGAGACGATTGCCGTAGAAGGGACATTTGACGTAATCCTTTGCAAGCTTGTTTACGCCTTCATCAAAAATAAAGAAAATTTTTTGGCTGGCGTGAGAAAGATGATGACCGAAAACTCCGTTTTTGTCCTCATGACGCCTGTTCTCTATAAAGATAGAGTATATTCCCTTACCGATAAACCCGGGATCGCGGTTCCCTTCGATGATACTTTTGAGATCCTAAAAAAACAATTTTCTACCGTCCAAATATTCAACCATGAATATTTTGGCAACAACGGCGATACGGTGACTTTTTTGATAAAAAAATAACAGCGACCAAAAAAATAACGATGAGGGCTGGCCCTGTTATTCTCATCATATATTCCCTGACCTCCATCTATACTACTCATCCATCTCAAGAAATCGTAAAAATTCCTTTTCAAGATCATCTCTTGGGGAACTTAATAATTTATCAATGGTTAAATTATGCTTTTTAACGATATATTGAACGGCTTTAAGCCCTAAATAATACCCCGCACGGAATTTTGTAATATCGTTTTTATCATTCGCCATGAATAAATCAATCGAATCGGATGAATTCCAATTAGCTAACATTATCTCACGTAGATCTAATGAACGAACTTCGCATTGTTTTAGCCATTCATCATATTGCCGCTTGACCAGGTAATCAGCCCATAAAGCATCTTGTTGGGTCAGATGGCCGATTTGTTTAGAAATATATGTAGCGACACCCTCGGTCATTAGCTGGCGACCTGTGTTATTTTTTTCTTTTTGATCCTTGAAATAAAATTCCGGACGTCTTTGGTAGTGCAAAGCATGGACGATCTCATGAAGGATAAATACGTCTGCCATTTTTTTGGTGTTGTAGGCTTCAACCGGAAACCACGCAACAATTTTATCGCCATCTAAAAATGCATGTCCATTAGTTGTATTTTGACCAACAAATATAACAACCGATAAATCGGTTAAATAAATGTTTTCTGTGTTAAAAAGTGATTCGGATGTATTCAGCGAGTCTGTTATGATCCGGACCTTTTTCTCCAGCACGTCAGCTGCCATTTTAACCACGTTATTTTTATGGTTTGACCAGTATTTAAAATAATGTGCAAAAAGCTCCGGATACGCTTTATAGTATTCGTCAAAAGTATTTTTTGTTAATACCGCTTCTGTATACTTATTTGTTAAATTCACGATTCTCATATTATTCTTAAAGAAAATAACGGGATCAACACGTTAACCTCAACCCTAAATCAACTCTTGATACGCCACTTGTCAGGCAAATGACCGCCTGATACCTCATAAATATAATCGACGATCTTTGCAAGAATCCCCTCCTTTAATTCAAGATTGCTCTCTCGATAAAAATTAGAGACCAGCGCCGCCAGTCTACCATCAAGCTGATTCAACAAACTGTTTATCTTCTTCGGCTGGGGCAAGGTGTAACCGTTAATTTTTAGGAAAAATTCAAAAACATTATTTATAAGCAATTGGCTATCTATGCCAAAAGCGAGATGGTCATTATTTCCCACGTCTCGCTGTGTCTCGCCCAAAAAATCGTCAATTGAATATTTATGCATCAAGACCTCCTCTTTTGAATATTTGGTTTTTTGCCTTAGATTATTTTTTGCGGTCTTGATGGCGTTCTTTAAAATATTTTTTCGATCGAATAAAATTATTCCATCCGCCAGCATGTCTGATGTTATGCGTTTTAGCGAATACTTATCCGATTCAAGATAAGCATTTGTTTCTTTAAAAGTGCTCAAAATAATATCAACACGAACAGCATTTTTGATATAATTTATACGTGAAAATTTACCTAACTTTTTCAAAATAATATAAATATCTACATCCGAATATTTATCCGGTTCCCCTTTTGCCGCTGAGCCAAATATAGCAACACCAAGGACATTTTTATCTTCCTTATATTTATCGACTATTTCATTAACTATTTCCTGATTTTGTTTGGTCATAAACACATGTACAAAGAAAGTATAGCGCTTTCTTTCCAATTATCGTAGGCGAAGCCTAAGGCAACGGAATTCGATGATTCTGATGGTTTTTATGTCATAGGCTTCGCCTACGACAATGGAAACCTAGGTCTCACCTAAGGCCTTAGGTGAGACCTACGACATAGGGCGGGTTGAAAAGCTTTTAAACGGTGGGTCGGGTCCCCTTCGTTTATATCTCTATCTATTAAATTTTTAGTAAACGTTTGTCAACAAAAATAACGGGGGCTGGCCCCGTTATTCCGTTATTTCGCAACAAAGGGGTCTGTCCCCTTTAATTCTAACGAAAACGAATGGGTCTTTTCCCTTTGTTAACCTTTATACTCATCGCGGTGCACAATCTTCTTGGTGCTAGTAAATTTATCAATACAAAGATCACCACGCAAATGATCGTACTCATGTTGAATGACCTTTGCCAAAAGCCCATCAGTCGTTAATTGGAAACGCTTTCCGCTCGCGTCGAATGCTTGCACAGTGATTTTGGCTGGACGCCTAACCGGCCCAAAAAGAGCGGCGTTTGCCACACTGCCGCACCCTTCGTATAAAACCGTTTGTTTCTTTGAAGAAGAAAGTATTTTGGGGTTGATAAAAACCCTCAGCGCATCGTCTTTTTTAACGCTTGTTCTAACCCTGGTCTTCCTTACTTCGGTAACAAAAAGATTTAAACTAACACCGATTTGCGGCGCGGCAATGCCAATAAGATTGTCATGGCGCATGGTGTCAACCATGTCGCGAATTAGCCGCTTGATCTTTTGCGACCTTATCGCCCGTTCCGTAACGCTCTGACAAGCGGCACGAATCACTTTATTGCCAATTTGAACTGTTTTGCGGATCATACCATTACAGTGTCTCATAAAAATGATCTATTTTCTATGATTCGAAAACGTAGGGTCATGTCCCCTTCGTTCATGTTTCAAAAAGAGTGCGGCCGCACTCTTTTTGAAACATGCGAATATTTTGTCTATTGCCTCTTAGGTTTAAACTTAAGTCTCACCTAAGGCCTTAGGTGAGACTTACGACATAGATGACCCCTATTTTATACCGCCTCACCGTTGTTCCACCTGGGACAGCGGTGAGGCGCACGTAAAAAAGAACGACCGCGTTTTTTTACGTGATGATTTTAAAAAAATAATGTGGCTGAACCCGATATTTTGTGGTTTCACTTTTCGGACGGCCGACAATTTTTTAAACATGCGAATATTTTGTATATTGCCTCTTAGGTTTAACCTAAGACATTGACAGATCGGCGTGGGAAATAAAAAAAGGGTCGGCGAGGCGGCCCTTTGACGGAAGTTGTGCCTTGGCGACGGTCAGTTGACCACGGGCGATGAGCGGCGCATGATCAAAAACGATGCCCACAAGGCAATGGCATTGGCCCCGGCGACAACGCCGCAGGCGTGGTCGATCGAGATACCAAAGCGCGGATCGGCGACTAGCGCATGAAAGCACAGGGCACTGCAGGCCAGAGCGAAGACAAATATGAATGTCTTCAGTAGGCCTGGTACGTTTTTGAGCTCGCAAGCTGTTAGCGCCATGCTCGTAACAGATACCACGAGCATCATGTGACTAACGATGGAAAGGATCTGTCTGGCTATTTCGGTCATTTCTCTCCCCTAGTTGTTGTCCTATTAATTTTTTACAATACAAAAAGCTGCCTGTCAACCACTTTTTTGTTATCACGACTCTCTTCGAAAAAATAACGGGGACTGGCCCCATTATTAAAAAATGCAGCCATTCTAGTTGAACGGCTGCATCAGCGGCTACGCGGAGGACCTTGTCGGCGTTGCTACACCGCCCCGCCGCGCATCCGCTTTCGCTCGGCCAGCGATGGAATGACAGGGGCCGGACACCGACACGGATAGCCACCTCAGCGTTCACGGCAATCTAGAATGTAGGGCTGCCCGGCATTCGCGAACGAGGAATATGTGGAAAGAAATCGTCTGCTGGGTTAGAAATAAATGGGCCATCACACCCTCTCGCTTTGTCGTAGCCGTATTCATGCACACATGATTGAGCCCGATATCCGAAAATAATCATTACCAATCCAACGAGTAATACAAAGAGAATGATGCGTGCTATCTCCCAAAAATCTTCCATTTATCTCCTCCATTGCTCCAGAGTTTTGGTGATATCTGCCAAAGAAAGAAAACAATGCACAATTCTTTGTTTCACTTATAGCTCCTTTTGGTCGTTTCGGCGTTTGGTTGTCAAAATTTCTAGTATCGTTGTCCCACGAAAATGCGATTTCGTCAACGTTCTTTTAATCGATCCCGCGCCCTGTTTTATACCGCTTCACCGTTATCCCGGACGGGACAACGGTGAAATCCAACAAAAAACGACGACCGCACTTTTTTGTTGGGTGGCGAGAACTTAGCTAACAAACAAAAATAACGGGGGCTGGCCCCGTTATTTTTTCATTTAATCCGTTTTCACCATCCGATTATCTGTATTTTAGTTTCTTTTGCATAAACTATAGGATTTTGTGTTGCGTCGCTGTAAACCATATCAATAATGACCATCCGTGTACCCGAAATATTATTAACTACTATATTGATATATCTGGAGGAAAAATTCTTAATGGATCTAAATGGTATAGCAACAGCTTTTTGTCCACCAGTCCACGCTATTGGTGCTACTGCATGCGATTCAGAGGAAAATTTCTTGTCTCCCACTTCTGCGAATGCCTCATCTGAAATATAGCCAATTAAATATAACTCACCCCCAAATTTTTGAATTTCAAAATCAGAACCAAACGAACCAACATTTTCTGCCTTTGCACGATTAGGCTGGTATGGTTTAGTCGTTAAAAATTTTATTTCTGGGGCAGTTAAGAAAAAATATACCTCGTCTGGCAACCGATCAGGTGATTTTCCTGTTTCCAAAGGTTCAAGACGACGCAAAGCGCTATCGCCAAATAACTTTGCTTTTACGTCTTTAATATTTTGCTGCGTACTTATTTTAGTTTTTCCTATTTTACCTAAACCGTTATTTAGTATTTTATCAATTTTTGGATACCCCCAAAAAAGAAATGATAGGAATATGACTACTACTCCTAACACTGCTCCGGCCAAGACCTTTTTTACTTTTTTTGAATTCATAATATTGAATTAAATGGAGCAGACCCATTTGTTTCGACTTAAACCGCCCACACCGCTGGCGTAACAAAGGGGTCTGTCCCCTGTAATTCTCGTTGGCTTTAATTAACCGTTGTTTTATGGCCGGTATTTACGTCGACTCTATAAGATGTTTGCACCGAGGTAAAATCATCCGGGTTCAAACAGTTCTTCTTTTGGCACGCCAATCCCGTTTCGGTATATGTAATGTTTGCGTCGTCGTCGCTCCAACGAATGGAACTAGTATCCAAACCGCCGGAGCCCTCTGCCACATTTTGTTCAGCGATTTTCCTGACACCAGTTCCGTCAACATTGGAAACATACATCACGATGCTGGCATTTTCCCAAACCGTATAAAGAACCTTGCTTTTATCATGCGAAAGCATGGCGATCGATGTTCCCGGATAAGTTCCGGTAACATCGTATGGAATATTGATATCGGTCTCACGCCGCGATCCATCCGAATATTCTTTGGATAAAACGATCCGGCCGACAAGCTGCGCCGTACCGGTTGGCGCGCGCTTAAAGAAAGCCGGCGCATATCGGCCCGCAACAAACCCGACCGACAAACACGCGACGAACAGCACCGCTAAAATCATTTTCTTCATATATTTACTGGACATATGCCGGCAATGAATCAACGGTATATTTGCCGCTGGCGTCCGACCTGACGACATAGGTGAACTTCCTGTTCATCGGATGATCAAAGTCGCCGATCGGCAAAACAACGTCAAAATAATACAAGCCGTTTTTCAAATCTTTCTTTGCCGGCATGACCGTGATCGGAAAGGTGCAGACTGTTTGATTATGACATGTTGCATCAAATAATGCCGGAATATCATTCGGATCAACTATGGGATTCCAGCCGCGCAAAATGTCCAGGTCCTTGCCGCCATACATGGCCGCCGCTTCTTCGTACCAACCCATGCTTAGGGCGCCAAGGTAAGCAAGCAAGGTTTCGCGCGCTTTATCAACTTCAAACGTCGGCTTTTGCATGGGCGGCATCCAATTGTCCAATTGCGCAGTCATCGTCAAGCACCTGACGGTCGGCTCAAGCGAAAACGGCTGACTGTATTGTTCTGGGATCAACATGTAACAGCCGTCCTCTTTCCAATTCATCCCGTCAGTCGTCGTCAGACGCAGCAGCGGTCCCTCCTCGCCACCGACGAAGAAATCCGCATACATCTTTTTGTCTTTTAAAAATATGCCGGACGGTTCAAGGTACCACAGGCTCCGAAACAACATGTTGCGTGCCAAAACGCTATCGCTAGCGATAATTTCTGTCCAATTCTTTCCATTATCCAGACTTGCAAACACCCCGGACGGCAACAAATTACCCCCTTCCTGTTCTAGGATGGGAGGCTGGAAATAAAAACCGTTGCTGGCGCGCCCCACCCTAAGCAATAACAGTTTTCCAAAACGGTATTTTTTGATCGCCGTGGCTTGGTACTTACTTACCCCGAACGGTATCGTTTCTAATTTTATTGTTTGATCATTGACAAGCGACACGCCCGAAAGCAATTGACCGGCGAATATTTCAGACAAATTCTCCTTTGGCGCTGCATTCCTGCTCCACTGATAATAAGCAAAGATCGCGCCAAATAACGCGAGAATGAGGATAACGACAAGGATTATTTTCTTCATATTCATGCCCTAAGCATAACACGAAGCCCACAAAGAAGTAATCGGAACATGACCCCTATTTTATACCGCCTCACCGTTGTTCCACCTGGGACAACGGTGAGGCGCACGTAAAAAACGACGACTGTCACTTTTTACGTGGCGGCTAGAAATTGAGGAAAAAATTTGACGGCTCCAAAAGAGGCAACTTGTCGTAGGCGAAGCCTAAGGCAACGGAATTCGAAGGATTCTGATGGTTTTTATGTCGTAGGCTTCGCCTACGACAATGGGAAAAAATAACGGGGGCTGGCCCCGTTATTTTTCTTTCGTTTAACTATTTTTCGGACAATATGGATTCGTCATCAATGCTTTTAAGGCCCAGCTCCCAAAGGTCTCGACCGCGTTTCCAGATCTTCCAGCCGCCGAGCCAATTTTTATTCCAAATTTGGTCGTCGGCAAGTTGTCCGCGGGAGGGAACGCCGTCTTTCATTGACGGGTCAAAGCGATACCAATCGTCAGCTAATTTTACCTCGACAATTGTATGCGTGTTTTCGAGGTCCAACGTGCGCAATTTAACAATGTACCCCTCAAACCCCATTGCTTTGCATAACGCCAAAAATACTAAGGCGATATCGGAACAAGTCTTGCCTCGGTATACATAACCATCCCCAATTATTTCCGACGCCGTCCGTTTCCATTGAATTTTATCGGCCTGTTCTTTTGTTTGATCGTTATACGGCCGAAACTCAATTTTCCCGTCAATCAAGTTTTTTAAAGCGACCAGGTCGTCTTTTGTTTTAACAACCATCCCGCCCAAAAACTCTCTGACGCGATCATCAACTTCGGTTTGTGATGAATTCATATCAATATAATAATCCTAGGTCTATAATAATCCTAGGTCTCACCTACCTAGGCGAGACCTAGGTAGGTGAGACCTAGGAGGCAGAAACCCCATTGCTTTGCATAACGCCAAAAACACCAGCGCGATATCGGAACAAGCCTTGCCTCGATAGACATACCCATCCCCAATTATTTCCGACGCCGTCCGTTTCCATTGAATTTTATCAGCCTGTTCTTTTGTTTGATCGTTATACGGCCGAAACTCAATTTTCCCGTCAATCAAGTTTTTTAAAGCGACCAGGTCGTCTTTTGTTTTAACAACCATCCCGCCCAAAAACCCTTTGACGCGATCATCCACTTCGGTTTGTGATGAATTCATATCAATATAATAATCCTAGGTCTCACCTACCTAGGTCTCACCTACCTAGGCGAGACCTAGGTAGGTGAGACCTAGGAGGCAGAAACCCCATTGCTTTGCATAACGCCAAAAATACTAAGGCGATATCGGAACAAGCCTTGCCTCGGTAGACATACCCATCCCCAATTATTTCCGACGCCGTCCGTTTCCATTGAATTTTATCGGCCTGTTCCTTTGTTTGATCGTTATACGGCCGAAACTCAATTTTTCCGTCGATCAAGTTTTTTAAAGCAACCAGATCGTCTTTTGTTTTAACGACCATCCCGCCCAAAAACTCTCTGACGCGATCATCCACTTCGGTTTGTGATAAATTCATATCAATATAATAATCTTAGTTCTCACCTACCTAGGCCTCGCCTAAACAACAGGACATAAACCGACGCAACAAAGGGGTCTGTCCCCTTTATTTTTCTTTTGATCGATAAAGGAATCGACGTTTCGACCATCGAAGGAATCACTGGCTTGAAACGCTCGCAAATATTCAATCTGCGAAGAAGCTATCAAGAGAAGGGTCTGTTGGCAATCACCGACAAAAATAAGAAAAACCCCAAGGAACTATTAACCAAAAAACAAAAAGATGAGATCGTTGAGGCGGTTAAGAACAAAAAGCCTGGCGAATGTGATAAATATTTCCAGAATAACGATTATTGGACGACGGGGATACTGGGCAAGTACATCTTTCGAAAATACGACGTTGCCTATAAATCAAAAACGTCTTTGTACTTGATCTTCCGCCAATCAAGGTTCACTTTTCACAAACCCGGCCGCGTTTATCAAAAACGTGATGAGAATGAAGTTAAAAAGTGGCAAAAAACGGCCAAACCGATTGTGGCCAAAGCCTTTTCCGATCCCGGCACTATAATTTTATGCGAAGATGAGATGGTGCTCTCGACAAAAACAACTTTTCAGAGGCTGTGGCTTCCCAAGGGTGAATATCCAAAGATCGAAGCCTCGAACAAAAAAGAAAACCGCTCCATCTATGGATTCCTGAATATCAAGACCGGAAAAGAGCATGCTTTCAAGACCGACTGGCAGAACATGTACATTACCGCGAAGATTTTAAAGAAAATCAGAAAAATATACCCCGCGCAAAAAATCCTCCTCCTCTGGGACGGCCCCGGCTGGCACAAGGGCAAGGAAGTGATGAATTATATTAATCAGGACGGACGCATCGAGGTTCTTCATTTCCCCAAATATTCTCCCGAAGAAAATCCCGAGGAGCATGTTTGGAAAAAAGGACGAGCGAACGTCACCCACAACGTCACGATCGACGACATTGATAAAACCGCAGACGATTTTGTGAAATATTTAAACACCACCAAATTCGATTACTCCCTGCTCGGATTCAGTTGCAAGTCCGATTCTGGAGTGTGATGTCTATATAAACAAAAATATCGGAGGCTGGCCCCGTTATTCGTCTGTCAACCGACGCAACAAAAGGGTCTGTCCCCTTTAATTTTTAGCTTTTCACGATTTATATAACAAGGATGCCAATCATTATTTTTTTATTTTGAATTTTTAATACATCTTTCTACCGCCGCGACATCGACTTCTTGATGTTCGCCGCCTATATGTCTTTTATAGGCGGCGAGGTCGCGGGGGTCCATGATCGAGACTTCGAGGCCGTCGATGGTGACGGTTCGGCTGGGGTATTTTCGGAAATGGTCTTTTGATTTGAACCAAGCCGTCTTTTCTTTATTGCTCATCTTCACGGTATCGACGTCAGTTATATCGATGTCTTGCCCTTTGTAATTAAGCGACAGCGTGTCGCAATCCCATTTTTCATTGGAATAATGCTTGGGCCCCGCCGTGATGTACTCTTTGACATTCTCGACGATCAGCGGAAAATATTTTCCTGAAAGCGAAATATCAATATCGTTTATCGGTCTCCCCGACCCATAAACATGCGCCGCAAACCCGCCGCCGATCATATACGGTATATTGTTGCGCCGAAAGATCCCAGCTACCCATTCCAGTGCCTCGAAAATCTTTTTATCCATATTAAGCGGTTCTGTCCCGGTTAGTCGTTCTCAATAAATTTAAATGACTCAATTACCGTTCGCACATCGAGTTGATCGTAGAGATCCGTCATGAGCTCAAAAACTTTATTTTTGTTTTCCAGCAAAAAGATCATGCTTCGTTGTATGTTCTTACTGTCAGGGCATCTTGTCGGTCCCGGGTCAGTATAGACATAAACAGTTTTACCGCCTAACACCGCAGTACTTTCTGAATAATCTTGTCCAGCTACTTTAGCCTTTAATCGTTTGCGATTCTGCTCCAGTTTTCCATCAAGAGCGATAATATTTATATAACGCGCCGGTCCGAAAGATGGAGAGAGAAGCGTACAATCCGGCATTAAGTTTTTTGGTCCGACAAAAACCCAATTCGATTTGCTATCGGGCATAGCCTCGGTCTTATGGGGCGATGCAGAAAATGGGCTGATATAACTAAGCCATGGGGACGGATATGTTATGGAATATCCAAGCAATGTATTTTTATAATTTGTTACGCTCTCCGGCACCACGGTATTGCTTGATTTTTTAACAGCCGACGGCTTGGGAGTTTTTATGACTAAAAACGAATAAATACAATATGCACCCACAACAACAGCTAACAGGCAAGAAATAGCAACCACTCGTCGAATTATTTTTACTTTCATAGAGATATTACAAATATAGAATAACACATAAAACAAAAACCTCCTTTCAAGAGGCATAATTTAACGGCATATACTAACAGTTGATTAAGCTGCGTTGCCCCGTAGCCGTCTTTCTAGCCTGTTTTATGCCGCCTCACCGTTGTTCCACCTGAGACAACGGTGAGGCGCACGTAAAAAAAGAACGACCGCGCTTTTTTACGTGATGATTTTAAAAACATAATGTGGCTGAACACGATATTTTGTGGTTTCACTTTTCGGACGGCCGACCATTTTTGAAACATGTAAATATTTCCTCTATTGCCTCTTAGGTTTAACCTTAGGTCTCACCTAGGCCTAGGTGAGACCTAAGAGATTGGAGATGGCATGCGCCGCAAAGACGCTGCTGATCAGGTACGGGATATTGTGGCGCCGAAAGATCCCGGTTACCAATTCCAGCGCCTAAAAATTGTTTTATCCATATTAAATGGCAATCTCCAGATTATTCGTTTTAAAATCAAGAAAAATTTGCGGTAAATAATCAACCAGTTTGTATTTATGAGTATTATCAAATTTGACCATTGCGTACTCCGAGTGTTCATCCGGATTCAGTTTAATGGAAGCGCCTGCGGGATACTTGGCCCAAAAAATTAGCCGCACAAATTGCGTATCTTTTTCCGCATCGACATTAGAGGTGAAAGCGAACAAGCTTGGTTTGGAAATTCTTAGGCCTGATTCTTCAAACGCTTCCCGAATCGCGCCATCGGCAGGGTCTTCTCCCGCCTCCAATGTACCACCAGGCACATCCCAAAAACCTGGCAGAACAGATTCTGATTCGGAACGTTTAACTAGTAGCACTTCTTTATCATCATTAACAATCAATGTGTGAACTATAAGGCGTGTTAGCATAACCTAAGGTTAAACGAATGTCTTTGAAAAATAACGGTGGCTGGCCCCGTTATTTTGGCGTTCAATTAGCTGCCCTCAACCTGAGAAATAAAATCGCTGATCATGTCGAGGACGGGTTTTTCGCGTCCGTGGAGCATGTGAACGGCATCCTTGACCGTTTTAAAAGCAAAATCTTTGGTTCGAACATTTTTCATGAACCAAGACTCAACTTCAGAAAGCGGGCGGTCGAGATATTCGTCGTTTTCTGCGAACACGGCCAAGAGCGGGACTGTAACTTTCTGTAGCGTTGTCGGACGACGGTTCGTAGCATAGCAAAAGATTTCTTCCTTGCTGTCCGGCGTATAGAGGCTTAAAAAACGCTGCGCATCGCATAGCCCCGGCCAAATTTCCTCAGGCAGCATCTGATGTTCTTTTCCGGCGCGCACGAGTTTGCGCGCCAACGCCTCGGCCTTAGTAATGACCACCTTATTATACGTCAACGCGTCCGCGTAATCGCTGACCGGGCACAACAAAACCGCACCGGCTATTTTGTTTTGATCTTTGGCGCGCGACAGGTAATAAACCGACTTTTGGCAACCGGTCGAATGGCCAACCAAAAATATATCGTCGCATCCGCGGGCGCGGCAAAAATCAACCGCTCCTTGAATATCGTCGGCGCAATCAGTAAAAGTTTCATGGCAAGCACCGGCGCTGACCCTTTTGGACTTCCCATTTTTTAGCACCTGTCTGGCAAATGATATTTTGTCATGGCCGCGATTATTGAACGTTAGTAAGGACGGCCCCTTTTTCGCCATCTTATATACAAGCGAGGGCCAAAACATTGATCCGCCCAAACCATGAACAAAAATTATCGCCCGCTTGGCGCGCGGCGCTTCAAAATACAGCCCGTCGAGCTGAAATCCTTTAGGCGTAGCAAATCGCGCCGGCTGGCAATTATTCATATTATTTCACTATAACATAGACCCCAAGACGAACAAATAACGGGGGCTGGCCCCGTTATTCAAGTTTCACTTTTCGGACGGCCGACCATTTTTGAAACATGCAAATATTTTGTCTATATTGCATCTTAGGTTTAACCTCACATCCTATGCCTTAGGTCTCACCTAAGTCCTTAGGTGAGACCTAAGGCATGCGGGCGGCTTGAAAATCTTTCAAACGGTGGGTCGTGTCCCCTTCGTTTATATCTCTAACTATTAAATTTTTCGTAAACGTTTATCAACAAAAATAACGGGGACTGGCCCCGTTATTCTTTTTTCCTGTCCATGCTTAGCAAGGTTTCCATTTTTTCCATTATTCTTTTCCCGCGTTCTAGACTTTTTTTAGAACGAGAGAATATATAACCCGACGGCGAACCTTGTTTCCAAAATCTTGAATTAGCAATTTCAGTAACAAAGGCAAGTTCTAAGGTACTATTTAAACAATCTAGAACGAGATTAAGCGGAGCTATCAATCCGCAAAGAACCGCTTTTTTTTCTTCGGGATTATAAAGTCCACCAATACAAAATGGTGCTGTTTTGTGAGGTAATGTATGGAAAATTCCTACATGGCTAAAACTTCCACTGAATTTCCCCCACATTTGGGCTATTAACGGATTAATTTTTTTCACAATACCTATACTTTTTTTCGAATCAAAATCTTTCGGATTATTTCTTAAAATTACTAGTTTCTCTGGGTTTTTATGAATATCATAAGCAGCACAAAAAATCTCTAGAATATTCCTCAAGAGCATTTGCGGCTCTTTGCTATAACCACGCCTAAATAATTCTATAGCACCTAAATAAGTATTTAGCGCAGTCCAAAATAATAACGCACTTTGAAAATCAGCATCTGATATTCTTGATTGGTCAACTCTATTGGTTACATCGTGAAGTATTTGGTACGAAATCGCCATTTCTTCAGCGAATTCTGTTAATTCCAAATCAAAAACAGTATCAAATTCTTTCGCAATATCGTTACTTGTAGATCGCAGTTGATCAAGGATAGTATCTTTTGAGATCATATCAATTGTATCGTCGATCAATCTTTTGTGATTGTTTCCATTTTTTTATCGATACAATCATCTATAAAAGTTTTACCATTACTCGGATTAAGCCAGGAAATATATAAATTATAACTATCGTCATTTTTACATAAATCTCGATTATCAAAACAGTCCAAATAATTCATCCGTGTGTTTAAATAGCCTACATAATCCTGTTCAGTTTTTTCGCAGTCTGGAATAAACGATTTCCGCAGTTCAGATTTTTTCTGTTCTAAAGCCGCAGCGTTATCCGCTTGTTGCGCTTCGATCTTTTTTGTTTCTAAATCCGCATTTAGCTTATCTGTATCGATTTTATTTTGTAAATCAATCTGCTTCTGTCCAATTTCAATTTGCTGTTGTTTTTCAACAGATTTTTGCGTATTGATTTGGGCAGCATAGTAAAAACCACCTAAAATACAACTTCCTAATATAATACCTAGTAATAGGGTGTATTTATGGCTATTCATATTTTTATCTAGCGCGAATTATTACATTGCGCAGATTCCATTAACTATGGAATACCCCGTCAAACATCCGCAAACACCGGTTGATCTATTATATGTTGCGGCGCCACCATATGTTCTTTCGCATGCTTCTTGCGAACCAAATTTTACTTGAACAGTACAAAACGATTTCGTCGAGTCTACGGTGTACCCTGAATTGCAATAGCAGCTTCCACCTATTGACGTCGAATTGGTTGGACAGTTAGAGGCTGTGCTGTAATTATAATTTGAATACGGAGATTTATACGTGCAAATTCCACCTACCAATTGATAGCCGGCCATGCACTCGCATTGTTTGGATAATGGATTGTATTGCGACATGAGACCGATTTTATTAGTGCAATATGTTAACTGAGTAACACATTTACCACCGTCGTTTACATACGTATACAGACAGCCGCAAGTATTTGTAGCGCTGTCATAATTTGCACCGTATCCCATTTTATTTTGGCAAACCGATAAACCAGAGACGCACGAGCTTCCACTCACCACATAACCGGATACGCATTGGCAATTTTTCGATGTAAAATTGTATGTCGACATATACGGACAGCTCGGAATCGTAGGGGTCGGTGTATAGATATTGTAGCCTGATGACGAACCAGTGATCCCGTTATTCGAGTTATATATATTCTGCCCGATATAATAGTTTGGGTCGGTAATATAGGTCGGCGTATCCCAGGAGCTGCCGCGCGTGCCGTAGGTACTGTTATACAAACCTTGGCTAGGCGTATAGCTGTAGTTATCGTATTTCAAGCCGTTCGGATTACTCCTAACATATGGCGCAACGTAAGTACCATTTTTTCTGGTATACCCTTTAACGCTTACGTAGGCGTTAGCGTTAAAAACCGGCATCAACAAAACTACAGCTAAAATTAAAAAAGAACAGAGGTTTTTTAAACCCCCAATAAGACCCGATTTAAAAGATGGCATACGCTTTAAATTGTCGTACAGGACTTAGTTTCTGCCTGTACCGAACTTGGCTATATAATGCGCCGAAATTAAATAAAATGCAAATAAAGGGGTCTGCCCCTTTAATTTGGGTTATCTGTCCATTAGATAACTCGGATATTAAATGTGAGCTTCTCGTAAGTTACATTTTCACCTTTTATAAAAACAGGAATTTCATAGTCACCTTGCTTTAAAAAAGTAATTTTTAGTTTTTTCATAAGAAAAATTTCTTTAGCAAAAACCTTATCTCTATTTAACCTAACTATTTGATTTGTTTCGTCTGTATATAAAGAAATATTATCTGATTCTTCAATTAACGCTTCTTTCGGAAAACAAAAGCCGATCTGAACCGCCTTGGCCATTTTCTCAGTAGAATTACTTATACCAACGGAAATTTCTTGTTTTACGTTTACCGCAAACTCATGTAACTTACTATCATCTAATTTTATACCCATAAATATCGGCCTAATGCCACCATTGGGAATATAGGCCTTGTCGACACCAGTATTTTCATTTATTGAACCAAGTAAATTAACTATTTTTTCTAAATCATCTCTGCGCGTTTTGTTGACTGAGTCAATAATTTCGACCAAAATATCTACTGTCCAATATATTGAAATAATCCCTGCCGTTAATGACAGCATTGACAGAGATAACAAAACTACCCTTACTACCAATTCAGGGAATATAAAACAAAAACAGTTTATAATAATCGAAACAAGAAATGGAACCGATAAACGAGAAATCGCACAACTTAATGTCACACTGTCCAATTTCCTTTTTGCTAACCTTTTTTTCTTTTTTAATACCTTAACTGACTTCATGATCAGTTTAATTTTCTCTGAACTTTTCTTGTCGCTTTTACTGGAAACTTGTTGAATAAGATTATCTTCTGTTTGCGAAATTTCATTTTCGTATCTTGTTTTTACGTACTCAACTCCATCAGCCAAAAAAGATAACGATATCGAAAAAATTGCTGTTGATGATCCAATCAGGGTCATTAACAACGTTGAATAAACTTGTAGGGCCACTTCCATATTGAATTTACAAATCCGTCCCCGAGTATGATAGGTTCAAACTCTTATTACAGATCGGAAAGTCGGGGACGATGTTTCCCGGAGCTAGTTCGCCGAATAAGGGCCAGTTGCAGAAGCTTGGGTCGCGGATAACGCATCGGGCAATTCTGCCCTCGCTATCGAATTTGACCCAGTCCAGGACTTCGCCGCGCCAGCTTTCGGTGTAACCGATGGCGGCGCCACTTTGTGGCGCGCACTTTGCGGCGATTGGGCCGGACGGCATTGTTGCCAATGCTTCTTTTATAAGACGAATGGACTCGCGGACTTCGCGGAAGCGCATGATGAACCTGGCGTAGACGTCGCAGGAAAGTTCCATCTTTACGATCGTGGCCAATTTGTCGTAGGCGGCGTAGGGGGCGCCGGTTCTTACGTCCCAACTCAAGCCGGAGGCGCGGGCAGGAAGACCGAGGGCGCCGTAGGCGATGGCGGCATCCGGCTTCAGCACGCCGGTTGTTTCAAGGCGCTCCATGAAGCTGTCGGAATTGCGCGCGATCTTTTCTAGGTTGTCCAATTCTTTACGCAAATAGTCGAGTTCGACGTTCAGCTCTTTAATTGACTCGGCGCTCAAGTCGCGGGTCACGCCGCCAGGGATGAGGTTGTTGCGCAAAAAGCGGTGACCGTAGTTTTTTTCAGCTAAGCGGCGCAGGCGTTCGACCAGTCTTGAGCCTTGAGCGAACATAAACGAAAGCGCAGTACCATTGCCGCCGACGTTCGAGATGTCGTGCATGTGCATTATTATGCGCTCGTACTCGCCCAAAACCACGCGCAAATATTTGGCGCGCTCGGGGACTTCCGTACCAGTGGTGGCTTCGGTGGCTTGGCAAAAGGCGAGGGCGTGACCGATAGGCATGTCGCCGGAAACGCGTTCAATGAATGGCATGGCTTCTGCGGCTGTCTTGCCTTCGAGCAATTTTTCTACGCCTTTGTGTTTGAAAAACAATTTGCCTTCGAGCGTGATAATGCGCTCGCCGATGACGTTGAAGCGGAAATGGCCGGGTTCGATGATGCCAGCGTGGATCGGGCCGACGGGGATTTCGAAAACCCCCTTCCCCTCGACTTGGTGCATAGGGTACGGCTCGTTCGCGTGTTCCAGTTTTTTATTCCAGGCAAAATCTTTTTTAAGCGGGTGGGTGTTGGCGGGAATATTTTCGTGGTGGACCAAGCGGCGCCAATCGGGATGGCCGTCGGCAATAAGGCCGAACATGTCATTGATGAGGCGCTCGTACCAATGGGCGGCCATGACTTTGGCGGTCACCGACGGATAGTGCGGGTCGTTGGCGTTTACTTTGATGCGCAGGCCAAAGTATGGCGTGGCGCCGCCAAGGCGGAAGACGGCGCAGACGGCAAAGTTATGGTCGGCTTCTTCTTCGGCGAACATGAGGGCAAGCGGAACGTTGAGGCCGTTAACGAGTTTGTCGGAAAGTTCGGCCAAGTAGCCGCGTTCAATGACAAAAAACGGCGTTGCTTCTTTGGTGGAAGCGGCGGTCAAACCGAGTTCGGTGACTATCTCGTGCAATTCCATAGGGCTAAATTATCGAGATTATTCGGTTGATCATTTCTTGTCCCGGACCGACCAAGAGCGCGATGCCAAAACCAACAGCCAGGACCAGGCCGGCAACCATGACTGTGTGCACGGCGTTCCAATGTTCTTTAGTGTAGTGCTCGGGTTGCGCGTGTTCGTGGCTCACAAAAAGCATCGGCATAAAATTCATGAAGAACGAACCGGCGGCAATGACCAGGGCCAACAGGACGACGGCGCTCACGTACGGATGGCTGGCAAAACCCAAGGAGAAAACGCCGAGTTCGGAAAAGAACAGCGGCGAGGGCGGCACGGCCAGCAGCATGACGAGCGCCAAGGTGAAGAGCACGGCCAGGCGCGGCAAGTGGCGGGCGACGGCGGAGACTTTCTCAAACTTGGTGCTCTTGTAGGCGAGGAGGATGTTGCCGGTACCGAAGAAGAGCGCGGACTTTAAAAAGGCGTGGCCAATGACTTCGATCATGGCGAAGACGGCGCCGGCCGGACCAAAGCCCAGCGAGAAAACGGCGAGGCCCATGTGCTCGATCGACGAATAGGCCAGGAGGCGCTTGTAGTTTTTCTGTTTGATCATGAAGCAGACCGGAGTGGCCACCGAAAGCGCGCCGAAGAAGATGAAAAAGTTGTTGCTCCAGGCGGACGAGCCGAGGACGGCGTCGACCACGACTTTAGCGCGGTAGATGACGAGGAGCGCGACCGAAAGGAGGACGCCCGAGAGCATGCCGGAAATCGGCGACGGCGTGCGGCCGTGCGCGTCGGGAAGCCACGTGTGCATGGGGACAATGCCGACCTTAGTACCGAAGCCGATGAAGATAAAAACGAAAGCGAGTTTGACGACGGCAGGGGGGAGGGTTTTGGCGGCCGCGAGCAAGCCGGTCCAAGTGACGGACGTAACGTCAGCGCCGTTACCGGCCAAATAGACGGCGTAGTAGAACAGCATGACGCCAATGAGCCCGATGGCAATGCCGGCGGAACAAACCAAAATATATTTCCAAGCAGCTTCAAGCGAACCGCCTTTGGTGTAGAACGCGACCAACATGGTGGTGGCGAGCGTGGTGGCTTCGATCGCGATCCACATTAAGCCGAGGCTGTTGGCGGAAACGGCGACGGCCATGGCGATGACAAAGAGCGGAATGAGCGCGTTGTACAAGCGGGCTTGCAGCAGCGTGATCGTCCCCTCTTCCAATTCTTCTTTAATGTAGGGAACGCCGGCCGCGATGGCAAAAAGCTGCACTGTGGCGATGAGCATCAAGATAACCGCCCCAAAACCGTCGAACTTAAGCCCGTCATAGCCGACCGGAAAATATCCGAACCAAGCCGCGACGGCGCAAAGCGCCAAAACAAAGGTCGCCAAAGCGCCCGCCATGGCAGCGATGGAAACGGCGCGAT
>Ga0265314_10000067_pt1 | contig 156225 bp, 125 predicted proteins | sample 4126metaG_FD_203106 | JGI IMG/M metagenome (GOLD analysis project Ga0265314, IMG submission 203106) | Rhizosphere microbial communities from Carex aquatilis grown in University of Washington, Seatle, WA, United States - 4-1-26 metaG | ecosystem: Host-associated > Plants > Roots > Rhizosphere... | reverse complement strand
GCGCCGCTGAGCGACGCACGCCTTGGGCAAATTGATGAGAGCTTTTCTGGCGTGGCCAGTTCGCATGATTATCTCGAGCGGACGTCGCATGTACTGGCGCTGATTTCGAAAGGCCTGGGCGTGGCGCTTGCCAGCTCGACCGAGCAGCAGATTCTGGAGCACATTCATTTTTCGCGCCTGGCCACCGGCAAAGTGTTGGCCGTGGTGGTAACGCAGGGCGGAGCGGTGCAGGATCGCGTGTTGATGCTGGAGCAGGATCTGAGCCATCAGGAACTGGAAACCGCGTCGCGCTATCTGAATGAGAATTTCCGCGGGTGGCCCATCGATCGCATTCGTGCGGAGGTTACGCGGCGCGTCGACGTGGAACGCGAAGCATATCGGCAGTTGCTGGATTCGGTGGAGGAGCTGTGCCGCAGCGGCGCCCTGGTCGCAACTGAGACAAGCCCGGCGATCTTCGTTGATGGCATGGCGAACCTGATTACGAATGAAGTGGATCGCGAACGCCTGCGCCAAATGCTGTTGGCCCTTGAGGCCAAGCAAAGGTTGATTGAGCTGCTGAATGCATATGTGGATGGACGCCAGCAGGAAGTGCGCGTGGTGGTTGGGCTCGATGCAGCCTCGCCGGCCATGCAGGACCTGGTGCTGATTGGTGCTCCGGCGCGGCTGGGCGGGGCCAGCCTGGGCACGGTCGCGGTTATCGCGCCCACCCGCATCCAATACCAGGAGATGATTCAGGCAGTGAGCTACATTGCCCGGCTATCGGAACGGCTGCTCGACACCCCGGCAGATTAGCGGCCGCGCGGTGGGCAGGCTGATGAATCGGTTTTGTCCCAGATGAATCCAAAGGGTTACGCGTGTGGGCTTGGTCCCCGTCCTGCCGGACCGGGTACTCCCAAGAAATCGAATGAAAATACAATGGAATCAGGCGTTGCCGATTTCTTGAGACAATAAAGACTGATGAAAAGAGTTATGCACAAACATGAGACAGAGTTGGCGGATTTAGAGACGCCGGAGATCACTGCCGGGTCCGCTGATGGAAGTGCCAGCCCGCAGGCTACAAATGGCCCGCAGGTGGTCCAGGAACCGATTTCAGAATCGGACATTGAAGCCGGCGAACCCGTTTCGCGCGCGGAATTTGAGCAGGTAAAGGGCGAACGCGATCAGCTTCTAGACCGTTTGGCGCGCATGCAAGCGGAGTTTGACAACGCCCGTAAGCGCGCCGAACGCGAGAAGGTGGAGTTTCGCGACATCGCCACCGGCAACGTGGTTGATCAGTTTCTGCCGGTCATCGACAACTTTCAGCTGGCGCTTAATGCGAGTGGCAATACCGATCAGCTTCGTTCCGGCGTGGCGCTCATCGTCAAGCAGATGGAAGAAGTGCTGCAGAGGATGCAGGTGACCGCAATTCCCGCAGTCGGCGAGCCGTTTGATCCGCGCGTACATGAGGCGCTTGGATCTGTTGAGCGGGAAGATATTCCCGATCAGCATGTAGCGGAGGAGATTCGCCGCGGCTATCGGCTGCGCGACCGCTTGCTGCGACCTGCGCTGGTGCGCGTGGCACACAATTCAAAACAAACGAGCGAATGAGTCCAAAGACAACAGTGAGTAAAGCAGATTATTACGAGGTGCTTGGCGTATCGCGCGACGTCAGTGACCAGGAACTAAAAAGCGCATATCGCAAGCAAGCGATGAAGTTCCATCCCGACCGTAATCCTGGGGATCACGGCGCGGAAGAGAAATTCAAGCAGGCAAGCGAGGCATACCAGGTGCTGAGCGACGCTGACAAGCGCGCTGCGTACGATCGCTACGGCCACGCGGGTGTCGGTGGCCAGGGCTTTGGCTCCGGCGGCCCATTCGGTGGCAGCGTAGATATCGGCGACATCTTCGGCGATCTGTTCGGCGAGATGTTCTCGATGGGAGGCGCGGGCGGACAGCGCGCATCGCGTCAACAGCGCGGCGACGATCTGCGCTTCGACATGGCCATCAATTTCGAAGATGCTTTCTTCGGCACAGAGACTGAAGTAAAGCTGCGCCGGCTCGACGTTTGCGGCACTTGCAAAGGCACTGGCAGTGCGTCAGGACGCGGACCGAATGTCTGCAGCTCGTGCCAGGGACGTGGTCAGCTCCGCTATCAGCAGGGCTTTTTCTCCGTTGCGCGCACTTGTACGGCGTGCGGCGGCACAGGAACGGTGATCACCGATCCATGCTCGACCTGCCGCGGCGATACGCGCGTGACCAGCGAGATCAAGCTCAAAGTTAAGGTGCCGCCCGGCGTTGAAGACGGTACGCGCATTCGCTATGGCGGCGAGGGCGACGCGGGACGTGGCGGCGGCCCGAAAGGTGATTTGTACATTGTGCTGACCGTGCGGGCGCATGACTTCTTTGAGCGCCAGGGGTACGATCTGCACTGCGTCATCCCCATCAGCTTTCCGCAGGCAGCCATGGGCGCGGAGTTTGAGATTCCCGGCATCGACGGCCCGGTCAGCATCAAGATTCCAGAGGGCACGCAGAGTGGACGCGAGATTCGTGTACGCGGACGCGGCATTCCTTACCTGAACGAACGTGGCCACGGCGACCTGATCGTCAAGGTCGTTGTGCAGATTCCCAAAAAGCTGAGCCGCGCGCAACGCGACCTGGTGGCCAAGCTGGCTGAGACTATGAGCGTGGAGAACAAACCCACGTCTCCAGGGTTGATTGAGAAGATGAAGGACCTGTTCAGCTAAGTACGAGTTTATTCACCAGATCAAAAGGCATGACGCGATTTCGCGTCATGCCTTTTTCGTTGCCGGCCTGCGGAGCGCAAACGGTTGTAAACTATCCTCACTTTCAAAATTCAATCGAAAGCGCGACCGATTCCCCAGTCGGACAGAAAGGCGGAGTCCGTATGGTTTCACGTCGGAATATTCTGAAAGTATTGGGCACATTACCGGCGGCAGGTTATCTCGCAACCAGCCGTACGGCATGGGCAGAGGTGCCAAAGCCAAAACTGCCTCAGCGCCTGTTAGGGCGAACTGGTCGCTGGGTAACGCCGCTGGCCCTGGGTGGGCAGGCCTCACTGCAATGGACGGCTCCTGGCATTGATGCGCCGGACATCATTGTGCGCGCCGTGCAACTCGGCGTCAATTATCTCGATTCGGCAAACGTCTACGGACCAAGCCAGATGAATTACGGCGAGGCATTCCGGCGTCTGCACCTTGTGCCGGGAACTCCCGATTACAACGCTCCACTCCGCGCCAGCTTGTACATCGCCAGCAAAACGCGCGAGCGTTACGGGCTTGGACCATCGAGCCAGGCCGCAACAACGCCAGGCGCCACGGCCGTTTCAGATTTGAAGCGCACCCTCACGCAGATGTTCGGCGACGGTAAAGGCTATATCCCCGAAGGCGCGTACATCGACGCCATCCAGATGCATGCGATCCAGGATATGGACGAAGTGGATCAGATGTACGCGGGAATGGCCGAACGTGGCGGCAAGATGCCTGATCGCATTGGTTCAATCGCAGCTATGCTCGACTATCGCGACGGCACTAACTACACGGGCCTGAATCCTGAGCACAAGCAGTACGTGCGTCACATTGGCGCAACCGGGCATTTCAGCTCGCCGGTGTTGATGGAAGTGCTGCGTCGCGATGCCGGCAACAATCTTGACACGCTGCTGGTTGCGCTCAATGCGAATGACAAACTGTACACGTCGCACGAGTACAACGTGCTGCAACTTGCCATGGCGCGCGGCATGGGCGTCATTGCGATGAAGGTGTTTGCCGACGGAGTGTTCTACGGCAAGGATCCGCATTTCTCGCGTGTGCCTGAGGATGTGATTCGCAGTGTAGGCAAGCCGGACAAGATCAGTCACGAAGACCTGGTGCGCTATACGCTCTCGATTCCGGGCGTTTCGTGCGCCGTGACTGGCATTGGGCAGATCGATCGCACCAAGACTGAGAACGATCAGCTGGTCACGAATCTCGCGTCGGCCACGCAAGATCCGGCATCTCCCGCGGAGCGCCGCAGGATTGAAAATGAAATGGCACAGCGCTACGGAGCGACCACGAATTACTTCCAGCTGAAGCAGGAAGGGCTTGTGCAGCCCACCGAAGTGAAAATCGACAAGGTAGCCGGCAGCGATCAGATCACGGTCCGCTGGAACACTGCCATCGCAGCAACCAAGCCGATTAAGGCTTACGAGATCAAGAGCAACGACAAGCTGCTGCTTTCGGTTCCGTTCCGGCCGCAGCTTACGACGGACCTGTTGTGGGCAAGCGTGCCGGCGGGGGCCGTTGGCGATGGCAAAGTCACGGTCACAGCGGGGGAAGCTTAACAGGAACAAGAAAGGCTTCACGGCGAAAACCGTGAAGCCTTTTCACTTGATGAGACTCAGCAGAAACAGGACGCCGGAGGCTGGGAATGCGCGACCGAGCCGAGCCGCCTGCTATTGCTCTACGAAATCTGCCCACACACCGATTTTTCCGTAGTAGATGCGCATGCTGCATTGCGTAGGTTTCATGCGGGGGATGGCGAGCTGAAACGGCTGCGAGTCAGGCAACTGTCCAGTTTCCATTGGTGCACGAAGCAGGTCCTGGCCGGGATCATATACGTTCCCTGACACATCTTTGTTTACGACCATCGTCCATTTGTCCTTTGTGGGGATAATGTGCAGCGAGTAAGCTCCAGGAGGAATCGTGGTACCGCCCAATGCGACGCGACCGTCGACAAACAAGGTCATTGGCTGGTCGTCGGGAGTCCACATCTTGTCTCTCTGCAGCTCTCTCTTCTTTGGGTTGTCAGCCATCGCTGAGTAGCTGATCCGAACCTGCTTTCCATCCTCGAACGTGCATGTGGCATTGACAGGCGCTGATGTAGCTGGCTGTTGAGCAGATCCAGTGACGGTGAGCAAGGCGTAAAGGCCTGCAACACTTGCAGTCTTCCAACGCATGAGTCCTCCTCCACACAACATCATCGGCGCTGTCGATCCGAGTGACCCCGTAACGAATCTCCATTGCAGAGACTGTTGCCCCCCGGACTGGCTCGATTGAGCGAACGATTTCCTTGAAGCGCATTATACCCAAACGCAGCAAGAAAGGGCTTCACGGCATGGAAACCGTGAAGCCCTTTCGCGTTGAGGGGAGGGATTTTTAGAACGACAGCTTTGCACCGAACTGGATTTGGCGCGCCGTGGTTGAGGTTGCGGTGATGACGCCTGCGGTGGGCGAAATCCCTGACGTCGCGGAGGAGTACACCACCGGATTCGGAGTAAGGAAGTTGGTGTGGTTCAAGACGTTGAAGAACTCGGCGCGGAACTGGATGCCAAGTCCCTCGGTGATGTGCGCGCTCTTGGCTGCCGAGAAGTCGACTTCTGTCGAACTTGGTCCCACCAGCGAATCACGCGAGACATTGCCGTACGTTCCAGCGGCGGGCGGTAGAAAGGCTGCTGGATTAAACCACTGTCCCGGTGTGCGCGGATAAAGATTGCCGTTGAAGTTAGGATTCAGATTTGGCCGAACCGGGTTGCGCGTGTCGCCATTGCCGGTTGGGTTGTAGCCAAGCTGTGGCGAGAAGGGGAAGCCCGACAACACACTGCCAATGGTGCTCACGGTCCACTCACCGATGAATGCATTCACTGGTTTTGAGGCCTGATGCAGGAAGTGGCGATGGCGGCCGACCGGCAATTCATAGCTTGCGTTGAATGATCCGATGTGACGAAGATCGGTTGCTGCCGGACCCCAGTCGGTTCCCGGTTTCAGGGGGAATGAAACAAACGCAGGCGTATTGGCGCTTACGCTTGTGTTCCATGCTGAACCGTCGTCAAGGTTTTTTGAGAATGTGTAGTTGCCGCGGAACTGAAGTCTGCCGGCGAAGTTGCGGCGTACGTCTACAACGAGTGCGTTGTAGGACCCAACACCTTGCGACACCCAAGAGGTGGTATTGGCCAGGTTGGGATTGGCAAAGGGAGCATTGGTTGGATAGAAGGCGGTTCCATTTGGTAGGTAAGTTGGAACCGGTTCGTTCATGTCTTCAGAAAGGATTTGATGGTAGCTGTGCGAGGCAACGTACCCCAGTGTGAGCGAGGTGTGTGGAGCGACCTGCTGCTCAACGCGCAAGCTCCAGCTGATTACGGCCGGAGTAGCAATGTCAGGCTGCACGTTGCTCGGCGACACCTTTGTGCCGGCTGGTGGCGGCGTGCCCGGAGTGAAGCTCAAAGTAGAGAGGGCCACGTTGCTGATTGACTGCGCCGTATTGAACGGAGCGGTCTGATCTAGGCGATAATCAAGCGTGTCGAGCAGGCTGTAATAAAGTCCCGCGCCGCCGCGAACTGCGGTCTTTCCGTTACCCCAAACGTCCCATGCGAATCCAAGGCGGGGCGCGGGCAAGAACTTGGCGCGATTATCGGTGAGCGCTGAATTGCCGACGACAGGGTTCGTTTGCAGGACGCCGTTCACAATCGCGTAGTTTGAGGCGCGGCCCTGCGACTCATTCCATCCGTTGGTGGATTCGGAGCGGAAGCCGGCACGAAGCTCAAGCCGCGGCGCAACCTTGATGGTGTCTTCAATAAACTCCGCAACCTCAAGCGAACGCCAGCCAAGCTCGGTGGGCGCAGGAACAACTGTGAAAGTCTTCACCGTGCCCTGCAGGAACGACTGCAGCGTAGCGAACGACGCCTGTCCATACTGGTACTGTGCAAGCAGATCGTTGGCCTGGATGCGTTGCACCCAGACGCCTGCCTCAATCTGCTGCCGGCCGTGTGACCAGTAAACGTGATCGTCGCCCGTGAGCAGATTGCGTGTGGACGAGTTGTTGCTGCCCACGTTTGCCCCGGCGCCGGTAATCTGCGATGCACCGTTGGATGCGGTGCTTCCAGCCAAAACGATGGCGCCCACCGGCTTGCCGGCAACCCAGCCTGTGACGCCGGTGACCGGATAGTAGCCCGTAAAGAAGAAGCTGGCGCGCGAGAAACCGAAGCGTGCCGTGTTTAACAGCGAAGGCGAGAAGACGCGCTGCTCCTGAATGCTGGCCACCTGGGCGCGCAAACTCTCATTCACGCGGCTGAGTGGATTCTGCGAAGGTGTATCGGCGGTGCTGTCGTCGACGGTGTAGACGGCGAAGAGCAGATCCTTGTTGCTGGGATTGGTATCAAAGCGCGTGGTGCCGAAGTCTTCGCGAATGGTCTGCTTGGGATGGCTGAATGACTCAGCAATGCCGCTGGCGTTTCCATTACTGAGCAGCTCAGGGCCGTTGGCCACAGGCCACAGGGCAAGCAGAGGCTGCACTGAAGCGTTGACGCCGACGTACTGCTCCACGCCTGCAGAGTTGGGCAGGTAGCCGAGCCGCGCCTGGGCATCAGGCACAAGTGTAACCGCACTCAAATTCCAGTTCTGGCGAAACCCTTCGTAATTGCCAAAGAGAAATGCCTTGTTGTGTCGAATGGGACCGCCGAGGGAACCGCCAAACTGGTTGCGTTGGAAGGGCGGAATGGCGCCGACGTCGAAGTAGTTGCGGGCATCGAGCGCGCTGTTGCGCAGGAACTCGAATGCTGTGCCGTGAAACTGGTTGGTGCCGGATGAGGTAACGATGCTGACCTGCGCACCGTCGCGCTTGCCATAGCTTGCGCCGTATGAGTCAGAGGCGACGTTGAACTCGCGCACTGCGTCTACGCCGAGCAACTCGCCGCTGGTGCCGCCGGGCGTAACGTTGATGAGTGAAGCACCGGTGTATTCAATGCCGTTGAGCAGGAACAGATTGTCTTGAGGGCGGCGTCCGCTGACAGAGAACATGTTGCCAACCGACGAGTTCGACGTGCCGATTCCGCCGGAGCGCTGGTTGGTGTAGTTCACCGTGGCGGGATTCAAGGTGAGCAGTCCGTCGTAGCTGCGGCCGTTCAGCGGCAGCTCTTTCACCTGGTGCTCATCGACCAGCCCAGCGGTCTGCTGCGTTGTGGTGTTCACATTGTCAGGTTGGGCATCGACGATGACTTCCTGTTCCACTTTTTCAACGCCAAGATCGAAGTTCACCTGCAGGCTTTGGCCAATGGCGAGCGTGATGCCACTGCGCTGATCGGTTTGAAATCCTTCATGGCTGACCGTGACGACGAAGTTTCCAACCGGAACTGAAGGCGCGTAGTAACGTCCATCAGCATCGGTGGTCAATTGGCGGCTGGCGCCGGTTTCAATCTGGCGCACGTTCACGGTTGCGCCCACTACGGCAGCGCCGGTCTTGTCGCGCACTGCGCCGCTGATGGTTCCTCCCACAATCTGGCCAATGGCCGGCGAGACCGCGGCAATGGAGATTGCGAGAAAAAAGATTTGTAGTTTCCTGAACGACATGTGACCTCCTGAATTTTTCTAGCGATGCAATTGCTCCGCATGCGGCTGGCGCATGTGTGGAGTAAGTGATGGAATCACGCAGGAATCTACCCGCGTGAATGAAATTGAAATCGGATTGGGATTAACAGCTACAACAACAACAGCGCCGCCGGGAGGCGACAGTCGCGAGCCGTGATGGAGAGTGCAATTGCATCATCGAGCTTCGTAATTCCCAAAGTTCGTGGTGAGTAAGATCTGCCTGAAAATACAAAGGCCGCGTCAGCTAAGTTGCTGATTCGCGGCCTTGTAGAGACTGTCTGGATTACTACCAGTTCATCCGCAAGACCAGCGCAGCGCGCAAAGACACGCACAACAGCCGGCCGGGATGAACATCGAACCCATACGGCGAATATAACGTAGAGCTAATTTGGAGTCAATATGTCTGAAAATGAACGGTCCATTCTGTGATTGAGCCGGCCGCCGACTTGCCGACCTGTTAACTCGCTGACTAGCTGCCACGTTGTACACATTATCTTTTCAGCGCAGCGGCGGTTTTCGCGCTAGGATGGGTGCGTCTCTATTTCGCACATCCCAGTGAATGCCCCCGCAACGAACTCTGCAGCAATGTCCCCGCGCCCGGATCTGTCGTGGCTGCGTTGGGCTGCGTTTGTCCTTTCAGCTGCAGTCATTTTTCTGCTTGCAGCGGCAGGTGTCAGCGGATGGCGAATTTTGCGCAGTTCTCGACGCACCGCCGCCGTAACGGCAATACGAAATTCGGCCGCTGTCGTATGGACCGATCGGTTCGGCGATGGCACGCCGGATTTTCTGCGCTTGAGCGACCCGGCAGATCAGGCGGCGTTTCGCCGCTGGTTCACGCTGATTGCCGAGTACCAGGCAATCCGGCCCAGGGCGGAATTGCCGGCGGAAATCACTGATTGCGCGAGCCTGCTGCGCTATGCCTATCGCGAAGCTCTCAAGCGGCACGACGAAAACTGGTTTATCACGACCGGCACGGAGATTACAGCACCGCCGGGCGAAATACGCGCGTGGAGCTATCCACATTCGCCCCTTGGCGCAGCGCTATTTCGTATTTCTCCGGGCCCTTTGGCGGCAGGTGATTTCGAGCGCGGCGCGTTCGCGCAGTTTGCCGATGCCAAAACGCTGGTCGAGCGCAATGCGTATCTTGTCAGCCGTGACGTGCGACAGGCCCAGCCCGGAGACCTGCTGTTCTACCGGCAATTCGGTCAGTCGTCACCGTGGCACTCCATGATTGTTGACCGCGTGGGAAACGAAACTCTGGTCGTCTACAACACCGGCAAAGATCATTCACCCCACGGACGAAGACCTGTCCGCGGGGGCCCCGATCACGGTACGGTGGGCGAAATGCGCCGCGTCGCTATGAGTGAGTTGATCGATCATCCGGAGCCGCAATGGCGTCCGCTAGTTGGCAATCCAAACTTTCTTGGTGTGTACCGCTGGAATATTTTGCGAGGAAACCAATGAGATTGAGTAAGTATCTGCTCGCGATTTCGCTGTTGCTGTTTTCCGCCTCTGCACCGGCAAACGATGCACCGCGCTCGTTTTCGCTCAGTACCACGCGCACATTCGCGCCCGGCGAGAGCGTGAAAGTCCAACTGTTTGCGCGTAACGTGCCTGAGCTGGAATTCCGTGTGTACCGCGTGAACGATGCGCAAAAGTTTTTTGCTGGATTGAAAGACCTGCACAGCTTTGGTGTCGAAAGCTCGTCGCCCGCCGAGCAGATTGATCAAAAGACATGGCTAGAGAAGATTCACGACTTCAAGGCGCATCTGTGGTGGGTCATGCGCCACTTTTTCCGCAGCCAGTTTACTGATGAGGCGCGCGACACATTTCGCGAGCAGCAGGGCAAGCTTGGCAAAAAGAGCCGCGTAGTCGGCGCAACACAATTTGCGCAAATTCCAATTCTGAATGCAAGCCAACTCGTCGCGCGATGGAAGCTCGTGACGCCGCCCGCGCTGGTGAGCGAGACGCAGCAGTTGCCGATAGATGGTCTTGGTTCTGGTGTGTACCTGATTGAAGCGACCGACGGAACGTACAAGGCGTACACGGTCGCCATTGTAACCAGCATCGCTATTGTTGAGCGCGCATTGCATGGGCAGGCCGAGCTTTACATCGCCGACCGCAAAACAGGCGCGCCGGTTGAGAAGGCCGACGTGGTGATGTGGGCGGGCGGAAAGCAGCAGGCTTCCGGCATAACCAATGCAGACGGGATGACCTCGCTGGGCATGAACTGGCACGGCGCAACGCAAGGCGCGGAGCCGGAGAATTTGTGGATCATGGCGCGGCATGGCGCTGACGCGGCGCTGGTCACACCGTGGGGATATTCTTTCGGGCAGCAGCCACAACGTGACGCACGCGCGTATATCTACACCGACCGGCCCGTGTATCGGCCGGGGCACACCGTACACATCAAGGCGGTAGTCCGCATCAAGAAAGGCGACGTGCTTGAACTGCCGCAGACATGGACGCCCACGCTTGAAGTGACTGACAGCAATAACAAGACAATCCTCTCCAAGGAAATTGCAGTCTCAGCGCACGGCACGCTTTCTGCGGATGTGGAACTGCCATCTGACGCAGCGCTGGGCTACTACTCTGTGCGGTTGAACGATCAGGGTGCGGAAGGCGGCGGCAGCTTCTACGTAGAGGAGTACAAAAAGCCCGAGTACCAGGTGACGGTGAAATCGACCGTGACGCATCTGCTGCAGGGCAGTGCGGTGCAGGCGAACATTGAGGCGCGCTACTTTTTTGGCGAGCCCGTAGCCGGTGCCAAGGTCAAGTACGTTGTGCACACGTCTACGCACTATTGGTGGGGCGAAGAGGCCGACGAAGGCGACGGCGGCGACGCGGAAAGCGATGATGCCGACGCTGAAGGTGGTGAGATCGACGACACATGGGGCCAGACCGAGCAGCAAGAGCACGAAGGCGTGCTCGATGCCAACGGCCGTCTGCAAGTGAGTGTACCCACGGCAATCGATAATAAGCATCAGGACATCGATTACCGAATTGAAGCGCGGGTTACAGACGCGGCCAATCGCGAGGTGAGCGGACATACGACCGTGCTGGCAACATATGGATCGTTTCGCGTGAGCGTTGAGCCTACAAATTATCTGTATCAAAGCGGCCAGCCGGTGCGAGTCAAAGTCACCGCGCAGGATTATGAGAACAAGCCGGTCCAGACTGGCGTTCACGTAGCTGCGGCGCTCGTAAAGTGGGATTCCGTAACGCACCAGCGTTCAACGACAACCGTTGCAAGCGCGGACGGCACGACCGCCGCCGATGGAACCACCACAATTGAATTGCCGATGGGATCAGCGGGCAGCGGTGACTTTGAAGTAACCGTGAGCGCGCAAACGCCAGAGAATCGCACGGTCGAAGGCCGCACATGGGTGTGGATCTGGAACGGCGCAGGAGCCTGGTACCAGCCGAATGCACAGGCACAAATTATTGCCGACAAAAAGACCTACAAAGTTGGTGACACGGCGCATCTGCTTCTCGTCACCGGGCTGAAGGAATCCTGGGCAGTCGTTACGGCTGAGGGCGATGCAGTGCAGTCGCGGCGATTGATGCATGTAACCGGCGACAGCTTTGCATTCGACGTGCCCATCACGCAGCAATCGCAGCCGAACGTGATGGTCAACGTGGTCATTGTTCACGACAACCAGTTGATGACGGCGCAGAAAAGCCTGAAGGTTCCGTTGCTGGAGCGCACGCTTACCATTACGGCCACGCCAAGCAAGGGCCAGTATCTGCCCGGAGAAAAAGGCAGCTTCGATGTGTATGCGGTTGACTCGGACGGCAAGCCGGTGCAGGCCGATCTGAGCTTTGGCGAAGTGGATGAGGCCCTCTACCAGGTGCGGCCCGATTCGAGCGGTGATATCGTGAGCTACTTCTATCCGAAGCGTTATTCATATCTCGAACCGCAAACATCGTTCGATTTCTATTTCTCAGGCGAGGCGGGAAAGAAAAGTCCGCTGCTTGCGCAGATGTCGGCAGGGCTTTTTCATCCGCGCATGGCGCAGGTTAAGCCGGGGTCCGACCTTGTTGTGCCCAAAGTGCGCAAGGCGTTTCCCGATACGGCCTATTGGAATCCCAACGTGCGCACCGGCGCTGATGGACATGCGCGCGTTGAGTTCAATTTCCCTGATGCATTGACCACGTGGCGCACAACCATTCGCGCCATGACAGACGATGGCAAGGCTGGCAGCGTTGTTACGCGCGTGCTGGTCCGCAAGAACCTGATCGTGCGGCTGGCTGCGCCAAGGTTCTTCCGCCAGGGCGACGAGACAGTGCTGCGCGTGATCGCACACAACTACTTGAGTTCGGCCAAGGATGTGACGTTTGCGCTGGATGTGAACGGCGCTGATGTGATGACCGGACGAACGCAAAAGATCAGCGTTCCATCCAAAGGCGAGAGCTTCGTTGACTGGCGCGTGAAAACTCGCGCAACAGGCAACGTTGTGTTGACCGCGAAGGCGCTCACCAATGAGGAGTCTGACGCGCTTGAAATGACGTTGCCCGTATTGCCGTACGGCGTAAAGCAGAAGCAGGCTGGCGCGGGAGTGCTGTTTTCAGGCGCCGGGAATAACCAGTGGTCGTACAACATTCCGGCTTCTTCCGATGCGAATTCGCGGGCGCTGACGATCACGGTCGCGCCGAGCGTGGCCGGTACGGTGTTCAGCGCGCTCGGCTATCTTACCAGCTATCCGTGGGGCTGCACGGAGCAAACGATGTCTAGCTTCCTGCCCGATCTGATCGTCAGCCAGGCGATCGAGAAGCTGAAACTCAAATCGCCGATCGACAAGAAGCAATTGGATGATATGGTGCAGGCGGGAATTGAACGTCTCTACAGCTTCCAGCACGATGATGGAGGATGGGGCTGGTGGCCCGACGATCAGAGCCGCGTGTTTATGACCGCATACGTGGTCAGCGGATTAGGGCAGGCGAAAGATGCCGGTCGCACCATCGATGATGCAAAGCTGAACAAGGGACGTGCATGGTTGCAGAAGACACTTGCGGCGCACCCCAACATGATTCCTGATCTGCATGCCTATACGGTGTTCGCGCTGGCAACAACTGGCGGCCCGCCGAACGATGCGCTGGATAAAGCCTGGGCAGACCGCAGCAAGGTGAGCGACGAAGGGCTGGCGCTGATTGGACTGGCGCTCGACGCTACGCACGACAGCCGCGCACACGAAGCCGCAATGTTGCTCGAAAAGAAGGCACGCGTGAGCGACATTGATGCTCACTGGGAAGGCAACTACGACGGTCTGCTTGAATACTGGGATGACACATCAAGCGAGACCACAGCGCTGGCGTTGAAACTGCTCATCCGGCAAGATCGCACGAGTGGCTTGTTGCCAAAAGCAGCGGTCTGGCTGGCTGGTCATCGCAGCGGCGATTACTGGTACTCAACCAAGCAGACCGCAATGGTCATTCAGGGGCTGACGGATTACGTCGCACTGAGCGGCGAGCTTGCCAACTCTTCAGACATTGAAGTACTCGTAAACGGAGTGAGTGTTGGCAAAAAGCATTTTGGGCCTGGCGATGGATTTTCGTTGCCGTGGCAGATTAAGGTGGCCGCCTCGCAAGTGGGCAGCGGCGGCCAGGTAACGGTGCGCAAAGACGGTAACGGCATTACCTACTGGTCAGCGGAAAGCGGTTGGTATTCCAGCGATCGAAAGCTGTTCCAGCAGGGGCGACTTGCGTTGAACATCACGCGCGATTATTACGTGCTTCAAAAGAAGCAGGACAAGCCAACCGATCCCATTACGTATGACCTGCAACCAATCAAAGGCGCCGTGCACGTTGGCGACATAGTCGCGGTGCGGTTGGCGCTCAACGGAACAGACTGGAAGTACCTGCTGGCCGAGGATCCGATTCCCGCGGGTACAGAGTTCCTGGGTGAGACCGGGCTCTACAAGTTAAACAACAAACCGGATTGGTGGGCAGACTGGTTTACGCGCAAGGAGTTTCACGATGACCGCGCGGCATTCTTCAACACCGAGTTCAGCAAACGTCGCGAGTACGTCTACCTGCTCAAGGTGGTCAACCCAGGTAAATTCGTCGTTAGCCCGGCGCAGGCAGGGCCCATGTATCAGTCGAATATGCAAACCACAACCGATCCCGCAACGCTGGAGGTGCAGCCATGAGTTATATCAACGATCTTTTCTACAGGCTTCGCCGCAGTTGGATCTGGGTGGTGCTGCAGTTCACGCTTACGCTGGTCTTAATCGTTGTCGGATACGGCTGGACGCGTATCGGCGAAAAGAACTGGTGGCAAGTGGCGCTCACCCTGCTTGTGCCGCTGTTTCTCGCAATTTCGCTGCTGGAACTCGAAGCAGGAACAATGCGGTCGCTTTCTAACGATGACGGCAGGCGAGTAAAGCTGGTGTGGGGCGCCATGGCGCTGCTGGCGTGGGCGGCGCTGTTGCTGGCGCTGTGGGCGCTGCTCGATTGGTGCGATGACCGCATACCGCTGTGGGCTGGGTACCTCAACTCGCGCGCATCGGCAGGCGGCCGCGCAACGCTGTTCACTTACCCGCATCTGGTGCTCTGGTTTACTGACATGGAGTGGCTGCTGCGCTGGGTCGTCATTCCCGCCAAGTTGATACCGCACGCAATGGCGTCAGCGCAATGGGGTTGGCGTCTGCCGTTGCGCCGAATCATTCGTCTACTGTTCAACTGGCAGTGGTGGCTGGGAGTGCTTGTCGCCGCTTCGGTTGGCGTGTCGCTACCGAGCCACTTCTTCACCGGCCTTCCGAGTGGCACAGTGTCGCACCAGGTGTGGGCGGTTGTATTCAAAGTGGCTGGAGCGTATCTGCTGCCGATTGCCGCGTGGGTAGTTCTGCTTGCATGGGCCGCAGTGCTGCTGGCGCATCGTAAGCCCGGTCCAAACGAGGAGCGCGACGACGAAGCTAATGTATTGGCGCCGGTAGGTTCGGGCCCATTTCGCGTGGATTCTGTAAGGCTACCGCTGCCCGAGGGTGGCGACGACGCCGACGGGTACGCCTGAGCGGAGCCATTCAGCAACGCTCTTGCGGCCGTATCGCGCAAGCAGGCGCGATGCGTAACCAGCCGCAGCGCGATGTGCGGCTGCCGAGTCAGACTCGGTTGCCGCATGAGCGAGCACGGCATCAAGCGCGTCAACCTTGATCGTAATCGTCGCCAAGGCTTTGGCATCAGGCTCGGCCCACGCTTCGACCAGTCCCTCACGCAACCATAGCGGCGCTGCAGTGCCGGCATGCTGTTCGACGAGCGCGTGCAGGAATTCGTGACGCATTGTTGCTTCGAGCAGATGACGCGAAGCCAGTATGCGCAGGGGCTGCGCGCCAATCCAATCGCCCTCAGTAAACGCGGCCACCCATCCGGGTGCGCCGGTTGCGTTGCGAAATGCCGGTGTTGAAGCGAATGCCCGCACCGTAATGGGCTCGGGAATATTCAGCCTCGAACGTTGAGCCGCTTCGGCGCGTGCGCGTTGGAGATCGGGAAGATAAACAGCATCGGTCGCATCTAGCGACTGCAGAATGAACCCCTCACGTGCGAACAATTGCCAGCTACGTCCGGTGAGTTCATCGGCAGACTGCGCGCCGGGAAAATACTGGCCCAGAATTTCAGCAGCGGTGCGATTCTGCGCGGCCATTGCGGTAGCGCCTTTCTGACAAAGCCCGACGCCATGGCCCCATCCGCGACCGTGAAAGAAAAAGCGGTCCCCTTGCTGGCTTACTTCAAACCACGTGCTTGGCAGCTGATTCCAACCAAGCGATTCGCCAACAGCCAATCGAAAATCCTCAGCGGATATTTCATTCGCGTCCAGACGCAGCGTGACAGCGCGTCCCGACTCTCCACGCCGCGCCACGGTAAGGTGCTGCCAGCCGCCTCGCGCTACACCGTGCGAGGCCAGCGCTGCCGACAAGTCGGCACGCGTTATCTGCGATGCCCACTCGCGGCCTGCGTTTGCCGTACAGTATCGGTCCGGCTGCGATGGTAGATAAGCGACGGCGTGTGAGCGCGGCCAGATCTCCGTTGGCGATGCGGTGCGGCCTCCGCAGTCTTTGCTGAAGTAAGCGAGCGCACGCTCGCCGTGAAACCACAGCGTTTCGCCTGCGGTCGAAAGCGCGGCAATGTGTGCGGCCCGTTGTCGATCGGGGTTTCCACTCCAGTGCAGAAGCTGGCAATGTGTTGAGTCGCAAAGGTCATAGTCGGCGTGGCCGTGACTTTCGTGCAAGGCGAAGGTTCGCACTACGATGGCGAGAGCTTTAAGCGATGCCGCTGTGTCGGCTGGTCCACTCTCGCTGGCTACTACGCGCTCCACATAGCTCTCCACCGGAAGCGTCACCGCAATGACGAGTACTCCGTTCCGTGCCGTGATTGCAATTGGATTTTGGAGCGTTACTGTTTCATTGTGTGCTGAGAGCGTGGCGCCGCCGGTAAGCCAGATCCCGTCGCTGTGACGCGTGTTGCGTCCCGACTCAATCGTGAACTCTGCGCCGTCAGCATGAAGCTTCGCAGCAGCGGTAAGCGGCATTGGGGCGCACTTCGCGCAAGTCTGCAGATAGGTATGCGCAGCGGGTGTAAGTGCAATTTCGCGATCATGCCACAAGGTCCACATGCCTACGCGAATAGTGGAGCGCGCCATCGGCGCAGCCGCTTCAACGTGCGCGGGATCGTAGAGCACAGGCCGTGCCAGTAAGAAAACGCAAACCGCAAGCAATAGGCTCATCGCGTAACGCGCAGCCGGTATCTTCTTCATGGCCGCCCTTCGTGCGAATGCACAAGCAGATCGGCCGCCACGCGTGCTGCATCTGCGCCGTGCCCCGAAGGCAGATAGACAACAACGACGACACGCGAATCATCTGCCGGCGCCAATCCTGCGAACCATCCATGCGTCTGCGAAGTCGCCGTGCCTGCGGCGGTGCCAGTCTTGCCTGCGACCGACACGCCGCCGAAACTCGCGGCACTCGCCATGCCGAAGCCAGCAGAGTCCGCAATGCCCGAGTGAACTTGTTCTGCAGCAATTGAGCGAGGATGCGCTGCGATTTCGAGCGCGAGCCAGCGATAGGCGGCAGCCAGTTCAAGCGGCGTGATGCGTATGCCTTCTACGCCAAGCAATGCAAGCTGAATTGAATCGGAATTTACTGGCTCGCGGAATTCGGCCGTGGCTTCGGTTACGCCGTATTTCGCCGCAATTCCAGTAATGCCGAGCAGGCCCGGAGGACGTAGCAAGCGGCCCAGATCACTCGGCTGGAGTGAACGCGCTACCTCAGCAAAGTAGGTGTTGCACGACCAAGCCAGCGCCTCTCGTGCATTGAAGGGAGTCGAAGGTGGATGTGAGCAGGCGAGCGCGTGCCCCGCGATTACGAGATTGCGAGTGCATGCGATGCGGCGATCGGGATTCCATCGCGAAGCTGCGACAAGTTGATAGAGGACCAACGGCTTGAGCGTGGACCCCGGAGCGGCAAGCGTTCGCGCCGCTTCTGCCGCATGATACGAAGCGAGGAGTTGGTTCGATTTGACATCGAGAACCAGAATTCTTGCGTCGGGTGCCACGCGCGCGGCGTGCCTGACCGCCAATTGCCAATCCGCACTTTGCTTTGGCTGGCAGTTGGCGTAAGACGCGACAACCGCGGAAAGCAAAAGCCATCGATGCAGTCCGGTTAAACGAAACGGGGGCACAACAGAAGTATGAATCACCGGAGCGGGAAATTGTAGTGCCAGTAAAACAGAAGGTTAAACGGGACCTCGCCGGCGCAAGTTCCCGCCAAACTTTAGGCGTTACCCAACACGATGGTGTGCGGGCTCATCGGAATCGGATGTTTGCTGATTCCTGTGAAGCCTGCATCTTTGTACATGGACGCTAGCTCGTCAAACGTGTAGGCATCGCCCGATTCAGTTGTGGTCAGCATGGTCATGGCAAATGCTGCCGGCATGGGCGGAGAAACGCGATCCGCATTGGGTACAAACTCGAGTGTGGCGGCGCGACCCCCCGGCTTGAGTGCGGAACGTACCTTCTTAAGCAGGCCGACGTTGGTAGGAACGTCGAAGTGATGGAGGAAGTTGGTAAGCAGAACGGCATCGTACGGGCCGCCGAAATTCACTTCAAACGCGCTGCCTGGCAGCATGTCGTAGCGGTCTTTAACACCGGCCTTCTCGGCATTCTCCAGCGCTACGCGCAGAACCGGTGCCCAGTCCAGGCCCGTCACATGCGCCTGCGGATTCTGTTTGGCGATTTCAATGCCGAACAGTCCGTGACCGGCGGCGATGTCGAGAACCTTCATCGAGCCATTGTGACCATTGAGCACAACCTGGCCGAGCGGCGCGGCAAGTGGAGCCATCATCGGAGCCATGGTTTGCGCAAACTGCACCCATACCGGGTTGTCGGGCTCAACCGTACCGGCACCGGGCAAAGTGGTGCGGCCGCTGCGCACGATCTCCGCAAGGTGGTGAGTTGGTTCATGCAATGCGGCGTTACCAAGGAACTGCGCGATCGACGCCAGGCACGCGGGCGATCTCGGGTCAAGAAACGTAGCGCTGATGGGCGTGTGTTTGTAGCTCCCGTTATCTTTGGCAAGTACGCCATTGATGACCAGGAAATCGCAAAGGATTCGCGTGCCCCGTTCAGAAGCTTTGCAGTGGCGGGCAATGGAGGCCACATCCCCGGGACCTTCGCCCACCGCGCGAAATATGTCGAGATCGACTGCAGCTTTTAGAGCGGCGGTGCGCTGATAAGCCTGCATCATTTCGAATACCAGGCCCGGCGTTAGCGGAGCTTCTTGAGTGCTTACAGAATGCATGATTCAACCTCCATTAGTTGTGTCGCGGTGAGTAATGGCTCGAGCACGTGTGGGGATTCGCCGGCTGAGGGAAGTTCAAACGGCGCTCATTCGCCAAGTGTCAGAAGCGTAACACAACGCCTTTATCGGATGGCAAATTCATTTTTCAAAGTTGGTAGAACGAACGGATCCCGCTTAGATTGCCAGCAAAGCAATCGCAACTGTGGCCGCTCCAATCAGCAGGCTCATGCCGTCGGTAAGCGCAAAAACAACCGGGTCCTCATGGAGCTTTCCACGAGAGGCCAGCAGCCAAACACGGCAAAGCCACAGGATCATGAGCGGCACAATCAACCACAGCAGCGTCGGATTGCGATAAAGAATTACGACATCCTTGCCGCTGATGTAGTTGGCGAACACGAGAATTGCAGCGAAGGCGCTCGAGGTGCCGAATGCACGCAACTGCTCGATGTCGGCCAGGATGTATCTGCGTCCGTTCCTCGGAATGGAATTGCTGGTGTTTAGATTCTCCAGTTCGGCAAATCGTTTGGCGATGGCGAGCGAGAAGAATAAAAACACCGAAAATCCGCCCAGCCAGTGAGAGATGTGTGAGCCAGTTGCGGAACTGCCGGCGAGTAACCGCAGCGTATACAAGCCCGAAAGCAAAAGCACATCGACAATGGGTATGCGCTTGAGGAAAGTGGAATAGCTGAGAGTCGCGACAACATACAAAAGCAGCCATGCGCTGAACGCGGCTGGCAGGCCGCGCGTGAGCGCAAAAGCGAGCAGCAGAAAGAGCGCGGCGGCCGCAGCGCCGACAACAGGCGAAAGATCGCCGGCCGCAAATGGGCGCTTCCGTTTTTGATGGTGGTGGCGATCGGATTCAATGTCGAACAAGTCGTTGACGATGTAAGTGCCTGAGGCGGATAGCGAGAAACAGCAGAATGCAAGCAGCCCGTCGATCAGGAGCCTGGCTGAAACCGAATGAGACAACAGAAGCGGCACAAGCAGAAGCAGGTTCTTTGACCACTGGTGCGGACGCATGGCGCGGACAAGAGCCGAAACAGAATGTCTGCGCTCACGAAATTCCATTGCCGGCCGAATCTTTTTCAGGTGGAGCATCAGGCGCAACGCAAGGCTGGGATTCGCGACCATGGGCTCAGTTGAAACGGCGAGCAGCGGCAGGTCCGGCGTGCCGTTGCCGATGTAATCGAACTCTCCGGGACCGAGGTTGGAACGAAGGCGCTCCAGCTTGTGGTTGCCTGTCAGGTTCAGGTCGCCATCCGAGCCAAGCACATCCTTGAAGATGCCCAGGTGCGCAGCCACGCGCCGCGCCAGCCCAATATTCGCGCCAGTGGCGAGATAGATTTCACGGCCTTGTTGGTGCTGTTGTTCCAGATAGCGAAGCAGCTTGCGATTGTAGGGCAGATGAACCACGTCGAGAGAAATTGCTTCGGTGACGAACGCCTTGAACGCTGCCTTGCCGCGCAGCAACTGGCCCGGCAAGGCGAGTAGCAGAGAAGGACGCTTGCGCGCCATCACCAACAGCGAATCAACAAGCGTGTCGGACTTGACCAGCGTTCCATCGAGATCGACGCAGAGAGGCCGCAGCGCCGTCTGAGTCGATTCAGGTGAAGATTCGATTTGGATCAACCGTTCACCTCGTCGCGATCTGGCTGGAGCTAGGACCTCAAATCCGGAGCCTGTCCATGAAAAACATCCCTATCGCATTGTGGCTCAAAAGATTGAAAGATGAAACCGAGTATACCGCCGCAGTGTTGACCCATGAGCTTACCCAAAAGTGGCAAGTATCAAGGAAAATCCAGAAAACATGCCTGGTAGCCGAGGGAAGCCGGTGGAACTGAGCGGGTTTGAACTCAAGCCGTAATGCGGGCGTCGGAGCTCGCCGGCGAAATCCTGGCCCGGAGAGAAGGGAAAGGGAAGGACCATTACCCAAGTCGAATTTGGAGGGAAATTGGTGGAGCTGAGCGGGATCGAACCGCTGGCCTCCTCGTTGCGAACGAGGCGCTCTCCCAGCTGAGCTACAGCCCCACGACTCTCTTTATCTTACCAGCGGGCGGACAATCGGGAAAGTGGCCCACCTGCCGTCTTCAGCAAGCAGCCTCGCCTCAGCGACTATAGGTGAACGTAGCGCAGCGCGTGCTCGTATTGGCAAGCGCATCAAAGGTGAACACCGGCTCATCGAGGCCGGAGAATAATGCCACCTGCAGATTGCGGCCGGAGACAAACGTTGCCATCCATTGCACGCTCTCGGTGCCGCAGAGTGTGTTCTTGTGCAGAAAGCGTCGTTCAGAGGGGACGCTGAGGCGATAGAGATTGCCTTTGACGCCGGAGTTGACGTCGGCATCGAACACCGCCGCCACTTCAGGGGTTTTCAGAATGCGGATGGGCGCGATCGTGTACGGCGTGAAATTTAGAATTACCGACGTTTCCGACAGCGTGATGTCCCCGGTAATGGACCGGGCGGTAGTGCTGGCGGCGCGCCAGTATCCCTGCTCCTGCGCGTTAATCGCAAGGACGCAGGCGAAGATCAAAGCAAGTAAGGTAATGGTCTTTTTGAAATTCATATCCTTCAATCTTGTCATCTCAATCAACAAACAAGGCCGGGGACGAGTCCCCGGCCCCACACCCAAGTGAACTAGCCACCTAGACCCACTTGGAAGCTTACGCTTGCTTAAAGCTGATTCATGTTGAGCAGGAATTCCGCATTATTACGGACCTTCTCAAGCCGGCTGATGAGCAGTTCCATCGCCTCAACCGGAGACAGCGGATTGAGCACCTTGCGGAGAACCCAGATGCGCGCCAGGTCTTCCTTGGGGATGAGCAGCTCTTCTTTACGCGTGCCCGAGCGCTGAATGTCGATGGCCGGGAAGACGCGCTTGTCGACCAGCTTGCGGTCGAGAATGATTTCCATGTTGCCGGTGCCCTTGAACTCTTCGAAAATGACTTCGTCCATGCGCGAGCCGGTGTCGACCAGGGCAGTGGCGATGATGGTAAGCGAGCCGCCTTCTTCAATGTTGCGGGCCGCGCCAAAAAAGCGCTTGGGCCGCTGCAGCGCGTTGGAGTCGACGCCGCCTGAGAGCACCTTGCCCGATGGAGGCACGATGGTGTTGTAAGCGCGGGCCAGTCGTGTAATTGAATCGAGCAGAATCACCACGTCGCGCTTGTGTTCCACCAGGCGCTTGGCTTTTTCGATCACCATTTCAGCCACCTGTACGTGGCGGGCCGCCGGCTCGTCGAACGTGGAACTGATGACTTCGCCCTTGACCGAGCGCTGCATGTCGGTGACTTCTTCCGGGCGCTCATCGATGAGCAGAACAATCAACACCACTTCAGGATGATTAGAAGTAATGGAGTTGGCGATGGATTGAAGCAGCATCGTCTTGCCGGTGCGCGGCGGAGCGACAATCAAGCCGCGCTGCCCCTTGCCGACGGGCGTCAGAAGATCCATTACGCGGGCGCTCAGGCCCTCGCGCACGGTCTCCATTTTGATGCGCTCCTGCGGATAGAGCGGCGTCAGGTTGTCGAACAGAATCTTGTTCCGCGTTTCCTCGGGCGACTCAAAATTGATGGCTTCAATCTTGACCAGCGCAAAATACTTTTCGCCCTCGTGCGGCGGGCGCACATTGCCGCTGATGGAGTCACCGGTTTTGAGGTCGAATTTGCGGATCTGAGAAGGCGACACATAAATGTCGTCTGGACCGGGAAGGTAGTTGTAGTCAGGAGAACGCAGAAATCCATAACCGTCAGGGAGGATCTCAAGAACGCCCTCGGCAAAGATGTGGCCTTCCTTTTCGCTCTGTGCCTGGAGGATCTTGAAGATCAGGTCCTGCTTGCGAAGGCCGCTGGTCCCTTGGATTTCAAGGGTACGTGCAATGCGGCTCAGCTCTGTAATGTTCTTTTCTTTCAGTTCAGCGATGGTCATGTTCACCTGCGAGGCGGGATGTTAGTGAAGGGATGTGGGAGGGGGAAGTGCTCCAGAGAATGAACGGAAGATACAGCATACAGCCGGCGCAACACTCTCTGCAGCAACTCTCGAGCCCAGAAGTATTGAAACGCCGGGGAAACCCACCGCCCATTCGGACGGTTTCTCTTACATTCGTTATCTTACTACTTTACAACTCCCTGAAATGACGCCGTTAAGCTGCACGGCGCCTTTCAACCGGCTGGGCCGCGGGAGCGTTCATGCTTCCCAGTGTTCCAGGGTTGGTGGTTTGAAAGCGGCCAAGAACTTCGTTAGTCGTATCTTGCAGCCGTGTGCTCGGCTTGTGCAGCTTACGCGTTGCCTTGCTTGCCAGTTGGCAGAGCTGGTAGCGATTAGACACGTGGTTCAGTGCTCCAAAAACTAGATCAGAACGCATTGAAATCTCCTTGTAAATTTTCAACTGTCCGGCACTTCTATCGAGCCATTGCCGGTTCAGCGCGGGGAAGTCAATTCAGCAAGGACCACCCCAAAATGATTACTTCATTTCTTAGACGCAATAACTTCGCGTCCAGTTCAAAATCTTCACGCACTTTCGCGCGGTAAGATTCTAGCCTTTTGCCTTATGGGTAAAAACAGGTGGCAGAACTGAGAGTCCGAGTGCCCAGTGTTCCATTCCCGGTATACTTTCCGAACACACTGGGAGTTTCATCCAGAAAGATGACTCACTTGATATGATGCGAAAAATTGCCTACAGGCGCACAAAATCTACAGTCTGCGAACTGCCCTATTTGGATGGCTTCAATGAATGTATAACGGCATTGAGCCAAGGTCAACAAATTTTTAGTACCCAATCCGGTACAATGGTCAGACTTAAGGCCTTCAAGTAAGCCGTTTATTGTAAATAGTTTGAGGTCTTTGCTCCTCGCTTTTCTTCACGGGAAACTCTGGGTAAACAGGTTACCTGCGGAATCATATCCCTAAAGGAATCAAGTCGGTAAATTTCTGTGCCGGGCAAGTCAGAAAGGGCGGCCGCCCGGGTCGCGAAGTACAGGCTGGCCGTTGTCGTCACTGCCAGGGAAAGCCCGCGCCTTCCCGGCTCGGCTCCCGGGGCCAAGAAAAAGCGTATCCAGCCGGAAAACTACGGCTATACCCAACAAAACACAAGGAATTGCATAGAGTATGGTCTCCCAGCCAGCGTTCAGGATCGGATCAACGGGTACAGGCATGCGTAACCTCGATTAGTCAGGTCATCGGCCGAGTGGAGAGAATCCTCAGGTTTCAGAGGTAATTAATTGGCTTTTTAAAAAATCCAATCGCGCTTACGCCCAGTAGCTGCGATCGAGCGTTCTGTATTGGATGGCCTCGGCCAAATGCGGGACGGCCAGGTTTTCGGCCCCTTCGAGATCGGCAATGGTGCGGGCTACTTTAAGAATGCGGTCGTGCGCACGGGCGGTCAGTCCCTGCTGCTGCATGGCGCGTTCCAACAGCCGTTCGGCGTCGGCGCCCAGTTCGCAGTGGACACGAATCTGTCGCGTGGTCATCTGCGCGTTGGCATAAATTTTTTCTCCAGCCTTTTTAAATCGCTTGCGCTGGTGCTCGCGCGCGCCCATTACGCGATCGCGAATCTGCTTTGAGCCCTCGGCCGCTGCACCGCCGCGAAGCTCTTTGTACTGCACCGCCGGCACTTCAATATGGATGTCGATGCGATCAAGCAGCGGTCCGGAAATTTTGGCCACGTAGCGCTGGATCATTGGCGGCGTGCACATGCATTCGCGCGACTTGTCATTGAAGTAGCCGCAAGGGCAGGGATTCATGGCGGCTGCCAGCATAAAGCGCGCCGGAAAGCTGAGAGACATGGATGCGCGCGCAATCGTCACGGTGTGATCTTCAAGCGGCTGCCGCATCACCTCGAGTACGTTGCGCGGAAACTCCGGCAGCTCATCCAGAAAAAGCAATCCGTTGTGCGCCAGAGAAACTTCTCCCGGCCGCGGAATGACGCCGCCTCCAATTAGGCCCGCGTCGGAGATGGTGTGGTGCGGAGCACGGTACGGCCGTTGCGAAACCAGTCCGGCGGCAGAGTCCAGCACTCCTGCAACCGAGTGAATCTTGGTGGTCTCGAGGGCTTCTTCAAAAGTGAGTGGCGCCAAAATCGACGGCAGCCGCTTGGCCAGCATGGTCTTGCCGGAACCGGGCGGTCCGATCATCAGAATGTTGTGTCCGCCGGCAGCGGCAACTTCTAGCGCCCGCTTGGCGGTCTGCTGGCCGCGCACATCGCAAAAGTCCACCGTGAAATGCTGTAGCTCGCCGAGCAGTTGCTCCGTGTTCACGCGAAACGCTTCGCGCTGCACTACGCTCATCAGCGAGTTGTTGAGCAGATCGATCACGTCCGTCAGAGTTGATACCGGATAGACATTGACGCCCTCGACCACTGCGGCCTCGGCAGCATTCGCCGCCGGCAATATCAGGTTAGGAATTTTCTTTTCACGCGCCAAAATAGCAACCGGCAACATGCCGGGAATGGGGCGCACGCTGCCGTCGAGGCCGAGCTCGCCCACCAGCAGAAAATTGCTCAAATCGCTTACGCGCAGCGCACCGTAGGCGCCGAGGATTCCGACCGCGATAGGAAGATCGAATCCCGAGCCCTCCTTCTTTAGATCGGCCGGCGCTAGATTGATGGTGATGAATGTGGGCGGAATGGTATAGCCGGAATTCTTGATGGCAGCGCGCACGCGATCTCGGCTCTCACGAACTGCAGCATCGGGTAGACCGACGGTGTGAAAGATATCTTTATCTGTAACGGCCCCACTGTAGTCAACCTCAACATCGATGAGGTTGGCGTCAATTCCGTAGACGGCCGCGCTAAGAGCTTTAAAGAGCATGGCGGTTAATTTGCAGCGAGTGTACCAGAAGATAGTGAACAGTGGTCAGTGACGGGTGAACAGAAGAAGACGGGGTTCAGGGATCAGGTGCCAGGGAGCAGAGTTCTGATCGCATGACGGGGAGACATATGGACGAGCAACGAAGGATGTTAAGGCATTTCCTTGCTGCGCTGGCTTACCGGACGCAAAAGGCCTTGCGCGGAGCTTCGCCGGAGTTTGCAAACTTTAGTGCGGGCGGCAAGGTGCGCACGCCGCTTGAACTCGTTCGCCACATGGATAGCGTACTTGGTTACGCACGTACCTTCATCATCAGCGGAAGCTATCGTCCGCCGCAGACCGATCAGCTCGCCGAGGCGGTGGTGAATTTCCATCGAGTTGTGGAAGACCTGGCTCGTCATCTTGATGCGGGATCGGAGATGCATGGCATTACACCGGAGGTAATGCTGCAGGGACCGTTCTCCGACGCCATGACCCACGCCGGGCAGTTGGCCATGCTGCGCAGGTTGGCAGGAGATCCGGTTCCGCCGGAAAATTTTATTTACGCCACCATCTCGCCGGACAACCTCGGCCCCAATCAGCCCATGCCCGTCAGCCCCGATGCAGTGTGGCCTGAGAAGCCATGAGGGCTGATAGAGGAATAGAATCTTTGGCGTGACGACGAGCCTTTTTGATCTGTACAAAATCGGCGTTGGCCCCTCAAGTTCGCACACTATGGGACCAATGCGAGCATCCCGCAGCTTCGCTCGCGATCTGGTGTCGAGTGGATCTATTGGACGCGTTGCCCGTGTGCAGGTGGAGCTCTACGGATCGCTGGCGCTCACCGGCCTGGGCCACGCCACCGATCGTGCAGTTCTGCTGGGGCTGGCGGGGCACGAGCCCGCCACCATCGATCCGGCAGCAATTGAATCCACAGTGGGCCAGATTCGCTCGTCAAAACGGATCGCCTTCGCTGGCGCCCTTTCAATCCCGTTCGAAGAAACTGCGGATTTGATCTTCCATCGCGACATCATGTTTCCGCCCGGCGCAAAAATGGAACATCCCAACGGAATGCGCTTCACAGCCTTCGACGCATCAGGCAATCAAGTCGAACAGCGCACGTTCTTTTCAACCGGCGGCGGCTTCATCGCAGAAGACATTCCTGCGCATTCAACTCAGCAAATCGAGATAAACGAAGGCTCCGTGGAAGTCCCTTTTCAGTTTCACAGTGCAGCCGAACTTCTTGCGACCGCCCGGGCCAACGAACTCACCATCAGCCAGCTGATGCTTGAGAACGAATGCGCGCTCGTCAGGACCAGCACCGGTCGCGCGCCGGTCGAAGTAGTGCGCGAAGGCATCGACCGAATCTGGCAGACCATGAAGGATTGCACCGTGCGGGGAATCGCAGCACAGGGCATTCTGCCCGGCGGATTGAACGTGCGACGCCGCGCACATCAACTCGCCGCACGGCTCGAAGAACGGGAAGCGAGAGGTTTGCGCGGCGATGCGTTGGCGCCGCTGGACTGGGTCACTGTCTATGCAATGGCCGTGAATGAAGAGAACGCGGCGGGCGGCCGCGTGGTGACCGCACCCACCAACGGAGCAGCCGGCGTGGTGCCGGCGGTGGCGCATTACTACGAGCGATTTGTTTCTGAATCGAATCACGAAGGCATCGTCTGCTTCTTTCTTGCATCGGCAGCCATTGGCATTTTGTACAAGGAAAATGCATCGATCAGCGGTGCGGAGGTTGGCTGTCAGGGTGAAGTGGGAGTCGCATGCTCGATGGCTGCTGCGGGATTGACCGCTGCACTCGGCGGCGATAACGAACAGGTGGAACATGCAGCCGAGATCGCAATGGAGCACAACCTCGGCATGACTTGCGACCCCATCGGAGGACTCGTTCAGATCCCCTGCATCGAGCGAAATGCCATGGGAGCGGCCAAGGCGGTGCAGGCTTCACGTATTGCTCTTCATGAGTCCGGGGAACATAAGGTTTCCCTCGATCAGGTCATTCGAACCATGTATCTGACGGGTCTCGATATGCAGTCGCGCTACAAGGAAACAAGCCTCGCAGGTCTTGCATTGAATCGCATTCAATGTTGATGAGTGATGCTGAAAGCCGCATGAACAAAGGCGATAAAGCACATTGATAAATTGCGTGCACATCGCGACGCGCAAAGATTTTTTGTTTGTGAGATGTCGCGCACAATGCAATTTGATGTCTTCAACGATCGAAGTTGCTCATCGGTCCTCGGCGAGCCCCAAAAAATTGTTGACGATTTTTCCACCTTCAAGTCGTTTTTCTCTTGACATCGTTGCGGCACAATTCTATACATTCTTCAACTGCAATATACGTATTGCAGAAATCGATGCAACCCATCGAAAAGGGAGAATAGGCAAATGGCAACCAAGAAAGCAGCCAAGAAGGCACCTGCAAAGAAGGCCGCGAAGAAAGCCGTAAAGAAGGCCGCGAAGAAGAAGTAGTTCTACTCCAACACAAAAGGCAACACTGAGGGGAGCGCTTAAAGCGCTCCCCTCAGTGTTTGTGTTGAAGGATTAGACTGGATGCCAGTGACACTGGAAAGGCAAACAAAATGACACGACGTCGCTGGATTGCCGAGCAATGGGATGAAGCCACCGCAACCATCACCGGTGCGCAGGCTGAGCACCTGGCGCGCGTGCTTCGCGCGCAAGCCGGCATGGAAGCCGATATCGTAGCGGGCGGCCACGTGTTTCATGCGGAAGTGGCGGCGGTCTCACCCCACGAAGTTCGCTTCAACCTGGTTACCGAAGTGCAAGCCGACCCTGCGCTGCCTGTCACGCTGGTGTTAGCGGTGTACAAGTTCGATCGCATGGAGTGGGCCATTGAAAAAGCAACCGAGCTCGGCGTCGCAGCCGTTGCCCCAGTGATTGCACAGCGGACTGAGAAGCACCTGGCCCAGTCCGCGGAGAAGCGTGCCGAGCGCTGGCGCCGCATTGCGCATGAGGCCGCTCAGCAATCGCGCCGCTCCGATGTTCCGCTCATTCACCAGCCCACTTCACTGGCGGCGCATGTCAAGTCAGCGTCGCATGCAATGCGCATCGTTCTGGCCGAGCAGGAACGCACTACCACGCTGCGCCGGCTAGTCGATGATGCAGTGCAGTCAGCCGGAGATGAGATGCCGGTACTGGAGATTGCCATCGGCCCAGAAGGCGGATGGGCTCCCGCGGAAGAAGCGCTGTTCGATGCCAACGCATGGAAAGCCGCAACGCTTGGGCCCCGCATTCTGCGCGCAGAGACAGCTGCGATTGCCGCGCTGTCGGTAGTAGCTTCAGGGTTGGAGTAATTTTTTGCTCACCCGAACTTCCGGGTGCCCAGGTCTGGATTCTCAGACCTGGGATAGCACAAACCTCACAGCCGCGCGAAGTGCAGCAGCACCCCCGCCAGTGCGCCGCCGGTAAGATCACCCACGATCGGAATCCACGCGTAGCTCCAGTTCGATCCGCCCTTTCCGGGAATTGGCAGCAGAGCATGAATCAAGCGCGGCCCAAAGTCGCGAGCTGGATTGATCGCATAGCCGGTGGTGCCGCCAAGCGAGAGACCGATGCCCCACACCAGGCTGGCGACAAGCCATTGACCAAGCCCCGGTGCGGGTCCCGTTGCGGAAACTCCGTGAGAGAAGATCGCGCCTGCGATCAAGACCAGCATGCCGGTGCCGAGCGCCTCGCTAAAAAGATTTGCCAGCGGATTGCGAACTGCGCCATTGGTACAGAAAATGCCAAGCTTGGCCGCGGGATCGGGTGTGAGCGCCCAGTGCGGACCAAAGTGCAGGAACGCGAGCGTGGCTCCGCACATGGCACCCAGCAACTGTGCCGACCAGTAAATGGGAATCAGCGAAAAGTCGCCGCTGATGATGGCGCTGGCCAGCGATATGGCCGGATTAAGATGCGCGCCGGGACTGCCAAAGGCCTGGGCAACCAACACGCCGCAAAGCACTCCGAGTGCCCAGCCGGTGGTCACCACCATCCATCCCGCGTCGGCCGCATAGCTTTTGCGGAGCGTGACGTTGGCGCATACGCCGTTTCCAAACAGCAGCAGCACAGCAGTGCCCATAAACTCGCCAAGCCAGAGAGAGTGCATTCATTCGCCTTCGTCAGGGAACCGGCAAGCGTCGCAGCGCAATGCACGATCCGAAATTTGATTTGAGGAACCAGAGCATTGTCACCTGCTGAGCCCGTCTCAGCCAAGCGCATTCGCGCGCTTCGATTATTTCCCCGCTGCCGGAACTGCCACGGGCTCAGCTGCCACGGGCACAGTGCTTTCGTATTGCGCCCAGTGCGTCAGGAGTTCATTCACCACTGCGTGGCCTACGCGGTACGCCGCCTCAAGCGATGGCAGATAGGCTGCGTATGCGCCGATGCGCTGGCGGGCAAGGCTCTGCGCGGCAGTAAGATCGCGTGGCTGGCGATCGAAATTACTCACCGTGCGCAGCACCATCACCCGATGGATATCAACACGACCCGCATTTGCAAGGAACTCAAGCGACTGCAGCGTACCGGTATCTTCCATCGCCGTGGTTGCAAATTCGCCCTTGCCCTCAGAGAAGTAGCGCATCCATTCGCTTGCCCACGCGTCCAGCAGTTTGCCGTGCCAGTATGTCGACGACGACACCTCATCGCCAATAAGTACAAATGGCGGTCTCTGCGAAGCGGCGCCGTCAAAGCCCGCGCGAATCTCCTTCAGCTTGTCGGAGTCGTCCAGCCTGGTCTGGCGCGAGATGTTGAAAGCCCATTGCACGAGCCCTTCGTTGAGCTTGTAGATCTGGCCCGGCCTCGCCTCCACCGGTTTCTCAAACGGTGTTGCCTTGCCCAGCGGCAAGTAGCCAGTGGTCCAGTCCTTCGGAATTTCGCGCGCATCGATCTCGTACGCAAGGTCGGAGTCCAGTACCCAGCGCGCCCACGCGGCCGATCCAAGCGACGCGCGATCAGGGCAGCCGCCTGCAATGCCCGCAACCAGCCAATAAGCATGGCTGAAGTCAAAGCGAGGATCGAGTCCCAACGCCATCACCGTAGACGCAGCATGAGCAGTGCCTGGCCCGGTAACGATAGCCAGCTCGCCATCGCCGTTCATCCGCGCGGCATGGTAACCGGCAGGCAGCGGATAAACGCGGTCGAGGTGATCGCGCTCCACCCAGTACTGGTATTCGCCGGGCGTGTCGCCGGTGTCCTCGCCCTGCTCAAACATGGCAAGCACAACCACTTTCACGGGTATCGGGTGTGTCTGCGCCCGCAGGCTCGCAGCGCACGCTGCCAAGATCAACAGGGAAGAAAAGACCTTCATTCGCGTCATCATTGATTGCGATGTTACGGGAAATCTGCCCGCAAGGAAACAGCGATCAATCCAACAATGCGCGCCGGATCAGAACCAGGTCTGCCGCTTGTATGCCAGATACTCATCGCCAAATTTATCCATGAGCACCGCTTGTTCCTTGCGGCTGCGGTATACCTGCAGGGGAACAATTGCCACCAGAACAAGCAGCAGCAACGGCCTCCCCGTCCAGATAATCAGGCCAAGAATTACCAAGGATGAAAACACGTAAACAGGGTTGCGGATACGAGAGTAAATGCCTGAAGTAACCAAAATGCTTGCCTTCGCGCTCACGCTGAAAGCTCGGCCCAACTCGATCCGCGAAACCACCAACAGCACAAATGCCGGTAGCGCAATGGCAATTCCTGCAATCCGCCACGGCGTCCACGGAAGGCTGGCAGCATGCGACGCGAAAACAATCAGCCCCACGAAGATGATCCCGAGAGAAATGACATTTGCCTTCAAGGATGTAACCTTTCCGTTGAGTTGGGACTCGTTCCAACTTGCAGAGAAGTTATAGCATGGTAGAGTCAACCGCGCGATCAAACTCAGACACGCGCATAATATTGAACCTCGCCGGAGGTCCTGCCATGAACGGCATTGGCGCAATGGCCATTGGAGGACTCATGATTGCCGCGGCTACTACCGCACAACAGCCTGCTGCCCATCGCTGGGCGATTGTGCTCCACGGCGGCGCAGGCGTCATTGAGCGCGCCACCATGAGTGCGGAGAGCGAAAAGGCCTATCGCGCATCTATGGCTAAGGCAACCGAGGCCGGTGCGCAGGTGCTCGACAAAGGCGGCACGTCGCTGGACGCCGTCGAAGCCGCGATCCGGATTCTCGAAGACGATCCGCTGTTCAACGCCGGCCGCGGCGCCGATTTCGCAGCCGATGGAAGAAACGAACTCGACGCGGCTATCATGGACGGTTCCAGCATGAAGGCCGGAGCCGTGGGCGACGTCACGCGTACGCGGCATCCCATCTCGCTGGCGCGCGCCGTCATGGAGAAATCGCCGCACGTATTCCTCGTAGGCCAGGGCGCTGACGAGTTCTCAGCCTATGCGGGACTCGAACAGGTGGATCCAAGCTATTTCTTTACTGAGCGCCGCTGGCAGGCACTCATCAAGGAATTAAAGAAGGAAGGCATGCCGATTCCGCCTCGACCGGCCGGCGCGCCACCGCCGTCTGCCACGTCAGAGACCGTGCCCGCACAGATTGAACCTGCAGACGCGCACAAGTACGGCACCGTCGGCGTGGTCGCGCTCGACCGTGCAGGCAACCTCGCCGCCGGCACCTCTACTGGGGGCACCAACGCCAAGCGCTGGGGCCGCGTAGGCGACTCGCCGATCATCGGCGCCGGCACCTATGCCTCAAATCAATCCTGCGCGGTGTCGGCCACCGGAACCGGCGAGTACTTCATCCGCCTGACCGTCGCCAGAACCGTCTGCGCGCTCGTCGAATACAAAGGCATGAGGCTGCAGGACGCTGCCGATCAGGTCATCCACAAGGAACTTACCGGCATGCACGGCGATGGCGGCGTTATTGCAATTGCACCCAATGGCGAAATGGCCTGGAGCTTCAACACGCCCGGCATGTACCGTGCCCGTCAGGCTGAGGGCGGCAAGGTTGAGATCGGTATCTACAACGACGAGCCGTAGGATCGCTTCCTGTTGTGCTAACTCGTCATCAGCTGCCATTTGGTGCGCGTGTAAGCAATGCTGGAGCCGGCGCGCTCGGCGTTGCGCTGCGAATTGCTCCCCGGCATCGCTGCCATCATCGCCAGATCGCATCCATGCGCAAATGCATAGCGCATACGCTCGCGGAGCAGGGCACCCTGCAGCCCGCGCCTGCGAAGCTCGGGCACCGTTGCCGATCCAGCAAACAGCGCGACGCCCTCATGCAGGCAAAGAGCGCCGGCAGCGCCGGGCACTCCATCCAGTTCGGCAAGAAAGCAAACCGTGTGTTTGCGCGCAGTGTAAATTTCGGACACCTCCGACAGAAATCCCGCGAACTCCGGATGATCGTGCGTCCATCCCCGCGTGCTGATATCGCCCCAGAGACTAGCCTCTGCTGGACCCGCGACCCGCACCGTAACGCCCCGCGTTTCAGACGGCGTTGGCTCGGTTACTGTCTGATACACCACATTGCTCAATTCCACCGGCCGATAGCCGCGCTCGCAAAGCAGTGCGTACGCCTCAGCGCCGGCAAAAGGGCTAACTTCGTGGAATACAGGAGCGCCTCGATCGCGGAAGAAGGCCTCAATCTCATCCAGTGTCACAGCAGTAAGCTCTTCAAAGATGCCAATTCCGAAAGTCTGTGTAATCGGCGAATCCACGCCGTCGAACACCGCAAAAGCTCCACCGCACTGTATCCATCCTGCACCGCTTTCGGGGTAAAATCTTCGGCGCGCTTCGGCGTGCTGCGCGCACGCAAATCCTTCGGCACGTTCAAGGCGCCTTGACGTTGCTATGTCAGAGAAGAGCATGGCGTCTAGTGTAGGACGAGGGGCCGCTGCGAAGGCAAACGAAAATGCGCGCCTTCTAAGGGGCGCGCAAATACAGCATCCAAAGACATCAGTTGAAAGCAGCTAGCGAACTATTTCAAAGCGGTCCCAGGGATAATTGCACACCGGGCAGCGCTCATGCTCTTCTTCGTTCTCTGACGTGTAGCCGCACACCGGGCAAACATAGAATTCACGAGTCGCTCTGATCCACGAATTCATTTTGCCGCCCTCGAGAAGGGCAATCGCTTCGCCGTAGAGGCGAGCGTGCGTCTTCTCCGCCTCCATTGCGCCAGTGAAGGTACGGATGGCAGCCTTGCTATCGCGCACTATGGCCTCGGCCAGAAACGCCGGGTACATGACGTCGCTTTCGTATTGCTCGCCATTGAGGGCGGTCTTCAAATTTTCCAGTGTCGACATCACTTCGACTGAATGGATTTCGCACCTGGCCTTACCGCCCAGCTGCTTGATTACGCGTGCGTGATTAGCCGCGTGAATCTCCTCGGCACGTCCCGCTGCGCGGAACAGGCTGGCTGCGCCATGAAATCCTTCAGCATCAGCCTTCTTCGCAAATTGCCTGTACTTGGCATGGGCGTTTGATTCGCCTTCATAGGCGGCCAGCAGGTTTTTGATGGTGACTTCATTTTCCGCAGCAATGGATGGCATGGTCTTCCCCCTTAACATCGAAGCACAAGCCTATGAGCAACCGCCCCCCACCGCTGTGATGACGGCTACAGCTATGCAATTCAAGCAAATCAGCCCTGGGACCAATCCGTCTCATGGTCCTATCGTGAGATGCGTGGGATAGCAAGCCCCTAACCCCACCACAAACAAGCTGAAAGCTGATAGCTGAGAGCTGTCAGCTAAGCCGTGCCGGGCCTCACAAACCACTCATAAATCACCGCTGGTAGAATGTTCCGCATGGATACCGTCCAATACCTTTTGCCGCAAGATCGCATTCCACGCGTTTGGTACAACATCCTTCCGGATCTGCCCAAGCCTCTCGCTCCGCCGCTTCATCCCGGCACGCATAAGCCTCTCGGTCCTGATGACCTGGCGCCGCTTTTTCCCATGAGCCTCATCATGCAGGAAGTCAGCAGCGAGCGCGAGATTGAGATTCCGGAAGAAGTGCGGCAGATTTACGCGCAGTGGCGGCCTACGCCACTGTTCCGCGCGCGGCGGCTTGAGAAGGCGCTGGATACGCCAGCGCACATCTACTACAAGTACGAGGGCGTCAGCCCGGCCGGTTCGCACAAGCTCAACACTGCCGTGGCGCAGGCTTACTACAACAAGAAGGATGGCACCAAGCATCTTTCCACTGAGACGGGCGCGGGGCAGTGGGGATCGTCGCTGGCCATGGCCTGCTCATTCTTCGGCCTCGACTGCAAAGTCTTTATGGTCCGCGTGAGTTACGACCAGAAACCGTATCGCCGCGCGCTCATGGAAACGTTTGGTGCATCCGTCACGGCCAGCCCCAGCATTGAGACGGAGTCCGGCCGCGCCATCCTCGCGCAGCATCCTGATTCGAACGGCTCACTTGGCATTGCCATCTCTGAAGCGGTTGAAGTTGCCGCCAAAGATCCAAACACCAAGTACGCGCTGGGCAGCGTGCTGAATCATGTGCTGCTGCACCAGACCGTGATTGGCCAGGAAGCGATTGAACAGATGGCGCTGGCCGGCGAAGAGCCTGACGTGATCATCGGCTGCACCGGCGGCGGTTCCAACTTTGCCGGCCTCGTAATGCCTTACATTGGCCTCAAGATCAAGGGGAAGTGCAATGCACGCGTGGTCGCCGTCGAACCTTCAGCTTGCCCAAGCCTGACCAAGGGCCGCTTTACGTACGACTTTGGCGACACCAGCCATCTGACGCCGCTGGTCAAGATGCATACGCTCGGCAGCACGTTTATGCCGCCCGGAATTCACGCCGGCGGATTGCGTTATCACGGCATGGCGCCGCTGGTGTCGCATGTGCTCGATCTTGAACTGGCCGAAGCAACAACCGTGCAACAGCTCGATGCATTCGCGGCGGGCGTAAAGTTTGCGCAGGCTGAAGGAATCGTTCCAGCACCCGAAGCTAATCACGCGGTCGCCGGCGCAATCAAGGAAGCGCTCGAAGCCAAGGCTGAAGGAAAGCAGCGCACAATCCTTTTCAACCTGAGCGGCCACGGGCATTTCGACATGCAGAGCTACATCGCCTACCAGGCAGGGCAACTCGAAAACTACGAGTATCCCGCAGAGGAAATTGCAATGGCACTCGCTGGCCTACCGGCATTCGAATAACAACCTTGCCTCGCGCAGCAAAAAGGCCATCCCGAATGGGATGGCCTTCTGTTATGACTGACGACTGAAAGCTGCTCTTACGGCTGAATCGGCACGCCCTGCGTGTTCGTACTGCGCGCCATCGCCTTCTCCGCCAGCACCTGGTGCGCATGATCTTCCAGCGCCTGCGCTTCAGGCAAGAAGCTTACAGCCTTCTGAATCTCAGGATCCCAATCGGCTAGCGTGCGCAATCCCTGCAATTGACCAAACTGAATCGTGACGATCTTTTCTTTGATGCGCGTCTTCACCCAGTCGCTCACACCGCTGTAATCCGCGTCGGTAGAGTCGATGCCCTGGCTGGCGACGTACTTCTTGAATTCACTCATCACGGCATCGTCCACCTGGAAGTTCGGATTCACCTGATGGGTCGAAACATAAAGAGGGGCGAACTTAAAGAACACATCCTTGAAGAGAAGCTCATCCTGGAAGTGATTGGCCTTCGGTGCGTCGAGCTTTTCATCAGGGGTAATACCGCCGCCACCGTATACCGTGCGGCCAGAATCCGTCAGCTTGACTTCGCGGTTCGTCGAATCGTTGGGCTCCGCGCCGGCGTGATTGTAGTAGTAGTCATACAGCGAAACGCCGCTGTAGTTGCGCTGGATCAGGCGTCCCGACGGCGTGTAGTAGTGATAGGTCGTCAGCGCCAGCCCGGTATTTTCGCTCAGGTTGTACACCGTCTGCACAAGGCCCTTGCCGAACGTGGTCTCGCCCACAATCAGCGCGCGATCGTGATCCTGCAGCGCGCCGGAAACAATCTCCGCAGCCGAAGCCGTTCCGCGATTCACCAGTACAACAATTGGAAAAGTTTTTCCGCCATTGCCATGCGTGGCCGTGTAGTTCTGATCGGGATAGGCGCGTCCGCGTTGCGAAACGATGCCTTGCCCCTTGGCCAGCAGGTGATCGCAAACGTCGACAGCCTGGCTCAGCAGGCCGCCTGGGTTATTGCGAAGATCAATGACCAGCCCCTTCAAATTGCTGAAGCCGTCAATCGCGTTCGACATTTCCTCGCCGGTCGTTTCCTGGAACTGCGTCAGGTGAATGTATCCAACGCCAGGACGAATCTCGTACTTCAGGTCTACTGAAGGATGCGGAATTTCGTCGCGCACCAGGTCGAATGTCATCGGTGAAGTTTGCCCAACGCGAATGGTGGCAACCTGCACATGAGTGCCCTTGGGCCCCTTAAGCGCCTTGGCCACCTGGTCCGATGTCCACCCGTCGGTGCTCTTGCCGTCTACTGAAGAAATTTGATCGCCGGGATGAATGCCGGCCCGAAATGAAGGTGTGCCCTCATACGGCGTAATCACAAACACATGGTCCTTGCCTTGCGCATCGCGCTGCTGCTGGATGACCATGCCGACACCGTAATAGTGGCCGCGCTGATCTTCGCGCAGCCGCGCATACGCCTTGGGGTCGTAGAAGTTCGAGTGCGGATCGAGCACGCGGAGCATTCCCGGAATGGCGCCGTCGTAGATTGCCGCGTCGGCCTTGTCGCCTACGATCGGTTCGGCATAGTTCTTTTCAACCAGCGCGTACACATCGGTAAACGACTTAATGTTGTCGCGAAGCTGGCTTTCATCGGTCGCGGTCTGAGCCCCAACCCTGCGCTGCAGTATGGAGCCGACAACGGCGCAGACGGCGAAGAAAAGTACTACGGTAAAGAGGGCGCGGCGGGCGCGGGGACTCATAAGCGGGAGGAACCTCCGGAGGGCGATTGCTGCGGACTGCCAAACGCGGTTTCACCGAGGATCGTTTCCGTCATAGTGCACCTCGGGATTGCTCCCCAAATATAATGACGCCTTGCCTGATTCCGGCAAGGCTCAGGAAACTGGGAAACCGCTGAAGGGGCTCCGCGGAGCCGCCCAGGGCTCAAGTATATCACTGTGTCATTTGACTGTGGCCCCCCGAAAGCGGTAGCGGTGCCCACTTCCGGGGGGGCGATAATCGCCTCCTGGCCGCTGTGGCAACCCGCGCATCGAAACGCCGGCTCCAAGCCCGAAACTCGCACTTGAAGTGGCGCAGTAAAGCCTTGACGCCGTGTCACAAAAGCGAGCCGATCGTCGCGCTTCTGCTGCCCCTGCATTTACAATGACGTCTATGCAAGAGGTGGCTTTGTTTCGCCGCTTACGTGTTCACTTATGACCCTCAGATTCCTTCGCATTCCCGCAGCTGTCGTGTTTGGTACGGTGCTGCTTTCCAGTTCCGCGTTGGTGCGCGCCCAGAACATGGCGCCACAAAGCCCGTACGGCGGCACCACGGTCGAGGACATCATCGCCCGTGTTAATGACCAGATCATTACTCGTTCAGACTACGAGCGAGCTCAGGCAGAGGTCGACCGCGACGCACGCCAGCGCGGCGCCACCACGCTGCAGGAGATAGCCGCCTCCCATAAAGACTTGCTGCGCAACCTGATCGATCAGCAACTGTGGATCTCAAAAGGCAAGCAGATGGGCATCAACGGCGAAACTGACCTGGTCAAAAGGCTGGATGAGCTTCGCAAGCAGTACAACCTCAAATCCATGGAAGAGCTGGAAGCGGCCGCCAAAGAGCAGGGCGTTTCATTTGAGGATTTCAAGCAGAATATCCGCAACCAGCTCATTACCCAGGAGGTAATGCGGCAGGAGGTGGGGCAGAGCATTCGCTTCACTCCCGGCGAAGCAGAACGCTTTTATGAAGAACATAAGGCAGACTACGCCCAGCCGGAAAGCGTTCACCTCAGCGAGATTATGGTTTCAACCGGCGGCGCCACGGACGGCGATAAGCTGACCGCAGCTAAAGCCAAAGTGGACGACATTGAGACCCGTTTGCACGCTGGGGGCGACTTTAGCCAACTGGCAAAATCCTTTAGCGATGGCCCCACCGCGGCCCAGGGAGGCGATCTGGGCCAGTATCAGCCCGGTGCCCTGCCTAAGCTGCTTGAAGACAAGACTTTCCCGCTCCAGGTAGGCCAATTCACTGAGCCAATCCTCACCCGTCAGGGCTACATCATTCTCAAAGTCGACGACCACGCTAAAGGCGGCGTTCGTCCTTATAAGGAAGTCGAGGCCCAGGTCCAGGACGCTTTTTATATGTCCCGCATGGAGCCTGCGATTCGCGAATATCTGACCAAACTGCGCGAAGAGTCGTTCATTGATATCAAGCCGGGCTACACCGATACCGGCGCCAGCCCCAACGAAACCAAGCCGATTTTCAGCGCCTACACCCCGCCCGCTCCTAAAAAGAAAGCGAAGGTCGAGCGCACGCGCTTCCGCGAAACTACCCATACTTTCCGCCAGAAGTCTCCGCAGTCCGCGGCCAACGCTGCGCCGGCGCCAGAAGCAGCAGCACAACCTGCGCCCAAGCCCGCTGCGCAAACCGTGGCCACCGCCAAGCCCGCCAAAAAGGGCATTCTTGAAAAGATCCACGTCAAGAAGTCTGAGAAGCCGGGCGAGGTAGCAAGTGAAAAGCCCGGCAAGCGCGAAAAGATCCGCTTCGGCCAGGCTCCACGCAAAACTCTGCCTTCCGCGCCCACTACGGCAGTCGAGGATGCAGGCGCCGTTCCTGCTGAAACTGCCGCGGCAGCTCCAGAGCCGGAGAACCCGCTTGAAGCAGCACCGGTTGAAGTTAAAAAGCGCTTCAGCGAACGTGCGCGCGTGGCTAAAAAGGCAAAGCAGCCGAGCGGGCCGCAAATCGATACTTTGGCGCCCGCTGCACCAGATACCGCTGAAGTTGCGGATCGGGCTACCCAATCAGCCCCGCTCGGTCTGAACGGCGATACAGCCTCCAAAAAGAAGAAGGCAGTAACGGCCGGCGAAAAGACCAGGCTGGCAGACAAGAAAAAGGAGCCTCAGAGCAGCGAGCCGAAGCAGGCTCCGCAGTTCACTCCATTGCCTGCCATACCCGGAGCGCCCGCACCAGCAGAGCACCCGACGGTACAGCCACCTGCTCCATCGCAGCCAACTGCGCCGCAGCAGTAGCAGCTTTCAATCGAGCAAATTGCGGGCCTGGGATCACTTCCCAGGCCCGCGCTGTTTGATTGCTAAATGGCATAGCACGGCCCTCGTACCATCACGAACAGCTGAGGAGCTAACAGCTAACAGCTAAAATGCTGCCTCTTCATGTATCCTTTCCCGCAGAATGAAAGAAATTTATATAACCGATCTGGCCACATTCGAAGAGGGCAAGAACTTCGACGGGTTTTTCCTTGTTCTTGCCAAGCAACAGCGCACCACCAAAACAAATAAACCCTACCTGAACCTGATTCTGGGAGATAAAACCGGCCAACTCGAGGCGCGCATCTGGGATCCCGGCGACGCGCGTATCGCCAAAGAATTCGATAAGGGCGCCATCGTCAAAGTGCGCGGCTGCTGCTCGCGTTTTGAAGATCGCCTTCAAGTCAAAATCGATCAGCTGCGTGTCGCCATGCCAGACGAGGTGGAGAAGAGCGACCTGCTGCCGGCCACCGGCTACGACGTAAACGATCTCTGGCGTCAGCTTGGCAATTTCATTGAGGGCATGTCCAACCCCGACTTGAAGGCGCTGATCAAAACCATCCTCAGCGATCCAAGTATCGCTACGGCGTATCGCGAGGCTCCGGCAGCTCGCCAACTGCATCACGCATGGCTAGGCGGATTGCTTGAGCACGTTGTCAGCCTGCTCCGGCTGGGCGATCGCGTCGCCGCCCACTACACTCTGCTCGACCGCGACCTGTTGCTCACCGGCATCATCCTTCACGATATTGGCAAAATTCGCGAGCTCTCATGGGACATCGGATTCGACTACACCATTGAGGGCGTCCTGCTCGGTCACATTCAAATGGGCGTCGACCTGGTTGAGAAGGCGATCGCAAGCCTGCCGCAATTCCCTGATCGCTTGCGCACGCTGGTTCTGCACCTCATTCTTTCGCACCATGGCAAGCTGGAATTCGGCTCACCCAAGCTGCCCATGATTCCTGAAGCTCTGGTGCTGAACTTCGTCGACGATCTCGACGCCAAGATGCAGGCCGTGATCAGCGAATTTGAAAAATCAGCTCGCGAAGGCAAAGGTCCCGATGAAATGACCGGCCGCGTATGGTCGCTGGACAATCGTCAACTGCTCAACACAAAACGCTGGCTGGCAGAAAGCCCAAAATAATTTCTGGAGTAAATCACCGTGAAGACGCTCAGCAACGCTGCGTGCCTTAGCGAAATCCTCGATCGACTCAATCGCGTGCGCGCCGACTCACCCCGCCAGTGGGGAAAGATGAACGCGCATCAGATGATCTGTCACCTCGCCGACAGTCTTCGCGCCATGATGGGGCGCAAGCAAGTCAGCCCATCGGATCGACAATTCGGTCCGGTGATGAAATGGGCCGCCCTGAACTTGCCGATGAAGTGGCCCAAGGGCGTGCCGACGCGCCCGGAAGTCGATCAGCATAAATCAGGAACAGCCCCCGCCGAATTCGAGGCTGACCTCCGCGACCTGATTGCAATCACAAAGGAATTCGCTACATTCGCTCGCAACGCGACCTTCAGTTCGCATCCGCTCTTCGGCCAGATGACGGAGAAGGAATGGATGCGCTGGTGCTATCTGCACCACGATCACCACCTCAGGCAGTTCGGCTGCTGACGCCGCTGTGCTGATTTGTATGTGAGTTAACGTCAATCACAGAAGTGTCATCCTGAACGTAGCGGCTTGGGGCCCCGGGATCGCCCTGCGATCCTGGGGTAAGCGGAGTGAAGGATCTGCTTTTGCTTTTCGTCTGTGCCCCTCGTCTGGCTTCTCGGGCCTGGGATTATACGAACAAAAATTCACTTGGCTGTCTCGCTTTGCGCCTTGTATGATCGGTCCGCTTCTTTCCCCCCATTTCAGGAGATCACCAATGCAAGACGCACTTGCGCCCGACCGCTCCGGCAATCCCGCGCCCCTCGGTCTGATGGGTTTCGGCATGACCACCGTCCTGCTGAACTTTCACAACGCAGGATTCTTTCCACTCGACTCGATGATTCTCTCCATGGGCATCTTCTATGGCGGCCTGGCCCAGGTTGTAGCCGGCATCATGGAATGGAAGAAGGGCAACACTTTCGCGGCCACAGCCTTTACCAGCTACGGCATGTTCTGGCTTTCGCTGGTGGCGCTGGTCGTACTGCCCAAAGCAGGAGTAGGCGTCGCTGCGCCGTCGGGCCTTGCCATGCCGGCCTACCTGGCAATGTGGGGCCTCTTCACTGCGGTGCTCTTCATCGGAACCCTGCGCCTCAATCGCGCACTGCAGGTAGTCTTCGCCTCGCTCACTCTGCTGTTTGCATTGCTGGCTATTGGCGACGTAGTGGGCAGCGCCGCGATCGGACACACCGCAGGCTGGGTAGGCCTCTTCTGCGGCGCCTCTGCAATCTACACAGGTCTCGCACAAGTTCTAAACGAGGTCTACGGCAAGACCGTCTGGCCAATCGGGCCTGTAGCAAGGTAAAAACACTCCGAATGTGATTGCAGCACCACGAATCTCAATCAACCGGGGAGGATCTGCCGTTGCTTTTCGCGGACGTACCGATCCCTATTTTTACAAATAGGTTTCCTTCATTTGTTGGCCGGATCTATCGCATGAAGTAACGGAGAACGTACCCTCCGGTTGGCAGCACCAGTAATGCCCAAAAGAAGAGTTCAAGCACGAGGATCCATCGAAGGGGATGCGGGAATAGCGAAAGCAACGGAATTCCACGAATTATATTTTCGATGTGAGTTGGATATTCATCTCTGCGCCGTCGTTTGAGATCAATCGCCATTGCGGCCAGCAAGAGCAGACCAGCTAATGCTTCAGGCCAGAGAATCAATTCACATTTGGCCACAATGAATGCTGGATTACCCGTTTCCACGGGCAAGACCAGTAAACACAAAAACCCATAGGCTAGGGGGAGTGTACCGAGCACGGTAAGCGATCGTGCGAAGAATGCCATTGCCCACTGTCGTTCAGCGTCGTCTTGAATCATCTCAAAAGGCTCGCAATTGCAAGGATTCTCGGTCAGCCCGCCGCACAATCCACAACCTCAATCGCTTGCTGCTCGAACCGCTTGTCTTCTTCCGCAGTCCCCGCCAGCAGAAACGAATTCGTCACCGCGGCCTTGCCTTGTTCCACTGCCGTAATCATGTAGGCGCAACCAATCCAGTGCGCCTCGGCAAAATCAGTCGGCGACCACTGCGCCGGATGATCCGGATGCGAGTGATAGAAACCCGCGATATCTAATCCGCGTCCGCGCGCCTCGCGCTCAATCTTCACCAGCTCCGTGGGAGCAATGTTGTACCGGTTATGCGCCGAGTCGGTTCGCGTGTTGCCGGCCCTCACCGCATCCTCCACTGTCCATACACCATCGGTGTAGCGCCCCAGCAGCGCGCCGCAACACTCGTTGGGATACGTCTCTTCTCCATGCGCGCGAATCGCCGCGAAAACGGAGCGCGTTACCAGCAACCGGGCAGGCGAACTCATTCGTCCTCCCAGAACCGCTCAGAGAGATATTTGTCCGCGCTATCGGGCAACACCGTTACGATCACGGCGCTGCGTCCCGCTTCCGCCTCTTCCCGCGCAATCTGCAAGCTGGCCCACACGGCGGCCGCGGCAGAAATTCCCACCAGCAGCCCTTCATCGCGAGCCAGCCGGCGCGCCATGTCGTACGCGGCCTCGGTCTCCACTTGCATTTCACGATCGGCCAGGTGCGGATTGTAAATCGCCGGCACCAGTGATGTGCCCAGATGCTTCAATCCTTCCAGCCCATGAAATGCCGAGTCGGGCTGAAAGTTGATCGCCTTGATCGACGAACTGAACTCCTTCAACTTGCGGCTAACGCCCATGAAGGTTCCAGTCGTTCCCAGACCGGCCACAAAATGTGTCACGCGCCCTTCAGTCTGTTCCAGAATTTCCGGGCCCGTCGTGCGGTAATGCGCCAGCCAGTTGGCGTCGTTCGAGTATTGATCGATGTAGCAAAACCGCTCGGGATCATTGCCCGCAAGCTCGCGCGCCCGCAGAATCGCACCATCCGAGCCCTTGTCAGGATCGGTCCAGTCAATCACCGCGCCATATGCGCGCAAAATCCGCTTGCGCTCCGGAGAAACGTTCGCAGGCATCGCCAGGTGTACCGGAAAACCCACCGCAGACCCGAGCATCGCCAGCGCAATGCCGGTGTTGCCGCTACTCGCGTCCAGCACCGTCTTGCCCGGCTTCAGCACCCCGCGGTCAATAGCGTCGCGCACCATGCCGGCTGCCGCGCGATCCTTCACGCTGCCACCCGGATTGGCCCACTCCGCCTTGGCCAGAATTTTTATGGATTCCAGGCCGTGATACTCCGGCAGATGCCGCGCCACACTGTCCAGCCGCACCAGCGGAGTGGCGCCAATACGGTCCGCCACTGAAGCTCCAAGCGCCTTGGCTTTCGGTGTCTCTCGTTTGATCTGGGTGAAAGTGGTTTCCATGGGGAAATTGCAGCCTTCAGAACCAATGTGCGACAGTTGAATAGGCACGGATCGCGCCGCCGCTCTATTTCAATTTTCGCAGACAGGCCTTAAAGACGGGAAAGCAATCATGAAGAAAAAGTCACGCCATCCAAACTACGACCAGACACTTGAACTGTTGCGCACCCAGGGCTTTGATGTAGCGCCTTCTGAGGCGGTTGCCGGCGGCTCGCTGGTCAGCCGCGACGGTGTTGCCGCAGTGCTGGTTCCCGGCCACGACCCCATCGACAATACCGATCAGGCGGTTCTTGCCATTACCCCCGGAGCACTGGTGCGCGGCGAAATCGCCCGCCTGCTCGATCGCGGTTATCAAAAGTTCATTAAGACCTCCCAATATGAGCTGCCCGCCACGGCCCAGCAATTGCAAGCCATCCATCAGTTCTCTGAAGAGCTAAAGCAAATCATCGGATCAGACGATCTCTATAACGAGTCGCTAGGCACGACGAGCGACACGTATCAATACGACCGCCTCAAGGGGCGTGAAGCCGCGCAGCCGGCGCCGCGGCGTCCATGGGAACTGTCGAACGGGCATTAGCGCATGTGCCCGCCAGCCGGCCCTGAAAATTCCGGCGTTGAGGGCAGCATGGCAATGACGCAAATCCGACCAGACACCGCACCCACAAGCAATCCGCCACCACCCGAGCGCCGCACAACGTCCCGCCACTCGGTCGATGACACCGCACTCATCATCCTCGTTAAAGTAGCGTCGAAGATCGCAGGCCGCATTGTCGATCTCAGCCTCGGCGGCTGCCGCATCCGCTGCGACGACCGCTTCCCGGTAGGTATTTACACGCGTGTCGAAACCGAGTTCCGCATTGAGGGCCTCTCGTTCCGACTAGGCGGCGTAATCCAGGCCATTCACGACCGCCATACAATAGGCATCCGCTTCCTCGACATGAGCTCCCGCAAACGCGAACAGCTGGCGCAGCTCATAGAAGAAATCAACGAAGCGCACGCGCAAAAAGCAGCGCGGGCGCCCGCTCCCACCCAAACCACAAACACTGCTCTCTGATTATCCCAGCGACGCGCTGGGCACCCCATCCTTGACGCAGCCTTATCGCGCTAAGGGTAGGATAGCAAGCCCCTAATCCCACCACGAAAATGCTAGAAGCTAGCAGCTGAAAGCTGCCTTTTACCGCCGCCGCGCCCGCTCCCGTTGCAACTCGCGATACACATCGCTCTTCGACTGCCCCAACTCCCGCGCCAGGCGCTTCAGTGCTTCCTTCTCATCGATCCCATCCGCGGCCTGCATCTGCGCGATTCGCTCGCCGATCTTTTTCGCAGCGACACCAGCAACAGCCGCTGCCTTCGCAGCAGGCGGAGCCACCAGCAGCACAAACTCACCGCGCACGCGATCGCGCCCGGCCAGTTCACGTCGCGCCTCGGCCACTGTCATGCGCAAAAACTCTTCATGAATCTTGGTCAGCTCGCGCGCCACTACTACGCGCAGCTCCGGTCCCCAAACCGATTCGAGATCGGCCAGCGTTTCCAGAATCCGATGCGGCGCTTCATAGAAAACCAGCGTGCCGGCCCCCGCATTCTTCGCAAGCTCTTCAAGCCGCGTTCTCCGCGCGCCCGCCTTCTCCGGTAAAAATCCGATGAAGTGAAACTCGTCGCTGGGCAGTCCCGAAGCCACCAGTGCGCTCAGCGCAGCGTTCGCGCCGGGTATGGGAAACACCGCCACGCCCGCCGCAATTGCTTCTGCCGCAAGCCAGCCTCCCGGATCGCTGATGCCCGGCATCCCCGCGTCCGAAACCAGCGCAATGCGTCCGCCCGCTTTCAGCGCCTCCACAAGTTCCACGGCACGCTGGCGCTCGTTGTGCGCGTGGCAGCTTACCGTCGGCGTGGCAATGTCAAAGTGGTTCAGCAGCTTTTGCGCCTGCCGCGTGTCTTCGCATGCAATGCGGTCCGCTCGCCTGAGCACGTCCAGTGCGCGCAGCGTAATGTCGCCTAAATTTCCAATAGGAGTAGCCACCAGGTAGAGTCCCGGCGCCAGCGGCCGACCTTCGCCAATCACAGGTTGCGTGTCTTTCCAATTCCGGGTGTCAGCCTGGTCCACGTCGTCGGCCATCAGTACTAGACCTGAAAATCCTTGCCGCCGGTTTCGCGTTCAATGCGGCGCTGTTCTGAGAGCAGCGACATCGAGCTCATCAAATTCTGCACGCTCACAATGCCCACCACGCGCCCGCTCTCCGTTACAGGAATCAGCGCCAGCCCCTGTCCGGCAGTCAACCGCCGAATCATCGTGCCCAGCGTGTCCTCAGGTTTGGCCACATGGAACGCCCGCGACATCACCGACTGAATATATCCATTGCCATCGTTGCGCAGCGCATCCACAATCCGCTGCCGCGACACAATGCCCACCAGTTCCGGCCCTCGCACTACAGGAAAATCCTCCTGCAGCGAGTGAACGCAACGCGAAAGCGCATCGGCCAGCGTGTCAGAGGCAGACAAAGTCGCAAAGTCCGTCAGCATCACTTCGCGCATGCGCACCGTGTCCACTACCGATTGGAAGAACACGCCCTGATCTTCAATCTGCGCGCCAATCATGATGAAGAAGCCTGCCAGCACCAGCCACGGATCGTGCAGCAACATGCCGCCCAGCATTGCGGCCAGCGCAATCACCTGGCCCAGTCCGGTAGCCGCGCGCCCCGCCGGTGCAAATCCGTGCGTGCGTGCAAAATTTCCGCGCAGCAGCCGGCCAAAGTCCAGCGGATAGGCAGGCAGCAGGTGAAGCGCGCCCATGAAGAACTGCATCCAGATCAGGCTGCGCAGCAAATTAGTCGAGTCGATCAACGGCAGGCCGTACAGCGGAACATTCGGGCTCGCTCCCCACACGGCTGTAGTCATTGCCGCCGCCGTGGCCCAGTTCGCCAACGGTCCGGCAAGCGCAATGGCAAACTGCCCGGCACCCTGGTTTGCCTGGTCCTGACTTTCTGGATTCGCGTAGGCAAATAGTCCGCCAATCGGCAGCAGCAATACCGCGCGCAGGCGAAGCCCCATCCACGCGGCCACCATCAGGCGCGCCGTCTCGCGTACTACCACGGCGAAAATCAGAATCAGGAACAGCACCAGTCCGCGTTGCCAGCCATCGTTGCCGCTGATGCCGAAAAACACCAGCGCCAGCAGTGGGAAGAAGAGGTGGACGCGCAACTCCACGCCCATCCATCGCCCCAGCGGAATTGACCAGCCACGCATGCTTAGATTGTAGTTGCTCGCCCCTCAGCGACCGAAAAAAGGGCTTCGTCGCGGTGCAGGACGAGCTTGAAATTAGCAAACGGGCCTTTTCCAAGTCCGAACAAGACCAGCGATTGCGCTGATGCTAGCGATGCTGATTAAAAGAACGCACAAGACGTACGGAAGGCTTTGCCGGGGATTCATAGCGAAATAGATTCCGGTCCCAAAGCACAAGATCAATAGAGCACCCCATGTATAAAGGTCGAACTTTCGCCTAGTCTCTGGCTCCATCTCGGCACCTCAATAACTAAAAGCTAGCAGCTAGCGACTAGAAGCTAATAGCTAAGTTTCCATTTATCCTTTCCCCATGCGCGTTATCGCAGGAACATATCGGTCGCGGCCTCTGGCTGCACCTCCGGGGCTTTCCACACGCCCCACCAGCGACCGCTTGCGCGAAACGCTGTTTAACATACTAGCCCCGCGCATTCAGGACGCCGCATTTCTCGACCTCTACGCCGGCTCAGGCGCCATCGGCATTGAGGCCCTCAGCCGCGGAGCCGCGCGCGTTACTTTCGTCGAGCGTGCCGCGCCAGCGCTGAAAGTACTTCGCGCCAATCTCGATCGGCTCAGCATCACCCAGGGCTTTCGCGTCCACTCCGGCACCGTAGCGTCATTCCTTCATTCCGCCGCGAAAGCCGGTCCAAAACCAGAACCCCACGAAGTGGTCTTTTTTGATCCGCCCTACGACGCAGCCAACGAATATGCCACGGTCCTCAACCTCCTTGGTGGCGAAGCCTCCGCATTCCTCGCTCCCGGCGCCGTGGTCATCGCCGAACATCGCAAGAAGGAAAAGCTCGAAGCCAGCTACGGAGTGCTCCAACGCACCCGGCTGCTCGAACAAGGCGACGCAGCCCTCAGTTTCTATACCGCCAATCCGGTCTGACACAGATCAGCGCAATGGCAACCTGCCCACCAGCCCATCTACAATCTTCCAATGAGGAAATCTCATGTCTCCATCGCGCTAGTGGCAGTGTTCGTCACGCTGGCAACACTTGTCTCCGGGCAACTTCTTCGCGCACAGACTCCGGCAGCTGCACCGCCGTCTTCCCCTCAACTCGTCATCCTCGACACCGATATTGGCGACGACCTCGACGACGCCTTCGCACTGGCTCTTATCCTGCGTAGCCCTGAACTCCAGCTGCTCGGCATCCAAACCGCATTTGGAGACACAGAACTCCGCGCCCGCCTCGTCGACCGCTATCTGGCCGCGGTCGGCCGCACCGATATTCCGGTCCTCGCCGGCGTTCCCGGCAAGTCAACCCACTTCACCCAGGCTGCCTACGCGCGCCAGGCACCTGAGCGCAAGCACGACCCGGCTGTCCCGTTCCTGCTCAGCCAGATCCGCGCCCATCCCGGCCAGATCACGCTCATCGCCATTGGCCCGCTCTTCAACATTCAAGCCGCAATTGCTCAGGATCCGACAACCTTCCACCAGCTCAAGCGCGTTGTTCTTATGGGCGGCAGCGTCTACCGCGGCTACGACAAACCCGTGCCCGGCACGACCGCCGCAGGAAGCGCCTCCGCCGACACCCACACGCCGCCCTCGCCTGAATGGAACATCCTTTGCGATCCCGCAGGAGCCCAGGCCCTGTTTGCCTCCGGAGTCCCGGTCTACGTTATGCCGCTCGACTCCACGCAGGTTCGCCTCGAACAGCCCGCCCTGGGCGCAGTTTTTGCCCACGGCTCGCCGCTCACTGATCAGCTTGTTCTGCTCTACCATCAGTGGACCGGCGCATCTGATTGGCACGCGCCCACGCTTTTTGACCCCGTCGCCGTTACCTTCGCCATCCGCCCCGACCTCTGCCCGGCCGCCCCGCTCCGCCTTGAAGTTGACGACAAGGGATTCACGCGACCGGTTCCCGGCGATCCCAATGCCCAGGTGTGCCTTCAGTCCGACGAAAAAGGTTTTCTCGATCTTCTAGTTGGCAGAATCACGATAGACACTGCCCCATGACGGTCGAATGAGCCACGTAAAGGGTCCTGATTTTGTGCAATTTACGCCGTTCGTCACTCACAGTCAGCGCCAGAACCACCACCTGTGAGCACGATCACTTGCAAGTCCATTGACACAAGAAGAAAGTAAGACAAAAATGACGAGTCGGAGAAATTCGATCTGACGTTGCGTTCTACGGAGGAAAAGTGAAAAACGCTGTGAAGTTTAGTGCTTTGATGTCTTTGGTAGTTCTTGGGGTGGGAACCATGATCACGGGCTGCAAGTCAGCGCCGGTGCTCTCAAATGACCAGGCGAAGTCAATGATTAATGCCCATTACGAAGCCGCTGCGCCAAGCGGATTCGATATCAATGTGAATAATGACGGCATGGTTCAAGGTGCCACCGCCAAGTATTGGCAACGCACAACAATTTATCCCAACAAGTATTGGGCCGATTTCAAGCTCACTGACCAGGGCAAGAAGTCCATCAAGCTGTCCACTGGATCCGACGTTATTCAGTGGCGTCCCAGCAGCCCGACGGACAAGAGTTTCTCCATCGTCGTCACCACCACGGTTTTAAAGCACCGTATGGCGCGCGACATCAAGGACATTCAGGATGTAGGCAGCAAGACCAAGACGGTCCTCTTCACAGAGGGTGTCGATCTGTCCGACCTTCCTCAGCCGCTGGTCGACATTGCCCACAATCCCGGCAACCAGCTCACCACCACGCGCACCGCCACATTCGTTCTCGATGGCGATAGCTGGAAGCTGCAATCGGTCGATTAGCACTGGAAACGGCTGAAGCTGAATAGCAGAACCACTCCGAATGGGCGGGCGACACTACGTGTTCCCGCCTATTCCTTTTTCGTGCATCCCCCGAGTGACGTACACCCCTTTGTAGTATGGCAATACACCTTTCCGGGTTGTAATATTCAGGACATTCATCGGCCCCGCTAAAACGATTTGAATGGGAGAAGGTCGCTGTGAGGTCATTTCGAGGCGAATCTGCGGCCATGGCAGTGGCGGTTGCGGGCTTTGTTGCCCCTATATTACTCTCGCTTCAACTTGCCTGGAATCAAAGCATTGCGACCGAGAAAGCTAAAGGACTTCGCTATGCCGCTGAAGTGGTCCGTCGCAGCGAAGAGACCGGTGCGCAGTTTTACCGTGCTGCCCAACTCCTGAATCACGATCATTTTGCCCCCTGTTCTCCTCCGGAAATTGACCTCATGCGCGAGATCGACATCGGATCCAGCTATATCCAGATGGTGGGAAGAATCTCCGGCCAATCCCTGGTTTGCACCTCTCTTGGTACCCCCACACCCATCGCATTGGGAGAGCCCAATCTCGTTACAGAAAACGGGGTCTCCGAGTGGATGGATTTCAAGCTGGGCGACGTCCGTCTTGACCGTCTCGATCTGCTCGAATATCAGGGAGTGGCGATCCTGGTAGACACGCACCTGTTGGTGGACCAGGAAACAGAATCAGATGTCAGACTCGCTTTGATCGTTCCATCCACTGCCAGCCGGCAGCAAATAGTTGGGCCTAAGGTTGGGCTATATCCAAACTGGCTGAATCCCATTGATCGCGGCAAGTCGATTAGTTTTCTGGATAACGGCTTCGTCGTATCAAAAGTACGCTCAAAAAATCTGGACATTCAGGCGATATCGGCAATGCCGCTTAGCTACGCGTACATTCGCCTCAGACGGTTTGCATTCGTCTTTGTCCCTATCGGGCTTCTATGCGGGGCGGCCCTGGCGTGGGCGGCTATGCGGATTTCTCTGAACAGATCGTCTCCGCGTGGTCTGATTCGCGAGGCCGCTCGCAATCGCGACTTCTTTGTCGAATATCAACCGGTTGTCGAGTTGGCAACACGGAGAATTGTGGGAGCAGAGGCCCTGGTTCGATGGCAGCGCGGAAATACAGTCTTCGGTCCCGCCAGCTTTATCAAACTTGCTGAAGATACCGGCGTCATCTCGTTAATCACCGCCAACGTGATGGAAATCGTCGCGCGTGATCTACCCAAACTGCTGAAGTTGGATCGCGAATTTCACGTCGCCGTCAACCTGTCGGCCAGCGACCTCAATGACATTACTACGAGAGAACATATCGCGGAATTGATGAGCAAGAGCGGCGCATCCCCGCGAAACCTCGTGATCGAGGCCACCGAACACGGGTTGGTCGGCGGCTCCATCGCCACGAAAATGATTAAAGAACTGCGTGATGCCGGCATTTGCGTTGCCATTGACGATTTCGGCACCGGCTATTCCAGCCTGTCCTGCCTGCAAAATTTGGGACTGGACGCTTTGAAAATCGATAAGAGCTTCGTCGACACGATCGGCACCGGCGGCCCCACCAGCGATGTCGTCCTGCACATTATTGAGATGGCGCGCTCATTGCGCTTGAGCACCGTGGCTGAAGGCGTGGAAACGGAAGCGCAGGCGGAATTTCTGCTCCAAAGAAAAGTTGACTTGGCGCAAGGTTGGCTGTTCAGTAAGGCTATGAGCATTGACGCGCTCTGCAACCAACTCCGCCAATCCGGCCGAGTCGAAAACGAGGAAGCCGCCGTCTTATCGACTAAATCGCGCTAACGCCGAGTGCCCCATCCAGGAATTGTTCTTTGATGCATGGGTGGGATAGCAAGCTCCTCAACCCATCACGAACAAGCCGTGTGCCCAGTTCCGGATCTTCGGACCGGGGATAGCAAGAACCTAATCACCCCAAAAACCAGTCCCACTGCTCTTTGGTCAGCGGCACAACTGACAGCCTGCCGATCTTTACCAGCGGCGACTCTGCAAAAATTTTCGCCGCTTTCACGTCCTCTAGCGACTTCGGCTTCTTGAGGCGTTTGCCCACTTTCACGCGAACAATCGGCACCTTCGGATCAGTCGGGTCCACGCTCACAACGGTCCCCGTTCCCACTGCGGTGCGCTCATCGCCCGTGTGGTAAAAAATCCATTTCGCCCCGGCTTTCATTTGGCGAAGATGCATAACGGCAGTTGGATTTGTCACGCCATCCCACACTGTCTCCTTGTCGCGCAAAAAATCGTCGAAAGAGTAGACGTCAGGCTCGGTCTTGAAGAGGAGGTAGCTCATAGGCTCCAAAGTATCCCCTGAAGCCTGCCCCCTCGTCAACCCGTCAACTCGCAAACTTGTCAACTCGTAAACAGTCTCTCCGTTACAATGGAATCAATATGATCCGTTTCTCCACAGCCGGCGAATCCCACGGCGAGGCACTTATTGCGCTCATTTCCGGACTTCCGGCCGGCGTCCCCGTAGACATTGATTTTGTGAACCGCGAACTCTGGCGCCGCCAGCAGGGCTATGGCCGCGGCGGACGCATGAAGATTGAAACCGACAAGATCCACGTCCTCTCCGGAGTGCGCCATGGCAAAACTATCGGCTCGCCCATTGCCATTGAGATCGTCAATCGCGACTGGAAAAACTGGGAAGAAAAACTCCCTGTCGAAGCCGGCGATCCGGCCAAGCACCAGGCAGTCGCTTCTCCGCGGCCCGGTCATGCCGACCTTGCCGGTGCACTGAAATATGACTTCAAAGATGCGCGTTATGTTCTGGAACGTGCCTCAGCGCGTGAGTCCACCAGCCGCGTTGCCGCCGGTGGTTTTGCCAAGCTCATGCTGCGCGAGCTGGGCATTGATGTTCTCAGCCACGTCATCCGCGTAGGCCGCGTAGAGATGCAGCGCGCCGCAACATGGGAAGAGATCGCAATCCTGTCAGCCAAGAACGAAGTTGTGCTGGGTTGTGTTGACGCCGAAACTGAAGCGCGCATGAAGGGCGAAGTTGAAGAGGCCTCGCGCACCGGCGACACCGTGAACGGCGTGTTTGAAGTAGTCGTGCACAACGTACCCGCCGGACTCGGTACTTATGCCAACTGGGACGAGCGTCTGGACGGGCTGCTTGCCTGGTCCGTGATGAGCCTGCAGGCCGTAAAGGCGGTTGAAATCGGTCGTGGCGTAACAGCGGCAGAGTCATTCGGTTCGCAGGTACACGATCCCATCCACTACGCGGCCGATGGCACAGCCAGACCGACGCGCTTTACTCGCCCGCACAATAACGCCGGCGGCATCGAGGGCGGCGTTTCAAACGGCGAAGATCTCGTTGTGCGCGGTTATCTCAAGCCAATTTCCACACTCAGGCGTCCCTTGGAGTCGGTACGTTTTGACACCCGCGAGGCCACTAGCGCAAGCTACGAGCGCAGCGACATCTGCGTGGTTCCAGCAGCCGGCGTTGCGGCAGAAGCCATGGTGGCTCTTACGGTTGCCGACGTTGCCCAACGCAAGTTCGGCGGCGACTCCTTGGTGGAGATGAAGCGAAATTTCGACGGATACATCGAACAGATACGGAGATTTTAATCAGCACCAATGATTTTGACGATTCGCAAGTACCCAGACCCGATCCTTTCGCAACCCGGTGAGCCGGTAACCGAATTCAACGCCGAGTTGCGCAAGCTTGTCGCCGACATGTTTGAAACAACCTACGCCTCGCAAGGCATAGGCTTGGCTGCCCCGCAGGTGGGCGTCTCCAGGCGTTTAACGGTGATTGATTTGAGCATGGGCAAGAAACCCGAGGACAGGCTCGTGCTCATCAATCCTGAAATCATTTCTAGCGACGGCAAACTGTATGAAGAAGAAGGCTGCCTGAGCTTCCCTGATATTCGCGAAAAGGTTGTGCGCGCCGCCAAGGTTCGCATTCGCGCCCAGGACGAGCACGGCAAATGGTTTGAGATGGACGGAGAGGAGCTGCTTTCGCGCTGTATGCAGCACGAAATCGATCATCTAGACGGCATGCTCTTCATCTTCCGCATGAGTGCGCTCAAGCGCAACCTGAATCTCAGAAAGATTCGCAAAATGCAGGCCGAAGGCGAATGGTAGCGCGGTGAAACTCGTCTACTGCGGCACGCCCGGCTTTGCAGTTCCCACGCTTGAAGCGCTGCTGGCTGCAGGTCACGAAATTCCATTGGTGGTTTCGCAGCCTGACCGGCCCGTAGGCCGTTCGCAGCAACTGACCGCGCCGCCCGTAAAGCAAACTGCGCTGGCCGCAGGCCTTACCGTTGTCCAGCCAGAGAAGATTCGCAGCAACGCAGATTTTCGCGCACAGCTTGACGCCTGCGCTCCCGATGCGATTGTCGTCGTCGCATACGGGCGCATTCTTCCGCCCTGGATGCTTGCTCTGCCAAGGCATGGCTGCATCAATCTGCACGCTTCGTTGCTACCGAAGTATCGCGGTGCAGCGCCCATCCAGTGGGCCGTTGCCATGGGTGATGCGTACACCGGTAACACGACCATGTTGTTGGAAGAGGGTCTGGACACGGGCCCGATCCTGCTGCAACAGACCGTTGAAATTGCGCCCCATCAGACGGCTGCCGAGTTGTTTGAAGTGTTGGCCCGAGAAGGTGCTCCGCTCATGGTGGAAACGCTCGCCGGACTCGCCGACGGATCCATTCAGCCCAAGCCGCAAAGCGAAAATGGCGTAAGCTTCGCGCCCATGCTCGATCGCGAAGATGGCCGCATGGATTTTGCCGGTCGCGCTGCTCATGAACTCTACAACCGATGGCGCGGATTTCAGCCGTGGCCTGGCGCATTCACAACTCTCGACGAGAAAAAATTTATAGTGCACCGCATGGCCCTTGGCGATTCAGCAAAGATTGCTTCACCGTCCGCTGCGCAGCCGGGACAAATTCACGTGCACGATCACCGAATGTTTGCCGCCTGCGCCGGTGAAACCTGGATCGAGCTGATTGAAGTGCAACTCGAGGGCAAAAAGCGCATGACTGCGGCGGACTTCCTGCGCGGTATTCCGCAAGCCTCTGTAAGCCGGCTGGGCTAATCCATATGGCCGCCGTTTCTCCAGCGCGAAAAGCTGCATTTCATATTCTTCTTTCCGTTGAGCGCGGCCAGTCGCACTCCGACGATCTTCTGCGTGGCAAACAAGTCAACGCGCTTTCCTCCGCCGATCGCAATCTGGCCACCACGATTGTGCTGGGCGTGCTTCGCTGGCAGATTCAGCTCGATGAGCAAATCAAGAACCTGCTGAAAAAGCCGGGAGCGCGCGTCGATACTGAAGTGCTTATTGCTTTGAGAATGGGCGCGTTTCAATTGCTCCACCTCGATCGCATTCCAGCGCGAGCCTCCATCGACGAAAGCGTGGAACTCGCAAAACACGCAGGGCATCGATTCGCTTCGGGAATGGTGAACGCGGTACTGCGCAAAGTCAGTACCGCCCCGCACGTAGAAATCGCGGAGACCAGCGCCGCTGAACTGGCTCATGCGCAGGCGCATCCGCAGTGGCTGGTTGAGCGCTGGGTTCAGAACTATGGATTGCAGGACGCTTGCGCCATTTGTCGACATGGACAAACGCAGCCGGAATTGACCGTGCGTATCACGGCTCCCGAAGTTGAAGCTGAACTTATCGAGGCCGGCGTCCAACTGAAACCTGCAGCCTTGCTTGCAACTGCACGGACGGTCGTTGCAGGAGACGTAACGGCGACGCATGCATTTCTCCAAGGCCGCGTTCGCATACAAGACGAAGGTTCGCAACTGGTGGCGGAGATTGCCGCGTTTGCAGGCGCGGAACGAGGCCCTGCCGCGAAAATTCTGGATGCATGCGCGGCCCCAGGCGGCAAGACGCTCATTCTCGCCGAGCGCAATCCGCAAGCGCACGTCCTGGCATGTGAGGCGAGCGAACCACGGCTGGCGCAGCTCCAAAAACGGCTCTCGACGTTGTCGGACCGAGTGGAATGCCGTCTGGCTGACGCAACAAAACTTACTGACATTGCATGCTTCGATCTCGCACTGGCCGACGTTCCGTGCAGCGGGACCGGTACCTTTGGCCGCAATCCTGAAATCCGGCATCGGCTGCACGCAGACGATTTGCCGTGCCAGGCTGACAGGCAACGCGCCATCCTCACAGCAGCGCTGCGCGCAGTCCGGCCACAGGGTCGCATTGTTTATGCAACCTGCTCGCTTGAGCCGGAAGAAAACGAACAGGTAATCGCATCGGTGCTTGCTGGGAACCCCAAGGCTCAGCAGCTTTCGGTCTTGCCGATTCTCGAAGGCATGGCTGCGTCAGGTGTTTTAACTCAGGACGGAGCGAAGCGACTGCGCGATTGTATTTCGCCCGAGGGCGCATTGCGCCTGCTGCCCGGCGCCTTCGGAACCGACGGCTTCTTTATTGCTTTGCTTGAGGTGAGCGAGTGAACTGTGTATGCAGCAGAGCTTTTAGTTTGAACTTCGTCAGCGCTGCTCCTGCTCCAGCTTCAGCTCGTCGTAATCGCGATGCAGAAAACCGCAGAGCGCCTCAACCACTAGCTCGTGGTCCGCGCGTTGCGGCATGCCGGAGACGGTTATGCTGCCAACAATGCCCGCGCCTTTAACGATGATGGGGAACGAACCGCCATGCGAGGCGTAGTCTGAAGTGGGCAGGCCGCGCGCTTCAAGTGAGTCACTCTTGCTGTTCAGGTGCAGTCCCAGGCCATACGAACTGCGGTGGAACCGCGCCACTGAATTGCCCTTGCGGCGCACCCATTCAACGTTGTCGGGAGTAGTGCCTTGCAACGCCGTGTAAAACAACGGCTGCCCAAAGCGGCGCACATCGATAACCACAGACAGGCCGCGCTCAATGGCCAGCGCGCGCAGGCGAGTGCCGATCTCCCAAGCCGTCTGCTCATCCATACTTTCAAATTGCAGTTCGCGCTCCTGCAAGCTCACGCGTTCCAAATCCTCGCTCAATCCCATGGCACATCGTCTCCTGACACAAAATGAGATGCGTTTGCTGCCGAGTCGTTCTACCTGGCCGCCGTCAACTTTACAGTTGTACTCTGATCCACTCTGGCGCCGGCCGGTGGCGATTGCGAAATTACTGATCCTGGTTTCACGGGTTCCTGAGGCGGCGCGCTACCGCTGCCGACCGGGCCAATTGCAATTTGTTCGTATGTCGGGGGCCCGGTCTTTATGCCCACTTTCGACAAGTGAAGCTGCGCACTTAGCACCGGCATTCCCACCAGGTTGGGCATCACATAACCATCCGGCTTCTCTTCGTCGGGCGCGGCCACCAGCAGACTTACAGTGGGCTGTGCAATGTCGAGCGCGTGTGCCGGAGGATCCTGCGCAAGCACTGTGCCCTCGGCTGCTGTTAAAGAAGGCAAATGCGCGATTGCTCCAACTTCAAGCCCGGCGCGGCGCAACTGCAATTCGGCGACGCGCTGCTGCACGCCAACCGTGTTCGGTACGTCGACCTTTTGCGGACCAAGGCTCTCTGACACGCGTACGTGCCACTCGCGGCGTACCACCGCTCCTTGTGCCGGAGATTGCGTAAGAATGTGCCCCGCCGCAACGTCACCGGAGTAGTAGCGGTTGTCCACGTTGAGATTGAGCCCCAGGCCTGAGGTTACGCTGCGCGCTTCGGCAACCGTCATGCCCTTGAGCGAAGGTACCTCCACCTCCGCGCCGTGAATGGCGAAGTGCATGGTGGCGATGGCGGCGAGCAGCGCCACCGTGACCAACAGCATAAGCAATGAAGCCACCCGGAAAAAGCTCTTGATAGATCGGCTGTTCATTTCTGCGGCTCACTCCCGGTCAACATTGTTCTCGACTATCTCAGGTTGTCTGTCACCGGCTCGGGATGGATGGTGACGCGCTGAACGTCGGGACACTCAAGCTTGAAGCGATCTTCGAGTGCGGTAATCACTTCATGTACGCGATGCATGGGCAAATCGTCCGGCAGCGTGCAATGGCAGGAAACATAAATGTGCTCCGAGGTGCGTCCAACCGTAATCTCGTGCACGTCAACAATCTCTGGAAAAAAATGGGCAGATTTCAAAAGCGAAAACTCAATCTTCTTGTCTTCTTCAACAAACTCACTGGGCTGCTCGATAGTGGCCGGCTCACTTTCAATGTGAGTCAGCACCAGGTCAATCTCGGGCGCGGCACGCAGAATTTCGGCCTCCAGCCCGCTGACAAATTCATGCGCCTCGCGCAGCGACAGGTTCTCGTCGAGCTCAACGTGCTGCTCAACCCGCAAGCGGCCGTGCAGCGATTGAATGCTCAGTTCATGCACGCTTACGTTGTTCCGGGCGGCCACGGCTCGAACGCGGTCGAAGATGCTTTCCGCGCGAGCCTCGCGGGGAACCGTGTGGATGACAACGTCAGCATCGGGCAGAGTACGGTGTACTGCCGAACGTGCCGCCTGCACCAACGCATCGGTGTGCTCAAAGGTGTAACGCCGCGGCAAGGCCAGCGTCATATCCGCAAAGTAGTTCGGCCCCGCACGCCGCACGCGGGCTTGCTCAATCGCCATCACGCCGGGAACTTCCGCCACGTCGTGCATAATTTTGCGGCGGGTGTCGGCAGGAATTCGATCCATCAACACGCCGACTGCTTCGTGACCCAGCAAGATGGTGAGCCGAAGAATCAGGATAGAAACAACAATGGCGGCAATCGGATCAGCATAGTCAAGCCAGGGCACTCCAAAATGAGTACCTATCCAGCTTGCTCCCAGGCCAATCAACACGGCTACTGACGACCATATGTCGCTCGAGAAGTGAAACGCGTCCGTAGCCAGCGCCGGACTGCCAGTGCGAATTGCCACCTCGCGTAAGCGGCGCGATCGCCAGAAATCGACAACAATCGAAGTGAGCACCACCAGGACGGGCCATATGGAATGTCGCAGCACAACGGTGTGGACGAAGATACGCACCAGTGCTTCATAGACGATCCATACGCTCGACGCAGCCATCAGGACTACTTCGCCAATGGTGGAGAGGTTTTCGATCTTGCCGTGGCCGTACGTGTGATCTTCGTCCGCAGGTAGATCACTCACCCGCACCGAGAAGAAGGTCATTGCCGCGCCCACCAGGTCGAGCCCGGAGTGAGCCGCGTCCGACAGCACGCCCAATGAACCTGACAGAATGCCGGTAATCAGCTTCAGCACCGTCATTACAGCCGCGGCAAGCATTGAGTTCAGCGATACACTCCGCTTTTCAGCCGAGTGCTGCGCTATGTTTTTAGCAGACGGGCTGGGGGCTGTGGGAGTCATTACGCTTCTTAGACTACAGGCGGGCGGATACCTGTGTACAACCCCGCAATTCCGAAAGTGTAGGGCTGCCAGTCAGGATTCTGAAAACTCGTCTGTTCCATCAGGCTGAGCATCTGCGGTGGGGGCGGGAAGCTGCCGACAGAGGCCGGCAGGTAATTGTACGGGCCATCCTTGCCGCAGATCATACGGCCAATGGCCGGCAGCACGCGCCGAAAGTACACCGCATACGCCTTGCCCATCAGTCCGCCGGGTTCGCTGAACTCCAGAATGCCGAGTTGACCGCCAGGCTTGAGCACACGATGAAATTCCCGTAGTCCCGCTTCGTAGTTAGCCAGATTTCGAAAGCCGAATGCCGTCACAATGAGATCGAGCGATGCATCTTTAAGCGGTAGATGAAGCGCATCAGTCTCAATGGGAATGGCGAATGGCTTAGCGGGATTGCCTGCAACTGCGCCAAATTTCCGGGCTCCGCGGCTGAGCATTCCCCGCGCAAAATCGCCGGCAAGAATGGGGCGCGCTCCTTGCGGACGATGCCGTAAAAGCGCCATCGTCATATCGCCAGTGCCGCAGCATATGTCGAGCACCGCCGCATCGGGCCTGGCAAGAATCGGGCGAAAACGCCGCGCTGTACGCCACCACCAAAGCCGGTCCACATTCGCTGAGAGCACGTGGTTCAGCAGGTCATAGCGGGGCGCGATGTTGTCAAACATCTGCCGCACGGCTTGCGCCGCACTGGCTTCGTCTGACGCTCCTATCGGCTTGGCTCCCGTCGCCGGCATGGTCTCGTACCCCTGAAAATCCTCGGCACATTGCCGGCGAGTCAGATCGTCTATCTGGCTACTCTACTGCAGCAGCGTCGGCTCGTCTTCCTTTAACTCTTCCGGCGGAATGATCACCGCAGCCGCTACCTTGTCGTCCTCTTCAAGGTTGAGCAGGCGGACACCTTGCGTGGCACGGCCCGCAGCCCGCACCTGCTTGGTGTCGATGCGGATGATCTTGCCCCACTGGCTGATCACCACCAGCTCCGATTGCTCGTCCACCAGCAGAATCGACGTTGTCTTTCCTACCTTCGGCGTCGCCTTCAGGTTATTAACTCCCTGCGCTCCGCGAGAAGTAAGTCGATACTCATCGATATCCGTGCGCTTGCCAAATCCGTTTTCAGTCACGCTGAGGATGAGGTATTTTGAAACTCCGAGCTTTTCGTCGAGGTCTTTCAAAGCCTTCCAAGAATCATCCACAGCCTTCGATGCCGCCGCCTCAGCGGTCTTGAGAGCAGCGCTGTCCGGGCTCTCTCTCCTCTTTTCGCGCACCTTTTGCAACTCGTCCTTCTTGGCTGAATATTCAGCGCGAAGAGCCTTGAGTTTAGTAGTGAGTCCGCGCTTCGCCGCCTGGCTGTCGCGCTCCTCATCCCGCGTCTTGTCTGAAGGAGTAATGGCGATGCCAATGACTTCGTCGCCCTTCTTCAAGGAGATGCCGCGGTTGCCGCCGGCATTACGACCCATCGGCCGCAGTCCAGCGCCACTGCGCTCTGCATCGTATTCTTCCTCAAACCGAATCGCCATACCTTCGCGCGTACCCATGAAGATGGTTTGAATTCCATCCGTCAGGCTGGCGGCAATCAAGTCATCATCTTTATCAATGGCAATCGCGATAATGCCGCGCGCCATTACGTTAGAGAAATCCTTAAGCGGTGTCTTCTTGACAACACCCAGACGCGTAGCAAAGAAGACGTACTTGCCTTCCTCCTCCAGATTCTTAATCGGAAGAATCGTACGTACGTTCTCGCCGGGCTGCAGATTGAGAAGGCTCTGCATGCTCTTGCCCTTGCCGGCTGCGCCCACATCGGGAATCTCGTACACCTTGAGCCAGTACACGCGGCCGGTGTTGGTAAAGCACAGCAAGAAGGCGTGCGTTGAGTCGATGATCAGCTGCGAGACAAAATCTTCTTCGCGCGTCTTCATGCCGGTGCGGCCCGTTCCACCGCGCCGCTGCTGGCGATACGTAGAGATAGGCGTCCGCTTCAGATAGCCCTGGTGGCTCACTGTCACCGCAACCTGCTCATCCGCGATCAGATCTTCAAGCTGTAACTCGGCACTTTCGTCCACAATCTGCGTGCGCCGCGCGTCACCGTACTTGTCGCGAACTTCTTCAAGCTCCTTCACAATCACCGCGCGTAGTTTCGCATCGCTGGCCAGAATGGACTCGTACTCGGCAATCTTCTCGCGGATTTCACCCAGTTCCTTCAGAATCTCGTCGACCGAAAGTTGTGTCAGGCGATAAAGTTGCAATTCGAGGATCGCGTCAACCTGGCGCAGCGTGATGCCCTTTTCCTCATGCGCCTGCAGTTCGCGGTCGAGATTGACAACGATTTCTTTGCCCTTGCCCCACGCGTACAGATTTTCGCGGGCGTCAGCGCGAGAACTGGAAGCGCGAATGATCTTGATAACCTTGTCCAGGTTGTCGAGAGCTATCTTGTAGCCTTCCAGAATGTGTTCCCGCTCGCGAGCCTTGCGCAGCAGGTATACGGTTCGCCGCTGCACCACTTCCACACGATGATTGATGAAAGCGTGGATCGCCTGGTCTAGTCCCAGCTCCCGCGGCTGCCCATTCAGCACCGCCAGGAAGATCATGGAGAAGCTCTCCTGCATCTGCGTGTGCTTGTAAAGCTGGTTCAGAACAATCTCTGGCTGCGAGCCGCGCTTGAGTTCGATCACAATGCGCATGCCGTCGCGGTCGCTCTCGTCGCGTACGTCGCTGATGTCGTCCACAATCTTTTCGTTGACCAGTTCGGCCACGCGCTCAATCAGCTTTGACTTGTTCACCTGGTAAGGAATCTCGGTAACAATGATCGCCTGTTTTTCCTTGGTCAGGCTTTCAATCGCAACCTTGGCGCGCATCATAAAGCGGCCGCGTCCGGTTTTGTAGGCCTGCGCAATCCCGCTCTTGCCGTAAAGGAATCCGCCGGTGGGGAAGTCAGGCCCCTGAACGTGCTTGAGTACTTCAACAAGTCCCGCGTGCGGATTGTTCACGAGCGCAATGGCCGCGTTCACCACTTCCGTCAAATTGTGCGGCGGAATGTTGGTAGCCATGCCCACCGCGATGCCACTAGAACCATTGACAATCAGGTTGGGAATGCGCGTGGGCAGAACCGAAGGCTCGAATGTTGACTCGTCGTAGTTCGGAACAAAGTCAACCGTCTCCATGTCGATATCGGCCAGCAGTTCGCCGGCAATGCGCTCCATGCGGCACTCGGTGTATCGCATGGCCGCTGGCGGATCACCATCGACTGAGCCAAAGTTGCCCTGGCCATCAACCAGCGGATAGCGCAATGAGAACGGTTGCGCCATGCGCACCAGCGTGTCGTAAATGGCAGAGTCGCCGTGGGGGTGATAGACACCCATCGCCTGACCCACAACCTTGGCACACTTGGTGTACTTCTTGTTGTGCTGCAGGCCCATCTCGCTCAGCGTGTAGAGCACGCGCCGATGCACGGGCTTCAACCCGTCGCGCGCATCCGGCAACGCTCGCCCTATGATTACGCTCATCGAGTAGTCGAGATAAGAGCGGCGCATCTCCTCTTCAATGTTGATCGGGATGAGATTTTGCCCGCCGGGTGGCGTGCCGCCTTCGAGAGGGAGTTGGGGATTCTGATCGTCTGCCATAGGTTTTTCTTAAGCTCGCTGGAGGGCGGCAAAAAGGTCCGGAAAAATGCAGGGCCGGGTCCGCGAGTTCTGCTGTTATTCTACGCGTCCGGGCGGCGCTTTAGCAAGGGACATAAGTGGAAATAACATCATATTTTTCTTATATTTACGTAACTTGATGCCAGCGCTCACCGGTGCCGACAATTATGCCCGATAAAGGTGTGCAAAAAGGAGCAATCTCCAAAGCAAAATTGCCGCTTCTCATGCAGGATTTCCGCGTCGCATTCCTTACAAAAGTCCAGGCAGGCTCAACAGGCAAAACACAATCTGCAGCAGCACAATTCCGCCGCAGGCCGCCAACGCCAGCCGGCTTCGCGGGCTTTCATAAGCGTCGGCAAACACCCCGCCAACAAATGTGACCAGAAACGGAATCGCCCACAACCACGGGCTTCCCGGAGTGCCGGTCAATACGACAGGCAACAAAACAACCGCGCAAAACAACGGCGCCGTGTTGCCGAAAAATTGCGAGCGGCGCAAGCCCAGATACAGAATCAGCGCTCCGCACGTCGCAATCGTGATGCCCGCGTTGCTCAACGTGGCAAAGAAATGCCGCGCCGGATCTATTGAGAACCAGAACATGGCTGCAGCAGATCGAAAAACATAGCTGAACGCATCCGGAGAAAACCCGTAGCAGGCAAACAGCAACACCATCGCGCCCGCGGAGCACATCAGCACAACCGGTAGCGTCTGGCTTCGATGCCCATCCGCGACCCAGAGCATCAACAGAAGACCCAGAACGATCGTGATTGGCAAAGCCACAATGTGAGCAGCAGCCGCCGTTGCAAACAACAGCGTAAGCAGCACCAACCGCGGCCGCCATCTGCGCCTCGGCCCTTGCATTGCGTGGGCCACGCCAATGCAGGTGTACACCCCGCCGTATATGCCGAGCGCCGCCAGCACTTCAGGATTCGGCGCGACGCAGGCCTTCAAAATCGCCGGACAAAAGCAGTAAAGCGCCAGTGCCGTGTATCCACCGAAATCGCCGAACAGCCGCCGCGTTACCCACCACACGCAGCCCCCAAGCAGACAACCCACAAACAAAAATGGCAATCGCAAAAGCAGCAGCACATGCGTCATCTGGTGACGCAGTTCCCATGTGCTTACCTCTCCGCCTGCCGTTTGAACATAGCGGTCTTCAGGCTTGCGAAACTGGTCTAGCGCGCGTTGCGCTGCAAAATTGAGCGTAAGCGGAAGTCCCGCCAGCCGATAAGCCAGGATGCCATCGTGAATATTGCCGCAGCTTGTGTAGTATCCCGCCAGGGCAGATGGCCGCTCCCACGTCTCGCGACCGCATCGCGCATATTGATAGTCGCGGTCCGTCAACGTCTGGTGGCCCGTAAGCCAGAATCCCTGCAATAAAAACGCCAGCAGAAATCCCGCCGCAATGCGTTGCGGGAGATTGAAGCGAAAGCGGCGAAGGATTCCGAACCGGTGGGTCATCGCGTGAGCAGGCAACTTCCAGTCTAAATTGCTGGGGCCCCACCTGCGCTCGCCAGTCGTACAGTAACGCACAGGAAAATTTGGCCCGCGCCACCGCTAACCGCTACACTTCTCCTCAGCATGGCAATCGCTCACGACAACACACCGGAACGGCTGGTAAGCGCCGCGCGCGCTGACGAGGAGCAGAGTTTTGAGCTGAAACTTCGGCCCCGCTGGCTCGGCGAATTCATTGGCCAGTCCAAAGCCAAGGAGCAGCTAGCCATCGCGCTTGAGGCGGCCAAATCGCGCGGCGAAGCCCTCGATCACGTCCTGCTCTTTGGACCTCCGGGCCTCGGCAAAACAACGCTTGCCACCATCATTGCCAACGAACTCGACGTGGGCTTTCAGCAGACCTCCGGGCCGGCGCTCCAAATCCAAGGAGATCTCACCGCGATTCTGACTAACCTGCGCGAGCGCCAGGTTCTCTTCCTTGACGAAATTCACCGCATGCAGCCCGTACTTGAAGAAAAACTCTACACGGCGCTTGAAGACTACAAACTCGACATCATCATCGGTCAGGGCCCGGCGGCACGTACGCACGTCATGGAGATCAGGCCTTTCACGTTCATCGGTGCCACAACCCGGCCAGGACTTCTTTCATCCCCGCTGCGATCGCGCTTCGGCATCCTGCTGCGCCTGGAGTTCTATACCGAAGAAGACTTACGCTTCATCGTCACCCGCTCCGCGGAAGTTCTGCAAATTCCTATCGATGAAGACGGAGCAGCTGAAATCGCACTGCGTTCGCGCGGTACTCCGCGTATCGCCAACCGCCTGCTCAGGCGCGTGCGCGATTATGCGCAAGTACGCGGCTCGGGAATCATCGACCGGCCAACTGCGAATGCTGCACTGACGCTGCTTGAAGTAGATGCGCACGGCTTCGACGAGATCGACCGCCGCCTCATGCTCACCATTATTCAAAAGTACGACGGCGGCCCTGTGGGTCTGGGTACGCTCGCGGCAACCCTTGCTGAAGAAGAAGACGCGCTCGAAGAAGTGTACGAACCGTTCCTCATCCAGATTGGATTTCTTGATCGCACACCGCGTGGCCGCGTAGCAACGCGCCTCGCCTACGAACATTTCGGCATAGCAGCACCCGGCCGTCAAACCCCACTGTTTTAGAGGTGAAATCCCATGGCACAAACCGCATCCACAATGCTCGAGCTAGGAACAGTTGCACCAGACTTCGCGCTCACCGACGTGGTCAGCGGCAAGACAATCCGTCGCGACGATTATCGCGGCAAGAAGGCGCTGCTGGTCATGTTCATCTGCGCGCACTGCCCGTTCGTCAAACACATCGAAAAGGAACTTGCCAAATTCGGTCACGACTACGCGGCGCAACCAGCCGCAATTGTCGCCATCAGTGCCAACGACGCGGCGAACTTCCCGGCCGACAATCCTGAAGGATTAAAGAAACAAGCAGAGACCTTCGGCTTTTCGTTCCCTTATCTTTACGACGAATCACAAACTGTAGCGCGTGCCTACGACGCCGCTTGCACGCCGGACATTTACTTGTTCGACGCCGATTTCAAGCTCGTTTATCGCGGACAGTTTGATGCCAGCAGGCCCAGCAACACGATCCCGGTCACCGGACAGGATCTCCGCGCCGCGCTTGATGCAGTGCTGGCCGGCAAGCCAGTCCCCGCCGATCAGAAGCCATCGATCGGCTGCAACATCAAGTGGAAGGCGTAAGTGCTTGCACTTTCGTGAGTTGTACAGGCTTGAGCCTGTACAACTCTAGCCCCAACCATGAAGTGTCATCCTGAGCGCAGCAGCTTGGGGCCCCTGCGAACAAAGTCCGCAGGGGTAAGCGGAGCGAAGGATCTGCTTTTGTTTTGTCTTTGTTATCGTTCCGAATCATCGGCCAACTGAAGCGTCCGGCGAGAGGGAAGTGAATCCACCCACCAACGACGGTTGCCCCAGATCTCGATTTTGAGACCTGGGATACCGAAAGATTCGCTCCAGCACAGCCAGTGCAAAATCTCTAAGCCTCAAGACAAACTGCAGAGAATTACACGTCTCCGTCGCATAATGTCATTAAGGCCGAAGTATGTATTCAGCCAGATTTGATTTCTCCGATTCGGACCCGAAACGGGGCACTCCAGGGCATGATTTTCGAGCGAAAATCACATTTCGCGCTCAAATCGCCCTGTGAAACTGTGAAATCGCCCTACTCCCCTCAAACTGAAAACTTTATTGTCACAGGGCCGGAGTCTTCACAGAATCTGTGAAACTGTGAAGATTTTGTCGATGAACGCACTCACAGCGTCGGCGAGTTGTCACCAAGCATCGCTTCGCGAACAATCTTTACCGGCGGAAATCCCTGCTTCAAAAAGTCGTCGTGAAACTTCTGCAGTGAGAAAGCAGCTCCTTCTTTCTTCTTCAGGTCCTCGCGCAGCTTCATGATTTCAAGCTTGCCCAGCGTGTAATAGAGGTAAGTAGGATCGCCGGCGCCGCGCTTGGTTTCAACCACCGCGGTCTCTTTTGATTGATAACCTTCTTTTTGAAAAAACTCTTCCGCCTGTTCGAAACTCATCTTCCCAGTGTGCATCTCAATGCCGACGATGAAGCGCGCATTGCGCAGCAGCGCATCCTGCAACTGACCAAGGCGCAGGAACTTTGATTCGCGCTCGTTCTTTGCGCCCGCGCCAGGCTGGCCGTAGCCATTGTCGAGCATCATCTGCTCGGTGTAGTGCGCCCAACCTTCAACGTTCGTATTCGCGCCCAATATTTTGCGAACGCGCGTCGGAGCCTGCGGAACCCACAGGAATTGAACATAGTGTCCCGGATAAGCTTCGTGCACCGCGGTAGAAATAACAGTGCCAACGTTGAAGGAATGCATGTAGCCTTCAACCTCTGCCGGAGTCATCTTCGCATCGGGAAGTGTGACGTTGAAGTAAGCCTCAGTCGCATGCTTCTCAAACGGACCCGGCGTATCCATGCTCGCGAAAGTAGTAGCGCGCATAAAAGGGGGCGTCTCTTCAACGATAGGTTTCACATCGGAGGGAATCGTCACAATGTTGTGCGCGCGGATGAACTCCATCAAGCCGGTAAAAGTTGCGCGGAATGAATTCAACAGTTGATCAGGAGCAGGATGGTTCCTGCCCAGTTCTTCAAGCACTTCTGCCGGAGTCTTATCAGGCTCGAGTTCGTGCGCTACCTGCTTGAACTGCGCCTGATTGGCGTGCAGGTTGTCCCATCCAATCTCAAGCAAACGATCGAGCGGGATATCGACCATCTCGTCGTACTTCAGCTTGTCGCTGAAAGTCTGCGCCCCTATTTGGAAATCGCCGTTCGAATGCGCAAGCAGATCGGATTTCAACCACGCAAGATAGCTTTCAAGGTCGGCAACAACTGCTGCGTTCGATTTGGCGAACTCAGCTTTGAGTTCAGTGTCTTTTGCATCGGCAAACGCGAGCGGGACATCGTTCTGGAAGAAGCTGATGATACCGGGCAATTGCTCAATTGCGATTTCAGTAAAGATGCGCGGCGGATTCTTGAGATTAACTCGCGCGTCGCCGAGCATTGCCGGCATCTGCTTCTCGCGCGCAATCAGCGAACGCAGTCGCTCATCAGGCGGCGCAAACTTGCGCTCCATCAGAACAAAGGCGGCGTTGGCGCATGTGCTGGAGTAGTTATCGGCATTCTTTTCCCACGGTCGAATGGTTTCAAGCGTGAGCAGTTGCGAACGAATGTTCCCAAGCACAATCTCGCGATCGCTCCTGGGCACAAAATCCGCTGCATCCGTGCTAGGTTGTATCGCCTCAATCCGCCGCTCGAAATTCTTCAGCGCAACAATTTCATCATCGACGCTCCTGCGTGAGTAATTCTCCAATTTTGTGTCGTACTGGTGATAGCCCACCTGAGTACCAACCGTCGGAGCGTACGGGAAATAAACCTGGTCGAAGTATTCATCTGAAAGCTGCGCAAACTTCAGCTTCCAATTCTCAGTAGCCGCTCCCGCAGACGTTGCCGCAGACATACATGCTCCAATCGCAACCAAGGCAAAAAGTCGTTTCATTTTCCCCTCATCTTTCGGGCTAAATCTCAGGCAGTCGCCGGCGCTGCAGCGAGATTCTCAAGCAGCTCGCGAATTTCAAGCAGAACTTCATCGGGCCGCGTTGCTTTCAGCGGATACTTCAACAAACCTTGCGGCGCAAACTGCGCTCCGCGCTTGGCGTTGCGTGCCACCAGCCGCATCAGGTTCTGCGGATCCACGGCAGCGTTCTGCACAAAGCGCACATGCAACTCGCTGCGCTTACGATCGACTTGCGCAACGCCGATATGTTCGCATTCCAGGCGAAGCGACGCGGCCTCAAGCAAGTAGACTGAAGCGTCAGGCAATGCGCCATAACGATCTTCCATTTCGGCGCGCACTTCACGGATGGCCGACTCGCTCCTGGCCCCGGCGATCTTCTTGTACAGCCGCAGACGCTGGTTTTCTTCGGGCACGTAGCTCTCGTCGATGCGCAAAGCGATGCCGAGATTGAGTTGCGTTGTCGGCTGCTCTTCGCTGCCCTCACCCTTCAGTTCTTTCACGGCTGCTTCAAGCATCGTTGTATAGAGTTCAAATCCCACAGCTTCAATGTGGCCGCTCTGTTCACCGCCCAGCATGTTGCCAGCGCCGCGCAACTCCAAGTCGAGCGCAGCAATCTTGAAGCCCGCGCCAAGGTCGCTGAACTCCTTCAGCGCCGCGAGCCTTCTGCGCGCGATATCGGTAAGTTCTGTATCAGGCGGAATCAACAAGTAGGCGTAGGCGCGACGATTCGAACGGCCCACACGCCCTCGCAACTGGTACAGCTCACTCAAGCCATGACGGTCCGCGCGGTTGATCAGCATGGTGTTGGCCATGGGAATATCAAGCCCGTTCTCGATGATCGTGGTAGCCACTAATACGTCGTACTCATGATGCATGAAAGCGAGCATAACGCGCTCGAGCTCCGTTTCGCCCATCTGGCCGTGGCCAACGACCACGCGCGCAGCAGGTACAAGCTCCTGAATCCGAGAAGCGATATCGTAAATGGATTCCACGCGGTTATGCACAAAGTAAACCTGACCGCCGCGTTCCAATTCCACCTCAATGGCAGAGCGCACAATCTTCTCATCAAACTTTGCTACCACCGTTTGAATCGCCATGCGATCCTTGGGCGGCGTTTCAATCACACTCATGTCGCGCAGGCCCACCAGAGACATGTGCAGCGTACGCGGAATGGGCGTTGCACTCATCGCAAGCACATCGATCTCCTTGCGCATCTGCTTCAGGCGCTCTTTGTGGCGAACGCCGAATCGTTGTTCCTCGTCGACGATAAGCAGACCAAGATCCTGAAACTTGATGTCTTTGGAGAGCAGGCGATGCGTGCCGATCAGTATGTCGACCTTTCCTGTCTCCACTTTTTCAACGATGACCTTTTGCTCCTTCGGCGTACGGAAGCGGGAGATCATCTCAACATTGATAGGGAATTGCGAAAACCGCTTCTTGAATGTTTCGAAATGCTGGAAGCTCAGAACCGTCGTTGGAGTAAGTACAGCCACCTGTTTACCGTCTTGCACGGCCTTGAATGCGGCCCGCATGGCAACCTCAGTTTTGCCATAACCAACATCGCCGCAAAGCAGCCGATCCATAGGCGTGGTCGACTCCATGTCCTGCTTGATAGCGCTGATTGCTGTGAGCTGATCGTCTGTCTCGTTGTAATCGAACGAGTCTTCAAATTCACGTTGGAATTCATTGTCCCTGGAGAAGGCTGTGCCTTCTGCCGTGTGACGCTGCGCGTATAGCTTCAGCAACTCAGCGGCCATGTCTTGCATGGCTTTGCGCACGCGCGCTTTGGTTTTGGTCCACTGTTGCGAGCCAAGCTTGTTCAATACTGGCGCGGGCCCTGTGTCCGTGGAGCGATATTTCTGTATCAGGTCCAGTCGCGTAAGCGGTACGTATAGCTTTGCCTGCTCTGCAAACTCAAGAATCATGAACTCAACAGAGAGACCGTCTTGAACGATCTCCTTGAGTCCCTGATATTGAGCGATACCGTGTTCTACGTGGACGACGTAATCGCCGATAGTCAGGTCGCGAAAATCAGAGACGAAAGCCGCTGTCTTGGAACGCTTGGGTTCCGGCCGCGCGGTGACATCTGCATCGTCAGAGAAATCGTTGGCCCCGAATAGAATCAGGTTCGCATCAGCAAAGCTGACGCCAGCCGCAATTGGCGATCGCACGATCACGGGGACGCGCAGATCGCCAGCCATATAGCTGGCTTCTTCAAGAACCTGATCGCCACCGGGACGCATAGTACGGCTGCCGAGTCGGTATGGAATCTGATATTCGCGCAACACGGTAGCGAGTCGTTCCACGTCGCCCTGATTGGGAGCTGCCAGCACGATGCGCGTCTCCGCCTGTATCAGGCTCTTCAGCTGTTCGGTAAGAGCTGGGATGGAGCCATGAAAGCGGAGTGTGGGCCGCGAGTTCAACTCGATTTCGCCGAGCGTCGAGTCTTCATCCAGTACATCGATTGCGCCAAGCTGATCGAGGTCAAGACCAATCTGCGAATTGAGCTGGGCCTGCAAAACTTCAGGCCGCACATAGATGTCCTCGGGCTGGATAAGCGATCCGATGCCGGAGCGTTCGTGCCGCTGTTCGACCTTGTTCCACCAGCGGTCGATCTGATTGCGCACCATGCCCGGTTCATCGACAAACAACACGCTGCGCGGGGCCAGTGTCAGCAGAGATTTATCGGCGCCGGCAACCGATGTGAAGAATTCCCAGCCTGGGAATACGCTCACGCCGCCTGCCGAAGCAGCTTCGACGGCCATTTCTTCCTCTTCGTTTTCGGCTTCGGAGGCGGCGTCGAAATCCACTCGTTGTTTGCTCAGGCGCGCGTGAACCGCTGCCAGCAAGCGTTCTGTTACGGGTGTTTCAGTAAGCGGTAGCAACTGGGCTTCATCCAGAGGAGACAGAGAACGTTGCGTCTCCGGATCAAACCGGCGAATGGTATCGATCTCATCGCCGAAAAACTCCACGCGGACGGGCCTGTCCTGTTCGGGAGAGTAGACATCCAGAATTCCCCCGCGGCGAGTGAATTGTCCTGGCATTTCCACCAGATCCATTTGCGTATATCCGACGGAGGCCAAATGCGATGTCAGGACTTCAATGTCCATCTCTTCGCCGCGGCGCAACTGCACAGCCAGGCCGGCGTAGTATTCGCGGTCGAAGAGCTTGAGTGCAGCGGCTTCAACCGGTGCGATGACGATGTCGACAGCACCGGTGGCGAGCTTCCACAGTGCGGCGGCACGTTGTTCCTGCACATCTGGGTGAGGCGAGAGATTTTCAAAAGGAAGAACATCGTGAGCAGGGAAACGGACTACACGCCCCGGATCGATAGCTCCGGTAAGCTCGCAACCCGCTTTCAGCATGGGCTCAAGCAACTCTGCGGTTTTGTTATCCGCAACAACCACGACAACCGGGTGCTTGGCTGCCCTGGCCATGAGTGGTATGTAGAGGGAGCGGGCGGTCGCAGTGAGTCCGGATACACGTCTCCGCCCCGCACCCAGGCTCAGATGCCTGATTACGCTATCAAAACCCGAACAGTGCTCCAGCTCCGCGAAAATATCGCGGACAAACGGGAGAATCATCAGTCTCTAGTTTATCAGCGTCAGCGCACTCATATCGCCCTGCAAGAAATGCGTGGTAGAGCCGAATGTGCAGCTCTAATGCGGCTTGCCAGGCAAAACAAAATGCTCAGCGCAACGTGGCTCGTAGGCATCGCCCGGAACCTTCACCGGACTGTCGTAGGCTGCAGGTTTGCCTTCGATGAGCCGCTGAGAATAGAGCGCTCGCGCGCCACAGGAGCAATAGGCCATACACTCCGTAATGCTGCCACCGTAGGAATTCACAAGCCAGGTCAGGTTCAGCATTTCGCCAAATGGAAGTGCACGAAAATCCAGATCGAGTCCGGCAATGAGAACATCGTGATTCGCATCCAGAAGGTGACGCGCAAAAAGGAACAGTTCGCTTACGAACTGTCCTTCGTCGATGGCGATGCACTCGATCTTCTTGCCGATCTCTTTTTCCTTTTGTGTGATGGCTTTGAGAACTTCCCAGGGGTTCTGCGAACTGAACTCAAGCGCGTTCATCTTTCCATGGCCGTTTGGGTTGCGGCTTTCGATTACGCCTGGGCCGCCTTTTGTATCGTCGCTTGGTTTTAAAACAAGGACGTATTGGCTCGCGTACTGACGCCGCATTTCGGCGCGCCGCAGTAATTCCGCGGTCTTGTTGCTCCTCATCGGGCCCATCATAAGTTCAAGCTTGCCTGCCACGGTTTCAACCTTCCCGTCGAAAAACATTTCAGCGCTTCCGGCCTTCCATCATAGCTCTCTAGTGTTCGAATGCACTCTGGAAAAGAGGTTCTTTATACGCGATCGTTCAAATGCCGGCGCTCACTTTCAACTGTGCAGGTGCAGGATTCCCGGTAGAATTGCAGGCAGCGTATAACGCATAATCGGAGTCATGATGACGGAAAACCGGTCTGAGTCACCTCGCGTGTTGATTCTTGGCGCCGCAGGGCAAGTTGGTGTGGAACTGCAACGAAGTTTTGCCGGATTCGGCTCAGTCATTGCGGTCGACCGCGAGGCGTTCGATTTGGCCGATCCGGATGACACGCGCGCACTGATTCGCCGAGAGAAACCGGACGTAATCTTGAATGCTGCGGCCTACACGGCTGTAGATCGCGCTGAATCCGAACCTGAAGTTGCGATGGCCATCAATGGACACGCCCCACGGACTCTGGCGGAAGAGGCTCAGCGGGCAAGCGCACTCTTGGTGCACTACTCCACCGACTACGTTTTTGACGGCACTAAGCGAGAGCCGTGGCTTGAGACTGATGAACCGAATCCGCTGAGTGCGTACGGAGCGAGCAAACTCGCGGGGGAACGCGCGATCCAGACGGTTGGTGGTCGCTATCTGATCTTCAGAACCAGTTGGGTTTACGGGCCCCACGGAAGAAACTTTCTGCAGACCATGCTTCGGCTTGCAGGCGAGCGCGATCGTCTTTCAATTGTCGATGATCAGATCGGCTCTCCGACAACTTCTAACGAACTGGCACGAGCTACGCGCACTATCGTTGAAGGCGCGCTCTCAGAAAAATATGGTTCGACAGAGAACTGGGTAGGCCTCTATCAAATGACGTGCTCTGATGCAGTTACTTGGTTTGGCTTCGCGCAGGCGATTTTTGCGAAAGCTGCCGCAAGCCTGAACCTGCACCCGCCTGAACTGATTCCCATCAAGACAGAAGAATTTCCCACCGCGGCAAAGCGTCCCCGGTATTCCGTTCTTTCTAATCAAAAGCTTCTCGAGCGTTTTGGAGTCAGGCTCGCGACTTGGCAAGAAGCGCTGGATCAAGTCTTCAGTGCATTGAATTCCACGCCTTAACTGTCTCGGGTTGGAGTGACTAAAACCTAAATCCGGGTTTCAATTCGCATTGGAATGTGATGGAGTTTTGTCCTTCTGTGCCGGGTCTTGAATTGCAAGAGGCCCAACTCGTGTAGAGGTCGGGGCCGAGCGGGAACACCATTGGGGTGCCATTGATTTCAGCCTCGAAGCTGAGGCCCTCCTGATCGGCGGGAAGAGTGAAGTGCATGACGCGGCCAAAGATGACCGGGTACGATTCGCGTACGCTCGATTCATTTGAATTGTGAAAGACTTCAGCTTCAACAAGAAAGCTTGCGGTGTCAGACCAATCGAGAGCCGAGGCGGTAATCCTGCGGCCGCCCTGCGAAAAGCCGCCGGTATCGATGCGGGTGAAAGGGCACGGGCCAGCAAAGCACGAGGCACGCACGTTGCGGAACACGTTATTGGCGCCGGCATCGAGAGTTGTTGAGGCGGTCGCGGCCTTCCACTGTCCGTCAGGCGAACAGGGATTGTGCTGCTGGCACGGTACGTTGCCTTGGTTCACAATCTCGAAGGTCTTTACTGCAGTTGCAATGTTCCTTTGCACTGAAGTATTGACGGTATACCGGATGCGGATGTTCGACACCTGGGTCAGCGGCTTAGTCGATCCTGTAGGCGTGAGCGATGCGGCAACGGGATCCAAGGCGGCCACATACAGTTTTTTGTTCTTTGCGCGGGCTCCGATGAGCAATTTCAAATCAAGAGGTTTGTAATCGGGGCTGCGAAAGCTGAGAGTTACCTCTTCGCTAGGCCACACTTTCTCGCGAAAGGTCAGATGGAAATAGCCGCTGGAGTCAGATTGAGTGATCGAGCTCGAAGTTCCGTCCCAGGCAGTAACTGTGACTCCTGAGATAGGTAACTCACGGCGGGGATCCTCATCTGATCGGACAACTGCGCCCTGAATCGTGACGAGTCCCGGTCGCCATTGCGAGACGCGAGGAACCAGAAGGATGGTGACAGCTGCACCAGCGGAGACGATCAGCGCGCCAATTACAAGCCATTTCCATTTCATCGAAGAGAACTTTGATTCGACGTAGTTAGATGCAGGTTGCGTCCCAAAAGTAGTCCACGGATTAATGACCCATTTCACAAATTCCGCATCTAAGTTATTTAGCAGTTGCCTGCCGCAATGCTTTGCGACGTGGGGATGTAGCCGCGAATTACTCAGCGATCGATTCGTAATGGGCAAAGACAGAATGCAAGGGCCGTTCAGCAGACTGGGTTCGCGGCGCGGATTTCTACGCCAACTGGCATATTCGTCAATTGGTTTGCCGCTAGCGCGACCAATCGGCTTTTCCCTCACCGGTTTGCCTCATCTTCGCTCGCAGCCTAAGCATCTGGAATCGGGTACATCTCAGTCGGGATTCTCTCCAGAGGACGATCAGTTCCTGAATGGACTGGAACAGGCCAATTTTTTATTTTTTTGGGAACAAGCAAATCCGAAGACCGGACTCATCAGAGATCGCTGCAACGTTCGCACTAACGACAACAACGTCGTAGCAAGCATTGCATCCAGTGGCTTTGGATTGACGGCGATCTGCATCGGCCATCAGCGTGGATTCATATCGTACCCTGAGGCGCGTCTGCGGGTTGTGCAAACACTCTCGTTCTTGTGGCACAAGGTACCCACGCATCGCGGATTCTTTTATCATTTTGCGAACATCAACACTGGCGAAAGGATATGGGAATCCGAAATCTCGTCGGTGGACACGGCCATCCTGCTGTGCGGAGTTCTCACCTGCAGACAATATTTTCAGGACAAAGACATCAATGATCTTGCGCATGCAATCTTTGACAGGGTCGAGTGGACTTGGCTCTCAGAGGACACAAGCCTGCTTTCGCACGGCTGGACGCCGGAGATGGGATTTATTCCGTCTCGCTGGGATTTCTACAGCGAACTGATGATGATGTACTTGCTCGGCATGGGTTCGTCATCGCATCCTCTGAATAAGGATGCGTGGTTTGCCTGGAAGCGTACAACGTTCGAGTACGAGGGACTGCGTTACATCGGCTCGTTTGCGCCGCTCTTCGTACATCAATACTCGCAGGCCTGGTTCGATTTTCGAAACAAGCGCGATCAATTTGCAGACTACTTTCAAAATTCAGTTGTCGCGACAGAAGCTCATCGGATCTTTTGCGTCGATTTGAATGTGCAGTACTCCGACTACAGCAATGCGCTCTGGGGCATTACGGCCTCTGACTCAGAACGTGGATATGTGATCTGGGGTGGACCGCCTGCCACCGGCCCCATTGATGGAACCATCGCTCCTGCTGCGACAGGCGGCTCGTTGCCATTTTTGCCTGCTGAAACGTTGCGCGTTTTGCACACAATCCACGATCACTACCCTAAGGCCTGGTGCCGCTACGGATTTGTCGACGCCTTCAATCCACTCAACGATTGGTACGACACAGACGTGATTGGAATCGATACCGGAATAACCATGGTGATGGCCGAGAACGCGCGTACGGGATTTGTCTGGAACACATTCATGAAGAACCCTGAGGCGCAGCGCGGAATGGAACTCGCCGGGTTTAAGAACTATGGCCCAAACCCGACCAAGCCTTGATCGCGAATCGAAAGCACCCCAGTAAGAAAGGAATATTGATTCGATGAAGGCGATTTCGCTCGCAATTGTCTAACTCAATAGGCATGAACAACGGTTCATCGCTCCGCGGCATCGCATAGTCAGAGAAATATAGAGGCCATTCGCCATGCCCGGCGAAGTATTTGGTGCGCCTTGGTGTCTCGCACTCCGCTCACTTGTCCGCATCTGTGTGTGGAAGCCGAAAAGGGAGCATTAAATCCAATCAATGAAACCCAGGGAAGACACAAGTAGCTCCAGCGATGAAGCGGCTGACTCGACGAAGCGTCGCGGGAGCGCGTGGGGCGATCGTCTACGCGCACTCAAAAATATCCCGCCGGTTCTTCGCCTGGTCTGGGACTCGGGTCCCAAGGTCGTCTTCTGGAACATTACGATCCGCGTCCTTGTTGCGTTCCTGCCAGTCGGCATCGGCATTGTTGGACGCTTCATTATCGATGGCGTAAATCAACTTCGCATCCATCAGCCGCTTCCACAGAATTTCTGGTGGCTGGTTGGGGGGGAGTTGGCGCTCGCGGTGTTGATGGGCATTCTTTCTCGCACCGTAGATTACTTCGATAGCTTACTCGCTGATCGGTATACGCACTACGTAAGCGTGGAGGTGATGCGCAAGGCGGCCGCGCTGGACGTGACGGTGTATGAAGATCCGGTTTTCTACGATCGACTGGAACGTGCGCGAGTGCAGGCCACTGACCGTCTGGCGATGATTCAGCAGATGGGGCGGCTGATACAACAGACGGTAACTGCAATCGCATTTTCGGCTGTACTCATCCGCTATTCGCCCGCGCTTTTGTTCCTCTTGATAGCCGGGATTCTTCCGGCGTTTTTAGGCGAAAGCCATTTTGCATTTCTCACCTACGCAAAAAACTTCCGCCAAACTCCTGCGCGGCGGCAGATGGATTACTTGAGGCAGGTAGGGGGCAGCAAGGAAGCATCCAAGGAACTCAAGCTATTCAACCTGAGTAACTATTTGACCGATCGATTTCGCGGGCTGTCGCAGGCGATTTACGAAGAGAACGTTGCGCTCAATCGGCGCCGCTTGTTCTGGGGAGGATTGCTGGCGATTGTAGGGCAGCTTGGCTATTACGCGGCCTACGCGCTTAGCATCTTTAGAACTATCGAGGGGCGTTACACGATAGGCGACCTGACACTGATTACCACCGCGATTATGCAGGCAATGTCGAACATTCAGCAGGTATTCTCGACTGCGTCAGGTGTAGCGGATCAGGCGCTCTTCCTTACTGATCTGCTCGCGTTCTTTGAGATGAAACCGAAAGTTGAGTCGCGCGTAAACGGTGTTCGAGTGCCGCGACCGGTGCAGCGCGGCTTTGAGTTTCGCAATGTGTCCTTTGTTTATCCGGGGACGACGAGGCGCATTCTCAGTGATTTTAATTTCACCCTCGCGCCGGGGCAGCGCGTTGCTCTCATCGGCGAAAACGGCCAGGGCAAAACCACAGTCGTAAAGCTGATCACGCGTCTCTACGATCCGACGGAGGGCGAAATTCTACTCGATGGCGTGGATCTCCGTGAGTACGATCTCGTCGATCTGCACTCAGAGATTGGCGTCATCTTTCAAGATTTCATGCGCTACGAAATGACCGCCCGCGAGAATATAACCATCGGTCGCGTAGAGGTACCCCATACGAACGAAGAGATCGAGTTTGCAGCGGAGAAGAGCCTGGCGTCGACAGTCGTGGAAAAACTGAAGGGCGGTTACGACCAGATGCTGGGGCGTCGTTTTGAAGGCGGGGTTGACCTTTCAGGCGGAGAGTGGCAGAAGCTGGCATTGGCTCGTGCTTACCTTCGCGATTCCCAACTACTGATTCTGGATGAACCTACAGCATCGCTCGACGCGCGAAGTGAATTGGAAGTATTTGAGCGATTCGCTGAACTCACTTACGACAAGATGGCCTTGCTCATCTCTCATCGGTTTTCAACGGTGCGCATGGCAGATCGCATCGTTGTACTTGAGGGAGGGCGGCTGGTGGAAGAAGGAAGCCATGCGCAACTGATAGCACTTGGCGGACGTTATGCAGGAATGTTTGAGATGCAAGCCGCGAGTTATCGATGAGATCACATGAGTGATGCACTTTACATAGGCGATCTGGAGCAGGGGCTCGATCAGGCGCAGATCAAACACCTTCGCGATGCCGCTGAAGTGGCTGCGTCGTGGGCCGTGGTGCCGCACCCGAAGACGAAGAGCAGCTTTCTCATTCGCGCAGAGGAAACTCGCATCCGGCTGCAGCAGTTGTATGAATTTATTGCCTCGCCGCCATCGATCTATTCGGAGAAGGATCCGCGAATGAGCGGGTGCAGCGCTGCAATGCAAGACCTGCGCACGAATTTCCGCCTGCTTGGGGCGGCTGCCGCGGCGGTCTTGGATCGGCCCCGTGCCGTGGAACGGCTGCCGCGCGTAGTTCTTGCCGGCTCACAAGATCAACCTCGGATTGCGACCGCTGCATTTGAATACCTCCGCGCGGTGGTCGGCGACTTTTCTGAAGCAACATTTAGAATCTTCATTCTTGCCGTGCAGACATATGACCCGCTTACGCTTGAGGAGTTGTGGGATCTTGGGTCCTTCCTCAAGTTTGCATTGCTGGAATCAGTTCTGGACGATGCGCGCAATCTTCGTCGAGCACCGGAAATGACTTCCTCTGACACGTTCGACTTGCGGTTGAAGAGTCTGAGGACTCTAAACCATGTCGACTGGGAATTCCTCATCGAACCGCTGATCATCTTCGACGCACTTCTGCGTCAAGATCCAGCTGGCGCGTATGGGCAAATGGACTTTGAAAGCCGCGAACTCTACCGCAGGCGGATTGCGCAAATCGCGCGGCATGCCGATTGCACGGAAACGCAAGTTGCCCAGACCGCCGTTGACCTTGCACGCGATGCGGCGCAACGGGGTGCCGGCGGCCCGCGTATTCAAGAGCGGATGGTACACATCGGTTATTACTTGGTGGACAAGGGCTTTCGTCAGCTCGCAATTCGGGTTGGATATCATCCTCCTGTGTCCTGGCGAATCAGGCAGTTCGTCGCCGATCATCCGGACGATTTCTATATCTCCGGTATCCAGATCCTCACAATCTTTCTAATCGCGGCGGTCTTATTCCCTGTACTCCAGTCGATATCTAGCATCGCGGCATTCGGGTTCACACTGGTCGTGCTCTTCTTTCCGGCAATGCAGGTTGCCGTAGATCTGGTGAACAACGCAGTAACCTCTTGCTTCGATCCGGCATTGTTACCCAAACTGGATTTCAGTAAAAAGATTCCCCTTTCATGCGCGACACTGGTGGCCGTTCCTACTCTGCTCTTGAATGAGAAGCAAGTTCATAACCTTGTTCATGAAATGGAGGTTCGCTACGTTGCGAATCGAGATCCCAATCTTCATTTTGCATTGGTCACAGACCTACCTGACTCCGTGAGCAAGCCAAATGAAAACGATAGCCATCTGTTAGTCGAACTGGCGATCAAACTGGTAACTGATTTGAACGCGAGATATCGGTCGCAAAAAAGCGGTTCGCTAATGGTTCTCCATCGTCATCGCATCTTCAATACACGGCAGGGAGTATGGATGGGCTGGGAGCGGAAGCGGGGCAAGCTGCTTGACCTGAACAAGCTGCTCGTAGGCGAGTTCGATGCCTTCCCCATCAAGGCGGGCGGTCTGGATGCATTGCGCGGAGTGAAATACGTTTTGACGCTTGATTCAGATACTCAGCTGCCTCGCGGCAGTGCGGCGAAGATGGTGGGCGCAATCGCTCATCCGCTGAATCAGGCCGTCATAGATCCCAAGTCTCGAGTTGTTGTTGAAGGTTACGGAATACTGCAGCCGCGAATTGGAGTTACAGTCAGCTCGGCCGTGCGTTCGCGATTCGCTTCAATCTATTCCGGTCAAAGCGGCGTCGACATTTATACGCATGCAACGTCGGATGCATATCAAGACTTGTTCGGAGAAGGCATCTTTACCGGAAAGGGGATTTATGAAGTCGAGGTGCTTCATGCCGTACTCGATCGCAGATTCCCCCGCAACTCGCTGTTGAGTCACGATCTGATCGAAGGGTCCTATGCACGCGTGGGGCTCGTCACCGATATCGAGCTTATAGACGATTATCCTTCGCACTATAGTGCATTCAGTAGACGTCACCATCGCTGGGTGCGAGGTGACTGGCAAATCGCGCAATGGATCTTTTCTCGTGTTCCGGACGAGTCAGGAAGATGGGTCCCGAATCCAATTTCCGATATTTCACGATGGAAGATTTTCGACAATTTACGCCGCTCCCTCGTTGATCCTTTCCTGTTGCTGTTGTTTGTAGCGGGATGGCTGGGACTCCCAGGCGGCCCACTGTACTGGACCATTGTCCCTTTGCTGCTGCTGTTTTTCCCAACCATCTTTGAACTGGGAATAAAGCTCGTTCGGTCCCTTTCCGTCTTCCGGATTCTGCGCATTGGCAATGCGGTGTTGAGCTCGGGAAACTCTGCGCGTCTGGCCCTTTTGCACCTGGTGTTTCTCGGCCAGCAGGCATGTTTAACCTTCGATGCGATTTTTCGTTCGCTCATTCGGTCGTTCATTACTGGTGAACGGCTGCTCGAGTGGGAAACGGCAGCCCAGGCTGAATCGCACACGGCAGGCCGTGTGGGCATTGATCGTTACCTGTTCATTACACCATTCCTTTCGGCCGGAATCGCCCTCCTTATCTGGTTCTTTGCTGCACGAAAATATGCCATCTTCTGCGCGGCTCCGATACTTGTTTTATGGGCAGTGGCCAATCCGGTATCAGTCTGGCTGGATCGCCCTCCACGAGAACGCCCTAAGCTGAGAGCCACCGATATTGATTTTCTCCTTGTGCATGCATTGCGCATCTGGCGATATTTTTGTGAGTATGGTGGCACGCAAAATAACTACCTTGTCCCGGATAACGTGGAGGAAGACGGCTTCAGGGAGGCGCACAGAATTTCGCCAACGAACATCGGTCTTTTGTTGAATGCGCGCCAAGCGGCTTGCGAATTAGGTTTCCTTACGGCCCCCGAGTTCGTCACGCTAACGGGCCACACACTTGCCACCGTCCGTCGGCTTGAGAAGTATCGCGGGCATTTACATAACTGGTATGACACCCATACTCTCCAAGCGCTTACCGGGTCCGACAATACTGCCTTCATATCCACTGTTGACAGCGGCAATTTCGTAGCATCGTTGTATACGCTTCGTTCCGGCGCGCGCGATCTGATCAAGAAGCCGCTGCTCCAGACGAAGACGTTTGTTGGACTGCGCACGCATTGGCACACGATTCGAAATGAGTGCAAGCTGCCGGCGGCACTGGCCGAACTTCCTGTACCAAAAGCCTCCGCACCGCAGGAAGAATGGTTGCAATGGTTACCTTCCGCTCAATCGGGACTTGCAGCGGCAATCACTACCTCGTTCGATGAGCCTTACAAGGTGTGGTGGCTCGAAGAGACATTGAGGCGCACGGAGGCAATTGGCACTATCGCGCGGGATTATCTTCCGTGGAGCCTGCCGGAATTCAAGCCTCTGCTTGACCTTCCGCAACTGAAGTTGGGACAAAAGGCTCGTGAGCTATCCCTGGAACAAGCAACAGCCTTTGCTGAGTCACTTGAGATCAGCTTGGTCAATATCGACGCCGCGTTAGGTGACAGATCGGATCTTCTGGAGTTGCGTGAACGCCTGAGCTCATTCGTTGCGTTCGCCAAAACCAATTTGCTTAAGCTTTCTGCGAACCTCCTTGCCATCGGCGATGAGTCGCAGCGTCTTGCGGAAGCGACGGATTTCTCGTTTCTTGTAAATCAAAAGACGGAAATTCTCTCGATCGGATGCGACGCACGAAAAGGGGAGATCTCGCCCAATCACTACGATCTGTTGGCTTCCGAGGCGCGCGTAGCAGCTTTCCTCGCAATCGCCCGAGGCGATCTTCCGCAGGAAAGCTGGTTCAAACTATCCCGCGATCACGCATCGGCTTTCGGCGACTTTGCACTCATCTCATGGACTGGCACGATGTTCGAGTATTTGATGCCCGCATTGTGGATGAGAAGTTACCCTGACACGCTCCTCGCGCGTACATTGGATTCAGTTGTCCGCATTCAGAGAGCATTTGCGCAGGCGAAAGGCCTCCCATGGGGAGTCTCTGAGTCGGGGCATTCGGAGCGGGATGATAGCGGGAACTATGGCTATTACGCTTTTGGCGTGCCCGATGTAGCGGTCTCTGCTGAAGCGACGGCAGGGCCAGTCATTTCCCCTTACTCCACATTCCTCACCTTGAGTATTGCGCCGGATGAAGCCTTGAGTAATTTACGCGAAATGGTCTCGGCTGATTGGTTAGGGCCCTATGGGTTATACGAGGCTATCGATTTCAGGCGGTCAAATGCCAGGCCCGAGGTCATTCGCGAGTGGATGGCTCATCACCAGGCAATGTCGCTTCTGGCTATTGTGAATTTGCTCTGCGACAACGTGGTTCAACGATGGTTCCACGGCAACGCAATTATCCAATCGGTGGAACGACTTTTGCACGAAGCTCCAATAAGCCTGGAGGATCTAAAGGCCGGCGCTGTCGAATCGAAGGGAAAAAGAAATAAATAACAAGAGTTATTAGCTGCAAACGGGCCCTTGCAATCTCTTGCTATTTGGACAAAGCAATCGATTGCTACTTTCGCAATCCTCATGGGGCGCCCGGAACAAACACCCTAATCCGGGGGATCATCTGTTTAGATACCGGATGCACTAGGCACAAGAAGGCGACTTAAACACCTTACACTTTCAGAATGCATCAATTGGATTGCTATACATTTTAGTGACTCAGCCGGACAGCAGAAAGTATTTCAATTCCCCAGTTAGCAATTGTAGGTAATTCCCACTTGCCCGTAAGAACGCGGATAACTCACGGCAATCCGCAGCTCACCGACGCAAAATTCAAGGCAATTTGGAATTAACTATCCGGAATATTGAAATGTCTTTGCCATCTATTCCTATCTATGGCCAAAGGCAATTACTGGCGCTTGCTCGAACGGGTGTCGGAGACTAGCCCGCATCGTCGTAATGTCAACGAATGCGGTTGCAGGTAAATTAGGTTTTGGTGGAGGCGGCGGGAGTCGAACCCGCGTCCGAAATCACTGTCAGCCAGGAGAGTTCATGCTTTGTCCGATTCCTTTTGGATTCGCCCCCGGAACTCAGAACGGACAAGATGCGCCGGAAGCTAGTCCGATAATCTCACGCACGCAACACGGACCGAGCTGCTTACGCCAGCCTACTGTATGACGTCCGCTCACAGCCCATAGGCGAAGCCGTGGAAGACGGCTGCTTATTTAATTAAGCAGCAAGTGCCAGATTATCGTTGGCAACTTTTGTTTTGCAGGCGATTACGGGTGCCCACACCCCGACATGTCTCCTGTGCCGCAATCGATCCCGTCGAAACCGTGACGCCCCCAACTGTCGGCTCGTCATTTGATGTTGCTGAAGAGCCTGAAGGTGCGAACCGGAGCAACTGGTTCGTGCTTCTCTATTCTATGCCCAATTCGGATTTGAAGAATCGGGTTTCGTGGCGCGCGCTGTTATTGGCGCTCCAGATCGATCTTCTCGTACTCGTGCCGGGCAATGGCCGCGCGGATCTCCTCCGGCTTTTTGCCAAGTTTGGTCTGTTGATACGCGAAGAACCCTTCCTTAGCGCAGGTTGAGCACTCCGTCCCGTGCAAACCCTCAAAACAGCTGCGCAGGCTAGTGTGGCCAAGCGCCCGATCGCAGCGACAGTTGCATGGCAACTGGTAAACCACGCTGCTTACTTGAGCAACCTGCTGATAGACATGCTTCTGCCAGGGATATTGAAAATTCTCCCCTGTAAGCTTTGATCCCGACAGAATCGGGGGCAGGGCACTCACTTTGAGCGGAGCCGATGCATGATATGCCGGAACATCTTCGGCTGGATTCGACCACTGCGCGTAGCTGACTGCCGTCAGGGCGAAAACAGCCAATGCCACCGCCCAGCGACTCTTCAACAGGTGCTTCATAGGACCTCTCTGGCAGTCATTCTATCTGGACCGGCTCCTTTATGAAATCGTCAGAATCTGGCCTTGCAGGATCGAGCCCCGCATAGGGCCCCGGATTCTCTAGAGAACAAAAAAAGACGGCACGAACGGTCTAGCTGTTCGTGCCGGGAGGCCAGTGACGCAAACTACTTCCGGTAGTAGAGACGGTTTCGACCATCTCAGCCGCCGGAATAAATACAGCGTAGCATAGATTCCGAGCAATGCAAATACAAAAAATGAAAAATTTATGAAGCTACACCCGGCAATCGTTTCTGAACTCTGAAGCATCTAAAATTCTCCGATCGGGACCCGGGTAAGCTGCTTTATCGACTCCCGTGGCAAGTGTTAAGTAGAACGGCAAACCAAACATAATGAGATGCTTTGACAAGAACTCCGGTTGCTCGAACAGCACCGAAATGGCACCTGATGGTGGGCTTGGCAGCAGCGGCTTCGGTATTGGTAGGTGGTCTGGCGGCAGTCTAGGGGCACCGAAGAACCTTAGAAAACTCCGTAAAACAGTAAAAATTGAAAAATCTACGAATTTCAGAATATTTCCCGACACTACCCCAACAGGGTAGTGTCTGAAATCTGCGTTGAATTGGTTTTTCAGCGCCTCGGGGAGAGAGCGGAAGATTTTTCTTGGCGCTCTTTTCTTTGTTGATATTTCCCGTACACGAAAACACCAGCGAGAGCGGCGAGACTGGAAATGATAGCCGCTAGGCCAGTCGCATCCTTTCCGAATGCGATAAGCGCGAATCCGCCGATTAATGCGGTTAGGCAGATGATGAACGCGAAGATTGAGCCGCGCTTTTGACTCGCAACATTTTCGGCGACTACTTGCGCTTCTAAGGATTCTCGATGAATGCTTTGTCTTTCGGCCATGGCCATAATTCGCTCTGCCCCGTTAGCGATCACTTCGTTATATTTGGCTAGAAGCGCGGGATGAGGCAGAGGGCCAGAAAACGAGACCGATTGGTGAGTAAGCTCAATCGAGGCGTTAGGTCGAGGGAAATTTTGCTGGATCTTATTACGATTCTTGCTCACAAGAAATCAAGCAACTTTCAGTTCTGAATCCTGTTGCTCCATAGCGTCCGCGATATCTTGTCCCACCATAAGCCAATCGGCAGCGAGGGCCTTTGCGTCCGCTTCTGAGGGCGTAGCGCTGATGTTGTAATCGTCCAGCACTCCCCAAAGATCAAGGGTGCGAGCAGCACCCGAGGCGAAAGAAGGCTGTGCAAATAGAAAGTCTGTTTTTACTTTTCCCATGGTCTCCACAGCTTTGTGCCGAAGCTGAGAACTTCTCACTGTTGGATGCGTTTAGACGCAAAAAGTCTCCTAAATTCCCAGGAAACTAACGGTAATTCTTATTGACAGTATCGTCAATAACTGAAATTAGTCTATCAAATTCTCAATAAATAGGCTGTAGATCACCTAACACAAAAGTTTCGTGATACCCAAACGTGATCTGCCAAAACCAGATTCCATAGCCGGAGTGATGCGAAGCGTCTTATGGATGCGGCAAAAATTATGATAGGCAAACCATAGATTATAAGATGCTTCTAGGTGGCTCCAGCGCTTCGAAAAAGCGTTGGTAAGCCGAGTCATTCTCCGCATTCCCATTCTGATGCTCAGGTTTTGCCGTTCGATATGGGACGTGCAAATGCGCTTCTTATCGGGGTTGCCCATGATCCTAACTGATTTCCCGACACTACCCCAGACAGTGATTTGTAGCGTTGTAGAGCAAGCTCGGCGTTTCACACGAGCTTTTCTATCCCGCCTGCCAGGTCGAAGTCCTTTTCAGTTAAACCACCAGCATCGTGTGTCACCAGTGCGATCCGCACCTTGTTGTAGCGGATATCTATGTCCGGGTGGTGACCGGCCCCTTCAGCGATTTTTGCAATCTGGTTGACGAAATCGATTGCGCTCAGAAAATCTTTAAAGCTGAACGTCTTGGTTAGCTCACCTGATTCGATCTGCCAGCCAGCGAGGTTGCGAACGCGGGCGTTGGCGTCCTGCGAGGAAAGTGCGGACATAATTATGCTCCTGCTCGGGAATTGAGCGTGCAGTGCTCATTGACTTGGATGTCAATGCAGCTCTATAAAGCCGCCAACGAAAGAAAAATGATGCTAACGCAATTCCTGGCTGCCAGGAGGTGGCGCCATATCGAAATTCGAAAAGCGTTTGCTTTGACCGCTGATCTCCGAGCGAAGTTCCTGCCAAAGTTCATTCGGAATTTTTAAAAATGCCTCGACCACGGCCGGGTCGAACTGCGAGCCGGAGCAGCGCAGAATCTCTTCACGCGCCGCATCGAAGCTTCGCGCCCTGCGGTAGGGCCGGTCGCTGGTAATGGCGTCCAGCGTGTCTGCAACGGCAAAGATCCTGGCGCCAATTGGAATTTCGCGGCCTTGCAGACCGCTCGGATAGCCGGATCCGTCGTAGTGCTCCTGGTGGCAGAAAACAATTTCTGCGGCGCCTGTCAAAAACGGAATCTTGCGCAGCATGTGGTAACCGCGCGTGCAGTGCTCGCGCATCACCTCTTGCTCTTCCGGCGTCAGCTTGCCGGGTTTGCGCAGAATCTCGTCGGGGATGGCCATCTTGCCAATGTCGTGCAGAAACGCACCGCGCGCAATCACCTTGATCTCGGAAGGAGCCAGTCCCATTGCGCGCGAAAGCGCGATTGTGTAAGCGGTCACACGTTTTGAGTGGCCTTCCGTTTCGGAATCCTTAAGATCCAGCGCGTCACCCAGCGCTTCAAGCGTCACGTCGTAGGAATGCTCCAGATCTTCCATCGCGTGGCGAAGCATCTCAGTCCGCGCGCGCACCATCTGTTCCAGGCTCTGCTGGTAGTTGTGACTTTCTTCTAAAATCTGGCGGTGCTTTAACGCGCGCTCTACCGTGTTCATCAGGTGATCGCGCTCAAACGGCTTGAGCAAGTAGTCGTATGCACCCCGGCGCATTGCATCGATGGCAACGCTGATATCGTGGATGGCGGTAACCATCACCACGGGAAGATTCGGCTGTTGCAGGTGGATCCGTTCCAGCAGCGCAATGCCGTTCAGATCCTGCATTACGATGTCGGTTAAAACCAGGTCATACTCGTTCATGGCGAGCAGTTCTAAGGCTTCGCGGCCGCTTGCGGCTAACTGAACCTCATACCCGCGCCGTTCAAGGGTGGAACCCACCATTGAACGAACATGCGCTTCGTCGTCCACAATCAGGACCCGCGCCGCTCTGCTGTTAGCTAATGAACGAGCCTCGGCCTCTGCATTGGCAGCTATCGCTGAGTTATGCGCCGAAGGCCCCGCCAGATTTAGGTCCACGAAGTCTCCTCCCCGCCCAAAAGGTCGCGCTCCAGGGTGGCTGCTCTGCTCCACACCGCTCCCAGAGTTCGCGCCGCGGTTTCCGGGGTCTCGTTTAAGTAAACTAGGATTCATAGAGGCTGGCTATCACTAAAAAGCGTTATATGGTTGACTTTGCACATGGAAAGTAACAAATGAACGTTGGCTTTCTATACAACTTTCGCGGTCCGAACGTCGGTCAGGACTGGTGCGAAACTGACTCCGAGGAATTGAAATAAGGGGACGAACAACAATCTAATCTTTCTTTAAAGGATACAACGAATCCAGTTAACGCAAACCGATTTACTTTCCATCAACTGATTAAATGAAATTAAGATGATTGGAATTAAAGACTTAGAGTCTCCAAGCCAACCCTTCAGCTTTTTTTTGCGTTGCGCGTCCGACGGCTTTCAGCCCAACCCTCTTTTGTAACCTGGTGGCTTCGTCCCACCGCAAGCGCGCCGGCCGGAACGTTCTTTGTAATGCAGGATCCCGCTCCAATATAGGCGCCGTCGCCCACTTCAACCGGAGCAACCAGCGTGGAGTCGCTCCCCACAAAAGACCGTTCGCCAATGTGAGTACGATACTTGTTGACTCCGTCGTAGTTACAAGTAATCACCCCGGCGCCAATATTCGACCCAGCGCCAACTTCAGCGTCTCCAAGATATGTAAGGTGATTGGCTTTTGCACCCTTGCCCAGCTTGGTTTTTTTTATTTCGACAAAGTTTCCCACACGGGCATCTTCGCCAATTTCGCTCTCCGGCCGCAGATGCGAGAACGGGCCAATCTTCGCGCCGTCCATCACCGTGCTTTCAGTCAAAATGCAGCTCTGGCGCACCAGAACTTTGTCGCCCAGCGTACAGTTCTCGATCACCGTGTAAGACCGGATCAAGCACCCCGCTCCCACTCGCGTTTTCCCCAGCAGCTGAACAAAGGGCTCGATTATAGTTTCAGCAGCGACTTCAACCTCGGTATCGATGACACACGTTTCCGGCCGGTAGATTGTCACTCCGGCAGCCATCAGCCGTTGTGCGGCATCCATTTTAAGCTTGGCGTCTTCAGCTACCAACTCTGGAATCGTCTTCACGCGTTCTAATCTCCCCTGCTCTAGCTTTGCTGCTTTCTATTTTGAGCTACTATTGCCGCGCTTGGCCCGCTGTTCCAGCCGGGCGTTGCGGTTGCTTAATCGTAATGTCCACTGGGTGCACAGCGCCCATGTCCAGCGAGTCAAGGCCCGGTTTGATCTCCGGCTCATTGCCCACTACAAGGACGGCCAGCTTGGCCGGTTGAATATATTTTTTAGCCGCCTGAGTCACATCCGCAAGCGAGACCTTTTCCAACGCCGTCCTGTATGTCTCAAGATAATCTGCTGGATAGCCGTAAAACTCAAGCTTAACGCGTTCAGCCAGAACCTTGTCCCGCGTATCGTAACGGAACAAGAACGAGTTCAGGATATTGTCTTTGGCGCGCTTTAACTCCACATCCGAAAAGGGCTCCGCGGTCAGCCCCTTGATTTCGGTCAACGCGGCTTTTGTTGCGTCCACCGTTGAGGGGCTTTTCGTCAGCACTTCCACCCGTAACGTACCGGGATGGTCGTAGTCGAAGCCGAGGCCGCCGCCTACTGCGTAGGCAAGCCCAAGTTCGGTGCGCACCTTCTGGAACAGGCGGCTTCCGAACCCTCCGCCAAGAATCTCATTCATCACGGCCAGCGCCGGTACATCCGGATTGCGGCGATCGGTACCGAGTCCCACGATCTCGACGTTCGACTGGTTCACGTCATCTTTGTTGATGAAATACACGCCAGGCGTCGGCCCCTTGAACTCGTCATGACGGGGCGAGCTTGCCGCAACTGTCGGCAGGCGCTCAAAAGTGGCGCGTACTTTGGCTTCCATTGCTGCGGGATCGAAATCACCGGCGATGGCGACTATCAATTTTCCCTTCAGTGTTCTGTCGTGCCACGCCTGCATATCCGCCACCGTTACCGCCCCGATGGTTGCCAGTTCGGGCTGCCGCGTATAAGGGCTGTTTGCCCCGTAAACCAGTTTTGAGGCCTCGCGCGTTGCGATGGCGCCTTCATCGTCGTTGCGGCGAACGATTCCAGCAGCGGCCTGCTGCTGCGCCAGTTGCAGCTTCTCCTCGCTGAATTTGGGATGGAACAGCAGGTCCATTGCGAGTTCGAATACCTGGTTCGCATCGCCCTTCAGCGAGTCCCATGAGACTTCGGTCGAATCGATGTCTCCGCCCGTCTCAACGTGCGCAGCCTTGGCTTCAAGAAAATCGTCCATGGCGTCGCCACTCATCTTCTCTGTGCCGCTGGTGCGCCATGCCTCGCCGTACATGCCTACGAGTCCGGCCTTGGCTGGCTCAACATCTCGTTCGCCGCCCGGAATCACCACCGAACCGGAGACGAACGGCAATTCGTGATCTTCCTGAAGGAACACCACGATTCCGTTCTTCAACTGGATTCTGGTTGGTTGGTGCGGCTTGAACTCGTGCATTGCAGGAATCGGAATCTTTTCCCAAGGCTTGCTCTGCTGCGCGGTCAGCACAGACGGTGAAGCGATCGCGGCCAGAGTTGCAGTAGCTAACAGTATTGTGGAAGCACCCTTCATCATCGACCTCATTCCGCGCCTCCATTCTTGCCATCGCCGGGCTTGCCTGCGCCAGCCGGCGGAGCTTCCGTATCAATCTCCGCGCTAGTTCGGTTTGAACCCACAAAGATTCGATTTGCCACTCGTCGAATGTCCGCTTTGGTCACTTTATCTACGCGGTCCAATTGCAAAAACAACTCCCGCCAGTCTCCATAGCGCGTTTGATACTCTGACAGCGCATTGGCCAATCCCTGGTTGTCCGCCAGGCCGCGCAGCAGGTCCGCACGCGCTCGTGTTTTGTACATCTGCAATTCCGCGTCGGTCACTTCGGCGGACTTTAGCTTATCGATCTCTTTGTGAATAGCGTCGCGCATCTCTGCCGGCGTGTGGCCTGGCAGCGGAACCGCATAGAACGCAAACAGGTTCGGGTACTTCGCGCCAGGGAAGGGGCTGAAACCTTCTGCCTCGGCCGCAATTTGCTGTTGCTCTACAAGGCTTCGATAAAGGCGCGACACCCGCCCGTTCGACATGATGTCCTGAATGGCGTCGTAAACCGCGTCATCTGGGTCGTGATAGCTGGGCCGGTGATAGCCCTCAATATAGAACGGCTGCGTCTGCTCGCGAATGATGAGCGACTTTTCAGCAAACTGCCGTGGCTCCACGGTAGTTAAATCCTCCGGCTTGGGCCCCGCTGGAACTTTGCTGAAATACTTTTCCAGAATCGGCATGGCGGTTTTGGCGTCCACGTCACCCACCACGGTGACCACGATGTTGCCGCCAACGTAGTACTTGCTGTGAAACTCCATCGCCTCTGTTGCAGAAAGCTGGTTCACTTCGCTAGGCCAGCCAACTGAACTACGCCCATAATTGTGCGCGACGTACGCTGTAGCCAGAAACTGCTCAACGAGCCGCCCGATTGGATTGGAGTCGGTGCGCATGCGGCGCTCTTCGAGCACCACATCGCGCTCCTTGTAGAACTCTCTGGGAACAGCATCCGCAAGCCGTGCACTCTCAAGCCATGCCCACAGCTCCAGCCGGTTTTCCGGCATCGACCAATAGTATTGAGTGTCATCCAGGCCCGTGCTGGCGTTCAAACCGCTGGCGCCGTTCTGCTCGGCCACCTCAGTAAATTGGTTCGGAACCACGTACTTGTGTGCCTCCGTCTGGGCTTCAAGGAATGCTTTGTGCAGTTCCTCCAGCTTTTTCGGGTCCTTGCCCACCTGCTTCAGATACTCAGCCTCATATGCTTTGTTGGTCTCTTCAACTTTGGCTAGCGCGACCTTCTCGGCTGCATAATCTGTGGTGCCAATCTCCGTAGTCCCCTTAAAAGCAAGGTGCTCAAACATGTGAGCCAGACCGCTATCGCCCGTGGGATCGTCCACATCGCCGGCGTCAATAAACGTGTTGTAACTGAATACAGGTGCATCAGGCCGGCTGCAGATGATGAGCGTAAGCCCGTTGGACAACACTTTGGTGGTGATCTTCTGCTCAAAGCTTTTCAAATCCTGCGCCCGTAAGGTCGCAATGGGCAGAGCCGCAATGATCAGCGCTGCTGCGGCTGCAGCCACAAAATTCTTCAAGAACCGGGGATAAGCTCGGTTTTGCATTCAGACTCCTTGTCTGCGGGAATCGCGTGGATCGACCGGAGAACCGCGGCTTCGACCCCTGGTAAAGCCGCACACAATTTAAACCTAGTTCCCCTACCCAAGCAGGGTCAAACTCGGCCAGTATGGTTTTGGCCGGTGAGTGACGAGTGACCTCATTTCGTACGCCAATCAACGATCGCCGAGTTCCTTTGCGAAGGAATAAAAAAAATTTAGCGATTTCCAGTACGAGTCCACGGAAATTCGTTCATCGCGTCCGTGCGCGCGGTCGTCGTTCCTCTCCATGGCAATTGCAGAAAACCCGTAGCAGGGGATTCCTGCCTGGGCAAAATAGATCGAGTCGCTTGCGCCGTTTTCCATCACCGCTGTCACAGGAACACCAGGCCAGATCGCCTCGACCAGGCGCGTCAGAGGATCGAAGACTTCCGGAATAGGCGCAGGCGGCGAAATCGGCTTCCGATCGGGAGCCGTATCAGATACTACGCCGGCATCTGAAACATATTTCACCGTCAACTGGCTGTCGCCAAATACCTCAATCAGCTCTTGCCGAATCTGTTCCGGCGAATGACCTGGAAAAATTCGGCAATTCACAATCGCCTGCGCCGTCTGCGGCAATGCATTGTTGGCCACGCCGGCATTCAAGCGTGTGGCCACGCAGGTAGTTCGCAAGTTGGCATTAAAGCTAGGCTCGGCGCTCAGTCGCCCTATGGCGGACACATCAGGCGGCGATGCCAGAATGTCGCGAATGTTTGCGGCCACCGGCGGGCTCTCCTGGTCCGCTAACTTTTTAAAATATGCGCGCGTCACCTCGTTCAACTCGAATGGGAAAGTAAAAGCCGCAAGTTTGTTGAGTGCCGTGGTCAGCTCATAGATAGCGTTGTCAGGCCGCGGCAGGGAACTGTGTCCTCCGCGATTCACCGCAGTGATTTGAAAATCCGAATACACCTTTTCAGTTGCTTCAACAGCGGCAACCACGGGCCGCCCGCGTACCAGTTGAACGCCACCGGCGTCGAGGTTGATAACGAACGCCGCGTCTACAAGGTTGCGATGCTGATTCAGCAGCCATTGGGCGCCGTTGAATTTACCGCCTTCTTCATCCGCGGTGAGCGCCAGAATCAGATCGCGCCTGGGCTTGTAGCCCTCGCGGTGCAGACGCAGGAATGTCGCTACCATCACTGCATCGCCGTCTTTCATGTCCTCAGTGCCGCGACCGTAGAAATAGCCGTCCTTCTCGACAAGTTCAAATGGATCGGACGTCCAATCCGAGCGCAGCGCCTCCACTACATCCACATGACACAGGAACAGAACGGGCTTGGCTGTTGGCGTTTCTGCCGCGCGTATTCTTACAACCAGGTTCTGCTTGCGGGGATCAGGACCAAGCAGTTGCATATCCTGCGGAGCAAATCCCGCATCGAGAAATCGCTTTTGCATGGCCGCAGTCGCGGCAGTTACGTTGCCGCGCGGCGAATCGGTAGTGTTGATCTCAGTGAGCTCTTTCAGAATAGATCGGGCTAGCGCACGATCTTCTGCCGAAGCGATCGGCAGTGGGCTCTGCGCATACAACTGCGAAGTCAGTGGAACCAGCAGGCTCAATGCGGCAATGATCGGATGCAATGCCCGGCGCAGCATGCATCCATTGTACGGTTTCCAAACTTCGCCGCATTCAGGAGATTGTCAACTTGCCAGTCGCGCCTTCGGATTCACCAGCAGCCACGCTGCTGCGCCTAAAACCGCCAGCGCCGTCGCTGTCAAGAACGACGCTTGCCAGCCAAACTGCGCAGCAATCATCGGCGTTAGTGTGGAGGTGACCGCGCCCCCGATCTGGCAGGCCATGTTCATGGTTCCTGAAACCACACTGGAGTGTTCACCGGCAAAATCCGCCGTCACACTCCAGAACGAGCTCTGCGAAAGATAAAGCGCCCCGGCGGCACAGGCCAGCAACGCGGTTGCCGTAACGGCGCTCTGAACCGTCGATCCGACGGCGAGAAGAATACCTGTAAGGAAAAGCGAGAAAGCAGGCAGATAACACCGGCCCACGCGTGGACTTACGTGGTGTGCAAGCCAGTCGCTGGCAACGCCGCCTATCAGCGATCCAAGCGTCATGGCCACAAACGGAAAAATGGAATACACGGCGCTGGTCTTCAAGCTCAATCCGCGCACCTGCGCAAGGTAGATGTAGAACCAGCTAAAGAAAACCCAGCCAATGTAACCGAAGGTGAAGTAGCTACCGCTAAGTGCCAGCACTTCTTTGCTGGTAAAAATCTTTACCCAGGGCGAGCCGCTTTTCTTTTTCGCGGCGACAACGTCCGCGGAAACTGTGGGAGCATCGCCGCGATCAGCGAGGATCATTGCGCGCTCGCTGGCACTCACCCAAGGATGCTGTTCTGGCTTATCGCGCGCCACCAGGAACCATACCGCGGCTGCAAGCAGGCCAACTACCGCGCAAAACCAGAACGCCACATGCCAGTCGTATGCCAGAATGATCGCCGTCAGTACTGGCGGCGCAAGTGCCGACCCCAGGCCGACGCCCCCAAACACGATGCCGCTCGCCCTGCCGCGTTCGTGCCGCGGGAACCAGCGTTCGATAAATTGATTGCTTGAGGGATACATCACGGCGCTGCTGGCGCCCAATGCCATTCGCACCAGGATGATCATTATCAGCGCGCCTGGAACTGCCGGCGGCACCATTGCCGTCAGCACCGTAAAGACGCCCCACAAGATCACGCAGAACGAAAGTACGCGGCGCGGACCAAAGCGCCGCAGAATTACGCCGCCGGGAATTTGGAACCCGGCGTAACCGATAAGAAACGCGCTGAAGACCCAACCCAATCGCGAGTTATCGATCTTGAACTCTTTGGCAATCTGAACGCCTGCGATGGAAATGTTGGTCCGGTCAAGAAAGGCAATGGTGCTCATAACCAGGAGCCAAAACACGAGCAGGTAGCGCATGGGCAGCCCTTGAACCGGCTGTCTTTCCGGCGATTGATTCATCCTTTTATGATTCTCCCTGGGCCGGTCGAGGCCCGATACAAAACTGCCTATTTCAGCAAGCGTCCATTCTCTACTCTCGACCCTCAGGTTGGAAAATCAATTTCAGCTGGTGGTTCCAAAATGCAATTTCTGGCTGACTTTTACCCCGGACCTACGCAAAATGCTCTACTCTTGCCAATGAGCGCATGAGCCTCGTGCTAACCCAATTCCGAAAAGCGATCCTGCGGGCCTTTGAGCACGACGTCTTCAACACAGCCAAAGCCGCTGCGTATTCAGGCATTCTCATGCTCTTTCCTGCCTTGCTGGTGTTAACCACAATGTTGGCCCAGGTGCAGGAAGGGCCCACTCTGATGGGCGAAATCCGCGCCGTCTTCGAACAGTTTCTACCCGCCGATGCATTGGACTTGCTGCAGGGATATATCCTGACGCGCCGCGTGTATTCCTGGCAGTTGATCCTCTCGGCTACGGGCCTCAGCGTCTTTGCCGGCCTGGGAGCCATGCTGTCGCTCATGGAAGGATTTCGTCGCGCATATAATCTGCCGAATGAATCGTGGGGCTTCGGTGAGCGGCGCCTTCGCGCGATGATGCTGGTGCCCATCGCGTTGGTGCCACTTTCGGTTGCCACGCTCGTAGTTGTCTTCGGACACCAGATTGAACTATGGATGGTCGAGAACGCGGGCGGTGAGACGCGGTCGATTGTGCTCTTCTTCTGGCGCATGATTCGCTGGACGATCGCCGTGGTGAGCAGCGTTACTGTACTGTCGGCACTCTATCATTTCGGCACAAAGCGCAAAGAACACTGGCTATGGGTGGCGCCGGGCGCAATCGCAGGCACATTTCTCTGGTTCCCTTCAACACTTGCATTTGGCTGGTACGTAACGCGGGTCGCCGACTACTCCATGTTCTACGGATCATTTGGCGCAGGCATCGCCACGCTGGTATGGCTCTACATTGTTGCATTCAGCGTGCTGCTCGGCGCTGAATTGAACGGCGTTCTCTACGAAAGCCGGCAGGGGCGAACCCCGACAAGCCAACTCGAACCTGCAAGTGATCGTAACGATGAGCTGTCTTCCATTCAGCCGTAAGGCACCGATGTACAATAGAAACAGTCGTTCCCCGCTGAAAACACTGACCAACCTGAGCCCTGTTAAGTCAAACCTTGAAGTTCTTTAAGTGGAGCTATCTCTATGTCTTCCGTTGATTTCGGCCTGAATGAGTCCCCGTTAAAGCGCCGCGCAAAGATCGTGGCCACCCTGGGGCCCGCCTCGAACACCGAATCGGTGATTCGCGACCTGATTCGGGCTGGCGTTGACGTCGTCCGGCTGAATTTTTCGCACAGCACTCATGAGCGCAAACTCGCGGTCCTCAAACTCGTCCGCAAAGTGAGCCGCGAAGAGCGCAAGCCGATATGTGTCCTCGGCGATCTGCAGGGGCCCAAGATCCGTACCTCCGCTTTGAAAGATCATCTACCGGTATTGCTCAAAGCCGGTGGACGCCTCACCATTACTCCGCGCGATGTACCGGGAACGGCCTCGCTTGTAGGCACAACCTTCAAGACTCTTGCTGAAAATGTTGAGCAAGGCTCACGCATTCTGCTCTCTGACGGCCTGATTGAGCTGCGCGTTCAAGAGGTGAATAGCGGCGATGTTCACTGCGACATCATCAACGGCGGCATGCTCGGCGAAAACAAGGGCATCAATCTACCCGGAATTCTGGTGCGCGTTCCCTCGCTCACGGAGAAGGATGCTGAAGACCTCGAGTTCGCTTTGAAAAATGGAGTGGATGCCATTGCTGTGTCGTTCGTGCGCACAGCGGAAGATGTCCGCATGGTTCGTAACCGTGTGGCTGCTCTCGGATTCGATACGTGGATCATTGCCAAGCTTGAAAAGCCCCAGGCTATCGAGCATCTCGACAGCATTCTGCAGGCTGCAGACGGCATCATGGTTGCCCGCGGCGATCTAGGCGTAGAAGTTCCGCCGGAAATGGTTCCTGCAATTCAGAAGCACATCATTCGTCGTGCATCGGAGTACTCAAAGCCCGTCATCACCGCTACACAAATGCTTGAGTCGATGATCGAAAATCCGCGTCCTACCCGCGCAGAAGTTTCTGACGTTGCCAATGCGGTCTACGATGGCACTGACGCCGTCATGCTCTCCGGCGAATCGGCGGTGGGCAAATATCCAGTTGAAGCTGTCGCCATGATGGCGCGTATCGTGACCGAGGCCGAGCGCGACATCAAGGACCAGAATCTGTGGGAACCGCGCGAACGGCACGCGCACTTGTCCATCGCTGAGACGATTTGCGAAGCCACAGCCCACGCTTCTGACGATCTGGATCTGCGCGGCGTAGCGCTCTTTACTGAATCGGGGCAGACCGCCCGCCAGCTTTCGAAGTACCACCCGTCGGCGCCGATTTTTGCGCTCAGCCCAGTCGATGTAACCATCAATCGACTGAATCTGCTGTGGGGGACCACGCCTATCCGCTGCCCCAAAGTCAACAGCACCGAGGCCATGGTGGAAACAGCGGAAAAACTCCTCGAAGTGAACGACTACGTCCGCTCTCGCGAAGTTGTGGCCATTGTTGCCGGAACCCGCACCAAGTCGGGCTCAACAAACTTTATGCGGCTGCACGTGATGGGCGAACAACAGCTTGAGGGTTATCGATTCAAGCTGCCCCATGACAAGGAAGCGGGCGAAGGCGCCTCGGGCGAGGGCAAGCCGAAGCGCGCAGCTCGCAAGCCCAAGACCTTCAAACGCTATCCCTCGCCCAATCCTCCCAAGATTTCGAATCCGTAACCGAGACGCGCACTAACGTTCCTTCACTTCGTAGCGCGCTACCATTCCGGCCAGCATGTGGTCGCTGATGTGGCAGTGGTAGAGCCAGATTCCTGGTGCGTCCGGCACCATGTCCGCGACCACCATCTGCGCAGATGCAATAGCCAATACGTCAGTGCGCTGCCCTGCAACCAGCACCGTGTTGCCGTGCCAGTGCGGCGTGTGCGCGTTGTTAAAGTCGCCCAACGTGGTTACGTACCAGCGCACGTGGTCGCCCTTCTTCATCGTCATCATCGGCATGTTGCCGTAAATGTATCCGTTAATCGACCACTTCACGTTGGTCAGGGAAAACCCGGTCCCCGCAATCGGAGTGACGACTCCATTTGCCGACATCGGATCTGCATCCCGCTTGTTCACGCCCTTGGGATCGGTCGTATGGTCGCGGATGTTGTCGTTCAGGTACCAGCTTTCGTTCTCGTTGATCGCGATGTACATGTTTACAAATTCGTGGTCTACGTCCTTGGGCCTGCCATTCGGAAGCGCCATGCTTTTGCGGGTCACGATCATTCCGCCAAACAGTCCAGAAGCCACATCGCGCAACTCATCGCAGTGCGAGTGATAAAGCCAGAACACTGAGCTGGGATCGTTTGGCCCCGGTCCGGCGCGTTCAGGAATTTGCCACACATACGTGTGCGTTCCACCGGGAGCCACGCAGCCGTCTTCCTTGTCGGCTCCGCTCGTATTGTCGTTGTAGTCGGCGCCCTCTGAGTGCTTCTCGTAAAACACTCCATGCGGATGCATGCTGTAGGGGTGCGTAGCGTTGTTCTTGAAGACGACCTTAATTGTGTCGCCTACCGCGCCGCGCAAAATTGGTCCCATCATACCGAGATATTGATCTTCCGCGCTGCGCTGCTTGAGTGTCGAAAAGGTCGCATCCGTGTACTCGCGATACATTGCCTTCTTGTACACGCGGCCAATTGAGTGCGGACCTGACTCAGTAAACGACTTGCCAACTGCATCGAAGTCCATGCCCATCGCTTGATCGCGGCCGGAAGGCGCGTAGTCCCAATTCAATTCATCGGCCGCCACGTAGTAGGTGCGCGTTTTGCCCGCATCTTTTGTAGTTGCGGCGCTTAACGAAGCACTCTGCAGGCAGAGAAAAACGGCGGACACCTGCAGTACTCCGCTGAATGCTCGAATCATCTTTCGCGAGGTCATCTTTCCTCCGGGGAACTGAACGCTGCGATCGGGCGAGGCAGACTCTCGGTCCGTCGACGCAGAAGTGAGAGATTTTCGCGATCCATCCTGGACGCGAAATATTTTGGTTGATTAATCCTCCGCCACGTAGGGGAAATGACGAAAGGACCTCCGATGATGGGGATTTGAAACGAAGCTGGTAGCTAAGTCAATGCAAAAAAATGGATCGGCGAGCCGAATCCATTTCCTGTACAGAAATCGATCCCGACTCGCCGATGATTTTCACTTTAAGTTAATCGTTCTATTTCGCCGCCAACTGCCGAAGTACGTACTGCAGAATGCCACCGTGTTCAAAGTAGCCGATCTCCTGCGGTGTATCGATGCGAACCACGGCGTTGAATTGCTTCACCGTGCCGTCTGCCGCAATCGCTTTCACTGCGATCGTACGTCCACTTGCGGATTTGTCCTTCAGCATCGTCGTCAACCCAGGGAAGTCGTACACTTCCTCGCCTGTCAGCCCAAGTGATTCTACATTCTGCCCAGCTTCAAACTGCAGTGGCAGAATCCCCATGCCGACAAGGTTAGATCGGTGAATACGCTCAAAGCTTTCAGCGATCACAGCGCGCACACCAAGGAGTTTGGGACCCTTCGCAGCCCAGTCGCGCGAGGAGCCTGAACCGTACTCCTTGCCCGCCAGAATCACCAGTGGCACACCGCGATCCGCATACTCTACGCTGGCATCGAAGATCGACATCGGCTCGCCTTCGGGCAGCAAACGCGTCACGCCGCCTTCGGTTCCCGGTGCAAGCTTGTTGCGCAGCCGCACATTTGCAAATGTGCCGCGCACCATGACTTCATGATTGCCGCGCCGCGAACCGTAGCTGTTAAAGTCGGCCGCCTTCACGCCATGTTCGGCCAGATATTTTCCTGCCGGGCCGTTTGCCTTGATGTTGCCAGCCGGCGAAATGTGGTCGGTGGTAACCGAGTCGCCAAGCACTGCCAGCACGCGCGCGCCAAGAATATCGCTCACCGGCGCAGGAGTCTTCGTGATGCCGTCGAAGTACGGTGCCTGCCGAATATAAGTGGAGTCAGGTTCCCACTGGTAAACGTCGCCTGTCGGAAAGCTCAGCCCCTGCCAACTCGCGTCGCCATCTGAAACCGTAGCGTATTCCTTGCGGAACGATTCGCTGGTTACGCCCTTTTCAATCGCAGCGGCCACCTCAGCCTGCGTGGGCCAAATGTCCTTGAGATAAACAGCGTTGCCGTTCTTGTCTGTCCCCAGCGAATCAGTTTCAAAGTTGTGCCCGATGCGGCCGGCCAACGCGTAAGCCACAACCAGAGGCGGACTCATCAGGTAGTTGGCGCGCACATCCACGTTCACGCGTCCCTCAAAGTTGCGATTGCCGCTAAGCACGCTCACAGCAACAAGTCCGTGCTCGTCGATGCTCTTTGAAACGTCGGAAGGTAGCGGGCCTGAGTTGCCAATGCATGTGGTGCAGCCGTAACCAACAACGTTGAAACGCAGCTTTTCAAGATACGGCAGCAATCCGGAGCGCTGATAGTAATCCGTCACCACGCGCGAGCCCGGCGCAAGCGAAGTCTTCACCCACGGTGGCACGCTCAAGCCTTTTTCAACTGCCTTTTTGGCAAGGATGCCCGCCGCGATCATCACTGAAGGATTCGAAGTATTGGTGCAACTTGTAATCGCTGCAATCACCACCGATCCGTGATCGAGATATTGATCCGGGTCGACGTTGAACCGCTCTTTCACGGTTGTGGTCACATGAAGAGGGCTTGTGTCAGCGATGGCAGAATCGGAAATCGCCTTGCGTTCCCATGCAGCCGCGGTGCGCGTACCAAGCGGCTTCGCGGTCGGCGCCAGCAGCGTCGGCAGTTGCTGCGCAAAGCTTGCAGCAGCATCTTTCAGCAGCACGCGATCCTGCGGCCGTTTCGGTCCGGCCACGCTGGGTTCAACACTTGCCAGGTCAAGCTCAAGCGTCTGTGTGTACTCCGCCTCCGGCGAACTTGCGGTGTGGAACAGGCCCTGCTCTTTGTAATAGGCCTCGACCAGCGCAATTTGTTCATCACTGCGCCCGGTCAGTCGCAAGTAGCCCAGCGTCTCCACGTCCACTGGGAAAATGCCGCATGTCGCTCCGTATTCGGGCGCCATGTTGCTGATGGTTGCGCGATCAGCCAGCGGCAGCTCGGCAATGCCGGGCCCGTAGAACTCCACAAACTTGCCCACCACGCCCAGCTTGCGCAGCGCCTGCGTCACGGTCAACACCAGGTCGGTCGCGGTTGCGCCCTCGCGAAGTTTGCCGGTGAGCTTGTAACCAACCACCTGCGGAACCAGCATGGAAACCGGCTGGCCGAGCATGGCAGCCTCGGCCTCAATGCCACCTACGCCCCATCCAAGCACGCCAAGGCCATTGATCATCGTGGTGTGAGAATCAGTGCCCACCACGGTGTCGGGATAGGCCACCTGCTCGCCATCAACTTCAGCGGTAAACACCACGCGCGCCAGGTACTCCAGATTTACCTGGTGGCAGATGCCCATTCCGGGCGGCACTGCTGAAAAGTTTCGAAATGCCGTCTGGCCCCACTTCAGGAAGGCGTAGCGTTCGCGATTGCGCTGGAACTCCAGCAGCGAATTCGCGCCGTACGCTGCGGCTGTGCCGTACTCGTCCACCTGCACGGAGTGGTCTATAACCAGTTCGGCGGGCACCAGCGGATTTACACGCTCCGGGTCGCCGCCCAGCGAGCGAATGGCGTCACGCATCGCGGCCAAGTCAACGATGGCAGGCACGCCCGTAAAGTCCTGCATTAGCACGCGAGCAGGCATGTAGGCGATCTCACGGCTCGGCTCTGCTTTCGCATCCCATTTGGCCAGGAACTCAATATCGCCGGCGGTGACGGTGACTCCGTCTTCGCGCCGCAGCAGGTTTTCAAGCAGAATCTTCAGGCTGAATGGAAGGCGGCTCAAGTTAAAGCCCTTGGCGGTAAGAGCAGGCAAGCGATAAACGGTATAAGACTTCACGCCGGATTTGAGCGTGGCTTTGCTGGCAAAGCTGTTCATCAGGGAAAGACCTTTCTATCCGCACATCCTGCGGATGAATCTGGTGTCCAAGGAGTCGAGACGCGGAGCCCGTTGCATCGCGACTCCGCCGGCTGCTGCGGAACATAACGCTCCGAGCGGCCCTGAAAACAAATCAACTGGATAGATTACTCAGCGGGGGGAGCGCCGTCCACGGTCGGGCCGGCCTCGGCGAAAGCGCCTGAGTTGTGGCTCATCGAAATGGAAAGAATGGCAGCGCATCATTCCACATAAATTTTAACGTGAGAATGGCCACCGGGGAAATGCCTTCTGAGTTTGGCTGTCGTCTCTCATTACCCAGCAAAAAACTACATCTTGCAGCCTGCGATAACAGCCGGTAGGCTCTGAATGAACTTTGAGGAATGAAACCATGCAGTTGCGTATAACTCGGAACCTGATTGTAATCACGCTTCTCCCCGGCATATTGGCGGCACCATACGTTTGTGCCCAGCCTTCCGCAGGCTCCACGCCGCCTGCTCAGCAAACCGCTTCGTGGCCAACGGCCGACGGCACAGTTACTCTTCAAAATTTTCACTTCGGCACCGGAGAATCGCTACCTGAGTTGCGCCTGCATTACATCACGCTGGGCACTCCGCACCGCAACGCCGCCGGGCACACTGACAACGCCATCCTCCTGCTGCACGGCACGGGTGGCAACGCACACTCGCTGATGAACCCGGTGTTTTCAAACGTGCTCTTTGGCCCGGGGCAGCCGCTCGACATTAAAAAATATTTCCTCATTCTGCCCGATGACATCGGTCACGGCCAAAGCTCAAAGCCCTCGGACGGCCTGCATGCGCACTTCCCGGCATACGATTACGACGACATGGTACGCAGCCAGCGCATGATGCTTGATGAAATGAAGATCGATCATCTTCGTCTCATCCTTGGTACTTCGATGGGCTGCATGCAAACCTTTGTGTGGGGCGAGACATATCCCGGCTTCGCAGATGCGCTGGCACCCTTCGCCTGCCTGCCGGTGCAGATCGCCGGTCGCAATCGCATGATGCGCTACATGATCATCGAAGCCATCAAGCAGGATCCGGCGTGGATGGGCGGCGAATATAAAACCGAGCCCCGGCAAGGTATTCACAACGCCGACGAGCTGAGTTTCGTCATGGGCTCAAGTCCGCTGCAACTACAGAAGAATGCGCCCACACGCCAGCAGGCCGAACAGCTTATTGACAATTCTCTGGCGCGCACCGATGCCGGCAATGACGCGAACGACATGATCTTCTACTACAATGCCAGCCGAAACTACGATCCGAGCCCGAACCTGGAGCGCATCGCCGTGCCGGTGTTGTGGATCAACTCCGCAGACGACTTCATCAATCCGCCGGAGCTCGGCATTGCCGAAAAGATGGTGAAGCGTATGCAGAATGCCCGTTTTATTCTGCTGCCAATTTCAGATGCGACACGCGGACACGGCACACACACAGTGGCTTCAGTGTGGAAAGACTATCTGGCGGAGTTCATGCGCGCCACCGAACCGAAGCCCTGAGCAGCGCGCAGACCCTAAAACCTACGGACGCCGTTTCCCGCCCGGTCGTGGTCCGGTTCGAGGCTTTCCGCCGCGCGGCGGGCCACTGCGACTGGCGCTTCCACCCCGGTTCTGAAAGCCCGATCTGCCGCCAGCAGGCGGTTTGCTGAAGCCCCGTGACTGTGGTCCTCTGGGCCGCAACTCTGCACCACTGCCGGCGCCTCTGCTTCCAGAGAAGCCGCCAGATCCTGTCCTCGGTTGTGAGCCGGTCCCTCCACCAGCCCGCGTACCCGACACTGGACGAGAACCGGATGGGGGTCTTGAGCCGGAACCAAATGCTGGCCGCGATCCAGACCCTGGGCGCGAACCGGACGGCGGACGCGAACCTCCCTGACCGGCAGGTCTGAACGGCTTGCCGGCTGGTCTGGAACCGCTTGCTCTTGGTGGGCCGCTCCTCTGAGCGCCGGTCCTGGGTGTAAATGGGCGCTCGAATTCGCCTGAAGCGCGTGGCGGACGCGCGCGATCTGCGCCCGTCCGATCGCCTCCCTGGCCAGCCCTGTCAAAGCTCTTCTGTGCGGGCCGATCAAATCTGGGACCACCGGGTCTGGGCCCACCGGCTCTCGGCCGGTCAAATTTCGGTCTGTCGAAGCTCGCTCCTCCGGTTCTGGGTGATGCTGGCCTTGCTCCACCAACTGACGGCCGCGAGTGCCTGGGCCGCTCGCCTTCGGCATTCGTCCAGCGACCCTTCTCGGCTGCGGACCTACCCTTGAACGGTTTGGCTTCGAACCGGCCACCAGTCGCCGGCTTACCTCTGAACGGTTTGTTTTCCGTTCTTCCCCGGGCATCGTATCCACGGGCATCAGAGCGGCCACGCTCGCCGCCCTCAACTGCGGGACGAAACTCCGGACGCGCCGGACGATCACCCGTGAACGGCTTATTCGATCGAAAAGGCGGCTTGCCCGAGCCGAATGCCTGCCTGCCCCCACCATAAGATGGCCTGCCCGATCCGTATGAAGGTTTGTCCCCTCCATTCGACGGCTTGCCTGTGCCAGCTCTATATGGCGGTTTTGCTGCGCCATACGATCTCGTCGGGCGAAACTCGCTCGCACCGCCTTCAGTCGCCATGCCGCGATCCGCAGGCCTGGCCGTAAAAGGTCTGTCTCCTGGCCGCGGGCTAGCCTTCGGCTTCACTGTTGGCAATTCGGCGTCCGCGCGATTTCGGCGGCGCACCTCTTTTGCTTTCGGAGTGCGTGACTTGCCTTCCGCAACCAATCGGAGCGCAATCAGTTCGTCGGCCTCCAACTCGCGCAGTTCACCCGGCTCAACGTCCAAAACCAATGGTCCGTAGCCCACGCGCCGAATCTTTTCTACAAAGTGGCCGATCGCTGAAAACATCTTGCGCAGTTCGCGATTGCGGCCTTCAATGAGCACTACTTCGTACCAGGGATTGTCGCCCTGCCGCACCTGGCGGATCCGCGCGGGTGACGTATGCACCGTACCCGAGCCGGGCTGGCCGCGGTCAATGGCAACACCACCGCGCAACCGGTCAAGTTCGGCTTCGGTGGGTTGGCCGGACACTTTAACCAGGTATGCCTTCTCTACGCCAGACGCGGCCTTGGTCAACTTATTCGCGAGCTCACCATCATTGGTCACCAGCAGTAGACCTTCGCTCATGTAATCCAGGCGGCCCACCGGATAAAGACGCTCGCGCATCTTCTCAAAGAATGTCATCACCGTCGGCCGGCCTTCCGGATCCTTAACTGTGGTGACGAAGCCCTTGGGCTTGTTCAAAATAAAATAACGATGCCGCTCAGCCCCATGCAGCAGCTTGCCATCGACGCGGATGTGATCGCGTCCGGCATCGGCTTTGGTGCCCAGCTCCGTGACCACGGCGCCGTTCACCTGCACGCGGCCGCCTGTAATCATCTCTTCTGCCTTGCGCCGGCTTGCAATTCCTGCCTGCGACAGAATCTTCTGCAGGCGCTCCAGCTTTGCTGGCGGCCGCGGTTCAGGGGCGGCTTCCTCGTCCACTTCTTCGGCTTCCGCAGCGGCTTCAACTTCCGCGACAGATGTTTCACCAGCATCCGGCTTGGCTGCGTCCAGTTCCACCCCTTCAGACTTGCCGGCAACGGGGGCAACAGCATCCGCGGTGATGGCAACTGCAGCGCCGCTTGAAGCCTCAGTGTTGCTTGGCTCAAGCGCTTTTTCATCCCCGAGATAAGTCTTGCCTTCACCATCGGCGGGCACGCCCAATGGATCTTCAATGCCCGTAGTCGCGGCAGGGATGGGCGCAGCAGTTTTGCGCGCTCGCTTTGGCTTGGGTTCTGATTCGATCGGTGTAATTTCTAAACGTCCGGCCTTCGTGCTTTTCGTCGTAGACTTCTTTGTTGCCATTTAGGCAGCCTCAGTTTCTTCCTACTGTGTGGGAGGAGGCTCAGCAGGCGCGGCCTCAGTATTCTCGCCTTCATCCATCGATTCAGACTGGTTCGACGCCTGTTCGTTTGCGTCATCCTCGACGCTCATATCTTCCTGCAGTTCCGGACTGCCATTTGGCTGGCTGGCCGTTTCAGGTTCTTCCAGTTCGATCGCCGCCATCTTTTCAAATTCTTCCATCGACGGCAGTTCAGTTACGTCTTTCAGACCGAAACGCATCAGAAACTCTTTTGTGGTCTTGTAGAGAATGGGACGCCCAATTACCGGCTTGCGTCCCGCTGTTGCAATCAGCTTGCGCGCCAGCAATGAACCAAACACGCCCGATGAATCCACTCCGCGAATTTCGTTTACCTCAGGTGCGGTAACCGGCTGCTTGTAGGCAATCACGGCCAGTGTTTCAAGCGCCGGCAGCGAAAGCTTCATCGCCGGCTTCAGGCTCTTTACAAACGCGCGCACCACGTCGTGGCACTCAGGCTTGGTCGCCATTCTGAAGCCGCCCGCAATCTCGCGAATTTCCACACCACGATCGTCCGAAGCATATTCCGCAATAAGCTCATCGAGAATCTGGCGAAGAATCGCCCGCACCTCGCGATCACGCAGACGCGCTTCACGCTTCAAATTCGCTTCGACTGCTTCTTCGCTCAGTTCAGCAGCCTCGGGGGCCATTTCCTGCTCTGCGGCCCCTTCCTCTGCGATCGGTGCAGCAACTTCTTCCGGGCTCTCGCTAACCAATACTTCCGCATCGGGCATCAGCTCTGCGGCTGACTCACTCGCGTCTGGCCCGTCGGTCGCCGATGTGTCTTCCACCAGCGCCGCATAATCAATTTCGTCAGTTGTGACCGCACCTTCAGGCGAGCCTTCGCTGCCCTCAGCAGCCTTGGTGGCTGCCTCCTGCTCTGCTTTGTACTCCAACGCGTCAGAAGTGAACAAAAGTGCGAGTTGAGCCAGTGTGACCGGCTCCTCGGCGGCGTAAATGACTGCTTCCAGCTTTGCTTTAAGGCTCATTCGAGAATAGGTACCTGGCGCCTGTTTGGGATCAACAAAATTTTTGTCTTCCGCCCTCGTCTGGCGCGATTTTGGTCGCAAGGCCGTCAGGGGGAAAACTCAAACAGGCTCTATAGTATGGTACCGGAAGTGAAAGGCTCTGTGTGGACCCGAACGCCTGTCCAAAAAAGCGAAACATGGGTCTGAATCTGGAAAACTCAGGCGCGCAAAGGTCTCGGAGGTCAAAACAGTTCCGTGGATTAGGAGATGCTGCGAAACACCACGTACAGCAGCCCCGAGAGCAGCGCCGCGGCGGGCAGCGTAAATATCCACCCGGCAGCGATATTTCGCACCGTGGACAGCCGCAAGCCACTGCCGTTGGCGGACATCGATCCCGCCACACCCGAACTCAAAATGTGCGTGGTGCTCACCGGTAGCCCAAACTTGTCGGCAGCGAAGATCGTTGCCATCGTAACCAGGCCGGCGCTGGCGCCCTGCGCATAGGTCAGGTGGTCTTTGCCAATCTTTTCACCCACCGTAACCACAACGCGCTTCCAGCCCACCATGGTGCCCAGGCAAAGCGAGAGCGCTACTGCCACCTTCACCCAGTTTGGAATAAAGCGCGTGGCCTTGTCGAGCTTGCTCTTGAAGTTGCTCAGCGCAGTCGATTCAGATTCGGAGAAGCCAGGATTGTTCTTCTTGCTGATAAGCTGTAGAGCCTCGCTGGCCAGGTACATGCTGTTGCGGACGTTGGTTTGATCCTGGGCCGGAACCGCCTTGAATTGCTTGTACTGCGTAACTTCGCGGCTTACATCCTGTACAAGTGCCTTGATGTCGGCAATCGTGTTCGGCCGCACTTGCTGGGTTCGGATGTACTCGGTCACTTCTGCGCGAGGATCCGGGCCTGCGACGACTCCGGCCGCAATATGCCGATCTAGAATCTGCGCCGCCTGCTCTGATGCCACAATAAAATCCTGCATCTGCGCCGGACTGATTGTGTGATTGAGCGCGTAGGCCGCAGGAACCGTGCCGATGAGGATCAGCATGATCAGGCCCATGCCTTTTTGCCCATCGTTCGAACCGTGGAAGAAGCTGACACCGGTGCAAGTCAGCACCATCAACGCACGAATCGGGAACGGAGGTGGCTGATCGTCCTTGGGTGCTTCGTAGAGCGCCGGTATATCGAGAATCTTTTTCGAAATCAGAATCAGCAATCCCGCAATTACAAAACCGATCAGCGGAGAAATTAGCAGTGCTTTCAGAACCTTCATGACCTGCGCCCAGTCCAGTCCCGATGCGCCGGTGTGCAGAGTCAAAAGTTGGTTGGCAAGGCCGACGCCAATAATGGAGCCCACCATCGTATGTGAACTCGATGCGGGTAGTCCGAACCACCAGGTTCCAAGGTTCCACAAAATTGCCGCAATCAGCAGCGCGAAAACCATGGCGAAACCAGTACCGGAGCTTACCTGCAGGATCAACTCCACCGGAAGTAGCGTAATAACGGCAAATGCAACGGTCCCGCTCGAAAACAACACGCCTGCCAAGTTACACAACCCCGACAAGATCACCGCGATGTTCGGCTCAAGCGAGTGCGTATAAATCACCGTGGCTACAGCATTGGCCGTGTCGTGAAATCCATTTACGAACTCGAAGCCAAGTGCAATCAGCAGTGCCAAAGCCAGCATTACGTATGGCCACGAGCTGGATAAAGTGACGCTGTCCAGGTCTCTCGCAACGTGATACGCGATGTAGGCGAGCCCCCCCGCCATCGCTAACAGAAAGACGGCAAGGCCCAGTGGGCTTTGCGATTTCTTCATCTTGCGGTCGAGTAGAGTTTTGCCCGAAGGCATGACATCAACGACCGTCGCGAGGTCAGCCATTAGAAATCACCAAAGCGGCCGGAACCATTCCGGACACGCATGGGCCTCCAGTTCTGCTTTATTGCGTTTGGGCTGAAACGGGAATAGAAATGAGCAGTTCTACTTGAGGAGTATGACGAGACAACAATGAAGGCGTCCATAAAACCCCAACAATCGCATAGCTTCACGATTGTTTACCCGGCAAAGAGGGGAGTCGGTACCAGGCAACTCTTGATTCTACACCGGGGACTCTTCAATCAAAGAAAATGCTGGGCTTAAGGAAGGTGGAAAACGGGTCAGGCACGCCGCCTCGTTCCAGATGGTGAAGTGCTCAGGCTTTCTGCAGACTACTTCCAGTCGTCGGCCGCTACGCCTTCATTCATTACAGATTCGAAATTCGAGTGCTTCTTAATGAATATCTCGCTGAAGGCCAGGTCCTGGCGAAGCAGAATGGCCTGCAGTCGGACTAACTCCAATAAAGCAAGGAACATAGCGATTAGCGCCCGTTCCGATCGGGAGTGGCTCAACAGCTTTCGAAGGGCCACCGGCTTGTCTTCCATGTTCAGTCGACGCGCCAAAAACTGGATCATCTGTCCAACGGTTACCGAATCTTCCTCAACATTGAGGATCGGCCGGTTACGGGCGCGGTCCAGAATGTCGCGGAAGACGCGTACCAGGTCCACGGTATCTGCGGCGATCTCGGGCTCCGCTCCTGCGTCTTCCTTAAAATCGCGCACGCCGGGATTGGTCACTGTAGCCGCCTCGAGCATTTGTTTCTGCTGCAGCATCTGGGCAGCGTTCTTAAACCGTTCGTGCTCCAGAAGCCGCTCCACAAGCTCGCGGCGTGGGTCTTCAGCGGCATCCTCCGGACCTGAAGGCGCGCGAGGCAACAGCATCTTGCTCTTGATGTGGATGAGGAGCGAAGCGGTGTAAATGAACTCGCCGGCTACGTCCACATCGCTGGCCTTTAATTGGTTAACATAGGCCAGAAATTGCGCTGTAATGCGCGCAATGGGAATGTCGTAGATGTCGATGTCCTGTTTGCGAATCAGGTCGAGCAGCAAATCGAGCGGGCCGTCGTATACCTCAGAAACAATAACCGAGAACGGCGATGGGTTGGCTTCGCCTTCCTTGGCCTCAAGCTTGATGAATGGCTTTGAAGGATGTTGCGCAACGGCAGCAGGAGCCGCGGGCTCATCGGCAGCTTCAGGTGCTCCCGCGCCTGCTTCAGGAGCGTCGACAGGTTCATTCACGACGACAGGCACAGCAGCTTCTACTGCTTCTACCTGTTCCTCAGCGGGTTCCGGATTGGAGTGATTCAATTCCATGGATTGTTCATCTTCCGGCGTTGCCAATTGCTCCGCAACCTGCTCGACCGGTGTATCTCCGACCTGCTGGCCAATTTCTTCCGGGGTCTCTTCAACGATCGCGTCGATGTTCTGATCTTTCAGCGATTCGGCGGCCATTTCTGCTTGCTCTTGAACGGGCTCGTCCACCGCTAGCGCAGCGGGTTCTACCATTTCGTCCAGGACCGGGGAGGCAGGTTCGGGCGCCAAATCCTCGCTTATTGCAGCTTCAACCTGCGGCAGCGCTTCGTCAACAGGTTCATTCTGAAATGTTACCTGCTGCTCGGTCACTTGTTCGGCAGGATTTTCGACGGTAGCATCAATGAGCGTTTCCGGCACGGCGAGCGTTTCCTGCAGGGCCGGCTCAGGTTCCGGATCGGCAATCGGGGCGGCAGCTTCAACGATTGTCTCCTGGGTCTCCGCAGACTCTTCAACAGCATCCACGCCGTGCACTTCTTCCGGTGAATCCGCCTCTGGGACAATGGCATCTTCAGCGAACTTCGGTTCTACAGGCTCAGCCTCAGTGACTGATTCAGCTTCTCGCTCCGGCTCAGGTGCACCCGCTTCTTCCACCTGCACAATCTTACTTTCGACCTCAGGTTCTGGTTCAGAGGCGGCCTCGGTTTCCATCGCCGGCTCGACCTGCAGTTGTGCTTCTGGCGCGGGTTCCGCAGTCAATGTCTCCACTACAACTTCTGCCTCTTGAGGTGCCGTGACTTCCGGCAGCGCATGGACTGAGTCAGCGTCGGCCATGGCGGCCACTTCAGGCGCGGCAATCATTTCAGCGTCGGGCGCAACTGCAGTTTCAACCTGATTCACTGCTTCAACAATGTGATCTTGTTCGGGGGAATGTTCTATCAACTCGGCTTCTTCTCGAATATCTTTGTATCCGGCAATCGTCTCCGGCTCAATTTCGTTTGTTTGCTTTGGCGTTTTTGCAAAAAGTCCGAAGCCCGAGCGTATTCCACTCAGAGCAAAATCCAGCGCCTTGCGCCACCACGGGACTTTCATGTCTTCCATCTTCCTTCTCCCGGCGGCTCTTCAAAAAAACCAACGTCCCACTCCCTACAATCCTCCAAATGAGTGCGCGGTGTGGAAGCGGATTCAGGATTATTATTCCAACGGACTGTAGCAGCTGCGTAGTTCAGTTATAGCCATTGAATCACCCTCCGCGACTGCCAAATGGTATTGATCCTCTTGGTCACGGACGACATGAACACAAATCTTCTCATCTTTCTTCAAGTTCTTTTTTGCCTTTGCAAATGCTTGCGCAAAGTATTTTTGTGGAATCACAAAATCATCTAACCAGTAGTTCGCTTGGCGCCAGCAGAGAAGCACCCAAACTTCATAAGATTTTGGAGGAATTTCGAAGTGCCACTCATTAGCAACTTCAACATCTCGCGAAGTCGTCACGAATACGCGCTTTTTCCTGAACGTTATAAGTGGCTCTTCTAACTCGCGGTCAAGGGAGGTGAAAACGCGGTTGGACTCTTGTGAGAGCTGAATCTCCCGTGGCACGAAATTCTCACGCCAATAGTCACGCAACAGTTTTCCTTGTTGACTTGCCGGTAAGCCCCACCATGCAGAATTCCCGCTCAAATCGTGTGCCTGCAAGCGGTCCTCATCGGTGGCGAGGAAATGTCGCCTTACCGATCCGAGATCATGCGAAAGATCGAGAAGATCACGCACTGGGAGCATCGTTTGTTCGGCCCGGACCGATGCTTTGCTTGACTGATCGCAAAGCATGTTCCACGTGTTCTCAATTTCCCCTTCAAGTTGCAGTCGTTTCTCGTGGATTGGCCGGGTCACGGCAAGAACAGACTCGATGGCTTCAAGCTTGCACTCTTCACAGCGTATCGTTGCTGTTCTACAGCCCATCTGAGTCGCGGAAACCACTTCTGGTTTGCTAAACACCGCGTGCAATCCGCCTACTGGGCACAATTCTGGATTGCCAGGTTCGCTTTGCTGGATTCTTTGACCATTGGTCGACATTAGAGCAATCTTGCGCGCAACCAAGGCTGGGGCCTCGGAAATTCCGATGGTGTTCCCATAGCTCTTCGACATCTTTCTGCCGTCCGTGCCAGGCACCTTTGGTGAAGGCGTCAACAGGGCATCAGGCTCGGGGAAGACCGAGCTCTTGTACATCGAGTTGAACCTGCGCGCAACTTCGCGCGTCAACTCGACATGCGCCACCTGGTCCTGGCCCACCGGCACATACTGGGGCTGGTAAAGCAAAATGTCTGCGGCCTGCAGAAGTGGATAGCCAAGGAATCCATATGTGCTCAGATCTTTGCCGCTAAGATTTTCCTGCTGCTCTTTGTATGTCGGCACACGCTCGAGCCACCCCAGAGGCGTAATCATCGAGAAAAGCAAGTGCAGTTCCGCATGTTGAGGCACATGGCTCTGGATGAAAATCGTCGATCTATTCGGATCAAGACCCGCCGCTAACCAATCAAGAGCAACGTCGAGCGTGTTTAACTTCACGCGGCTTGGGTCCGCGTAATCGGTAGTCAGCGCGTGCCAGTCTGCAATGAAGAAATAGCATTCGAACTCATCCTGCAGCTTTACCCAGTTGGCCAGGGCTCCCATGTAATTGCCCAGATGGAGCTTGCCGGTGGGTCGCATGCCGCTTAACACGCGCGGACGGAGAGATGTGTTTTGAGGTTCTGGCATCTTGATATTCGAGGCTCGGTACTCGTTCCAGAAGTGGCGCCGGCAGAATGCCGCCGACTGTCAGGAAAAGCTCATTCCATTGTAGCGGTACGGAAACCAGACGCCTAAATGTGGATAAGGGTAGCGAAGATGATCTCCAGCGAAGGCCTGAGCATCATGCCAATGAAAGCGCCGCCCAGAAAAATCATGAACAGATAGCTCATCCAGATCGGGATCCGGTCGTACACCTGAACCGCTCTGTATGGCAGCAGGTTGCGCGTCACGCGACTGCCGTCGAGCGGTGGAATGGGCAGCAGGTTAAAGAAGAACAGCGAAAGATTGATCAGGATCGCCAGCGTGCACAGCAGCACAACTGGCTGTGGCACAAATTCCTCGCGGCCGCCACGAAGCGACGCCAGAAACGACATTCGCACAACCTCGTGACCGTTCGGCAAAGTGAAGCTCAGAACGATGAGAACCAGCAACGCTGCCAGCACAATCAACAGGTTCGAGGCTGGGCCAGCCAGCGTAACCAGGTTGTCGTCACGGCGAATCTTGCGAAAGTTGCGCGTGATCACCGGCGTTGGCTTTGCCCAGCCCACCAGCATGCCGCCAAAATAGCTCAGCCCGATGAATGGCCCAAAGATCATGAGCGCAGGAAACAGCAGCGTGCCGATCGGGTCCACATGGTACATGGGGTTCAGCGTTACGCGGCCTTCCAGTCGGGCAGTCTGGTCGCCCAGCAAAGAAGCCGTCCACGCATGCGCACACTCATGCACGCTGAGAGAAAAGATGAGCAGAACAAATTCGAAGACGGCGATAAGAAACGCGCTGGACTGCAATTGTTTACTCCAATAATCAGGAAAGCTCAGAGTAGCATGTTGGCGCGCTTCTGCTCTATGTGCCGCTGGCCGGGAAGGTGCCAACCGCTTCGCCTTCAGCCACATGATGACCGGCAAGAACGATGGCGTGGCTTGCAATGCGGGCCCGCGCGCCAATGTTGGTGTGGACCAGCGTCACCTTCTCATTGTCATCGGACGCATATGACTGCGAGTAGATTCGCGCAAATGAGCCGATCACCGCGCCGTTGCCGATGGTGATACCGCCGCGGTCGTTGAGCAACGCGCCCTGGCGAACCGTCACTCCGTCCCCAATTGATAGGTTGTAACCGAACGTGAGATCCACGCCGTGATAAATTTTTACGCTTGCCCCTACATGCTCAAAAATGTGCCGCGCCAACATGCAGCGAAAGCGCAATCCGAGCCAGAGGTTCAGCCCGATCGGCGAGCGATCGAACATCTTCCAGAACCACAACAGGGGCTTGCGTCGCGCAAAACGATCGCGATCTGCGTCGGGGAAGTACTCTGCTTCGAGAGTGACATTGGCCGGGTCCAGTGAGAGCGCGAGAATTGTGCCGGGCAACTCCGACGTCAGCGTCGTGCTGGATTTGGCGCCGTGCGGGCGGCCCAGGTACAGCTGGTGCAGTTGATCGCGAACAATCTCCGAGCGCCGCTCCGGCGAGCTATGGCGAACCAGTTCATCATCCAGAAACTGAAGCCAGCGTCGATAGAGCTCTTCCGCTTCCTTGGCGGGATGCGGTACAAAGTTTTGACTCCCCATAACGTAGGACGATACACCATGACCGCATTCATGTTCGAGTGGAAAGGACGTGAAAAACCCCGCCTGAGCTCAAGCTCAAACGGGGCACTTAAGAATGGTGACGTGCGTTCGGTTAGCGTTTGCCCTGGAGGGTCTTGGGGCCGCTGCTTCCGAGCTTCTTCGCTGCGCGTTTGGCGGCAATTTCGTGCATCTCTTTGCCGTAGTGCGACTGGTTAATTCCCACCTGCAGCAGGAGATTGATCAGGTTGCTGGTTCCCCAGTAAAGTGACAATCCTGAAGCATATTGCCAAAGCATGAAGCCGAAGATCACCGGCATCATGAACGCCATCATGCGTCGCTGCGCGGCATCCATCCCCGGCGTGGGCGTAATGAACTGGGTGAGGAACATGCTGAGGATGATGAGCACGGGCAATATGTGCAGCGGGTCTGGCTGCGACAGATCGGTTAGCCAGAACCAGTGCGCCTGACGTAATTCAACGGCACTCTGCAGAACGCGGAAATAGGCAAAGAAGAGCGGCATCTGCACCAGGATAGGCAGGCAGCCGCCGTACATATTGACGCCCTCTTCCTTGTAGAGCGCCATCATTTCCGTATTCATCTCGGTGCGCTTGGGGTCGTTCACCTTCAGGTTGGCGTACTTCCTTTTAATGGAGTCGACCTTGGGCTGAATGCGCATCATTTTCAACTGCGACTTCATCATCATGAAGCGCGTTGGCAGCAGCGCGATGGTGAACGCCATGGTGAACAGAATGATGGCCCAGCCCCAGTTGCCGATGCCGTGCAGCACCATGAAGCGAAGCGCGATGTAAAGCGGCTTGGCAATAAATGTCCAAAAGCCGAATTCAATCAGCGGCTCGAGCGACTGGCCGCTTGCTTTGCCGTCAGCGCCAATGGCATGGATCGAAGCGAGTGTGTCTGTAGCTTTGGGGCCTGCGAAGAGCCGCACATGGGTATAGCCGCTGTTATCGCCCACTGCCAGGCCCAGCACATCGGCCGGCGACATCTTGCTGGTAGGATCGTCGGGCTTTGAAGGCAATTCCACTGCATTGTGCAGCGTCACAATCGACGTGCCGGCCGGATTGCTGGGCAGGAACGCCGCTGCAAAATACAAATCCATAACGGCCGCGTAGCTGTATGGTTGTTCAAGCGTCGCGCCGCCGCTCACCTTGCCGGCCTTCAATGAGTCTTGCTTGCCATTGAGCGACCAGGCAATCTCCGACGATGCAGAGGTGCGAATCTGCGAGCGCGTTATCGAAGAGGGCTGAAACTCCTCCATGTCGCCGAGCCCTGCGGGCCACTCCACGAGTGCGCGAACCGGCAATCCGTTGCGCTTGACCTCAGTCTCAACGTCAACCACGTAGCTTGAATCGAAGTGGAATGTCTTCACCACATCGAGCCCGTTGGCGGCGTAGTGGTAGCTCAATGTCGTAGGAGCCACAAGGAGTCCGGTTGCCGATGCCGGTGCGCCTACAGCCGTCACTTGATACAGCGCGGAATTCAACTGGGTGGTCAACTGTGGCTCGTAGGTATAGAGCCCGAGCGGATAACCGAAGCGTTCTGAAGCCTGCGGCTGCACCAAGTCAAACGGCTTGCCCGCCGAGTCCTGATAATGCTTCAGAATCCATTGCTTCACCTGACCGCCGCGATTGGTGAACACAATTCTGTACACGTCGTTCTCGACAGTGGTGGTGCTTTCAACTGTAGCCGTAACTGCCGGTGTGGCTTGCGTGGCAGAAGCTGATGCCTGCACCGGTGCGCCAGGAGCAGGCGTTGGCGCCGGCTGGCTTGCCTGCGTTTGAGTCTGCTGCGTCTGAGTCTGCTGCGGTTGTGTCTGCGGAGCCGGAGAAGATGCAGGCTTGTACAAGAACTGGTAGCCAATCAGCACTGCCAGCATCAGGCCGAAGAAGACGATCGTTGAACGCATGTCGCCGCCGCCACCACCGCCGCCGGGACCTTGCGTCTGAAGATTGGGATTCTGAATTTCGGGCAAAGGATACGTCCTGTCAGTTCGAACCGGTATAGCCCAGTGGGCCGCCGCTCTTCTTATGGTAATGGTTCATGGGGAGAAGGTCTTACCTGCCGGGCGCCTGGATCCGATTTCACTGCCGCATCGGCATGGCTGGTGTGCGCTGGCGGCACCTGGTCAAGGCCGCCGGCAGAAAAAGGATGGCAACGGAGCAGTCTCCAAAGGGCGAGCCCCGAGCCGCGAACAGGCCCGTGTGTGCTGATGGCAATCGACGCGTATTCAGAGCAAGTGGGCAAATACTTGCAACCTCCGGTACCCAGCGAATGCAGGGCAGGCGAAAGCCATCGGCGATAAAAAGCAAGCAGCGCTAACAGGATGCGCGTCATCGTATGGGCTTTGCTTCGGCGGATTTCTGCGCGTTCCGCTCCGCCTCGGTTTTTGCCTGTTCAAGAATACGCACAATCTCTGCTTCAAGTTTCCCAAAATCGATGGTCAGCACCGTGCGTCGGGGATGCAGGATCAGGTCGCACGCCGGGAACAGGTCAACGTGGCGGCGCAAAGCCTCGCGCATACGGCGCTTGATGCGGTTGCGTTCGTGGGCCTTGCCAAGCACTTTGCCCGCCGTAAGTCCAATTCGTGGAGAGGGTGAGAGGACGACCGGGTCGTTCGCGGCCAGGAACCAGCTCATTGAAGCCGACTGGCGCTTGCGGCTGTTTGCATATGCGCGTTGATAGTCAGCGTGTTTGCGAAGGCGCAGACGCGACATTGACCGACGGACAATGGGCTTGCTCTCGGCAAGCTTGTTGTCGTCAGTCGTCTGAGCTTTTGTCATGGCAGTCCAGCCGCAGCTGGCAGTCCAGCCGTAGCTGGTAAGTCCAGCCTGATCTGAGCTCGATCCGGAATGGCCCGGTGCCTTAAGTGCATTTCACGCGGCGCGTTCCGTGGCAATCAGCAGGCTGGGGCGGGGAAGTGCTAGTCGCGGTATCCGGCGCTTACTGCAACGCGCTTGCGGCCAATGGCGCGGCGACGGCTCAATACGGCCGCTCCGGCTTTCGTTTTCATACGCGCTCGGAACCCGTGTGTCTTTACACGGCTACGGCGGTTAGGTTGAAATGTGCGCTTGGGCATTGAAGTGCACTCCTGCTTCCTCTATAGAATCTGCGCTTTTGACAGCATCTCCAAGTATATCTGAACCTCTCCTAGGAATCCAGCACGGATTGGCTGATCTCAATCTTCGCTGCCAGCGCCCTCCAGGGCCCTAAATTGTTTATACGCATCATCGCAAAATCGGTACTGAGCATCCAAACAATCGTGTGACAGCCCACACACGAAGCGCATTTCAAAATAATCTAAAATCCAAAGTAGAATTTCGTGCGAAAATTCGTCATCGCAGCGCAGAAAACGAAGTGCCCGTCACTTCGCAGCACGTGACTTTGATACGTTCTGCGCCATGCTCTACAGTAACTCTGGTAACATTGAAATCGACTTTCACCATCAATGGTGCAACGCATACAGAGCTTCGAAAAGTTCTGTTAAAGAGTGATTGCAGCGAGCGCAATTTGTGCTACTATCGGGACCGTTCAGGAAAGTTAAACAACGTCCCACGGAACGGTCATGTAGTTCACCGCCCCGAGTTCAATTTCAGGGGCAGACCAGCGGCATCAGGCAGTCGGATATTTGTGCTTTAGGCGGATTGTGTACGATTGCCGCCAGCAGAGAGCCGTTGCCTGAATTGCTTGTTTAAACGGGCCCGTGTTCCGCAGAAGACGTGGTCAAGGATACGTAAGATGGCATTTGCAACTTCTCCAAGTTCAGCTTTGAACCCCTGGCTCCAGATTCTCGCGGCGCTTGAGAAAAAAGTTATTCGCCAGTCGTTTGAAACGTGGCTCAAGCCCACGCGCTACAGCCACACCAGTGGCCGCACCCTCTACGTGCGAGTGCCTTCACCAGAGTTTCAGCACATCGGAGACAGATACGGAGATCTGATTCAGGAAGCCATCGACCTGCAGTCGCTTGAGCTCGACGACGTAACGTTTGTGACTGCTGAAGAAGATCCATCCATTCCGCCACAGCGCCGCGATGGCGGATTTGGCCCCGTACCTGCTCACGCGCCCACCGCTCCGCCGCCATCACCGGCCCGCACTCCTGAGCAGGCGCGCTTCGACTGGTCGACGGCGGCGCAACTCAACTCGCGCTACACGTTCGACAATTTCGTCATTGGCAATGGCAATCAATTCGCACGCGCCGCTTCGCTTGCGGTAGCAGAGCGCCCGTCACGCGCCTACAATCCGCTGTTCCTGTATGGTGGCGTCGGAATGGGCAAGACGCACCTGATGCACGCCATCGGCCACGAAGTAAAGCGCCGCCAGGCATCGGCGAATATCTGCTACGTCTCGGCTGAGAAATTTACCAACGAGATGATCACCTCGCTGCGCAACGATCGCATGACCAGCTTCCGCGATCGCTTCCGCTCCGTCGACGTACTGCTGATTGACGACATACAGTTCATCGCCCAGAAGGAACGTACCCAGGAAGAGTTCTTCCACACGTTCAATGCTCTGCACGAAAGCATGAAGCAAATCGTGATTGCGTCTGACCGCCCGCCCAAGGAACTCGCGGAAATTGAAGACCGTCTGCGTTCGCGTTTTGAGTGGGGCCTGATTGCAGACATTCAGCCGCCCGATCTTGAAACCAAGGTGGCCATCCTGCTCAAGAAAGCTGAAACCGAGCAGGTGCAGTTGCCCACTGATGTGGCCCTGTTCGTCGCGTCGAACGTACGTACCAACGTGCGTGAGCTTGAGGGCGCGCTGGTGCGCCTGGTTGCCTGGTGCCACCACAACCACATGGAAATCACGCTCGCCTCAACGCAGCAGTGCCTCAAGCAGTTCATTGACATGCAGGTCCGCAAGATCACCATCGAGGCAATTCAGCGCACGGTGGCTGAGAATTTCGGCATGAGGGTCAGCGATCTCAAGCAGAAGAACAATTCGCGCAACGTGGTTGTGCCGCGCCAGATCGCCATGTACCTCGCCAAGCAAATGACCGAGGCCAGCCTGCCTGAAATCGGCCGCCAGTTTGGCAACAAACATCACACCACCGTGATGCACTCCATTGCCAAGATCGACGAACAGCGCCGCAACGACAAAGACCTGCATCGCACGCTGAACAAGATGCAGGACCTGTTGAACGGCTAGCGCAGCGCTCCATCAATCGCAGAAAAAGCCCACGCCGCAAAGCGTGGGCTTTTTCGTGAGAAAGCTACCAAACGTCCGCCGGAGTGCGGGGAATGTTTTCTGACTTCAAACTGCTCAACAGCCGGGAGGTGCCTCGGGCGAACAGACGGAAAAGGAAAGGTTCGATGACCAACGGCTCAGAACCCAGAGTGCTCGAACGCTACGGCTGCCGCTTCAGTGCCATCCAAGCGCCATACGCGATTGTCCGCACCGAATCGAATTGGGTGGCGATCAGTAGCGTGCACAAATACATGGCGGGATAGAACGTCGCTGGCGAATTCAAATGCCACCGGAAGGCTGGACGCGAAACTGCTTCGCGCACACGATCAATCGTCGCCAAACCCGCTACTCCAATGCCTATCAAGGCTCCTGCGATGAGATCCGTTGGGTAGTGATCCCCGAAATACAGCAGCGGAATGCAGACAACGATGATGGCGTGACAGAAAGCTAAAACACCAAGCTTGCGCGAAACAAAGCAGAGGGTAGTTGCCAGCGCAAAATACATCACTGCGTGGTCGCTTGGGAAGGAACTCCAGTGAATCAACGGATAGGCTTCCGCACCGAACGGGATTCTAAGGTGTACGGCGCTCGAAACGAATGGACGCTCCCTAAACGGCAATAGCAATGCCATCGCACGCGCAACCACGAGGGCTGGTAGATTCAAAAACATGCCAGCGAGGATGAATGAGCGGTCCTTTTTGCGTCGAGGCGACTCTCTCACCCACGCGTACCAGAAGAGCGCCGTAATCACGCCCCCAGTCAGCAGCATGTTGTAGGCGAGGGCGCCCACAGTCTTGTCCAGGAGCCATGAGCGATGCGCAAATTGATTTACGAGATGGATCATCCACAAGTCGAACCGATAAGCCCAATTCATAAGTCGCAATTTTACAGCCGCAACAAGAGTTCGTTCAATTGAACTCGTGAAGAATGGTTATTCGGTGGTAATCGCTAATCATTACTAAAAGGTGAGTTGATCGATTGGCCAAGCTCTTCCAGCCCGGAACGTGTCACGATCCGATCGCCGGGAAGGAAGAGTTAGCCGACCACTTCGGAGCGAGAGTTACCGCGATGAGCAACCGACTTTGGCCACGCTAAATAAGGCGCTGGAGAGATCGGTATTGCCACAATCCCTCTATTTGGCAGATTGAGCTGTTTCCTCTTTTTGAGACGCCGCGCTCAGCGCTCGCAGGTGGCAGCAGGTCGCCGCTAGCGCGGCATAGGCCGGAGCCTCGCCGGTTCCGGCATGAACCGCTCGGTCTGCGCGCAAGAACGACGCAATGCTCGGGGCTGCACACAGAACGTATGCCAGGTTCGCAGGAGTAAGGAACCGTCGAGACACGTTGACCTCCGATGCAGTGGGAACGCCTTCCGAAGTGCCACATTAACAGCGGCAAGCCTAATTCTATCTGGAGATTCAGATGAGGTTCAGCCGGATGACGAAATATGCATTCGGGCCTGACGAATGGCCTTAAGCTGATGCCCTTCGTTCGAGATCACGGTGGGTCGCTTGTACGGGAGTACGTCTCTAGACTACTTGACCAGCTTCGAGTCTAAGTGAGAGCGAAATTGCCCAAAGTCCCGAGTGGGGGCCCGGCCGAGAGCTGAAAGCTAGAAGGGGCTTCAACGCGGCTGCATGTTGTACATGAAGTACGCGCGCAGTTCCAGATACGGCCCGTGGAAGTCCCTGGGCAACGGCGGATAATTTGATCCCGTCAATGCGCCCCATGCGGCGCGATCGAGCGCAACATCGCCAGATTGCCCAACCAGATGCATGCTCCCATCCTGGATTCGTCCATTCGGCAGAACTCGGAATTGAATGGCGACGGCACCCGACTTGTAGATCGGCGGGTTCACCTCATCGGGAATCAGTGGATCCCATGTGCGCTCGGTTTCATAACGCCAGCGTTGCAGCCAGCTGCTGAAGTCCACGCCCTGGGTGTCTGAAAGCACCTGAACGCCGCCTGTACCGGCGCCGGGATGCATCGGCATTGCATTGGGACCGAGCGCGCCCGAATCGCCCTGCCCGTGGCTGCGCGCGGCATTCTTCATCGCGTCGCGCATCTGGTCCGCCGGGTTCTGCGATCCCATGGCAAAATTAGGGCGCGCCGGCACTGCGGGAGGCTTGGGCGTTTCAAGCTGTGGCTGAATCTGTGGTGGAATCTGCTGCGCTTGTGGAGCCTGTTGAACCGGCGCAGGCTCAGGGGCCTTGGTCTCGGCAGGCGGTGGTGGCTGTGGAGAAGACTTCTGAATGTCTTCGAGCGTCTTCCTGTCGATCGAAGGAGGTTTGCTCAGCGGCTTCGGCGGCACCTTGGGCCGAATCTTTTCCAGTGCGTCCGGCGGCAGATCAAGATAGGTCAAGTCCTTGCGCTGCTTGATCGCTTCAAACGGGTCCACGACCTGCGGAACCTTCAAAATATATTTGGGAATCCACGTCACCGCCGACAGCACAAATAGGTGAAACAGGATGGCGATCCAGATGCCCTCACGCAGCCGAGCCCAGCGCCGCTCATCTTCGAGCTCGCTGATCATGTTCAGCAGTTCGTGCGTGTCGTAGTCTACCCAACGCGAGTTGCCTGAGGAAGTATTCGCGATTGCGCGCGTTTCCTGGCCTGAAGCGGCGCCATCATTTTTCGGCGAACCCTCGCCCGCCGCACCTGTGCTGGTCTCGGGCTTGGAGGGCTCGTTCACGTCGGCTGGCGCTTCGCGGATGGGCATTCGTTCCTGATGGCCTCTCGGAGGGAGTAAAGCTTGCCGGCTCCGGGTCGAGTCCTTACTTTTATTCTCTCATCCCTCAGAAACGGGAATCCAGACGTGGCTCTGCTGTTTAGACGCGGTCCAGCCCAATTCCGGCCAACTTGTTCGGCCCCGTACAATGGAATCGTGTGATTGAACAGTTGGAAAGGGAATCTGTTTGAAGCTGTTGTTTGTACGACTGATGGCCTGGTGGAAACTGATCGCTCTGCCGGCAATTGCAGCACTTGGCCTTTGGGGCGTAGGCCTTGTAGCAATCCTGGACTCATCCACGATTCCAGTTCCCATGGACGCCATTCTGGCCGTCTACATCTGGAACAATAAAAGCCATTTTGTAATCTGTTGCCTGCTGGCCTCCATCGGATCGGCAATCGGCGGGCTGCTGCCCTACGGACTGGGCCGCGCCGGCGGAGAGCTGTTTCTCCTCAAGCGCATCAACCGCGCACGCTTTGACAAGTTGCGCCTGCGATTTGAAAAGCAGGAATTCCTTGCCGTCATGATACCTTCCATGCTGCCTCCGCCCGCGCCATGGAAGCTCTTTGTATTCGGAGCCGGCGTCTTTGAGATGCGCGTGCTTCCGTTCATGCTCGCGGTCTTTGCCGGCAGAATGGTTCGCTGGCTTATTCTCTCCGCGCTCGTGGTGGAACTGGGCCCCGGAGCCGCCGACCTGGTGGCGCACCACGCCATCTGGCTAGTCGCAGTCATCGGACTGCTGGCAGTCATTGGTTTTACCTGGTGGTGGATGCGCAAGAAGCGTTCAGGCAAGCTGCTCGAAGATTAATTCTGCACAGCCTGCGCCGTGGCTGGATTCAACCTGCGCAGCAGGGCCGGTACACCGAACGCAACGCCGAGTACCACGGCTGTCGCTGCCACGTCATTGCGATAGAAGGGAATTGCCGCGGCATAGCAAGCCACAAGCCCGGCTACCGAACGCGCGTACATTCCGTCCGCCATCCACACCGCAAAATTCGAAACCACGAAGAACGAAGTCGGCCCCAGCAGAGCAGCGGCAACTATGCGCCACGCCGTCGCGCGCTCGCTCAGCAATATCCGCCCCAGCACCATCGCAGCCGCGTACCAAATCCACGTAGGCACATAGGCTTCCCACTTGAACGCGTAGTTATAGGAGTACACGGTCAGGAAGAAGTCAGTGGCCATCAGTACCGCCAGCGGAGTCAGCATCTCGCGCCAAGTGCGTCGTGCGCCAAAGTAAAGCAGTGCGCCCCCAACTGCGGTGAAATTCATCCAGCCTGCGTGTGGAACCACACGTGTGACAACCGCAGCCAGCAAAAGCAGATAAGCAAACATTGGAACCTCTTCTCGGTGTGTGTGAGGGATCAATCCCGGGCATCAGGCGGGACTTCAAACCAAACCATTCTTCTACTTCATTGTGGAGTGCGCAGGGCAAAGGGTCAACCGGGAGTATTCAGCATGGCGAACAAATATTTCCATCAGAAGCAAATTCCGCCTTTGTCTATTCGGCCGGTGCCTACTTTTGAGCCCGGCTGCCCATCCCCTCGCCGGCTTCGTCGCGGTTGTCCACGATGTAAACCCATCCGCCCAGCGGGGCACGTCCGCCTCCCCCTCGCGAGGCAAGGAAGGAATAGGCAAAGCGCAGATCGCTGAACTCGACGGTCGTCCAGGTCCGGCCTGGCCGCAAATCCGGCGGCGGAGCCCCGGGTACCGACTCCTGGCCCACGTCGCGCACAACTGCCCAGGTACCCCAGTCCAGGTAAACCTTGCCCAGGTCGGTTTGCTTGGCCACCTCTACGGCGGGCGTCACGTCTGGCTTGTAGATCACGTCCTGATGCGCATCGGTGTTCACGTCGCCGGTCCACGTGCTCACTTCGGCGGTCTGGTAGTACTGGGGCGTCTCCATAATCACATGCCAGCGATAAGGGTTCACCGGATACGGCTCAAACGCCATGCGCGAAATAGGAGCCGTCGTCACCTGTATGTTTTCGAGCGACGCCCGTGCCTGCGCCTGTTCTGACCAGCGCCAGCCCCATACCGTCACCATGCCCAGCAGCGCGAAGATGGCCCAGCCGCGGCCGCGAAAACGCTGCTTGCGCGCGCCAATCTCGGCATCCGCCAGCCCCAGGATCCAAGGCATCAGCATCGCCATGAAAAGTAGCGCCCAAAGCACCGGCTCGGCAATAAACACGATGCTGCCCGCGTACCAGTGCGGATTGAAGGGAAAAAACGGCCGCACGCCGTAATTGTTCGTCCAGTCCAGAGCCAGGTGACTCAGCGCTGCGACCAGAGCAATGCAATAAAGCCAGCCCCAATGTACCGGCTGCCGGTCTTCTTCCGGCGCGGCCTTGTTCCTGAGCCGATTCTGCCGCCACCAATGCAGCAGCCATACCAGTCCCACGACCACTGCAGCCACAAACGGCGCACCCAGAAGCGTGTGCGTAATGCCCCGATGCCGCTTCAGCTCCTCAACCGGTCCGGCGATGCCCCAGAAAATGTCCATGTCGGCAGCTTCCGCCGCCAGCACGGCTACAACCGTGGCGTAAGCCGTTTTGCGATTCAGTCCCGCACGGCTGATGCAGGCTCCGGTAAGAAAATGTGTAACTGGTTCCATGGTTTGCGTTCATTGACCATACTAACGGGGCGGCGCGGCCTCCTATAATCCACCCCATGGCAGAAGGTCCAAAAACTTCCTCCAATCCCGCCAAGCGCGCCGAACATCTGCGCACGGAACTCGTCCGCCACGAGCACCTTTACTACGTGCTCGATGCACCGGAAATCTCTGACCAGGCCTACGACGCGCTTATGAACGAGCTCAAGCAGATTGAGGCCGCGCACCCTGAGCTGGTCACGCCCGATTCGCCCTCGCAGCGTGTGGGCGGCAAGCCTGCTGAAGGCTTTAAAAAAGTGCGCCACTCGCGGCCCATGCTCTCGCTGGATAATGCTTATTCAGCCGAGGAGCTTGCTGATTGGGATCGTCGCGCACACGATCTGGCCGGCAGCCTGCCGGTGGAGTACACCGCCGAGCTCAAGCTCGATGGCCTCAGCGTCGCGCTGCAGTTTGTTCCTGCGGAGCATGGCGGTGCGCGTCTTGCCGCCGGAGTAACCCGCGGCGACGGACAGGAAGGCGAAGACGTCACCACCAACATCCGCACCATTCGCAGCGTGCCGCTCGCAATCTCCGCTGAAAAGCTGAAGAAGGCCGGCCTTCCGCAGGCCTTTGAAGTGCGCGGCGAAGTGGTGATGCCGGAAGAAGGCTTTCTGCGCCTGAATGAAGAGCGCGAACGCGAAGGGCTGCCGCCGGCCGTCAATCCGCGCAACGCCGCCGCTGGCACCCTCCGCACGCTTGAGCCAAGCATCGTCGCCAATCGCCGCCTGGTGTTCTTTGCTTATTTTCTGCTCATCAACGGTGAGTACTTCGCTGCCGGGCAAACTGCCACGCTCGACGCGCTCACTGCACTTGGTTTTCGCGTCAATCCGCATCGCGGCCGCGTGCAGACGGTCGACGACATGATGAAGTTCATCGCCGATGCTGAAAAGCGCCGCGCTACGCTCGGCTACGAGATCGATGGCATCGTGTTCAAAGTGGACAGCCACGCAACGCAACTGCGCCTAGGCTATACGGGCCGCGCGCCGCGTTGGGCCATCGCGTACAAGTTCACGGCGCAATCGGCCATTACGCAGGTCGAAGGCATCCTGATCACCGTGGGCCGCAGTGGCAAACTTACGCCAACGGCCATGCTCACGCCGGTCTTCGTGGGCGGCGTTACGGTAAGCCGCGCCACTCTGCACAATGCCGACTTCATTGACCGCCTCGGCCTGCTGCTTGGCGACTGGGTCAAAGTCGAGCGCGGCGGCGACGTCATTCCCAAAGTCGCCGAAGTTATATCAGACGCAGACCACCCGCGCGGCAAAAGGCGTTTTGAGTTTCCCACGAACTGTCCCGAATGCGGCAACCCCGTAGTGCGCGCTGAAGGCGAAGTGGATTTGCGCTGCGTCAACGCCGACTGTCCCGCCAAACTGCGTGAGTCCCTTCTGCATTTCGGCTCGCGCGGGGTGATGAACATTGAAGGCCTTGGCGACGCAGCCGTGCAACAGCTTCTCGAACGCAAACTAGTCACGAGTGTCGCCGATCTCTACGCGCTTACTGAAGAGCAACTTGTCGGCCTCGAGCGCTTCGCTGAAAAATCGGCGCGCGCACTGCTAGCCGAAATCGAAAACTCAAAGAAGGCAGGCCTCGCTCGCTTACTGATGGGCCTGGGCATCCGTTACGTAGGCGAGCGGACCGCTGAGTTGCTCGCGCAGGAATTTGGCTCCATCGATGCCGTTATGGCCGCCAACGCGCAGGAACTGGAGCGCGTCGAAGAAGTGGGCCCACGCATCTCAGAAGCAATTCTGGAATTTTTCTCCCGCCCTGCCAATCGCGTGCTCGTTGAAAAGCTAAAAGAAGCGGGCGTAGCCATGACCGCCGAGAAAAAGCAGCGCACCTCGCAACTGGAGGGCTTTACGTTCGTGCTCACCGGCACTTTGCCCAACCTGACGCGCGACGAGGCAAAGCAAAGGATTGAAGCTGCAGGCGGAAAAGTTTCAGGCTCAGTCAGCAAGAAAACAAGTTACCTTGTGGCCGGCGAAGAGGCTGGCTCAAAGCTCGACAAAGCGCAAGAACTCAAGGTACCGATCCTCGATGAAGCAGGGCTGTTGAAACTTCTCGAAGGCTGAAAATCCCTATCGCCCGCTAACCCGCCGGCGTAACAGATCCGTGCGGCATTCCTGGCTCCTCAATTCGCGTTCGCGCTCACGCTCCCAAGCTTCGGCGCGCAGGCTGCGCGAAGCGAACCTCGGTTCGTCGTCTAGGGGAACCACGCCGCCGTGCAGCTTTCCCGTCATTGCAAATAACTCCGCTGCCGGTTTTGCCGCAGGCATTGGTATGGAATCCTGCGTAATTAACCGCGCTGACGATTCCAGTTCCAAGTCCGCTGCGCGAGAGCCTTCCACTCGACCTGCACTATCCGCCGGACGAGCGCGGTAAGCAGCACGAGAGGTCAGGCTGGCATCTGTGCGCGCACTGCCTGGCTCCGCATCAACATGCGGGCCCTGCGCCTTCTGCCCGATGGCGTTCGCCATAAATTCATCCACAAGCTTATGCAGGCAGGTTTGCCCGCACAGATGTTTCGTGCCGGGCCGCAGCCGGTTGCGAGAACTCCATCCACTCACCCGCAGTTCTTCGCCCTGTTCGTAAGCCACAAACCAGTGGTTGGTTTGCTTCTTCTCGTTGCCGCATAGATCGCACGAAATAGCCTGCCGGATCACGTCGTTTCCTCCAGCACCGTTTACCTGCCGGTGCTGCTGACTGCCAGGCCTTTCGCCCATGCGAAGGTGCACGTATGGACAATGGTCACGGAGTCGTCCCTCCCTATTTCATCGTGGAATCCGCCTGGACAGCCAGCACAAACCAGCGTTGATGACGACCGCAATTCAAAATGGAACTCGCCGAATGGTCAGGTCCTGAATAGGAACAGATTTCCAATCCGCCGCAGAGTTCTCCGCGCAAACGCAAAAAAGGTGAGGAAGCATTGCTCCCCCACCTCTTTAATTGCGGATATTCAAATCCGTGCGTCACTCGCGGGGTGCAAAGTAACCCTTCTTCGCCCGCACCTGGTAGCGCCGATCGGTGCAGTAGAGATAGATCGTTCTAAATGAACCATCTGTCTTGAAATCCGCCGGTGTGTAGATGAGGGCGTACTGGCTGCGCAACTCTTCTTCAATCGTTTTGAAGGAGGTTGAAACCTCTTCAACGGACGGCGGGAACAGAACTTGTCCGCCGGTCTCCGCTGCCAAGTCTGACATTACCTTATCGCCGGCGCCGCGGCTCGGTGTCCAGTTGGTGCTGATGGCAAAGATGATGGTTTCCGCGCGCTGGCATTCTTTAATGGCCTCGTCCAGGTGAACGCGGCTCTGATTATCATCTCCGTCAGAGAGCAGGATGATTGCCTTGCGCACCGGCTCCTGTCCGCGCGCCGTCAACAACTTGTCGCGACATGCCGAATACACTGCGTCATACAAAGCCGTGCCGCCGCCCGGCGCCAGCTTGTTTACGCCGGTCTCCAGTGCATCAAGGTCGTTGGTCCAGTTCGAAGTCACCGTCGGGGTCACGTCGAATCCCATCACGAACGCGCGGTCGCTGCGAGCCTTCACAACCTGCAAAAGAAAATCGATGGCGGCCTGTTGTTCAAATTTAAAGCGCGAGTGAATCGACGTACTGGTGTCGATCACGATGCCTACACGCAGCGGCAGATTGATCTGCTGGTGAAACGAGTTCACCTTCAGCGGCGCCTTTCCGTCATCGAGCAGCGCAAAGTCGTTTTGCTTCAGATTCGGAATATAGTGCCCGTGTTTGTCCGTCACTGTAAAGATCAGGTCGACTTCGTTTACAGACGTCTTCAGCGTGGTCACGCCAACGTCCGCCGCGCCCCCGCCTGCCTGAGAGCCCGTGTCCGGTTGAGCAGCTTGCGCTGCAGCAGGGGCCGGGGCCGCAGGTTGCGGTTGCTGAGCGGCCGGAGCTTGTGCCGGCTGCGCGGGAGTAGTTGCGGGTTGTTGCGCCGGCAAGGGTGCGGTGAAAAGAGCGGCTGCGAACGCACAACTCAAAATAGCCCCCAGGCGCACAAAGCGGTTCGCCGGGGGAGTGATAAACGGTCTGATCATGTCTTCCTTATTCTAACAATTGGCTCGATTTCAAGGTATTTCTCTTCCTGGCCTGAACCAGCTAAATCACTTAACTTTTTTAGGGCTTTGCGGTTCACCTTCCAGCCGTTCCAGAAAGCCCACCAGTTCCGGAGGTAAAGGCGCTTCAAGTTGCAGTGTCTTGTGGCTTATGGGGTGCTCGAATTCGAGCTTCGCGGCATGCAGAAAATTGCGTCCCAGCCTCAGCACTTCCGGCCCCGAGCGTCGGCGCGCTGCCCGTGACGTTGCGGCCTGCGCGGCCACCTGGTCGGTCAACTGTCCCGCGCCTCCGTAAAGCGAGTCGCCCACCACCGGGTGGCCAATCGACGCCATGTGCACGCGTATCTGGTGCGTCCGTCCCGTTTCAATGCGAACTTGCACCAGCGTGAACTTGCCGAACCGCGTCGCAAGCCGGCGCACCACCTCGTAATGAGAGACTGCTGTGCGCGCATTTTCGTTAGGTTTCGCGGTCATGCGGGTCCGCCGCATTGGATCGCGGCTCACACCTGCATTGATGGTGCCGCGCTGCTTTTCAACCGCGCCCTGCACAAGTGCGATGTAAGTTTTTTTCATCTTGCGCTCGGAGAACAACGCTCCCAGCGCTGCATGAGCCCGATCATTCTTGGCCACGACAATCAGGCCGCTGGTGTCCTTGTCGAGACGATGCACAATGCCGGGCCGCAGATCGCCGCCCGTCGACGACAGCGCTTTAAAGCGATAAAGCAGCGCATTCACCAATGTGCCTTCATTGCGCGCGCTCTGCGTTTGCCCGGCGCCAGCATGCACCATCATGCCTGCCGGCTTGTTCACCACGGCAAGATCCTTGTCTTCAAACACTACTTCCAGCGGAATATCTTCGGCCGTCGCTTTCAGCGGAACAGGATGCGGCTCGCCCGTTATGGCGATGCGTTCGCCGCCGCGCAGCCTGAACGACGCTTTCTCGTGCTTGTCGTTGACCAGCAAATCGCCCTGGTCAAGCAGCAACTGTACACGCGAGCGGCTTATGCCTTCCGCGCCAAGCAGGCCCGCAACAAACTGATCGAGCCTTTGTCCGGCGCCTTCCGGGGGAACGTCGAACGTACGATCGGTAACTGCGCCGGCTTCAACCATGCACGCCCTCGCTTACTGAGATTTGTGTCTTGCGTTCACTCAGCACCAATGCGCCGCCCACGACCATGGCGACTGCCGCCAGTTGCGGACCGTCGATCGCGCCGTTCAACATTACACCGCGGCCTTCCGGGTCGCGCCAAAGTTCGGTGATGAACACAATCACGCCGGTTCCCATTAGCCACATGCCGGCCAGATCGCCGCGCCGCCTAAGGGCCGGCTGCCACACCAGCAGAGATACTGACAGCGTAAAAAACGCCATGGCCGCGTAAGCCTGCACAGGATGAAGCGGAATTCCAAGCGGCGTCCCGCTCCACATCGCGGCCAGCGGATGAGAGTAAGTGACGGCCCAGGGAATTTGCGCTTCAGTCCCGTAATCGGACCCCGCCAGCAAAGCGCCCAGTTGCTCAAAAGCCATTCCAAGCGCGAGTGGTGCTACCAGCGTGTCGAAAGTGGTTGCCAGCGGGATTTGCTTTCGCCGCGCGTAAAACACGGTAGCTGCCGTCGCTGCCGTTGCTCCCACCGCGGCAAGCAGCGGATGGTGTACCATGGCCAGCGTAAGCAGCCATGAGGGATGCTGGCGAAGACTGCTCATGTTGATGGCGATCAGCAGCAGCCGCTGCGCAGCAAGAGAGGCGAACAGCGAAACCACGCACAGGTTCCAGATGTGAGCTGGATTCAGGCCGGCACGTTGCGCGGTGCGCTGCGCAACAATCAGACCCGCCAGAACGCCGAGCGCGGCAACCGCGCCATAGGACGGAATGATGAATGCGCCAATGTGTAAGAGGACAGGATGCACTTGAGCCAGCATACGGCATTTCGTTCAACCGCCGCAGCCTTCGCGCTATCCCTTGAGAAAGTAGAACCCGACCCACTGGGCCGTGAGTAATGTGCTGGTGAACCCGTCCTAAGACGGTGGAGCTCCCCGCGGTTCATTAGGCATTCCGGACTGGCGGACACGGCACACAGAACCGATTGTCGAGTCGAGCTCCTGTTCAATGAATGTAGGTTCAACCAGCGTTGACTACCCACCTGCTTTGCAGGCCGGTTTCTATTGCGGATAGTAGGGTGTTGCGCGAGGAATTGCAAGTCTTGTGCGAGACCGGCGCATTGTGTTACGTTTGTCGGCCCGTTGATTTTAAAGAGTAAGATAGAAATTGCAACCAGAACACAACTAAATATTTACGATCCGGTCTTCTGCTCGTCTATAAGTACTTCATCAAGTAACCCACGCAGATTAGCCGCCCGCGCACGGCCCACGCGAGGATCTGCGGTGGCAGTCTGCGACAGCTCATCGGCAAGATTCAGTGCGGCCAACACAGCCACCCGTAGTGAGTCCACAGTGCGCCCCTGCGACGCAACAGCCCGCATTTTTGAATCCACACGCGCGGCAAGCTCGCGAATGTGCCGTGCATCGTAGCCTGAGAGATGGTAAGTCTGGTCGTAGATTTCAACCGTCACATACTCTGTGGGTTTACCGGTCTTCTCCTCTGCCATTTTCTGCCTCAACCCTACGCTAGCATCGTTGCTGCCTCTGGGCTAGAGCTGCCTCTCGTTAGAGCTGCCTCTCGTTAGAGCTGCCTCTCGCTAGAGCTGCAGTGCATCAAGCTGGCTTAAAAGCCGTTCGACGCGTTGACGAACATGGTCGCGCTCACTCTTAAGAGTAACGAGCTCCTTTTCGAGTGATTCAATGCGTGGCGCCGCCTCGCTCAGTTCTAATTCCGCCTGCTTGGCGCGTTCCTCAGCGGCCACGCGTCCTTGCCGTTCCCGCTTCACCATTTCAACAGCACGTACAATTCTTTCTTCAAGGGCAGAAAAATCGTCAGCACTAACCGTCAGCGAAATCGGAGAGTCCTTGGTGCTCGCTTGCTGTTCAAACCGTTCTAATTCTGCGACTTGCAACTGCGTGAAAATCTCTGACATTAATCCGATCTCCGTGATATGAGGGCCCTGTTCGAGCTAGTATAGCGCCGATCAAGATTTCGGCTGTAGCTCTGATGTGTTAAGTCCACATCTCGTTAACAGGGGGAAACTCTAGCTTCTCAGACGCGCCCCTGCTTTGCCAATGGCCTTGACCACCTGGGTATGGAAGCTCTGCAGTTCCTCATCCCGAAGCGTGCGGTCCGGCGCCTGGAAAGTGGCCCCCATCAACAGGGAGTACTCTTGCTGGCCAAGCTTGGGATCGTTGAAGACTTCCCTTACGCGCCATTCCACCAGTTCCGGAATACGCAGACCGGAGAGTGCCTCGTCGATCTGCCTCCACGGAATGCTCTTGTCGAGCACCAGCGAGAAGTCGCGCCGCACCGGCTGATAGCGTGAAATTTCGCGCGCCGCCGGCCTGCGCAAAGGCAGCTTGTAAAGCCGGTCAAGATACAATTCGCCCACGATAACTTGGTCTCGGAGCTTGCGAGCGGCAGCTTCTCGCGGATGCAATTGGCCAAACCATCCCGCGGTAACGCCTTCAACCACCACCCGCGCCGCTCGATAAGGATGGAGCCATTCGGGCATTAGTCCGGCGTCAGCAGGGAAGCGGTCGAAATAAACCGATCGCGCTTGAAACCGCGCCGTAACCTGTTCCACGGCGCCCTTCACGTCATGGAAGTCGATGGCGCGCGCAGGATGCAAAGCCGTTTGCTGGGCAAGATTGCCTGCCGCGCCAAACGCCATGGTCGGCCGCTCTTCCACCTTCTCTGTCGTTCCGCTGAACACCGTGCCCAGCTCAAACAAGCGCACGTCGCTGACGTCGCGATTCAGATTGCCGGCCACCATCGCGAGCATGCCTGGCACTAACGACGGACGCAGCACACCAGCTTCTTCGCTCAGAGGATTACCGAGTGGAACAACCAGGCCAGGTTGCGGCGCGGTGAGCGCAGCTTCAGCCGCCGAACAGAAAGTGCTGCCGATCGCTTCATGGAACCCGGCGGCCATCATCGTGCGGCGTATAGCGTCTTCGCTCTCCGCCCATGGCAGCGCCTTCACGCCTTCACCGAAAGCGGGCAGCGTGTTCGCAAAGCGGTTGTATCCGTATACGCGAGCCACTTCTTCGATGAGATCGATTTCGCGCTCAATGTCCAGCCGCCAGCTGGGCAGCGTCACTTTCCAGTGTTCTGCCTCCGCCGCCTTGTCGTTCTCAAGCCTGCATCCCAGCGCGACGAGTACGTTCTCTACGATCTCCGCCGTTATTCCTTCTTCACTCACGGTCTTGCCAAGGATACGCCGTACTTCACTCAACGCCAGCGGAATCGGCTTGCGTAGTGCGGTCTTTTCTTCAAGCGCAGGCACGCGCACATCAACTAGGTCGCCCTCAATCCGTCCGCCGTTCGCCAACAGAATGCTGCACACAATAGCCGAGGCAACCGGGGCCGCATTGAAATCCGCGCCTCGCTCAAAGCGATGGCTCGCATCCGTATGCAAACCATGACGCCGCGCTGTGCGTCGAACAGCGACAGGATCGAACCATGCGGCTTCAACCAGAACGTTCTTGGTCTCCGGCGTAATCATTGTGTCCCAGCCGCCCATCACACCGGCCAGGCCCAACGCCTTTTTGTGGTCGGCCACAACCAGGTCATCCGGATCAAGTACGCGCTCCAGGCCGTCGAGCGTCTTCAGCTTCTCGCCCTTCTTCGCTCGCCTGACAATAATGCCGCCTTCAATCTTGTCGAGGTCGAATGCATGCGTCGGCTGCCCCATCGCCAGCCATGCAAAATTGGTCGCATCCACTGCGTTCGAAATCATCTTCTGCTCTAGCAGGCCGAAGTACGTTGCCACTTCAGCGCCCGCGAACCAGTCGCGGGAATTGCCGATTGTTATATTGCGCAGCACTCGCGCCGTAAACCGCCCGCACGCATCTTCGGCTTCAATCTTTACGGGGAAAGGAACCTTGGCCGGCTCTACCGCAGGCAGAGGAAACGCCAGCGCCGGCAGCGGAAGCGAGTAGATCGCAGCAGCCTCGCGCGCCACACCGTAGTGGTTCATCGCATCCACGCGATTGGTGGTAATGTCCATCTCGTACAGCGAGCCGTTGCCTTCGCCCAACGAGTAAATGCCCTCTACAGCGATACCGCGCAGCGTCAGGTCTTCAGCAAGTTGCGCATCGTCAACCGGCAATCCGGGCAGATATGAGCGAAGCCATTTGGTTAAAATCTTCATGAATCGAAATTCTCTCTCCGCACGTTGGCGCGCTACGCGCTTGGCGAGTTCGCAAGTTCGCGCGTGTCCGGTGGTTCAACATCGGTTTCGAGCACACCCAGTAGTCCGTTAATCAATTTCGCAACTCTTGTCCCAAGATCGAGCAATTCTTCACTCGAACCTGTCGAGAAGAAACTCAGTGAAGCCGCTAGCTCGATCTGAGTCTGCAATTCGTTGATTGCCGCTCGAGCTGCGCCGAGGCCTTTGCGCATCTCTGCATCATTGAGCCTCCCGTGTGCTTCCGCAATGCGACTTGCCACACTCACCGCCGAACGCCGTAACTGCATTCGCAGTCCGAACGTCTCTGATTTCGGAAACTCTTCGGTTTGGGCATAGATCGCTCTCGCCAGGTCCATTGCCTTTTGCCATGCAATCAAATCACGATAGTGACGCGTTCTCGACATCTTGCGAACCTGCCAACTTGCCATCGTCCGCTGTAGCGGACGCCAACCTGCTAAACGAACTGACCGAGAAATCTCATATCACCGGAATAGAAGCTGCCAATTTCACTGATCCCGTACTTCATCATGGCAATGCGTTCCACGCCCATGCCAAATGCAAATCCCGAAATCCTTTTCGGATCGTATGCGGGCTGCTTCTCGGCAGCAAATGCAAATACCGCCGGGTCCACCATGCCGCAACCGAGCAACTCAATCCAGCCAGACTGCTTGCATTTGCGGCAACCTTTGCCTCCGCAATATATGCAGCTGATCTGCACATCGGCGCTTGGCTCGGTAAACGGAAAGAACGATGGAAAGAACCGCGTCTTTACGGCCGATCCAAACAGCGCCTTCATGGCGTGGTCCAGCGTTCCCTTTAGATCGCTGAAAGTGATATTGGTATCTACGCACAGGCCTTCCACCTGGTGGAAGATCGGCGAGTGGGTTGCATCGGCTGCATCGTTGCGATGCACCTTGCCCGGAATCACGATCCGCACCGGCGGGGGCTGCTGCTCCATCGTGCGCATTTGCACAGGCGAAGTGTGCGTGCGCAGCAGCAGTCGATCGCGCTGCGAACGGCGCTCCTGGTTGGCAACAACCAGCGTATCCTGCGTGTCCCGCGCCGGATGCCCCGGCGGAAAATTCATGCTCTCAAAGTTATAAAAGTCGGTTTCGACCTCCGGTCCAACGCCGACTGAGTAGCCCAGCGCAGCAAACACGCTCACAATTTCATTGAGCGTGCGTGTGATGGGATGCTCTGCGCCTACCAGCCGCTGCGTGCCGGGCAGCGTAATGTCGAGGGCCTCGGCCTTCAGCGAAGCATCACTTGGACCGGAGCCGAGCGCCGCGTCCAACAGCGCTTCCACCACCGCCTTGAGCGAATTAAACCGCACGCCGAGAGCCTTCTTGGCCTCAACCGGAGCCGCCTTCAGCCAGCGCCCTGAGACTTCGTTCAAGCGCCCCTGCTTACGCCCCAGCCACTCAAGCCGAAAGGCTTCTACTGCCGCTTCGTCGTTCAAAGCGGACGCAGCTTCGCGGGCCTCATGCTCCAGTTGGGCAAAGGCATTGTCCAGCGCGGCCTCGTCAAATGCCGTCAGATCAGGTATAGGTTGGTTCGTCATGCTGTAAAGAAAAGGATAAATCACCGCTGCGTGTGGAAGGCGCTACAGAGCCTGCAATTGATCCGCCCAAACGCCAAACGGCCCGGAGTTCTGTAGAACTCCGAGCCGCTTTTCCGCCAGTCGTGTTAAGGATATCTACGCGGCCTTCGCATTCACCGGAACTTCTGGGTGCCCCATCCTTTCAGCGCGTCTGCTGAAAGGGTGGGAAAGTACGGAATGCAGTTTTACGCAGCCTTCGTCTTCGCCAATGCGTCTTTTGCCTGCTCGGCCAACTTGGTAAAGCCAGCCGCATCGTGCACGGCAATGTCGGCCAGGATCTTGCGATCCAGCTCAACACCGGCCTTCTTCAAGCCGTTGATCAGCTGCGAATAGCTGGTGCCGTTCAGCTTGGCTGCCGCCGAAATGCGGACAATCCAAAGCGAACGGAACTGGCGCTTCTTCTGCCGGCGGCCCGAGTAGGCAAACTTCAAACCGCGTTCAACGGCTTCCTGGGCTGCCTGGTAGAGTTTTGATTTCGTAAGGAAATAACCGCTTGCGCGATTAAGAATTTTTTTGCGGCGATCACTCCGCTTGGTACTGCGTTTTACGCGGGGCATGGGTGTTTCTCCTTTTTGCGTTTCGTATTACGCGGCTGGAGGCAGGTATCAAAGCCTCTTCACTCGCTCAATTCAAGCCTGATCTTCTCGTCTCTGCGAACGCATTTCGCTTTTGACGGGGGCCATTCAACCGGCCCATTCAAGCAGCGGCACGAACCAACCAAAGGTCCGCCCCACCGCAGGTGGTCAGGCGTAGGGAATCATGCGCGCTACCTTCTTGAAATCGCCGTCAGACACAAGCACAATTTTGCCGAGCTTGCGCTTAACTTTGGGTGACTTCGAAGAGAGGATGTGACGCGTCTTTGTCTGGCCACGCGTGATTTTGCCGGTGCCAGTTTTCTTGAAGCGCTTCTTCGCGCCCGTATGGGTCTTCAACTTGGGCATTTTCTTCTCGATTTCGGCGAAAGCGGGTTGCCGTCGCCTCCAATTTGGCCTGTCAGACAGGGATTTCCCCGCCCCGAAAGGCCTCAATCAGTATACAGCAGGTTGAGGTAGCGCAGTTTCCAAGTTTTCAAGTCCACAAGTCAACAAGAAAAAGCGGCCTCAATTACAGTGAGGCCGCTTCTCCTTTTGCTTTTCGAAGCATCTAACAGGCTTCAAGGTCAATAGTTTGCGAGCTCGCAAGCTCATCAACTTGGAAACTTGTCAACTCGTAAACCGTTACTCCGCCGGATCTTCAGCCGTGAACGGCGAGCAGCAGGGCTTCTCGCTGGCCTTGAAATTCATCAACTCGCTGCGGGAGCCATCTGGATCGTACATATTCAGCTGCCATTTGCCGTCTACGGCGAGCTTGGGGGCAGGGTCGTGCCTTCCGTCCAGCCGATTGGCGGCTCCAAGTATCTTGAAGGACTCGGGGACTGACTGGACGCCAACGGCTATATGGTCCATCACGCCAAGTTCGCGCTGCGTCATATCAGATGGTATGCCGGAGTCGCCGCGGGTCAGCATGTACTCCATCCAGTCATGACTGTCAGGCGACTGCTGGCTGACCCACTCGGTTTTGCCATTGCGGCCGCCCCACCAATAAGGCCTGAAGCCCAGTAACTCGCGATAGAACGTGTCCTCTTTAGCACGGTCGTGAACCATGTAACCCACATGGATGATTCTGTGTCCGATTGCGTTTGGCGCGCTTACAGGAACCACCTTTGCCGGAAGTTCTACGAACTCTACCTTGTTGCCCTCAGGGTCCAGCACGGTGATCCAGCGGCTACCGTCGCGCCCTTTTTCCACTTTGGCTGGCGTCTTCCATCCCTTCGCCGAAAGAAACTTCAACATTCCTTCCGCGCTTGAAACGTTCCATGCCGCGTGATCCATTCGCTCCACTCCAGCGTCGGCGGGCAGCGGCAACACCTCTACCCACTGCGTTGCACTAAGGGCATATTTCACGCCCTTGGGATTTTCAGGGTCGACCATTTTGGCGGCGCCAAGTGTGTCCTTGTAGAAGTGCTCCGTTGCGGCCGAGTCTGATGTGTAAACAGCCAGATGCGAAACGCCAAAAATCTTTGGCCGGGCAGGGCCATTCTGTGCAACGGCGGACATGGCAAACACAGCAAACACAACTGGGGCAAAAAGCCTGGATTTCATAAGTACCTCGTAAATTTGCAGCCCCCAAACAATAAACCGGTCACGTGGCCAGAAGCAAATCAGGAGCGCCAGTAGGGACCATGACCGGGGCTTCTGATGCATCGACTAATATATGCGCGATTTATTTGTATTCCGCGGCGAATGCGTCGGCTTCCTTATTCAACTGCTCAGGCGTCTCCATCCCGGTATAGAGAATAACGCGATAGCGAAATACGGCCGTCTGTCCTTTTTCGAGCGTGTAGTTCAGCGGCGGCTGCTTCGGTTCAAATCCCGTACGGCCCATCGGATTAACCGCGAATAATCCATAGCCGCGCGCATGCCACCAGGTTGGATAGTTAGGATTCTGCGGATGGTCGAAAACAGCGATCGTCGCTGTGTGGTCCGCATTGTGTCCCGTCAGCTCACACCAGCGCCCGCGCGTTCCCCACGCGTCATCGCCCTTCTTGCCTTCGCTGGTCAGGTACACGCCGGTCGCATCCGGTGAGGCGCCCGCAGTTTTCGTCTCTACGCCATGCGAATCCACAAACACCGCGCCAGTTGCCGTGGAAGATTCAAGCCAGCTCGCCACGCGTATGCCAAGAAAGCCATCCTTGTCGTCGTTGAACACCACACGATCGAGCGCCCGCAGCGTTGCAATCCGATCGATCACGCGTGCATTCCCCATTGTCGAAAACACAAACCGCGTCGTCTCGTCGATCACCGGCTGGCCAGCACCCGTCACCCATGTGGATTCCGTGACCAGCTCGCCGCTCTTCGCTCCACTTCTGGCCGCGTCAATTTTCTTGAAAACAATCGAACCCATCTTCGCGCGCCTGTCCGGCTTGATGGCCTCCGAGTTGTTCCAGAAATCAAATCCGTTCACATTCGAATAGTTGAACCACAATCCAACATGATGAGGATGATCGCTGCGTTCGCCCGCCTTCGGCGGCCAGTGCCGTGTCAGCGTTACGCCGTCTCCATCCACCAGCGGATAGAGCACCGGCTTGGCAAGCGCCTCAGGCCATAGGTACGAAGTGAATGGCTTGCCGTCGATCGTAATATCCACGCGGCGTTGCGCCTCATCGGACTTCACCTGCACGCCCTTGGCAGGCGATTCCGCAAACATAGTGCCCATCATCAGAAATCCGGCGGCAAGCAGCCCCAGCGACGCAGTCTTATTCATAGGCCTTGCCTCCCACCATCACCTGCTGCGTCTTGTCGTTGAACGTTACCTTCTGTCCTGTTTGAATCGCGGCCACGTTCATGCACAGAGCGATCGAGTGGCTGTATCCCGCCTCCACCGGCGCATTCGGAGTCTTGCGTGAGCGCACGCACTCCATCCAGTTGCGCATGTTGGCGGACGTCTGCGGATCGGCGCCAGTGTTCGCATCGGTATTCACCGTCTCCGCCTTTTCCACCAGCGAGAAACCAGGTAGCAGATTCGGCTGCATCTTCATTTCGGCGGCGTACTTTGCGTTCAGTCCGCCAGTCGGCGTCACCGTCTGCTTGTCCATGTCGATCATGCCGCCGTTGGAATAGTAGAGCTCCTTCACACCGCCCGCTGAATTTGTAAAGCGCGATGAATACTGTACCTGGAAACCTTTGGACAAATCGTCGAGCGGGCCGTAATCAAATACGGCCGTCATCGTGTCCCAATTTGTTCGGCCGTCCTTCCACAAATAAATGCCGCCATTGGCAACGCACGATCGCGGATGTGGCAAACCAGTGAACCAGTGAACTGTGTCGATCTGGTGCACGAGCCACTGATCGGGAATGCCCGAGGAGTAAGGCCAGAACAGCCGAAACTCCAGATATTTTCGCGCGTCAAACGGAACCATGGTGCGATTCAGAAGGTAGCGTTTCCAATCCGTGTCCTCTTCCTTCAGTAGCGGAACAATATCGGGCCGGCGCCATCGTCCCGGCTGGTTCACGTTCCACGTCATCTCTACCATCACAATGTCGCCAAACTTGCCGGACTTAATGTACTCCGCGGCCTTCATGTACGAAGGCGTCGAGCGCCGCTGCGTGCCGATCTGCACAATGCGATCGCTCTTCTTTACCGCCGCCAGAAATTTCCGCGCGTCGGGCATGGTGTGCGCCGTAGGTTTTTCAACGTATGCATCGCGCCCGTTTTCTACTGCCTCAATGCCGTGATAGGCGTGCTGAAAATCCGCGGTCGCAATAATGACCGCGTCCACATCCTTGCGCGCATACAGTTCATCGTTGTTGCGTACCTGGTCAGGCTTTGTGCCGCACAGCTTCTCAATAAAGTCCGCGCCCATTGCGCGCTGCCGATTCCAAATGTCGGAGACAGCAACGATTTGAAAGTTCATTTCCTTGGCATGCTGCTGGAACGCGGGAAGGTCGCCGCCCTTCATGCGGTCGCCGCAACCAATAATGCCCACTCGCACGCGATCATTCGCACCCACAATTGCCGCGTAGCTTTTCGCGTTCCAAGCCACAGTTGTTGCTGCAAGCGCCGCGCTGCCGCTTTTCAGGAAATCCCTTCGATTACTGGCTTTCACATCCATCACGTTTTCTCCATTACGTACGCCCACGGCCCAGGCGCGCTCCGCGGTTTGGCTACTAATGGTCAGACCACAGGCCCGCCGCAGTCAAGTAGCAATTGACTTCTGTTTTTGTGAAATTTGTGGTGTCTGATTTTCTTGTCCTGACTCAGGCCTTCACGCCAACTTCTGGTGCCCGAGACCCAGGAAGTCCGCCCGATTTCACGGCAGTGTTCTCATAATTCAACGGAAGAAATACTGAAAACACAGTCCCGCTTGGTCCGTATTTTTGGCGGCTGTAGACAGCCACGTGCCCATCGTGGCGTTCCATAAGCTGTGCCACCACCCAAAGGCCCAGTCCTGTGCCCGTTTCGGACTTGGTAGTAAAGAAGGGCTCAAACATTCGCTTGGTGGTCTCGCGATCAATTCCGGTGCCCGAATCCGCAAAAGTCACTCGCATGCCCCTTACTGCGTGATCGCGCCAGTCACACGATGGCCTCAATCGCACAGTTATGCGGCCGCCTGAAGGCGTGGCTTCAATCGAATTTGCCATTAAATTGGCAAAGATCTGTTGCGCCTCGCTTGGCATGCAATTTACTTCCACTTCGCCCCTGGCTTGAATCTCGATCGTGATCTCATTCGCAGCCAGCCTGGCTTGGAACAGAGCTCGCACTGTATCCACTACCTCCGAGAGCTTTGTCATCGACGGCGCTCCCGATTGGCGATGGAATTTCAATGTCTGCTGCGTGATCATGGAAACACGCATCAACTGATCGAGCGCGATCTGTGCATGTTGCTTTGCCGTGTCCGTGCTTTCAGTAAGCGTAATTAAAAACAGAAGGTTCGATACGGCCTCGAGCGGATTGTTGATCTCGTGGGCCACCGATGCCGCCAGCCGTCCCGCTACGGCAAGCTTCTCAGCGCGCAGCATCGCCTCTTCCGCGCGCCGTCGCGGGGTAACATCACACAGAACACCCACTACGCGAATGACGTTTCCTTCGCTGTCGCGGAGGGCTTTGCCTTGCGATTCAATCCAGAAGATGGTTCCATCTCTCCAGCGCACGCGGTAGATCTCGTGGTAGTCCACTCCGGTCTCGCAGGATCGTATCCGAGCCTCCACGATGCGAGCTCGATCTTCTTCAACCACGTTTTCAATCCATGCTTCGAACGATGGCTCAACCGATCCTGGCTTAAGGCCGCCCAGCCGGTACATTTCGTCTGACCAGTACACGCGGCCGTGCAGCACATCCCAAACCCATAGTCCCGTTCCATTTGCTTCCAGGGCGATGCGTAGCATTTCATCTCGCTCGCGCAGCGCCTCGGTAGCCTGAGCGCGCTCTTCTGCAAGTCTTCGCTCGGCGTCCGCCAGTATCAACTGCTGGTGCAGTTCCTGCCTGTCCAACTCCGCACGCTGATCTGCAAGTTTGCGCAGTGCCCAACCAATCGAGATGGAAACCAGCACAAACAGCGGCATTCGCAGTTGCTCGCCGAGCGGCCCCAGCAGAAAGCGAGTCCGCGTGGACGTGACAAAGAGTTCCACCAGAATCGATTCCGTTAATGCGCAAAAAAATCCGCCCCAGAGATCCAGATACCAGCAGGCCAGAATGACGGTCGGAATTCCAAGCAACAAAGGAAATGTGCGCAGGGGCCCAATGGAGTAAGTGATGGCTACAGATATAACCGCAAAAAGTGCTCCTAAAATTGCCCGCACGGGACGCGGCAACGATTCGAGCATTCGCGCAACCGAGATCTTCGATTTTGTCGTTCCAGAAATTTCCTGAGCCGCCATTGTGGGGCATTGCCTCTTTGCAGCAGTCGCTTGAACTACGCTAAACAACTCGCCGTGAATCCTTGCACCGAACCATTGTGCACGCGCTTCTAATTGCGCCGAAATTGCGCAGCGAGGAATCGACAGGGTCCGGAGCGATGGTTACGTTGTCCTGTTAAAACAGTAAAGCAATTTGTAAATCTGAAGATATCGCATTTAGTCGATAGAATGGCTCAAAAATGTTAGCGTCATTCAACGAACTCGTGCGCGGATCGTGCCCGACTACGCTCCGTTAAATGCTATAGGCACATGGCGATCCACTGCCATGTGCCTGTCAATGAGAAGAAATGTGAGCCACCCCGCCTCACCTGCAGCAACCCGCGTTTGTTGCGCCAGGGGACCGTTTCCGTCTTCAATCCAGCTATGCCGCCGGCGCGCGCATTTCTTCAATCGCCGCTGTCAGGCTTGCCGCCAGAATCTCCTGCGCTGAAGCAGTCAGCTTTTCGCCCTGACTCGTCAGATAAAACACGTCAATCGCGGTCTCGCCTTCCGTGTCGATAAGCGCCACTTTAATGTTGCATTGCAGCGTTGAAAGCGTCAGCGCGATCTGGCGCAGCAGTCCGGGCAAATCCTGTGCCACCACTTGCAAAAGCGTTGCGTGGGTCGACGAATCCGAATCAAATTCCAGTCGCGTCGGCACTTCCACCTTCATGTTGGAAGGATGATTCATATGGCGGCGCGCTTCCAGCAACTGCTGCACCGAAACCTTCTGCGCAACCACATCGTGCATGTTAGCCAGAAAGCGGTCTTTCTCGCTCGGATTCAGTTCAATGGTGCGGAAAACGTCAGAGAAGTGAAAGCTGTCGACAATCACGCCCGCGTCGTTGGAGTACGCGCCTGCGCGCACAATGTTCATGCCCCATGCCGCCAGCGCTCCGGCAACATCGGCAAACAGCCTGGTACGATCGCGCGTAATCACCGTAAGGTCGTAGAGTTGGCGATTCGGTCGCAAATCCAGCTGGACCGCGTCTTTGTCCAGGTTCAGCGCCATTTGGAAATGACTGCGAATCTGCTCAGGTAATCGTGTTTGTAAATAGCGCTGCGGAAGCCCTTCGAGAAACTGCGCAAGCTCCTCGTATTGCGCCGGAGGAACCATCGAACGCAACCGGTTCAGCAGCGTCGGGTCAATGGCTGCGTGATACCGCACTTCGTCCACCGAACGATCCATGAAGTTGGCCGTTGACATATAAAACTGCCAAAGATTCTCGGCCTTCCACGGCGTCAGCGCCTCAGGATTCACAGCCTTGATATCCGCAAACGTCATCACAGTGAGCATCTTCAGCATTTGCGGGCTGCCGATCTTCTCAGAGAACGCGCGCACATTTTCAAGGTCGAAGATGTCGCGGCGCAGCGCGTTCGACATTTCCAAATGCAGCTTAATGAGCCTCAGCACCGTTTCGCGCTCTTCTGCGTCGAAATCCAGCCGTGCAAGAAATGCGTCGGCGAGCTCAACGCTTTGCCCCGCATGTTCACCCGAGCGGCGTCCCTTGCCGGTGTCGTGCATCAGCAGCGCCAGCAGAAACAGGTCCAGCCGGTCAATCTCCGGCAGCAACTGCGCCAGCCGATGTTCAAAATCCTGCGTAGGATTGCGCAAACCATGTACGTTGTCGATTACCAGGAAGGTATGCTCGTCCACCGTGTAGCGGTGATACGAATCGCGAATTACCAGCGCATCGATTCCGTGGAACTCCGGAATCAGCATCTCCAGAACGCCCAGCGCGTGCATCGTCCGCAGCGCATGCGCCGCATGCGGTCCCAGCAAAACCTCGCGCAGCGAATTCCAAAGATACGGTCCCTCGGGGATGTGAATTGCCAGCACCGGCAGCGCATCCGTTATGCGATCTTCCGCCGCCTGCGATAGCGTATAGCCGTGCGTCGCCATCAGCGAGAAGATGCGCAAAATGGCCCCAGTGTCGTTGAACTGCGCGCCCGGCTGAATATCAATGCGTCCCTGGTCGAGCAGAAACTCAGTGCCTGCAATCGGCGTGCGCCGCCGACGGAATTGCCGGTAAAAACTAACCGGCGCCGGCAAATGCTCCATCAGCAATGCCGCTCGCCGGTACACAACGCGTGCGTGACGATAGTATGTCCGCATCCAATACGAGGGATCGGCTGTCCCGCGCGTTTCAAGCCCGATCGATAATGCTGCGGCCTCGTCTTGCGACTGCCAGTCGAGCGTATTGTTGTCGCGTCCATGCCTGAAATGCAGAAAACATCGCGCCGCCGCCAGAAAATCAAAAGCGGCCTCGGCATCGCCGCGCGCGCTCTGGAAAACGCCGCCCCGCTGCCTTGGCCACTCTTTGGTCTCTTTTAAATGGAACAGAATGGCGAACCAAACTGCCAGGTGATAATCGCGCAGCCCACCCGGACAATCCTTGATGTTCGGCTCCAGGTGGAAAATCGTGTTGCCGTATTTTGCATGGCGCGACCGAGCAATCTCGCCCAGCTTTTGCGTAATAGAATTCCACTCGCTCAGCATTAGCCCCGGGAACACCACCTGGTGCAGCTGCTGATACAGGGGAAACTGCCCGGCCAGAAAGCGGCGATCGATCGTCGCCAGCGTAAATTCCAGGTTGTCCGGGTCGAATCGGCCCGATTCTTTCACCGTGCGCGAGGCCGGACTTGCCCGCAATCCGATATCCCACATCCCTTGAATAATGGCCCGCACAGCTTCCCGTGACTGCTCCTCCGTGCGCTCATCGGCAAACGTAAACAGCACGTCGATATCGGAGAAGGGAAAAAGATCCTTGCGTCCGTATCCGCCCAACGCTAGCAGGGCAGCGTTTACCGGCGGCATATCCGCAAATGCCCGGCGCCACATTTCAATCAGAATGCGGTCCACCACAGCCGATCGGCGGCGAATCGCGGCAGTGCCGTCGCCCGTCCGCTCACACGTCTGGCGGACAAGCGCCATCTCCCGCAGATACTGGTCCCGAAGATCGTCAACCGCCAAAGCGACTGGATTCATAAGTAGTTGTACGTGGCTCGCCGAAGCAAAAAGGATGTTCACTTAGCATAAGCGATAGGGCGCAGAATGTGAATGTTTCATTACCGGATCGAAAGACGCCCAACGCACCTATTGGTACCGTCGGCCGCGGTTAAGTTCCAACAATCCGGCTACATGCGTTTAATCTGCGGAAATCTGAAACAATCTGGCGGCGTATACTCCGTGGTTGGAAAGAGGACAACTCATGGATCAACCTCTCATCGACCGACGTTTTTATGGTTTTCATCCGGCCTGCTTGTTTGTCTTGTTCGTTCTTATTCCGTCCATCACGCCCGCTAATGCTCAAGCCACCACCTGCACCCGTCCCTGCCTGCAGCACATGGTCACCGTCTATGTGGACGCACTGGTGGCGCATGATCCCTCGCAATTGCCGCTCGCCTCGGACGTGCGGTTTACTGAGGACTCGCGCGAACTCAAGCTGGGCGAAGGCCTATGGAAGTCCGTGACCGCCAAGAGCCACTTCCGCCAGGATTACGTCGATACAAGGAAGCAGATTGTGGCTGCCCACGTTGAGCTGTTTGAGGGCAACACGCCCGTTCTCTTTGCCATGGTTCTGCGCGTCGCCAATCGCAAAATCGCCGGGATTGAAACAATCGTGTATCGCGTTCCATCCGACCCCAAGTCAAAGCCCGATCATCTCGACAAGCCCCTGCCCGTGATGAACGAACCGGTGCCGCCAGCCAAACGAATGCCACGCGCTGAGATGGTCAAAACCGCACTGCGCTATACCGAAGGATTAAGAATCGGTAGCTTTGCTCAGGCCGGCACTCCGTTCGCGCCAGAAACCTACCGCCTTGAAAATGGAATCAAGACCGCCGGCCAGGGATGCACCACCAGCACCTTCTGCGGTCCGAAAACGCAGAAAATCATGCTGCATCCGGACATCAAGCCGAGCGTAGCGGTCGTCGATGAGCAGGCAGGCATCGTGCTTTTGTGGATGAATTTTGGCGACACCCACTCCTACGGCCCCGGCCGTGCGCTGGTCACCCTTGAAGCATTCAAAATATTCGACGGCTCCATCCATGCCATCAACGCTTTCTTCGGCTTCCTGCCCAAGGAAACAGAACGCAACTGGCCGTCAGCAGAGTAGCGAAACAGAGAGTGGAAAGCGTAAACCAACCTATTCCGACTTCAGTGTCTCCGCCGGATTGATCGTCGCCGCCTTGTGCGCCGGAATTGTGCCTGCCACGAACGCTGCGGTCATTAACACGGCAATCGCGCCAACCATAACGCCCGGGCCAACACTCGTAATCTCGTACAGCTGCGATTTCAGGTAACGCACACACATCATCGCTACCGGCACGCCCACGGCCAGTGCAATCACTGTCTGCACCAACACCCCCCGCATCACCATGGCGATCACGCGCATTCTCGGCGCACCCAGCGCCATGCGGATGCCAATCTCCGCAGTGCGTCGGGCTACCGTGTACGCGGTTACTCCGTACAAGCCCAGTGCTGCCAGCAGCAGCGCCAGCACACCGAACATGGTCGTCAATTGCGCCAGCATCCGCTGATCTGAAAACTGATCCGAAATCTGCGCCGCGAATGACTGGAACTTATCCAGCGCCAGATTTGGGTTGATTTCGGCCAGCGTCTTTCGGGTAAGCACATCCATATCCGGTATCGAGCGGCTTGTTTGCAGCACGATTGTTCCCGAGTAAAGACTATCGTCCTTTTCAATTGGTTCTTTGTCGCTCGGCACTCTTTGCAGCAGCGGCGCAAAAAACATCAGGTGGTCTTTCCAGCGCGCATCGGTATATGCGGTGTCCTCTACCACGCCCACAATCTCAAAATCACTTGCGGTTTTTACTCCGCCGCCGAAGTGCTGCCCAATCGGATTCTCGCTCGGTTTGAACACTTTCCTGACAAACGATTCATTCACCACCGCTATCGGGGTAGACGTCGCTGTGTCGGTAACCTCAATACCGCGCCCCATCAGCAGGCGCGTACCCACCGCATCAAAATACTCAGAGCTTGCCCGCAACACAGCAGAGTGCTGATTGAGGTCGGGCTTCCCTTGTGCCACTACGCTCCAGCTGTCATTGTCGTCCTCCATCGGTGCATAACTGCTGATCCCCACCTTCTCCACACCGGGGATCGCGTGAAATCGCTCTTCGATTTCCCGGTAAAGCTCGCCCAATTGCCGCTGCGTATAACCCGCCGATTGCGGTTTGATATGCGCAATGTAACGGTTAGTCGCATTCAGTTTCAGATCGATATGCTCCAGTTTGTTCAGGCTCTCTGCAAACAAGCCCGCGCCCACCAGCAGAATCAGCGAAAGCGCCGCCTGCGCAACCACCAGCACCCTCTGCAGCATCGATGCTCCACCGGCAACGCTGCGTGCACCTCCGCGCAGGCTTTCTGCCGGTTCGCCGCGAGATGTAATCCACGTTGGCGCCACTCCAAACAGCAACCCCGTAACAATGCATAGGCCAAAAGCAAACGCAAGTACTTCGGTGGAAGGGCTCGCATGAATAGGCACGTTCTCCGCTCGCGGAAACGCCAACATAAGCAATGCCCGGGTTCCGCCGTACGCAACAGCCAATCCGGCCAGCCCGCCAAGCAACGACAGCAGCATGCTCTCCGTCAGTAATTGCCGCGCGATCCTGCTCCGCCGTGCCCCCAGCGCCGTGCGCAAATCCATTTCGGCTTTGCGCGCCATGCCGCGTACCAGCAGCAGGTTCGCAATGTTGGCGCATGCAATCAGCAAAAGCAGTGCCGATGCCCCCATCAGAAGCATCAATTGGTCGTTGTATGCGCGCTCCATCGTTCGAATGCCGCCACCACCAGGCGTAAGAGCCACATGGATCTTGCTCACCTTGACCTTCTGATCCTCCGAACTGTACCTCGGAAGCGACAGCAATTGCTGGCGCAGGATTGCGTTCACTTTCTGCTGCAATTGCGGCAGCGAAACTCCCGGCTTCACGCGCCCAATCAGATACAACCACTGCAGTTCCGAACCATGTACGAAAGGCGCGTTCGTAATCTCGGTCATAGACTCAATCGGCAGGTAAAACTCCGGTGGAGTGCTTGAAAGCCGATCGCCATAGAACCCTTCCGGCGCAATGCCAACAATCGTCACGGGCTTCGTGTTGATTTTGAACGAAGCTGCCCACAACCGAACTATCGCCGTTGTATCGCGTCTTCCACGCCTCGTAACTCATCACCGCGGTCAAAGGTGCGCCCGCAACATCGTCGCTGTCCATAAGCAATCTGCCCACGGGCGCATTCAATCCAAATGTTCTGAAGTAATTGCCTGACACAAACTCGCCCATTACAGAGCGCGCCGATTCTTGTGTCCCCTCCCGCCGCGCCGCCACTGGCCGATACCCGAACCCTGCCTGCATCGCTGCGAGTTCTGCAAATTCCGGTACGTTCTTGCGCAGATTCTGATAACTGTCCGTGCTGAAAAGTGCGTAATCGCCGTCGCTGTCAAATCCGAGCCCGACGCAGCATGGGTTCTTATCCCCTAAACGAATGAGCGCAGCAGGATCGGCGACCGGAAGCTTCTTAAGAATGATCGCGTTTATCAGACTGAAAATGGCCGCATTGGCCCCAATGCCCAGCGCCAGCGTAGTCACGGCCACCAGCGTAAACCGCGGAGACTTCCACAACATGCGTAATCCATGCCGCGTGTCTTGCACCAATTCTTCAATCATTGGAAATCCGCCCTCAGCGTGATACCTCTCCCGCACCGCCTCTATGCCGCCAAACTTGACCATCGCCCGCCGATGCGCCTCTTCTGGCATCATTCCCGCACGTAGGTTTGCCTCGGTTTCAAGCGACAAGTGAAGTTCAATCTCCTCGCGCAACCGTTGTTCGCCGCGCTTGCCTCTCAGCACATTGCCTATTCGGGCCACAAACCGCTTCAGCCCTCTCATCACAAACTCTCCGCCGTCGCATTCAGGAACCGAGCCATGATCTGCGATGTCAGTTCCCAATCCTGGGTCTCGGCCTGTAATTGATGGGCTCCCTCACGGGTAAGCCGGTAAAAACGGGCCTTGCGATTGTTCTCTGACGTGCCCCAGTCCGATGCCACCGCGCCCTCCTGCTCCAGCCGCAGCAGGACCGGGTAGAGAGTTCCCTGGTTCACCGAAAGCAGGTCGCCGCTGATCTGCTCAATCCGCCGCGCAATACCGTATCCGTGCAGCGGGCCCAATACCTGCAGTGTCTTCAGTACCATCAGCGCCAGGGTGCCTTGCTGCACGTCAGTCCTCTTCATTCGGGTCTCCATTTGGTTACCAACAGAAGATTGTCACAGCTCCTTTGGGAAAGCAACAGGAAAATGCAACTGCGCTAAGGAAACAAATACCGACCAAGTTCGCTTCATCGGAATCGAATCTGCATGAAGATCGTGTCTTTAAACTGTGGCCTGCCGCGAGAAGTCGTCTGGCAGGGAATGGACGTCACTACTTCCATCTATAAGAATCCTGTTGATGGCAGAGTCCCTCTGCGCACGCTCAACCTGGACGGCGACAGGCAGTCCGATCTCTCCGTCCACGGCGGCAGACACAAGGCTGTCTACTGTTATCCGCTGGAACACTACAGCTATTGGCAGGCGAAACTCCCCAACCACTCGTTGCCGATGGGTGTCTTTGGGGAGAACTTCACAACCGAAGGACTGATCGAAGATTCCGTCCAGATCGGTGACCGGTTCGCCATTGGCTCCGCAGAGGTCATCGCTACGCAGCCGCGCATGCCGTGCTACAAACTTGGCATCCGCTTTCAGTCGAACGATATGATCAAGCACTTTTTGGAAAGCGGCCGTCCGGGCATCTATTTGGCGGTCACGCGCGAGGGAGAAGTGGGCGCAGGCGATTCCATTACACAGATCGCCCGCGCAGAGGACTCCGTCGCCGTCACCGAAATCGTCCGCTTGTACATCGCTAAAAACTTCAACAACGCCGATGTTGCCCAGGTGCGACGCGCCATCGCTGTCGATGCATTGCCTGAAAGCTGGAAGGAATATCTCCACGACAAGCTAAGCCGCCTGCGCAAATAAAGCGCCAGGCGTAGTCGCATCCCTCAAAAGGCGTAGGCACACACTTATCTGCAATGGGTTATGCTCGATGCAGCCCCTGAACCTGGTCTGGAATTAGCCACATAAAGCAGTCGGGCCCTTGAGGGGTACGCACCGGTCGGTTGCGACTGCTGGGAGGGATATCATCAGCGCCCGTTTGCGTTTAGGAGATCTGCTGATCGAAGCCGGGCTTGTCAGTCCGGAGCATGTCTTTATGGCACTCGACCGCCTGGTCGCCGAGGGTGGCCGGCTCGGGGACAATCTGGTCGCCATCGGCGCCATCGATAAAAAGGCGCTGGACGCGTTTATTCACCGGCTTCCCGTCGAGCCTCTCGACATTCCCTCCAGCGGTATCGATGAACTTGAGCTCATGAGCCTTTTGGTCAAGCTCATTTATTTAAACCGCCTTGAAACCTGCCGCGAATTCATTGATGCTATCAAGCTGCCTTATCCCATCGTTGCCGAATTAAACAAGATGGCGATCGATCGCAAGCTCATCCGCATCCTCGGTTCGCACACTGACAACCCTCTCGACATGGGCTATGTCCTAACCGACGAAGGCAAGCGCTACACGGTAGACGCCCTGGCGCAGTTGCGCTATGTGGGCCCCGCACCAGTTGCTATCGAGGAGTTCAACTATCGCGTCAATCTGCAAAAACTCACCAATGAATTGGTGACTTTCGAGCGCATCCGCAAGGGCCTCGGCGACCTGACATTCGACGACAGCATGATCGAGCAATGCGGGCCCGGCATTAATTCCGGCCGCGCCATGCTCCTTTACGGACCACCCGGCAACGGAAAAACTTCCGTAGCCCACGCCCTCGGCAGCGTGTACAAAGATGTCATCTACGTTCCTTACGCCATCTCTGTCGAAGGCCAGATCATCCGCTTTTTCGATCCCAGCATTCACGTTCCTATCCGCAGATCAGACGATGGGCACGAGGACGACATGTCGGTCTCCTTCGTCCGGTCGCAGGAACTGGATATGCGCTGGGTCCCATGCCGCCGCCCCTTCGTGGTAACTGGCGGCGAATTGACTCTCGACATGCTCGAACTGCGCTACGACGAGACCGGCCATTTCTATGAAGCTCCGCTGCACGTTAAGGCGCTGGGCGGCACGTTCGTCATCGACGACTTTGGCCGCCAGTTGGTGAGTCCTACTCATCTGCTCAACCGCTGGATTGTGCCGCTTGAAAATCGCATCGACTACATGAAGCTGCATACCGGAAAAAGCTTCAGCATTCCGTTTGAAGAACTGGTAGTGTTCTCTACCAATCTGGAACCGGAAGACCTGATGGACACTGCTTTTCTGCGCCGCCTTCCGTACAAGATCGAAGTGGGCGCGCCGACACTTGAAAACTACAAGCGCATTTTTCAAAAAGAATGTGCGCGGCAAGGTCTGCCGCTGTCTGAAGACGTATTCGAGACCATCGTCTACAAACTCCAGCACGAAAAAGAACTCGATCTGGCTGGATTCCAGCCGCGCTTCATCGTCGATCAGGTTGTCGCCACCTGCCGCTTCATGGGGCAGGCCCCGCACTTTGAGCCTCGCTTCATCGAGTACGCTCTCAACAACCTGCGCGTGCATCGCTCCGCAAATTCCAAAGGAACCCTGGCCCGCGTTTAGCTACCCGCACGCAAAAAGAGCGCGGACCCCAATCGGGATCCGCGCTCTTGGTTTTTGAGGCGTGTTTTTGCTTATTGAGGAAGCGGCAGCTTCTTTCTCGCCGGCGGCTGCGCATCGGTGGTTCCGCTCGTCGGGTTTTCAGCTGCGTTCGACATCGACGCGAGCTCAGACTGCTTGTATTTTGAAGCCGCCACGTACCCGTGAATGTGATCCTTGCTGATATTGTTGATCACGATTTCGACGGGCTGCGGATTGTCCGGCGTCGAGAACATCAGAGGCTGGTACAGGTTCACATGTTTCTGCGACAGGTTGCGATCGTCAACCAGTAGTTCGAGGTCGGCATACTGATGCTTGTTGTTGGCCTTCTTCAGGCGAATCGAGAGTGGCCCGGTGTGTTTGAATTCCTTCGACTTTGAGATGTCGAATTCGGCGTAGTTCCGTTCGCCGCGCTTCTGCAGCACAACCAGTTCGTCGTGTGTATGGGCGATCGAGCCCGTCAGTTCAGTTCGCGTGTTCACAAGATCGCCCTGTGTTCCGGCCAGGTCGTTGCGCGTCTGCTCAATCACCTTGCCCTGCTCATCGAGTTGCGATTGCAGCTTTTTGAAGCGCGGATCTTCCTTGGCACGCCGTGCCACTCCGCCGTGTACTCCAGCGGCAGGTTTGGCGGCCGCAACCTGGGCTGCGCGCTGAGCTTCGTTCTGCAATACGAGTGCATTTACCTTTGCCGTCAGGTCGCCGACCTGGTGCTGTGTCTGGCTAAGCACTGCGGTGGTCTGGACGTTGTCGGCGGCAAGCTTTTGCGCCGCGCTGTGCTCGTGGAAGGCATAGCCGCCCAACCCTCCGCCAAGCGCCACCACTGCAGCGATCACGGCAATCGGTTTAGCGGTAAGAGAAGTGGAATCCATCGTAGGACCTCCTGCGAGATCGCCTGATGCGTATCTCTAGCAGATAAGTAGCACGTTATCTGCCAACCTGATGCGGGTGCAAATTGCTGAATTGGCTGGGGTTCCATTGAAGCCGGCTGTCCATATATGGGCAGAATTTGCTATAGAGAGAAATTTTTACGCAGTACTTCGGTTCTCAGGTTTGGTGAAGATGCCTCACATAGCGGATTTCCTCAACCGTCACTCCCCACACTACGTCATTCCGTTCATGCCCATCTGCGGACCAGCCGTCGTTGCGGTAAAAGCGCTCTGCCCTGCCATTGCCTTTCAGCACCCAAAGCAGCGCATCGCTGAATCCGAGCTGAATCAGTCGAGCCCGAGCTTCTGCCGCCAGCGCCACGCCAAATCCACGTCCCCAGCATTCAGGAGCTACGTAAAGCGCACACAACTCACCGTAGTCCTTCAGCGATTCGTCGCGAGAGCGCGAGGTAGTAGCGAATCCCACAATCAATCCGCCCTCATCCGCCACAATGGTCTGAAATGTCAGCGGATTGGGGTTGGAAAAATCGTACTTCCGCGCTCTTTCCTCGGCGGAGAGGCGATCGAGATATTCATCCGGCAGCAGTGTTCGGTACGCCGCCTGCCAGGCGCCCACATGCACGCGAGCCACGGCGAGTGCGTCTTCCGGAACCGCGGGACGTAAGATCACGACCCGAGTATCGCATGCGGAAACTGCTCAGCGGAGCTACCATGAACCATGCGCAAGCTTCTCCTCGTCGCGACGCTGGCCTTCGCATTACCCCTGGCATCGGCCCAAATAAATGCCCCCACTGATAGCGATCACGATGGCTTAAGCGATGCGCTGGAGAGCGCGCTTCTTGCGCAGTTCGAACCGCATTTCCTCATAAGCGCAGGCGACTGTTCTTCTCGGCCCGCTGCGTTTGTCCCACTGCAATCCAAGCCGGTGGTGGAGTTGGAAAATGGAACGATCTATGGCCAGGCCTTTCCGCGCGCAGGTAAACCCGATCAGGTCGAGTTGCATTTCTATCACCTGTGGCGCATAGACTGCGGCGACAGAGGCCACAATCTGGATGCGGAGCACGTGTCAGCTTTGGTGTCCCGTGACGACAACTCGCATTGGAAAGCACTGTACTGGTATGCAGCAGCCCACGAAGATACGGTCTGCGATGCCAGTCAAATTATGCGTGCGTCAACTGTCGACGCTGTAGATAATGGCCCGAATGTCTGGATTTCGCGCGGCAAGCATGCGTCCTTTATGAGTGAAGTTTTGTGCAGTCACGGCTGTGGTGGCGACGAATGCCGCGATTTGCAACCGTTGGCCGTAGCCGCCATCATCAACCTGGGCGAACCGGGCGCGCCAGTCAGCGGAGCCACATGGGTTAATGTTCCGCAGTGGCCGCTTGCCGTCAAAATGCGTCGCAGTGATTTTGACAATGTACGTCTCGCGCGTGTCGATGAGCTTTCCGCCACCACAATCCTGTGGGCAAATCCACAAAAGCATCCGTACCAGGGGATAATTCGCAACAGCAGAAATACGGTTAACGGCGTAGCTACCGGTGCCCACGCTACTGACGCGGCCCTGGATCTTGCCGATGAGAAGACAGGGAACGCCCTCGCCGGCGCCTCTACAAGTACCGGCAACGGTTTATCGAAAAGTTATCGCGGGGTAAAGAATGCGCTGCGCATTACCGCGCAAAAAGTGGGCAAAGCCCTGGGCGCCAATTGATCCAAAAGACATCAGGGCGCAAATAACGGGCAATGCCCTGGGCGTCTACGAATGCTGGCGAGCGGGAAGGGAAGCTGGAAATGAACTCCCAGACCCCGCTGGCGGAGCCTGGGACGACCCGGTGTTGAATTGCTGGCTAAAGTGCGGTTTCGCCGCGCTCATCGTTTCGGATTCGGATCGCTTCGTCAATCTTGCTGACAAAGATTTTTCCGTCGCCAATACGCCCGGTGCGTGCGGCGCCAATGATGGCCTGAATCGCCTTTTCCTTCAAATCATCCAGAACCACAAGTTCGATCTTTACCTTCGGCAGAAGATCGACCGTGTATTCGCGTCCCCGGTAGAACTCTGTGTGGCCCTTCTGACGGCCGTGGCCGCGGGCTTCCAGAATTGTCATTCCTTCAATGCCTGCTTCAAGCAGCGCATCTTTTACAGCATCCAGCTTTGAGGGCTGAAGAACAGCTTCAATCTTGAGCATAAGCAGTATTGCCTCGTTCGATAGCGTATCAGGCTCGGCACAAGAATGGCAGTTGCCCGACGCAGTTTTTTGGTCCAACCGTGATTTGTGAGCCGCGGCCCGATGAGTCTGAACGCGCCTTAAAATCCATTCGAGAGATTAAAGCGCGTCCGCCCGGAAAGCAAGCCTAGGTGTTGAATTCGTATCCTTCTTCGCCGTGCTGCGACAGGTCGAGGCCGGCGGCTTCATGCTCAGGAGACAACCGGAGTCCCATCGTTTTATCCACTGCGAACAACAGGATCAAGGTTCCGACGATTGAGATACCCCAGGCCACACCGACGCCGGCCAACTGGCTCCAAATCTGGCTCCAGTGTCCATCCACGCCGCCCGTCGGCACGCCCTTGCCGAAGATTGGGTTAATGGAACTGGCCGCAAACACGCCGGTCAAGATCGCCCCCAGCGTTCCGCCTGAGCCGTGAACGCCGAATGCGTCCAGTGAATCGTCATAGCCGAATTTCGATTTCACCTGGAAGACCATGAACGAGCACACAAA